>Ga0206879_1027_pt1 | contig 34598 bp, 10 predicted proteins | sample Alteio_BWOrgCont_5_FD_152897 | JGI IMG/M metagenome (GOLD analysis project Ga0206879, IMG submission 152897) | Enriched cells from forest soil in Barre Woods Harvard Forest LTER site, Petersham, Massachusetts, United States -... | ecosystem: Environmental > Terrestrial > Soil > Temperate forest > O... | reverse complement strand
GTATCCACTTTCACCGGTCTGGTTTCAGTTACGGGAGCAGCAGCAGTGTTTAATTATTCGGCCATAACTACGACTGCAAATGCAGTTTTTAACGGGGGTATTACCTATACTGCAGGTACATTTACCGTTCCCAATGCAACCATAGGAACTGCAAGCAATCCGACGATAACTGCTACTGCAGCGATCTCCTGGTCTTCCAATAACATCGCTTTTACCGGGGCCGGAAATCTTACTTTTGCCGGTGCCGGCGGGACAACTTTGAACGGAACCGCTGCTATATCTTTTCCCGGCAATCTGGCAGTTACAGGCCTTTTAACGTTAAGTACTTCCGGTGCAATTTCGGTTGCAGGAACAACAACAATAAGTGGCGCCGGTAATTTTGTCGATAATGACAATTCAAATCCTACAACATTTACAGGCCTTGTTACGCTGACGGCTGGCACCCTAAATTTAAGCGCTGTTACCACAGCTGCAAATGCAGTATTTAATGGCGGTATAACTTACACTGCAGGTGCGTTTACTGTATCATTCGCTACCATTTCGACAGGAACGCCAGTTTTAGGCAATACACTTACTGGTACAACCAATATTCCTTTGATTTCTCAGGATATTGCCATTACAGGAACCGGTACTTTGACTGTTGCCGGTGCAGGTGGTGTTACAATTTCAGGAACTGCAAATGTTACTCTTCCTTCAAACCTTATAACTACAGGTCCTTTGACCATAAGCACTTCAGGAATTTTTACCGTTACAGGAACCACCACCTTGGGAGCTAATTTCACAGACAATACGGCTGCCTCATCGTGTGTGTTTGACCAATTGGTAACGAAAACAGCCGGTGCCTGGGCTTCCAACCCAATTGTCATTCCCGGTCAGATGCAGTTCCTCGGTGGCTTTACAAATACTGCCGGAGCATTTGCAGGTGGTGCAGCAACGATAGGTTCCGGGCAGACTCTTACAGCGACTGTAAACATGGCTTTTGCCGGTGCAATTGTTGCCAGCGGAAATTTAACGATTGCCGGTTCGGGAGGTGTTACCACAAACACAGGTGCTTCAGCCTATACTTCCACAATAGCTGGTAACCTTACTATAAATTCAGGTAGTCTGTTGACCATTGCCGGGAACAATTCCTCTTTTACTGTTTCTGGTACGACCCTTTCCAACGGAAGTTTTATTGCCAACAGTAACGGAGCTGAAATCATAACTTTTACGGGAGCTTATACCAATGGTGCAACCGGTACCTATCTATCGACTGCTGTTCTGGTTGCCGGTGATATTTTGTTTACCGGAGGGATCGTTCAGAGCAATACTACAGCGCTTTCTTTTCAGGGAGGCTATATCAGGCTAAACGGTGCATCCACTTTGTCCGGTGCCGGAAACATATCAACGACCAGTAACCTTGACATTGCCGGGGTTGCTGTAACGAATAACTGTACAGGAACAGTTTCTGTGGGAGGCGTGTTAAGCGGAGTGAATGCCGGAAGTTCGTTTACACAGGGTATGGGATCTGTCTTGTCTCTTCTTTCCAATGCAGCAGCTACCGTTACAGTGGCAAGTTATAATTTTTCGGGTAACGCCAATACGGTGGGCTATGATTTAGCAGGTGCTCAGGGAGGAGTCATGTCCACCACTTACAGTACGCTCGAGTTCAGCGGCGGGGGAAATAAAACCCCTTTGGGCAGCGTAATTGTCAATTCAGGTCTTAACCTGAACGGAGCTGTTTTGGTTTTAGGAGCCAATACCCTGACTTTGGGTTCAGCAGTTACAGCTATAGGTACTTCCTCTTCTTTTAGTTCCGCTAATTTTATTAATACGAATGGTGCCGGTTCTGTGATTTTAAACTATACTGCTACAGGTGGTGGAGCATTCACAGTGCCAATCGGGAATCCACTTGCAGGTCCGATTTACAATCCGGTAAGCATTAACCTGACCTCGGGTACAGTTACCGGGACAGGAACTGTAGGAGTAAGAGTTGTAAGTACTGTAAACGATCCAAATGTTTTGTCCAATGTGGATGCGCTTACGGCCTATTGGGTGATGACTTCATCCAATATCTCGGGTATCAATGCTGCTCTTGGCTTTACCTATACAGCCGGTCAGGCTACTGCCAGTGAGCAGGCCAATTATGTTACGGCCTACTGGAATGGCGCATCGTGGACAACCGGTGCTGCTGCGAGTGGAGCTTCCTCGCCGTTTACTGTAAATTTTACCGGTGCGGCAACTCTTGCCGGAGATTATACGACCGGGATTCCGGATGATTTCATTGTTGGCACCTATTATTCAAGAACCTCTGCATGCGGTTGCGGAGGAAATTTTGAAGATTTGAATTCCTGGAGCAATGTTGCTTTGGGTGGAGCCGTTGCAGCCTCTGCTCCAACTGCAGGATCGAACGTCATTATCGGAGAAGGAGATTACATTACAAAAACCACCAGTGTGGCATTGTCCATCGCAACCCTGCAGATCAACAGCTTAAGTACCCTTGACATGGGTACTCAGAATGGACTTACGGTATCTTCTTCTTTTGTAAACAATGCAGGAGGGAATGGGAAAATAAGATTTTCATCAGGAAATTTTCTGACTGTTGCTCTTGCAAATAACCTCTTCGGACAGTCGACAACCGGAACGGTTGAGTTCTATGGAACCACTGCCATTACTTTGCCGGCTTCAGGGTTGGTGAGCAATTATCCGAATTTGTTGTTCACCAGCACCGGAACGAATACCTATACCATTCCGGCAGGATCTAATCTGACTGTTAACGGGACATTGAACATAAATGGAGGTGCCACCTTGCTTAATACAACCGGTAATCAAACCCTGGATGGCCTTGTAACCATTGCAAATAACGGAACGTTTAATAGCACAGGATTAGGTGCGCTGACTTTCAAAGGAGGTTTGAACAACAACGGGACGTTCAACCAATCCGGTGCCGGTGCGGTAACATTAAACGGCACTCAAACGATTACAGCCGGTTCTGCGGGCGGAATCAATTTTGCAGGAGTCGTTACCTGTAACCTTGGTACCTTAACCCTGGCCGGAAACAATACACTTAATTTCAACGGAGCTTTTACTTCAACAGCAGCATCAACCGGGGTAACACTTACCAATACAGGTGTTACAACTTTCGGTGGACTCCTTACTTCAAATTCGGCATGGGTTTCGACAGCAATTACAACGGCCTCTGAGCTGCTGTTTAATGGTGGGGCAACAGCCACAACCGGATCTTTTACTGCCGGCGCGGCTACCTGTGCCTCGGGGATTTCACTTACAAGCACGGTTGGAATGAATTTTGCCAATGGTCTTGTTGTTTCGGGTGCCGGAAATCTTACAATTGGAAATGGAGTGGGTGTCACTTTATCCGGATCCGGAAGTACTACCATACCAGGCATTTTGACAACAACTGGCCCTTTAATCATAAATACGACAGGTAATTTTGCGGTAACCGGACTTTCTTCGCTTGGAGCAAATTTCACCAATACAGCCTCCTCTTCCTGCATTTTTACAGGGGAGGCTACGCTAACAGCCGCTTTGACTGTTAATGCTGCTTCTCCTATCGTATTTACAAATGGAGTGCTATCTACTGCCGGAGCCAGTACATTTACCGGTGCTGGCGGTACCTCAATTAATGGCACCAATGGTTTAACTTTTGCGGCGGCCCTGAATATACAAGGGTTGGTAACACTGAACTCAACAGGTTCCTTTTCAGTAACCGGTATGACGACCATCAGTACAGCAAGCGGAGATTTCGTAATTCCGGGAAATTACACTGTTGGAGGTACTGGTCTCACCATGAATACAGGAGGAGTCTTGTCTGTTGGCGGAAACTTCACCAATAGTGCGGGTGCACCGGTGAGCATTGCCAATACATCTGGTAATTTTTCTATAGCAGGCACCTCGACTATACAGGCTAATTTTACTGATGCGAACAACACCTCCGGTGGAACCATTTTTACTGGTCTGGTAACCCAAAGTGCGGCCTGGCTCTCCAATGGGATTAATTTGAACTCCGCTTTGCAATTCAATGGTGGTGTTACCAGTTCCGGAGGGTCATTCACCGCAGGGGCGGCCACAATCGGATCCGGGCAAACCGTTACAGCCGCTACGGCTATGAATTTTACCTCCCTGACTGATCCGGGGAACCTAACCATTGCAGGGACTTTAGTGGTAACTGTGGCAGGACCAACCACTACTGCAGGAACCGGCACTTTGACAATAAATTCAAACTCTTTATTGACAATAAATGCGGGAGCAAGCTCTTTTGCGGGGCTGGTTACCAATAACGGGACATTCAATACTGCTGCAGTAGCGGCAGTGGGAAGTATGGTCTTTAATTCCGGGTTTACCAATTCGAATACGGGCACCTACACTGGTGGTGGGGCAACGGTCGGTGCTGGCCAAACGCTCACGGCGACCGATGCTATGACCTTTACATCCCTGACCGATGCAGGTAACCTGACTATTGCAGGAACTGGCGGGGTAACTGTTTCAGGTGCAACTACCACTACAGCCGGTGGAACCTTGACGGTAAATTCTGGTTCGAATCTTGCCGTAACTGGAGGTGCCAGTTCTTTTGCTGGTCTTGTTACCAACAACGGAACCTTTAACTCCACTGGGGTGGCAGTAGCAGCCAATCTGGTGTTCAACGGAGGCTTTACCAATTCTTCAGGATCCACCTTCACCTGCCCAACCGCAACGGCCACTGGTACACTGACACCCACAACAGCCATGAATTTTACCGGTGCAGCGGGACTGGTAGGCACCGGTACCCTGACCATTGGTGCCGGGGCCGGAGTAACCCTTACAGGGGGGCCTTTAACCACTGCAGCATCTTCCAATATTATATTGTCTACTGCTACCTCAACACTGACTTTGGATGCGGGTAATAGTACTATTACAGGCAATCTGACCACTGCTGCAGGTTCTAACCTGATTATTAACAATGCTGCAGGTACCTTTACTGTCGTCGGGACTACAGGTAATTCGGGGACCTTCACGGATAATAATGCCGGAGCGGTTAATACATTTACAGGCCTTGTAACCAACAACGGAACATTTAATTATAACGTGGCGGTAGCTACTCTTCCTGCCCGTATGGTTTTTGACGGTGGTTTCAACAATGCATCCGGAGCAACCTTTACTTGTCCAAGCGCCACGTTTAACGGAGGTACGATAACGCCAACTGTTGCCATGACTTTTAACGGAACTGCAGCCGCAGCGCTTACCGGGACGGGGACCGTAGTCATTGGTGCCGGGGCCGGAGTAACTGTTTCAGCTTCTAATGCAACGTTCGTTAATTTGTCTTTGGGGGCATCTACCTCAGCTTTAACTCTTACCACCGGCAACAGTGCTATCACCGGAACCTTCAACACTGCAGCCGGATCGACGTTTACAATCAACAGCGGAGCGGGAACTTTCGCAGTAGTCGGAGCCACAACCAATAATGGTAGTTTTGCGGATAACCAGAATTCTGCAGCTGTCTTTACCGGTACAGTTACCAACGGAGTGACCGGCACCTTCACCTCAACGGCAGTATCCATAGCCGGTAATATGCTGTTCAATGGTGGGGTTACTCAGAATAATACGACTGCCGGTAGCTTCGTCACAGGCGCCTTCGAGGTAAACGCAGGAACCCCTTCCTTATCAGGAGCGGGTCCGATCAATATAGCCAATCAGTTCGCCGTTCAGGGTGGGGCTGTCAGCCTTACCAATAACAATACCGGTATTGTGGCTGTTGCTTCAACTGGTTCCCTGGTGGGTACAGGCAGTCTTATACAAGGGACCAACTCCTACCTTCAGATTAATTTTGCTGCAGCCCCTGCGATTACCACATTAACAACAAGTACCAATCCCAATACGGTAGAATATGCCTTTGCCGGAGCGCAGAATTTTTTTGCACCGGCACAGACCTATTATAATTTAACCGTTTCCAACGGAGGGACCAAAACCCCTGCAGCTGCAATAACCGTGAATAATACGCTGACTTTGAACAGCGGTGTGATTCAGCTGGGAGCTATCAACTTTAATTTTGGGCCGAATGCTACTGCTGTTGCCGGCACTCCAAGTGCCACCAGTATGATTGCCACGAATGGTGCCGGTACTGTAACATTAAATTACACAGCAACCGGAGCAGGAGCATTTGTTGTTCCAATCGGAACAATCGCAGCGGGCCCTTATTATACGCCCACAAGCATTAATCTGACTTCCGGTACTGTAGCCGTAGCGGGAACAGTAAGCATCCGTGCAGTAGGCAATGCGACTGACCCCAACGAGGTATCCAATGTTGATGCGCTTACTACCTATTGGCTGATTACCTCTGCCAATATATCGAACATCAATGCGGCATTAAATTTTACCTATAATGCCGCTCAGGCCACTCCCAGTGAGCAGGCCAATTACGTAACAGCCTACTGGAACGGTTCTGCCTGGACACCAGGAGCAGCGGCCAGTGGCGCCTCTTCTCCGTTTACGGTAAATTTTACCGGAGCGGCTAACATTACCGGAGATTATACGACTGGAATCTTACCTGATTTTGCGCCGGGTACGTATTATTCAAGGACCACTGCCTGTGGTTGCGGAGGAAACTGGGAAGACCTGAACTCCTGGAGCAATGTGTCTATCGGCGGAGCAGTTGCCACCTCATCACCCACTGCAGCTTCCAATGTAATAATCGGGGAAGGGGATTATATCACCAAAACAACCAGCACCGCTTTATCCATTGCCACTTTGCAGATCAATACCGGCAGCACTCTGGATATGGCGGCCCAGACCGGTCTTACGATCGGGACTTTTAGCAGTACAGGTACCGGAGGCAACGGAAAATTCAGGATAAACGGAGGAGTTTTACCCGTAGTAACGACCAATAATTTTTTCAGTTCGGCGGATGGAGTAGTTGAATATTACGGAGCAGCAGTCTATAATCTCCCGGCTGCGACCCTTAGCTATCCTAATTTACTCATCAGCAATACAGCTGGAGTCACGATTCCTGGAGGAACCAATGTAACCACCAATGGTAATCTGAGCATCGGAACCGGAGGGGCATTGATAAACACGACCGGTAATACGGTCGTGACGGGGGTACTCACAATCAACAGCACCGGAAGCCTTACTACCGGCGCCGGTAACTTTACCGTTAACGGAGCAGGAGCTTCCACCATAACAGGAACCTTTACAGACAACAACAACGCGGGAACCAATACCTTTACAGGTCTTCTTACCATTGCGGCAGGAGGAACCCTTACTACAGGCAATACGTCCCCCTGGATATTTACGGCCGGCCTGACCAACAGCGGAACCTTTACCCAGACTGCTGCGGGACCGGTTACGGTGGGAGCATCACAAACGATTACAGCCAACAATGCGATCAGCTTTGGGGGCTCCCTGACCGATGCAGGCGCCCTTACGATAACCGGAGCCGGTGCTGTGAGTGTGGCAGGAGTCAGCAATATAACGGGCGTTCTGAACATTTCCGGTGCAGGCCTGGTCACCATGACCGGGGCTCTGACCGCATCGAGCGACCTGGATGTAAACAATGGAGCTTCTGCAAGTCTGATAGCCGCCAGTACAGTTGGAGGCAATCTGAATCTGAACGGTACCGGAGCACTGACTGTCAATGCGAATAACTTTGCTGTAACCGGAACCTCTAACATTACCGGAACCTTTACCGATGCCACCAACGGTGGTGCGAACACTTTTACCGGACTGGTAACGATAGCTGCAGCCGGATCGTTTTTAGAAACTCCTGCTGCCAATGCCTCAGCCTTTACATTTAATGGAGGACTGACAAATAACGGAACCTATACAGAAACCGGAACCGGCGCAGTAACCATAGGAGCCGGACAAACCCTGAGCAACAACGGTAACAGTGTCACTCTGCCAACGACGCTTACCGGAACAGGTGCAATGACCATCACTGGTGCATCTGCACTGACAGTAACAGGAGCAACTACAGTTAACGGCATATTGAATGTGTCGGGAACAGGAGTTGTGACGATGAATGCGGCTCTGGTAACTGTGGGCGGTGCAAGCGATCTGGATGTGAATTCCGGAGCGTCTCTGACGCTGGCTGCCGGCAACAGTGCTATCGGCAACAATCTGAATATTACCGGCACCGGTGTCTTACTTGTAAGTACAGCAGGAACCTTTGCGGTTACAGGTAACACGACGGTGGCTTCCGGTGCATCCTTTACTAAGAACAACAATGGTAATACGGCCACCTTCACCGGCCTGGTAACCAATAGCGGAAATTTCACGACTACGGGCGTTGCAACCGGGAATCTTATATTTAACGGGGGCTTAACTCAATCGGCAGGAACCTTAACTGTTCCCACAGCCACCTTTGGTAACGGAACAACATTGACTGCAACAGCCGCAGTTAATTTCACAGGGGCTTTAAAAGGAAACGGCTCACTGATAATTACCGGAGCGGCAGGAACAACTGTTACAGGTGCTTTTGCCACTACCATAGCCGGATTGCTGACAGTTTCGGGCCCTTTTACCCTGGGAACGGCAAACAGTACATGTGCCGGTTTGACAGTCAGCCCGGGCACAACATTGACTTTCCCTGCTACAGTCGCCATCAGTCTCACGAATACAGGTAATCTTTCCGGAACCGGTACAATAAATATGAGTCCTGGTAACCTTGGCCATAATCTGATTTTACAGGGAGCAACCAACAGTATCGGGACCCTGACAACAGGAACCGGTTCTTTTGTTACCTACAGTATGGCAGGTGCACAGCAGGTGATGGGTCTGCCGTACGAAAATCTTGCTTTCGGAGGAACCGGAACAAAGACATTACAGGCAAATGGTTCTGCTGCAACTGCAATTGTAATACCGAATCTCGATATTTTTGCCATCGGCACCAATACGTTTACAAGCAACGGAAGTATAACAATCAACGGAGGGGGAGAACTGGATATACTTTCCAGTGCAACGGTTAGTTCTATTTTGCAAATGGCCAATAGTACGACCATTACCAATAACGGAACCATGAGGGTAACCGGAGTGAACTCTTCCTTCCCTTCAACCGTTACAGCAGTTTCGGGGAATTATACAGTAACTCAGAACGCTGCTGCCGCAGTTTTCTATGCTCAGTTTTATTTTTTCAATGATCTGGGCCTGGCAGGCCTAACCATTAATAACGGAACACTTGGAACCACTTCCGAATTATCCAACGGTGTATTCTCCAATGGTTCAGGTGGGCTTAATTCGACTTACCTGAATCTGAATGGGGCATGGTTGGGTTCGGGTTACACAGCAAGCAATGTAACCTTCAATGCCGGACAAACCTACAATTGCACCCGCACATTACCGGCTGGCGGTGGTAATACCTTTACTTTTTCAAACGCCGCGGGGGTATTGGGTGCCGGAACAGCCGGCCCAGCCAATGACAACAGCAATGGAATACCCGGAACAAACATTACCTGGACCACTACTGGTTTTGTTTTTTACTCTCAGGGCAACGGCAACTTCAGTACGCTGACTAACTGGAATACAGTTGCAGGTGGAGGAGGATCAAATCCTACGGCCACTCAGCTGACAAATGGGGCCAATACCTTTGTTGTTCAGAATACCAATGTAGTAAGCATTGACGAGAATATTGATATTCTGGCCCTGCAATCCACCAATACAAGTACCCTCACTTTCGGTACCACCGGCACTGGCGTTAATGCGGTAGTAGAAACAAATGTTACAGTCGGTGCAGGAACGACCTGGAATGTGGAAGCTATTCCTGCAACCCATTCGCTCACTGTGAAAGGTAATTTCACGGATAACGGCACTGTGAATTTCCGTCCAAGTTCTGTTTGCATTGTTACACTCAATCTTAACGGAGGGTTGGGCTCGACGATCGGAGGAACTTCTTCTCCGACTCTTTCCGACGTGGTGTTCAATTCAACAAATAATACAACGGTTTCCTATACGGCCGGAATTGGATTGAATATTCTGGGCACACTTACTATTAATGCGAATAATCCTACCACTGCTGCCGTCATTTTCAATGATGGAGGGTTTACACATAATATTGCCGGAAGTATGCAACAAGGTTCTGCTACAGCTTTCTCCAGTACCGGAACCGTGGTTTTCAATGGCAATTCTGCGCAATCCCTCGGAGGAAGTTCTGCGCCCTGGTTGTTTGGTATTACCTTCAATAACCTTACGTTGGGCGGAGGCAGTGCGGCCATTTTTAATCAAGCCTGTACCGTTAACGGAACTTTTCTGGTCAATAACAATACGGCTGTTTCTGCAGCCAATTTCAACGAAACATTTAATGGCAACTTCACCGTAAGCGCTCCAAGTTCACTCGCATTTGGAGGAGGCGGTACCTGCACTTTTAGCGGCTCTTCTGCACAGGCAATAGATCTGACAAACGTTACCTTCAATAATATTACGTTTTCTGGTACTGGAACGGCCACCACCATTGGCACACCTGCTGATGTTCAGGACTTGGTTTGGATTAAAGCGGGCTCTACGGTCGGTGGAAATGCCAACATTACTTTTTCAAATAATGGTAACGCCGGCAAATTAAGAGTGGACGGCACCTGCAACTGGTCTGGAACATTGACATTCACCACTCAGGCTAATCCAAGTATTTACACAGGAAACGCTTCAAATGTCATGAGCCTTGGTACGGCCAATATTGTCAGCACCGGGAATGTGTGGCTGGGTTGGGCTGCATTGCCCGGGGGTAATGCCACTGCCTGTGCTGTAACCGTAGGCGGTAATTTAACTGTCAACAGCGTCTGGTTTGTTTTACCTCCCGGAACCAGTTTGTCAGGTTCTGCCGGAGGTACTTTTGCTCTGACCGCAAATGCAAATCTGTATTGCCGCGATGCGAATAACTTTCCTACGGGTTTCGGAACTTACACCTTAGATCCTGCATCAACAGTAAACTATGATGAGAATGTAAACCAAACGGTACGCGGAAATATCACCTACGGAAATTTGACATTGGGGGGACAATCCCCGGGAAATGTCTTGAGCACAGTTAAAACACCTGACAATCCGCTGACAATTGTAGGTAATCTGCAGTTGAATACTGATGCTGTTATTTTTGACCTTCATGGTCTTAATCATAGTTTGCAGGGAAATTTGGATAACAATTCAGGAAACGGCACTGTTGAAAATACTGTTGCAGGAGGAACCTTTACGATGAATGCACCGGATGCGAACCAGACTATTCAGGCTACTACGGGATCGTATACATTTAATAACCTGACCATATCTCAAAGTGCCCCGACTGCTGCAAGAACAAAGACCATTCAGAACAATATTACGCTTACCGGCAATTTTTACGCAACCAATCCGGGCGGAAATAATGTAGATCTGCTTACCGTTAATCTGGGAGCAAATAATTTAACCGGAACAGGAAGTTCGAACTTCCAGCTGGATGCCAATGTGTTTTTACAAACCGCTGCTGCGACATTCGGACCCAGTTCGATCAATACCTTTGGTGGAAGCATTTTACTGAATACGGCCAGTACGATCAGTTACAACCTGAACGGTGCGCAGACCATTGCCAACGGATTTACTTACGGTGGTATCGATTTCGGAAACACGGGCAACAAAACAGCCACAGCCGCTCTTGTTATTGGCGGTGCAGTTACAAGGAGCGGTGGAGTTCCGGATTTTATTGACGGCGGATTTGCCCATACAGTTGCCGGAGATTGGTTGCTGAATGCCGCCTACTATCTGGCCCCTAGCTCAACCATTACGCTGAACGGAGTAAATCAGAACATGTCAACCAATGCTGTAGGAGCCGTGAACTTTGACAATCTGGTGGTGGCTTCAACGGGAACCGTTACCCAGAATGCGGGCATGACTGTAAACGGAAATTTCACAATCAACAATGGGTCTGCCTACAGTGGCAATACCATGAACATTACAATGGCGGGCGGAAACTGGGTTCAGGGGGCAACCGGTACGTTTTCACAAACCACAGGTACCGTTACGTTCTCCGGAATTTCGTCCGATCAGTACCTGACCTCAAACACTGCAAGCAGCATAGGAAATATTACAGTAAACAAACAGGTAGGAGCAGGGACTCCTGCCAACCGTACGCTGCATATCCTGAGTACCTGCAATGTGGTCGGTAATCTTTACGTCGATGGTCCAACAGTAGCAGCAGCTGATGATGGAGCCCTGGATATTACCAATCAGGCGATCTATGTAGGAGGTAATTTTTACATATACCCTCCGGTAACTACTGCTCAGAATACCCTGACATCCACCGGAAGTACAATTTATCTCAACGGATCCAATATTCAGCTCGTGGAAATAGCGTGTACCGGATGTACACTGGACAGTCTGAACTGTTCGAATGCCGGAGCCAAACGTTTCAACTTCTATAATGGTAATGCTCCTTACGGACCTGCCGGAAGTATAGTAACCCTGACAGGTGGGGTGACCATTAATGCCTCCACTCTTGATGCAACAAATGCCGGAAATGGCAATGGTGTAAATCTGGATGTAGCGGGTAACTGGACCAATTCAGGTGTATTCATCGGCGGTAATTACCTGGTTACATTCGATGGTTCAGGTGCGCAAACCATTGGCCAAAGCCAGTTTGGAAACGTTACTTTTGGTACTCCGGGCGGAAGCACAGCAACTACAAAAACCCTTTCGGGTGCCATCACTGTTAGCGGCAATCTGATAATCAGTTCCAGTACAACACTGGATGTGGGTGCCGGAAACAATTCGATTAACCTGAGCGGTTTGTGGGACAATTCAAACGCTACAGCGGTATTCAATCCTGAACAAGGCACGCTTACCTTTACAGGAAACAGTTCGAATGCTGCGACCGGATCGATCGTTGCTCCGTCCGCTTCCATAACTGCTGTGCCTGCAGGAAAGAGTTTCTACAATGTAGTATTGAATAAAACCTCCGGACAGACACTTACTTTGGGCAATGGAGGTCCGCCCTACGGAGATTTTAATGTGCTTAATAACTTTACCAATACTTCTGGAACATTTTCAACTGCAGGATACGATGTTTGGGTCGGAGGTAACTTCAGCAACAGTGCAGTTGCCGTCTGGACTCAGCCCAACTCCTTCTTTAGCGCTCTGACATTGGACGCTGCAGCCGGCACTTATACTTTTGACCCTGGAACCGGAGCGAATACCTTCCGTGATATTTACCTTTCAGCCCCCGGAGCCACTTATACGCTCCTGAATAACCTTACCCTGAATAACAACAACGCTTCTCCCACAGGTCTTATCATTAGCGGAGGAACCTTCAATCAAAATGGTTTGAGCCTTACCTATGCAAACACCTATCAGGGCAATGTATTAACGCTTACCGGTGGGGAATATGAAATCGGAGCGGGCGGATTCCTGTATCTGGCTAACAGTAATATGGTATCTAATGCAGGAGGAATTTTTGAAGCTGTGGGTACCGGAATCAGTCCGGCCACTGTTACACACGCTAATACGACCGGATATGTTATCAATCAGACTGCCGGAACTTTTCATGCCAACAACTACAATTTCCAATACCTGAATTTCAATACAACTGCAGGTTGCGCTGCCTGTGCAGGCGGTATAACCATCAGCGGAGGAACCGTTGACCCTACCGATAATTTCAGTAACGGAACATTCGGAAACGGTTTTACAAACAGTACCCAATACCTTAACCTGACCGGGTATACCGGAACAGCGTTCGAGGCATCAAATGTGGTGTTCAACACTGGTCCTACCTATAATTGTGCGACCTTCCCGGTTTGTTGCGGCGGAGCGGAGATTGTGTTTTTTAACGATGCAAGCGGTACCCTTTCAGGAGCCAGTTATGAACATGACGATGGAAGTGCAACAACGGGAAATATAAGGTGGTCAAATGGAGGTATATACTGGTCAGGTGGAGGAGGCGCAAATACCAGTTGGAATTTGGCTGCCAACTGGAGCACAAATGCCGTGCCTGCACCAACCGATACGGTCACACTGGATCACAGCCTTGTCGCTGGTGCTTACGCTGTTACTCTGAATAGCGGGGCGAACGGAACATGTGCCCGGCTTACCATAAATAAAGGGGCAAGTGCCAATGCGATCAGTTTGACTCTGGGTGGTACGAATACCCTTACCCTTACGGACAACCTGACCGTTGACGCCGGCTGTACGCTGGCCGCAACTACGGCCAGCAATACGATTTCCGCAGGTGGTAATTGGACTATAGCAGGAACCTTTACTGCAGGTCCAGGCACGGTTATCTTTGATCCTTCTGCAAGCACCAAGACGGTGACCCCCGGGGGCAGTGCGTTTAATAATCTTACAATAAACGGGGCGAGCGGAACAACAATAAGCCTTGGAGGCGCATTAACCATTAACGGAAACCTGTCCATCACAGGCGGTACCTTTGATGTAACAACCGGTAATTACGCAATTACCTCCAATGGAAACTGGAGTATTACCGGTACAGGAATATTTAATCCCCGTGCAGGTACCGTGACCTTTTCTGAAACAGGTACATCTACCCAAACTATTAATGCAGGACCCTTTAATAATATTACGACCTCGGCTGTCGCAGCAACCGGTACCAAACAAATTACTGCCAACCTGACCATTTTAGGGAATGTGATCATTGGTGCAAATACGGTTCTGGCCGCAGGTACGAATACTGTTAACGTCGGCGGTAACTGGACCAATAATGCATCCTCAACAGCCTTTACACAAACCGGAACGGGAGTTTTGAATTTCAACGGAGCAGGTAACCAGGCTATTGACAATGGTGCTCAGGCAACCACATTCAACAATCTGACTTGTCAGAATGCCGGAGTAAAAACCTGGACAAACAGTTCCACCATAGCAGGAAGCTGGACGATAGCTTCCAGTTCGGGTACGGTGAACATGCAGACTGCACTGGTTAACTGTACCGGTTCTTCCCAGACGTTCTCAGTTGCAGGAGCTACTACATTTCAGTTGCGCGGGGTCAATAATTTCCCAACGGGTTTTGCAACCATCAGTTTGTCCTCCACAAGTGCAGTGCAATATGTTGCGGATCTTAATCAAACGATATTTTCTGTTCCTTCTCCCGGTTACGGTTCTTTAATTGTTCAGACAGCAACCAACACGACCGGTTACACAAAGACTGCAGCCGGCAATTTGATTGTCCTTGGAAACATGACTATAAATGATGCGCATACCACGCTGAACATGAATACCAACAGCGCCAACATGACCCTGACCGGAAACCTGGCACAGGCCGCAGGCGCTCCTCAGATTGTCTGGGGAACCGGAACAACCACGCTGACCCACGTAGGGGCAGGATGGAATATCAGTGCCAACATTACCGGATTCAATAATTTGATCCTGAATGAAGTGTCCGGAAATGTGGTGTGGATGAATGCCAATCTGGCCATTACCGGTAATGTGACTGTCAGCAATGGAACCTTGTTCGATATGCAGGCTTTCAGCATGACTGGTTCGGGCAATACCTTTACTATGGCTGCCAATTCAAGTCTTTACTGCGCAATTCCAAGCCCGGCACTTGCATTCCCAACCGGTTTCTCTACTTATACGCTGAATTCGAGCAGCTTTACTTATCTGAATGCAGTTGCGGCAGCCGGTTCCTCGAACCAAACGGTCATGACAAGTAATATTGCCTATGGTGACCTGAGATTTGCTGACCAAAGCATAACATGGACACAAGCAAACCGGACAGTTACCTTGCAGGCTGGTAATCCCCTTGTATGCACAGGTTATTTTGAGCAGACGCAGCAAGGAATTGGTGCCGGCAATCCTTATACAATTCTTGCCGATAACGGGGACAACATAACAATTGCAGGGAACGCTGAATTTGCTAATTATGTACCTTCGAGCAATACCCTTACCCAAACGTTTAACGGTGGTACTGCGCAAACCATTGAAAATTTTTACAGTAACGCTCTTGTCTTTTCCAATGTAATTTTCTCAGGAGCAGGAGTGAAAACTTTTGGCGCAGGCGCCAATACTATTACGGTAAATGGCAACCTGACCATCAATAGCGGGTCCTCAGTTACCAGTGCTGTTAACATAACTTTTGCAGGTACTACCTGGGTGAATAGCGGTACCTGGATGCACACCAACAATACCCTGACCTTTAACTCCGGAGGAACTGTTCAGTCGGTTAATCCAGGAGCCAGCAATTCATTTTTCAGTGTGAATTTTGCAAATACCGATACTGTTAAATTTGTATCGAATGGGGGTGTTTTCACCGGTGGCGCATTTACCATTACTTCGGGAATAGTAAATATGGGAGCCTTAACGCATACGATAGCTGCCGGAGTCATTACCAATTCGGGTACCTGGATCACTAACAGTGCGAATCTGACCTTCAACGGAGGCAATCAGAGCGTTCCGGGACTTACCGCGCAAAATATAATTTGCGCGACCAATGGAACGAAGACACTTTCCGGAGACTGGAGCATTGCCAATTTGACCATCAATGCCGGGGTCACCCTCGATGCAAATCCGAATCCCCTCCCTGCCGGATCCTATGCTATCTCCCTCACAGGTAACTGGTCTAACAGCGGAGCATTTGCCCCCCGTACGGACACGGTGAACTTTATTGGTTCAACAGCCGCTGTAACTGTGAACAACAACGTGTCCAATTTTTACATTTGCAATTTCAATCCTACGGTTCCCACAAGCTACACATTAGCTGCTGCAAGCACAACCATTCTGCTGGGTTCCAATATCAATGCAAATGCGACTGTAAATCTGAACAGCAATACCCTGATTGTCGGAAGCAATACGGCCGTGACCAAACAGGTTATGGTTTCCGGCACGTTGAATGTCAATCAGGGAGCCAATCTGAAGTTTGACAATACCAATACCATAGTGCATATGTTTGTGCCGGGAACCCTTTCTGTAGTTGGTATCCCCGGAAACATAGCGACAATTACCGATGTCAATACAGCGGGAACGCAGATCGATGTCGAAGGTCATATTTCAGCTCAGTATTACCTGATCCAGTTCCTTTCTGACAGTGGAATGTATGTAACTTCTGCCGCCACATTGGATCCTGTCAACAATTTCTCCAACGGAACCTGGTCGAATATCAGTGTTGCCGGAGGGGCAGCCGTACGGGAATATCTGATCCTGAATTGTCCTCTTCCTGCTGCAGGTAACACCATCAGTAATGTCTTGTTTAACTGCGGTGTAGCACCTGTTGTAAATACCTATTTCAACGTGGTGCGCAGTACATCCTGCGCGACCACAATTACGTTTGTGCCAGCTATTGGCGGAGCATTGGGAGGGTATCAATACGAGAATGACGGATTCCCCCCGGCACCAACGAATGCTGGTCCGCTTATCTGGCCAGGCGTTTCCGGAGTCACCTGGACCGGCGCTGTAAGTACAGACTGGAATAATCTGAATAACTGGAGTCCGAACACCGTACCCAACAGCGGAATTTCTGCGACCATTCCTCTGGTGACCAACAATCCTATTATTTCCAATGGGAATGCAACTTGTAACGGTCTTACCATCACCAATGGACAGCTGACTATTCAGAACAACGATACACTTACTTCTTTCAGCAATATCGTTATCGGTACAGGAGCCAGTGTTGGTGTGCTTACTGTCGCTTCTGCAGGAACATTAATCACCTGTGCAGGAAACTGGACCCGTGGAGCGAATGCGGTGTATACACATGGGGGCTCGAGTGTCAATTTCATAGGTTCCACAGGAGCGTCTACTATTACACCTCTGACTTCTCCGTTTTACAATGTAACTTTCAATAATCCGACATCTGTATTTTATATGGTAGGCGCCACCGTGAACATTGCCGGCAATTTAAATATTGTGGCTGGCCAATTTTATCCGAATACGGCCGCATATGTATACAATGTAACCGGTAACATTATCTGCAACGGTTCAACCGGTACATTCAATACGACTACAGGGGGTACCGTTATTTTGAACGGAACAAATCAGTCCATAGTGGATGCTGATTTCAGCAACCTTACCGTGAGCTGCTCCGGCACGGCAACAACTACAGGTGCGATCAATATTGTGAATGCTTTGCTGGTAAATTCTCCGTCCGTACTCTCAGCTGCAACCGGAAGTATACTTACCATGAATGGTAATGTTACGTTGAATTCGGGCTCAACGCTCAATGATGGAGGAAACGCACATATTTTCAACGGAGTTACCTGGACAGGCAACGGAACTTATACCGGTAGCGGACAAGTGACTTTCTCGGCTGCTGCCGGTGCCCAAACCATTGCTGCCGGTGCATTTAACAATGTGGTATTCAATAACGGCGGCGGTAATATAAATGTGACCGGAAACATTACGACTACAGGTAGTTTTACAGTTGATAATACCATTGGTGCGATCACTATCAATCCCGGCTTCACGGTTGTCAACACCACCGGTACCGGCACCATGACATTGGGTTCTACACGTACAATGAATTGCATGGGACTAAACAGTTTTCCGTCTGGTTTCGGAACCTATGCTGTACAGTCGGGAAGCAACGTCAATTACAATGGCACCTCCAATCAGAATGTTTACAGTACGACCTATGGCAACTTATCCCTTACCAATGCGAATACCAAAACATTGCAGGGAGATATAACAGTTGTAAATCAGCTTTTGTTCAATACGGCAACTCTTGATGTAAGCACGAGTAACTATTTTATCACCATCCAGGGTAACTGGAATAACAATACATCCGGAACTTTTATCCCCGAGAACGGTGTGGTGTTGTTTACCGGCACCACTGCCAACCAGAATATTTTCATCGGAAGCTCGGCAACGAATCCCTTTTATGATTTAACCGTCAACATGGGTACTGCGTATACTGTTTTTGATAACAATAACAATGTTACGGTTACTGACAACCTGACCGTTCTTTCGGGAACGCATAACAATAATGGAAACATAACGTATGTTGGAAAAAGTATGATTGCCTCCGGTTCCGGAATTTTTGCCAACAGTGGTACCTACTATATGAATAATGTCGGAGGAAGTCCGGATATTACTTCCAATGGATCCAGTCTGAATAACCTGACCCTGAATGGAGCAGGTACCGATTTCATCTGTGAAGGAATGCTTACCGTTCGCGGTAACTTTAACCTTTTAGCCGGCACTTTCAGCGGAAATGGAAATACTGTTAATCTGGGTGCAGGGTCCAATGCTGTCACCATCAATGGATACTACAGTGTAGGTGCCGGTGGAACCCTGGCTTTGGGTAACCTGGTTACCCTTGTCGTAGGAAGCGGCGGTACCATGGAGTTAATTGGTGGTTCAGGAAACATTGCAACAGTGACCAGCAATATTCTCGCCGGAGCAGGAAGCCGTTACTCTACTTTCCAGGTTAATTCGGGAGGAAAAATCAGGGCTCAGTATTATTTATTTGAAAACATGGGTACATCCGGAATTGTGGTCAATTCAGGAGCGCACATAGATTCCCTGAACAATTTCAGCAATGGAACGTTCAATAACGGACCTGCAGGCGTAACGTATCTGGAAGTTGAAAATACCGAGCGTCTGACACAGAACTATGCCATCAATAACGTATCCTTCCCCTTAAATCCTGGTACAGGAGCTTACAATGTCAAAAAGCTGACGGCATCCGATACTATAGAGTTTTACAATGCTACCGGTGTTTTTTCAGGCGCTGCATTTGACGATAACCCACAGGGAGAAATTTTATGGGAAGGACCCGTTACCTGCACATGGACTGGTGCAGTAAGTACCAACTGGTTTACTCCTGGCAACTGGACCTGCAGTTCTGGCCCGAACGCCATACCAACAGCTACAACCAACGCCATTATTCCGCACGTAACAAATCTCCCCGTTATTGGTGTCAGCGGGGCAGTGTGTGAAAACCTTACCATCAATACCAGTGCCAGTTTATCCATTGCGACTCCCGATGCTTCGTTGAGTGATTTGACAATAGAGGGAGACATCATTATTAACGGTACCCTAAGCATGGCTTCTAACCTGGACGGTATTGTTATTTCAGGTAACTGGACCAAACCAGCGGCAGGTACTGTCAGCATCACTCCCGGAACGGTCAATTTCAACTCGACCATTTCGAAGAACATCAACAACGGAACCGGTGCATTCGGCTATATGATACTTAGCGGAAGTTCAACCTATACACTTGGTTCTGCTACTATTGTTGCCCATGACTTTACGCTTTCTTCAGGAGCGCTGGATGTAACTTCAAATAACTTTCAGCTTTCTGTCGCAGGAAATTATTCGAACAGCGGATACATTAATACGCGGGCCGGTACGATTGTTTTAAATTCTTCAGCAGGTTCGGGAACATTAAATTTTAACCCGGGCGGAGTTTCGACCCCCTTCAATAACCTGACCATCAATGCTACCGGGGTTACCTATAACCTGACAGCCAACACACTGGCTGTGAATGCCCAAATGAATATCCAGTTGGGTACCCTTAACCTGAACGGATTAACCTTCAATATGGGCAATGGAGTTGGTGCTCCATTCTTTTCCCTTTCAGGAACCTTAATTGTAAATGCAGGTGCCGTACTTGCGATGGCCAACAATTCCAACCTGACCGTTAACAGTGGTGGATCATTTAATATAGTGGGAGTTCTGGGTAACCTCGCTACCATGACCAGGCAGACTGTGGGCGCTACGTATGGATTCAGTGTTACTTCAGGTGGCAATATAATGGCCACCCGCTACCTGATGGAATACATGAATGCAACGGGTATCTGGATTGAAACCGGAGCGACAATTGATCCCGTGGATAATTTCAGTTACGGTTCTTTTGCGAATGGTGCTGCAGGAGGTTTGTTCCTCGAACTTGACAATACCCTTGGCGGGGGAGCTGGTATTACTGCCGACAGCGTATTCTTTGGAACAGGCCCGAGTTATAATTGCAAAAGATTGGTTGCAACCGGCGTAATGACTTTCCAGGATGCCTCCGGCGCTGAAGGTAATTATTCCTATAAGGATGACGGCTCAAGTCCTCTCGAGCCCAATACCGGTAATATTTATTTTACGTATACCAATCCGACTACCAGTTGGATAGGAGGGTTTAGTACGGATTGGAATACAGCCGGAAACTGGAGTTCGGGAATACCATTCTCCACTATGAATGCGGTTATTCCTTCCATTACAAGTCCGAATTTTAATCCTACAGTAAGTTCGACTGGTACCGGTATTTGTCAGAATCTCCTGCTTTTGAGCGGGGCTATTCTTACTGTAAGCAACAACCAGAGTATGACTATCACCGGAAACGTAACCAACGGAGGAACTTTTACGGTCAATGCGGGATCTGCCTCTGCAATTTCTGTAGCTGGCAGCTGGTCCGATAATGGTACAGTCAACGGTGGCAGTTCAACAATTTCTATGATTCAGGCCTCCGGTAATTCAACAATCAGTTCAGGCGCTTCAAGTTCTTTTAATAACCTGACGTTTAACGGAGGGGCGGCAACAGACTACTTATTGGGTTCAGCCATAACGGTGAACGGAAATTTAAGCATCACATCAGGAACTCTGGATGTCAGTTCTGCAAACTATGCAATCAGCGTTGGTGGTAACTGGACTACCACCGGCACCTTTAAGGACAGAACAGGTACCGTTACGCTTACCGGTACATCGGGAACTCAAACGATTACAAGCGGAACAGGTGTTGGCTATGCCTTTTACGCAGTGACCAAACCGGCGGCTTCCACAAGTAATCTGGCTTTTGCAAGTAATGTGGAGGTAGACAATAATTTTACGGTAGCTGCAGGCGCTCTGAATGGCGGAGGAAACACTCTTACTCTTCAAGGTAACTTTGACTGGACAAGTTCATCTATAGTTACCAACACCAGTCTTATATATTCAGGGAATACAGCTGCCACCTATACCAACGGAACTGCTTCCACTTTCAATAACTGGACCATGAATAAAACAGGCGGAGCCGAACTTAGCCTGATAAACAGTGTTATCCTTTCCGGGACGCTTACTATGACCGGTGGAAACATCGTTCTTGGTGCCCGTAATTTAACCTTAAATAGTGGTGGATCCCTCAGTGGAGGCAGTCTATCTTCTTATATTCAGGCAGATGGTGTGGGAACAATAATTCTCGATCTTGTGGCCGGCAACCTTGGCACAAACTACAGCATTCCGATGGGGGATATTAATAATTATTCCCCGTTGAGTATGCAATTAAATACAGCCACTCTTGCTGCTGGTGCAAATGTTGCGATCAATGTTACAGCCTCTGCCTATGCCAATAACCTGAGTACAACCCCGGCGATTAATGGAACTTCTTATATTGATTACATCAAGAGGTGGTGGAATCTGAACGCGACCGGTATTTCAGGAACGATAAGTTACAATACCGTATTTAGCTATGTTGCAGCAGATGTAGTAGGTACAGAAGCTGCACTTATGTCCACTAAAGTATGCAAGACCACAACGCCGCCTGATAATTACGGAGAATTCCTGGGAACCTGGTCCCTCAATACGGCGACTCATACCCTGACCTGGAACAGCGTTAATTCTTTCGGAGCCTTAATGGGAACCAACGGTCCGACTTCTGATTGGGTCGGTTCAGTAAGCTCGAACTGGAATGCATCCGGTAACTGGTCGAATGGAATCGTCCCGGTAGGAACTACCTCTGCAGTTATACCCCAGGTTACCGGTGCCAACAATAATCCGCTAATCAGCACTACTTCGGGACCCGCAGTTTGTAATAATCTTGTTATGAAAACAGGATCGGTACTTACCATTACCAATAACGAATCCCTGTCCATTTCAGGTAATTTTAACAACTCCGGTACATTTACTTCGGCCGGTAACGGAACGGTTACTTTCAACGGTACAAGTACCCAGGCGCTGACTACTAACAACAGCGGCATGTCCTTTTACAACCTTACAGTAAACAATACAGCCGGTGGCGGAAACAATGTAGTTAGCCTTAGCGATGTTTCAGGCATCGCCAATGTCAATGTAACCGGTCAGCTGAATATGACCAATGGATTTCTCAGCATAGGAGCGATAGGGGGTACTGCCGCTTACGATAACCTCGTCCTTAGCAACCCTGTTCAAACTTTCAGCAATACCAGCTACATTATTACCCCGAACGGTGCAAGCGTCGCGAATGCAAGCGGAACAGGCGAGAACAGTGCAGGCTATCTGCAGATTAACGGACTCGGTACTTCTGGAACTTTAGGGTCTGCTGTGATTCCATTCCCCATTGGACCAAACACAGCAAGCTTCACCCCCTTATCAATTGCGAACACCAATGCGACCAATGCCAACTTCAGTGCCTACGTTCAGTCCGGAGTTCAGACCTTGCTTTACCCCGGCAACTATGGTGCGGCTTCGAACAGCGTTAATTCACCCAACTCCGCCACTCCGTTTACCTGGTTTGTTTCATCATCGGTGGCCGCTCCAAGTGCAAACATAACACTGTATTCGAATAATTTAGGCTCGAATGGGTTTACCACTGCAACCCAAAGTGTAGTCAATCACTATACCGACCTGTTCGGTGGTACCAGCAACGGGCCAGGCACAGTTACACAGGCAGGAACAGCTGTTACGGGAACCGGAACCTCCTTCAGCAGCTATAAGGATCAGGTGCTCCTGTATACTCAGGCTCCTTACATCGGAGAATACGCAATTGTCCCCTCCAATGCCACAGCTACAACTTTTACAACCACTTCTTCGGGACAAACGGTATCTACGGCTTCCACCTATCAGATTTTTGGATGGACTGCACCCGCTGCATTGGCTGCCACAACTTCCTATACTTCGGCAACTGCATTCGGGCCCTGGACCATTCCTGCCGCAGGAGGTTATTTTTCTCAAGCCTTAACGGGAGTCAGTACCTTCTCTCCTTTTGCGATCGCCTTTAAGTTACACGGATTGGATGCGCTGCCAATCGAGTTGCTGACTTTTACAGCTGTGAAAAATCAGCGTGTGGTAGATGTGACCTGGAGTACGGCATCAGAAACCAACAACGATTACTTTACTGTTGAGCGCTCTGCAGACGCTGTTACTTTCGATTCTATCGCATTCGTTAATGGCGCGGGTACTACTTCGATTCTTCACAATTACAGTACTGTGGATCAGCATCCGCTTATGGCTATATCTTACTACCGCCTCAAACAAACTGATTTTGACGGACACTTTACCTATTCTGAGCCCGTACCGGTTAACTTTACTTCGGCTGAAGCAACGGAGTTTCTGCTGTACCCCAATCCGGCTACTTCGGGTCAGTCTTCTACTCTGAGTATTAATTCACCTGTAGACAGCAAAGTACTGGTGGTGGTCAGAGATATGGAAGGAAGAGAGCTTTATGCGAATGTAGTGCTGGTGCAAAAAGGCATTGACAACCTGATAGCAGTTGACCCTGAACATATTTTGATTCCCGGGATGTATATCGTTGTCGCTTCTTCGGACAACAGTATTTACAACCAGAAAATGGTAGTTAAATAAGATTCAGGTGCTCAAGGTTGCCGATTTCAAAAGGGCAAAAATAAACTACTCGGATTCGGGTAAAGGCCGTGTGATTGTTTTACTCCATGGTTTCATGGAGAGTCTGGACATCTGGGATGATTTTTCGGCTCAGCTTTCAAAAACCTACAGGGTGCTCTGCATCGATCTTCCCGGCTTTGGACAAAGCCCGTGTATAGGCTATGTGCACAGCATGGAACTGCTGGCTCAATGTGTTAAATCGGTTTTGGATAAGGAAGGCCTTAGGCGCTATGTACTTATTGGCCATTCTATGGGAGGCTATGCGGCCATGGCTTTTGCCGATTTTTTCCCCGATAACCTGAAGGGCCTGGGACTTTTTCATTCCTCTGCCCTGGCGGATTCTGAAGAAAAAAAGAAATCCAGAGAGCAGGCGATCAGCGTAGTTAAAAAAGATCCCCGGCGGTATATCCAGTTGTTTTTTTCGCCTCTGTTTGCGCCTTCAACTGCTGCTCAATTCAGCGCCTCTATAAAGGCGCTGGAAAAAAGGGCAGCTTCTATTTCCAACAAAGCCATCGTTTACGCCCTGGAAGGAATGAAAGACCGCAAACGCCGTGACTGGATTCTTGAACTGACCAAGTTTCCGGTGCTCTTTATTATCGGTAAACACGACCCTACTTTTCCCGTTGAAACAATTCTTAAACAAGCCGAACTGGTTAAGGATCCTTATGTACTTCTGCTCGAAAACTCAGGCCACATGGGTTTCATCGAGGAAAGGGATGTAACGCTAAAGGCGGTCAGGAAGTTCGTGAGGAAATGCTACAAATAAGCGATTAACTTTTTCTCAACGCGTCCCAGCCCTGGGCTTTCAAAGGATGCACGGTACCACTTTTGCTTACCAGGTTGCAGCCAGCTGCCGAGTCTGTAATATGACCGATGATACTGATATCGGCATGTTCCTTGATGCTTTCGTAATGGGCAATGTCAACGGTAAAAAGCAGTTCGTAATCTTCGCCTCCGTTTAAAACACAAGTTGTCGGGTCGAGATTGAATTCCCTCGCCCTGCTGTAGGTCATAGGGTCAATTGGGATTTTTTCCTCGTAGAGGTTGCAGCCCACGCCTGACTGCGTACAGATATGCAAAATCTCAGATGCCAGTCCGTCTGAAACATCTATCATGGCAGTGGGTGTAATTTTCAAACCTTCAAAAATCAGGGGAAGATCTTTGCGAGCTTCAGGCTTCAGCTGACGTTCGAGTATGTAATCGTTGCCTTCGAGGTCGGGTTGAATACCCGGATTTTCCTTGTATATTTTTTTCTCCCGCTCGAGTAGTTGCAAACCTACATATGCTCCGCCCAGATCTCCGGATACGCAAAGCAGATTGCTCTCCCTGGCTCCGTCCCTGTACACGAGGTTTTTCTTTTCTGCTTCTCCGATAGCGGTAATGCTTACCACAAGTCCGCTTGGAGAAGAAGTCGTGTCTCCGCCAACCAGGTCAATTCCATAACGTTCACAGGCCAGGCTGATTCCCGAATACAATTCTTCCACCGCTTCCAATGAGAAGCGGTTGGACAAGGCAATCGAAACCAAAATCTGTCTTGGCGTTGCATTCATCGCATAAATGTCGCTCAGGTTCACAATCACCGCTTTATAGCCCAGGTGTTTCAGGGGAACATAGGCCAGGTCGAAATGAACGCCCTCCACCAGCATATCAGTCGAAACAACCGTCTGCAGGTGTGCGCCTCCTGAAACCCGGTAATCTATAACGGCCGCATCATCCCCGACCCCTTTTACCGAACTTTCGTTTTTAAGGCCGATAAACTGGGTGATGTGTTTGATCAATCCGAACTCTCCAAGGGTTCCCAGTTCAGTGCGGTTGTTTTGATTTTCAAACATTTTTGGAAGTTTTCGTTGTTCAGCGATTTGCTATTCGCCAATCGCTATCCGCTCTTTTAAATTGCTCTTTTCAAATGAATTTAATCTTACGTGCCGCAAATGCACACATTCTCAATAAAATTACCCCGTGTTTAAATCTGGAAATATTTGTTGATCCGTACGTTCGCTCCCTGTAGCGAATCGGTATTTCGATGATCTTGAGATTTAGCTTGTGCGCCCCGAAGATCAGGTCAAAATCCCCGAAAGGATCAAAGTCTCCGAAAAAAGTACGGTTCTTCACCAGTCTGTAATAATCCTCCCTGAAAATGACCTTGGTTCCACAAAGGGTGTCCTTGAACCGCTGATCGAGAAGCCAGGTAAAGGCCATGCTGAAGAATTTATTTCCCAGCAGGTTCAAAAAGCGCATGGCTTCTTTTTCCATCTGATAAACCAGGCGGGAGCCGTTAATAAATCCCCCTTTGCCCGATGCAATCGCGTCGTAAAATTTAGGCAGGTCTTCAGGGGGCACAGTCAGGTCGGCATCTAGTATCATCAGAATATCTCCGGTAGCCATAGCGTACCCTTTTCGCACTGCATCAGCCTTTCCTTTGCCTTCCTGCTGGGTGATTTTAATGTCGTGACTGGAGGCGTATTTTTTCTGAATTTCCTGAATCTTTGCCCAGGTGTCATCCGTTGAATTGCCTTCCACAAAAATAACTTCGGTATGCTTTCCGAATTTAGGCAGGCGTGTAATTGCATTCTCAATGTTCCCGCTTTCGTTTCGGGCGGGTATTACCACCGTGGTCGAATACCTTGAGCCCCATTCTTCAGATTTAATCGAAGCCAGAGGTTTTGCAAATGCAAAATGATTCAGGCAGAGGTATTTGAAAAAGGGCAGTTTGGCCAGAAAAACATTGAAAAGCGAGGACAATAGCGGGATGTAATAGGGGAGCAGGGTGCGCTTTGAATTGCGGTATACGTCAAATCCCGAAACATAGAGCAGGTTATTGATATCGCTCAACGAAAGCCAGTTTTGTTTTGGAGTCGGTGTTTTTAAACCTATTTTTTCACCCAGGGTCAGAACGGGTTCCCATAAATAATTGTAATAGCTCACTACGATCTTTGTCTGATTGTGGCAAAGCTTATGCAACTGCTGAAATACCGCTTCGACATCGTCCAGAAACCCGATCAGGTTCGACAGAATGATGACATCGTATTTTTTACTGAGTGTTATGTTTTCAGCCTGCATCAGATGAAATTCGATGGTGGGAAATTTTTCCTTTGCCAGCTGAATCATTCCTTCACTGAAATCAATTCCGGTTTTATCCCTGCCCTTTATTTCATTCAGCAGTTCGCCGGTTCCGCATCCGATTTCAATGACCGAATAATCTTCGTGCGCGAAATAATCGCAGTATCTGGTGATGTCTTTCCAGTAATAGGCGTTCGGCCTCGGCTTTTTTTTTCTCTCCGCGGCGTTCTTTTCAAAATAGGCTATTCTTTCTGCTGTGTTGCTTATCAAAACAATTGATTGAATAGTGATTACTGCAGCACGAAAATACTTAATTTTAGTATAAACCCCTTCGCGATTGAACACGAATATATACCTCGATTATGCTTCCACAAGTCCTGTTGATGAAAGGGTCGTGCAGGAAATGCTGCCCTATTTCAGCAAAAAATTCGGAAACCCTTCAAGCGTTGCCCACTCCTATGGCTGGTTGGCAGCAGCGGCTGTAAAAACTGCCCGGGAGCAGGTAGCTGCATTAATTCATTGTCAGGTTCAGGAATTGATTTTCACTTCGGGAGCGAGCGAGGCCATAAACCAGGCTTTAAAGGGCGTATACGAAATCTATGCCTCCAAAGGCAATCATATTATTACCTGCGCAACCGAACACAGGGCAGTGCTTGATACCTGCAGGTCGCTGGAGGATAAGGGGGCCCGGGTTACCTGTCTTTCTGTTAACAAGGAAGGACTTATTGATCTGCAGGAGCTTCGCGATTCTATTTCTGATAAAACGATTTTGGTTTGCCTGCAAATGGCCAATAATGAGACTGGCGTGATTCAGCCAATGGTTGAAATTGCAGAGGTTGTACATGCGGCAGGTTCGATTTTCATGAGTGATGCCACTCAGGCAGTCGGAAAAATTCCAGTGGATGTTCAAGGACTTGGAATTGATTTATTGTGCCTGTCGGCCCATAAATTTTGTGGTCCCAAAGGAGCCGGTGCTCTTTATGTACGCCGCAAAAATCCAAGGGTAAAACTTTATCCCCTCATTCACGGCGGAGGGCAGGAGGGGGGGCTTCGCAGCGGAACGCTGAATGTACCGGCTATTGTGGGTTTGGGCAAGGCAGCTGAAATAGCTATGGCCGAAATGAAGTCCGATGCGTTGCGCATTTCAAACCTTCGCGAACTGCTCGAGCAGGCATTACTTTTTGAAAAAGAGGGCAAAGCCGATCCGGTGGTGCTGCTCAACGGCTCCCCCAATTTTCGCCTTCCAGGCATATCGAATCTGCGCTTTGCAAATTTCACCTCTTCCGAACTCATCGTAAAGTTGCAGCCCATTGCTTTTTCTGCAGGTTCGGCCTGTTCTTCGGCGAACGGCGAGCCCTCCCATGTTCTTCTGGCGATGGGTCTGGATTCGGACCAGGCCAGAAGGTCGGTACGTTTTGGTTTGGGAAAAGCGACCGAAAAAAACGAAATCGAAATGCTGATTGAAAGGATCCGGCTACTTGGTGATTGAACAAAACCAAGCATCGGGATATGCCATGTTTCTGAATCCCTGACGGCCATCTGCAATCATTTCCTCCTTCCCAGGAAGCGAAGCAGAAAAAGAAATAAATTGATAAAATCAAGGTAAAGGGCAAGGGCTCCCATAATGGATTCTTTTTTTACCTCTTCCGATCCTTCGGTACCTGCCTGGTACATATTTTTTATCTTTTGCGTGTCGTAGGCGGTTAGTCCGACAAAAATAAGCACGCCTGCATAGTTAATAATCCAGGAAATGGTTTCATTGGCAAAGAACAGGTTGACCACTGTGGCAATGATCAGACCGATAAGCATAGTGAAGGCCAGCTGGCCAAGGGAAGTCAGGTCCCTTTTAGTCGAATAGCCGTATATGCTCATTACTCCAAATGTTACGGCAGTAGTGAAGAAGGCAGTGGAAATCGACTGGGCCGTATAAATCAGAAAGATCATTGAAAAGGTAAGTCCGTTCAGGCAGGCATACAGCATAAAAAAAAGCAGGGCCGTCCGGGAAGCTATTTTGCCGATAACGGATGATAAATACATCACGCATCCGAATTCGCCGAGCAGCAGGGCGTAGAACAAGATTCGGTTTGCCAGCAATGTTTCCAGAACTGCAGGGGTAGCAGCTGCCCAGAAAGCGATTACTCCGGTTACAACCAGCGCGCTGCACATCCAGCCGTAAACCCGGGCAATAAAGCGGGCCTGTTCTGTTTTGGTTTCTTCAGAGGTCAGATGAATTGTTTCCATGCCATTATTGATTTTTCCGGTACAAATTTACTGAATTCCGATCCTGTTCTGCCAGCTTTTTCTCTCCTTTTTTTTCGTACAACAGGGCCCGGTTAAAATAGGCATCCGTATAATCGGGTTTCAGTTCAATGGCTTTATTGTAATCCTCCAGGGCACCTTTGTAATCCCTGCTGTAAAAACGTACAATACCCCGGTTGTTGTAGCCTTCTGCTTTTTCCGGATGAATTGAAATAGCGGTTGATAAGTCACTCAAAGCGCTTTTCCTGTCGTTTAATTTGAACTTGGTAGGACCTCTGTTGATGTAGGCATCGTAATTATTCGGGTCCAATTCGATCACTTTATCAAAGTCCTGTATGGCCCCTACATGATCTTCCAGCTGATTTTTAGCCGTTCCCCTGTTGTTGTAGGCTTCCAGATAACCTGGTTTTAGTTCAATAGCCCTGGTATCGTCCACCAGTGCTCCCGAAAAATCTCCGGCCATTATTTTAGCACGTGCTCTGCAGTAATAGGCGTCAGCAGTATAGCCTCCGAGTTCAATCACGGTCGTGTAATCCAGGACGGAGGCGGGATAATTCCTGTATTCGTAATTTGCATTGGCTCTTTCAAAAAGCGCATCCCTGAATTTTGGTGAAAGTTCAATGGCCCGGTCGAAAGCAATGATGGCCGTTTGCAGGTTGCCCAATTTAATTCTCACCCTGCCTAATGAAAAATAAATAAAGGGGTTGTCCTGATCAAATAATATAGCCTCGGTATAATCTTTCTCGGCCTGGGTAAATTCTTCCAGTTTGAATTCAGCCGATCCTCTGTTGTAAAACGCGTAGGCCCTGTTGTCGAGAATCCCGTTACTCACGGGATCCATATACAAGGCAACCGTGTAATCAGCTTTGGCTCCTTTGAAATCCTTCAATTGAAGCCTGTAGTCTCCCCGTTTAATATACAGGCAGGCGTCAGAAGAATCCAGTGCGATGAAAAAAGTCTGATCCCTGACATAGCCTCTGAGTACCCCGAAATTTGAAGTGTCGGCGTTTTCCGGCTGAGCCGGCAGTCTGCTGATCGCAATCAGTACTAAAAAAGAAATCCGGAAAGGCTTCATAGACGAGGCTTCATTCTCTCAGCGATTCAAGCAGGTGGTCAAAATCACTTGAATAGGCATCTTTGTTGTCCGCATGTGTCCAGCTGAGAATCTGGTAAAAACGATTTTCGGTTTCAACAACAGCAAGCCTGTATCCCACCGGAAAATTATTTACCTTTCCGCTTATGTCTGATATGCAGGCCTGTCCCGCTTTTAACATGCGTTTTACAGGAACCCCGAAACGGGCCTGATCAATTGATTGGATCGGACTTTGTCCGCATACTTTTTTAAAGTAAGCATCCAGATTACAGCTCAGGTTGTAGTTCTTCAGTTCTTTTTTACTCTCGTCAATGACGATGGTGTACACATCCCGCTCTTCGTTTTTGTACTTCAGCGAAGCTTCAGCCTGTTTGCCCATCCAGGCTTCCATATAATCCGGAAGTTCAATGCTGTACTTGCCTTCAACCGTAACCCGTTTGAAGTTTGTTTCCTGATTGCAGGATGTCAGGAGAGATACTACTACAGCCATAAGCCATAAGCCATAAGCCATTAGGGAGGGACGATCGGTAAATAAGGCGTAAAATTTTCGAACTATTTTTTTCACTTGGAGTCTTTTTACCCCTAATGGCTAGTGGCTAATAACTATTCTACAGCGTCCCCCTCTTTTCCTGTTCCCGTTCAATCGATTCGAAAAGCGCCTTAAAGTTTCCGGCGCCGAAACCTCTCGCTCCCATGCGTTGTATGATTTCAAAAAACAGGGTTGGCCGGTCCTCAACCGGCTTGCTGAAAATCTGGAGAAGGTAACCTTCTTCATCGGCGTCAACCATGATTCCCAGTTTTTCGATCACTTTCAGATCTTCTTTCATCATTTTCATGTGAACACCCAGACGTTTTGGGATTTCTTCGTAGTAGGTATGCGGAGGCGGAGATAAAAATTCAACTCCTCTTGCTTTCAGATCGGTAACGGTTTTTATAATATCATCTGTAGCCACAGCAAGGTGCTGAACTCCCGGACTTTCAAAAAAGTCGAGGTATTCTTCGATCTGTGATTTTTTCTTTCCTTCAGCAGGTTCGTTAATCGGAAATTTGATTCTTCCGTTTCCGTTGCTCATCACCTTACTCATCAGGGCCGAGTATTCGGTATGAATCTGCTTGTCATCAAAGGACAGGAAATTTACGAATCCCATTACCTCTTCGTACCATTTCACCCATTTGTTCATTTCCCCCCAGCCTACATTTCCGACCATGTGATCGATAAATTTCAATCCGGTTGAAGTGGGGTTGTAGTCAGATTTCCAGGCTTTAAAGCCCGGAAGAAAGAGGCCCTTATAATTTTTCCGTTCTACGAAAATGTGAACGGTTTCCCCGTACGTATAAATGCCTGAACGTACCACTTCTCCGTGCTCGTCCTTTTCAACGGTAGGTTCCATAAAGGGCCTGGCCCCTCTTTTTGTTGTTTCCTTAAATGCCGAGGTTGCGTCTTCAACCCACAATGCAATTACTTTAACTCCGTCTCCGTGTTTTGCAAGGTGGGCGTTGATGGGAGATTTTGAATTTAAGGGAGTGGTTAAAACCAGCCGTATTTTATCCTGTGATAAAACGTAGGAGGTGTAATCCCTGCATCCGGTTTCCAGCCCCTTATAGGCATACGATTGAAAACCGAAAGCCGTCTTATAAAAATGGGCACTTTGTTTTGCGTTACCTACATAAAATTCAACATAATCAGTTCCCAGTAAAGGAAGAAAATCCTTCGCACCCTCGAAAATTTTTTCAAGGCCATACGCTACATTTTTTACGTCTTTTTCCATTTTAATTTGTTTTATTTTATGCCCATTTGGGCGCTTATTCAACCCAGGATTTATAATACTTTCCGTCATCAATACCCATCGCTTCCTCAGTAACCATTAGGGGCCTGAAGGTATCCACCATAACAGCCAGCTCCTGCGTGTCTTTTTTGCCAATGCTTCTTTCCATTGCTCCCGGTGCAGGCCCATGCGGGATGCCCTTGGGATGAAGCGTTATGTGGCCCTGTTCGATATTGTTGCGGCTCATAAAATCCCCATCCACATAATACAATACTTCATCGCTGTCAATATTACTGTGATTATAGGGAGCGGGAATTGAAAGAGGGTGGTAATCGTACAGGCGAGGACAAAAAGAACAAACAACAAATGAGCCCGTTTCGAAGGTCTGGTGTACCGGCGGAGGTTGATGTACCCTCCCTGTTATAGGTTCAAAATTATGAATTGAAAATCCGTAAGGAAAATTATATCCGTCCCAGCCGACTACATCAAACGGATGAGTCGCAAAAACCAGTTCGTGAATCATGCCCTGTTTCCTGACCTTCATCAGAAAATCGCCTTTTTCATCGTGCGTTTCCAGATTGCCGGGCAATTTGAAATCGCGTTCGCAAAAGGGAGAATGTTCAAGTAGCTGTCCGGAAGGGTTTTTGTAGCGCTTCGGAGTATAAATGGGGCTGTAACTTTCAAGGTACAACAGGCGATTCTCGGCTGTATCGAATTCGATCTGGTAAATAATGCCTCTGGGAATGATCAGGTAATCGCCGTATTCAAAAGGAATGGTTCCCAGAAAGGTTCTGAGTTTGCCACTACCCTTGTGAATGAAAAGAAGTTCGTCAGCATCTGCATTTTTGTAGAAATAGTCTTGTACTGATTTGCGTGGAGCGGCCAGACCTAAAATCACATCCGTGTTCAGTAACATGGCTTTACGGCTTTGCAAAAAGTCGTCTTCGGGTTTCACCTGAAAGCCCTTCAATAAAAGGGCTTTTATATTTTTATCAATTGCGATTTTTGGCTGAACGTTGTAGGATTTAACAATTTCCTTAACCTGGGTAGGGCGATGAACGTGATAGCTGAGCGAGGACATTCCAACAAAACCTTCGGTTCCGAAAAGCTGTTCGTAATAGTAATGTCCTTTAGGACTTTTAAAAATCGTATGGCGTTTCGGGGGTATTGTACCGAGTTTATGATAGAGCGGCATTGGTTCAGGTGTTTCCTCAAAATTACTAAATTGACGGCAGCTTAAAAAATCATATTTATCATTATATTTGTCTTACTATTATTCGCAAAGCGGGTTCATTAGTTTAACCAATTGTACAATGAAAAAAATCACATTTACCCTGATTTCAATGACTGTTGCTTCTGTATTCATTACCAGTTGCAACTCCAATCCATCCAAAGACCTGATTGTCCGTAAATGGAAGGTAGCTTCCATGAAGATAAATGATGAGGACCAGCAGGTCAGAATGGTTCAGCAGAAAGCTGCTATTGATACAATCAAGGACTCTTTACAAAAAGTTCAGTATAAATCAGAGGTGGCCCAAATGGAAGGCCTCCTTCAGAGCACTACGGAATTCAAAAACGACGGGGCGTATGAATCAACAATGCCGACTAATAAAAGCGGTAACTGGGAACTGACCGGCGAAGGCAAAAAGCTGGTATTTACGCTGGGGGAGAAAAAACAAGACGGCACATTTGAAAAAGACACCGCCCGCATTGATGAATTGTCAAAGGAAAAACTGGCCATTACATTCCCGGGTATGTTCACGGCCAGTTTTGTGTTTGTACCGGCGCAATAGGATTCTTCTAACCGCAATCTTGATAATTTCTTTGTATTCTACAGCCAGGATCCGGGCACAGAAAGTTGTTGTTTTTCTGCTACTTTCTTTGCTGCAGTTCTCATTTAAGCAATCCGCCGTTACAGACCGGTTCAAACTTCTTTTTACCTGGAAATGTGATAAATCCAAAGGATTTCCAGGCCAATGGATACGCCTGAAAAAAACCAC
>Ga0206879_1026_pt1 | contig 36271 bp, 30 predicted proteins | sample Alteio_BWOrgCont_5_FD_152897 | JGI IMG/M metagenome (GOLD analysis project Ga0206879, IMG submission 152897) | Enriched cells from forest soil in Barre Woods Harvard Forest LTER site, Petersham, Massachusetts, United States -... | ecosystem: Environmental > Terrestrial > Soil > Temperate forest > O... | reverse complement strand
CCCGCAAACCAGCCGATCCATGGGAGCGCTTTCTTCCATGTCCTTCTTCACATCCTTTGTGGCCTTCAGCTGATCCGGCGTGTCTTCGTAGATAAAGGACGCTTCCATCTCGTTTTGCAGGTAATTATCCGGAGCGAACGCAAAGCCTTTTTTTGCTTTGCGTTCAGCGTAAAGCCTGATCAGGTCAAAGGCAATTTCCTTCACCTTCTTTTTTGTTTTTTGCTTGAGGTTCTGCCAGGCAGCGCTTCCCAGCTTGTCCAGCTTCGGCACAGCTCCCTCTTTGCTGCTGTATTTTGCGATCCGGTGCAGGGAGTGAATGCTCACATATAAGATATCGTTGTCCTTATAGACAAGCCGTATGGCCTCCTGCAATTTTCCGTTCACTTCCATTTTCTCCAAACCTCCGTAACGTCCTACTCCGTGATCGATGTGCGTTATGTAATCTCCGGGATTCAAACCTTTGATTTCTTTCAGTGTAATTGCTTCATTGGTTTTACTGAACACGTTTTTTACCTGAAAGCGATGGTACCTTCCGAATACCTGGTGATCAGTATAACAAGCCACCTTGAGCTGATGATCCGTAAAGCCCTCGTGAATAGAAAGATGAATGGGCGTAAAAGCAGCCCGTTCATCCAGAATCGAGCGGAGACGTTCGACCTGCTTCTCTGTATCCGAAAACAAAATATTTCTGAACCCGGCTCTTTCGTTCTCATTGAGATTTTCAATCAGCAGGTCAAAATTTTTGTTGAATACCGGCTGCTGGCTCATCCGGTACTCCAGAACCAGAGCCGCGTTAAAATAAAACCGGTTGCCCAGTTCAACAATGCTGAAGTTCTCCAGCTGATTTAAAAATTGTTCCTTATCTGTAAACAACTCGGCCTCCTTTATCCAGATGACAGAATCCGAAGGAATGTATTCCAGAAAACTCTGCTGATGCTCCCTCAGCAGGCGGGTCTGAATATTCGGCAACACCGTAATCGTATCGTGCTGCTCAATTGAAAGCTGATCGACCGTATTAAAAGATCGTATGGATTCTACTTCATCGCCCGATAACTCAACCCGGTAGGGGAAATCATTTGAAAATGAAAACAGGTCAATGATTCCGCCTCTGACCGAAAACTGACCCGGTTCGATTACGTAATCTGCGCGTTCAAAACCGTACTCCAAAAGAATTTCAACTACGAACTCGACCGAAAGTTTTTCCCCTTTCCTGACTTCAAGAGTATTCTTCAACAAATGTGATTTCGTAACGACTTTTTCTGAAAGAGCCTCTGGATAGGTGACAATTACCTTGTGTTTATTAGCATCATTATCAGAATAATGCAACAGGCTACTCAGAACTTCAGCTCTGAGTAAAATACTCGAATTATCAGCCGGCCCCTCCTCGTAAGGCTTTCGTCCGGAGGCCGGAAAGTACAATACGGCTTCTTTTCCGCAGATATTTTCCAGATCATTCAGAAAATAGGCCGCCGTTTCCTGATTGGGCAAAATGCACAAATGAACCTTTTGCAAACCCTTAGAGACCGCTGCAAGAACAAATGGAGGGGCCGAACCTACCATACCTTTGAGACTGACACGCGACTTCCCCTGCGATTTTAACTTTTCAAGTAGCCTTGAAGTGTTGTCGCTATTGATATACAGCTCCAGTAAACCTTCTAAACTCATCGTCCTCGTCCGGCTTGCTAAATTAGGCAAAAAAACCTCCCTTAAAATTTGAAAAATTAGATTCAATTATTATCTTTATTCAATCTAACGCTAATTAAATCCCGATAGCATGAATAAAACTACTCGTAAATCAATGCAGTCCCTGGGTTTGGGCCTGGCGTTGTCGTTTGCTTTTACAGGCGAAGCAATGGCTCAGGACATCCACTTTTCCCAGTTTTATATGTCTCCCCTGACGCTTAACCCCGCCTGTGCAGGTGCATTTAAGGACGTTGACGCGACTCTGAATTACAGAAATCAATGGGGCAGCGTCTCCAGCCCCTATAAAACAATGGAAGCTGCTGTGGATTTAAGAGCATTCCAGAAAAAATGGAAAAGCGGCTTTTTGGGACTTGGCCTGAACGTTTATAATGACGTAGCCGGTGACGGAAATCTGACCACGACCATGGTTGACTTATCGCTTGCCGGACACGTACGAATTGACAATCACCAGTTACTTTCCGCCGGAGTGCAGGGCGGATTCGGCCAAAGCAGCATTCAGGTCAGTAACCTTTCCTGGGACAACCAATGGAACGGTTTTGAATACAATTCTCAGTTGCCTTCAGGAGAAACCTTCAAAAACCAAAGTTTTCTTTATCCTGATGTAGGTGCAGGTGTTCTTTACCAATATAACAAAGGGGAAATGTATGTGAGCGGAAACGATAATCTGCAATCGGATATCGGATTTTCGGTTTCCCACATCAACCAGCCTATGCAAACGTTTTACGCTTCAAGTACGGACCAACTGTACATGAAATACACCTTACACGGAAACATGACCTTCGGATTGAAAAACACACCCCTGTCATTGATGCCCGGTTTCGTATTCTACCGTCAGGGCCCGACTCAGGAAATCATGGTGGGATCCCTGGTTAAATACACGCTTAAAGAAGATTCTAAATATACGGGCTACGTAAAAGGAGCATCCATAGCTTTAGGCGCTTACTACCGCTGGAACGATGCGGTGGTTATTTCGAGCCTTATGGAATTTGCAAACTATGCAATTGGTGTGAGTTACGATGTAAACGTATCTGATTTACGCACTGCAAGTAATGGACTGGGTGGTATTGAATTGGCACTTCGCTATGTGAATCCAAGCAATTTCCTGTATCAGAACAAGGCACGGTTCTAAATCTATTCGGCCCGGACGAACCCGAAAACAATTCAGTCCCGGCACAAAATACCAAGCCGCACCCGATAAGGTGCGGCTTTTTAATTTGTCTTACTTTTGATAGACAATGGAGAAGTCTGAAAAAATTCAGGAACTATTGAATTCCCTGCCCGATAATCCGGGCGTGTATCAATTTTATGATGCCCAGGCGCTGCTTCTGTACATCGGGAAAGCTAAAAATTTAAAAAAAAGAGTCGGCTCCTATTTCAACCGCGATGTACACGACAACAACAAAACATCGGTACTGGTTAAAAAAATCTGCGACATTAAATTCATCATCGTCGATACCGAACTGGATGCCTTGCTGCTCGAAAACTCTCTGATTAAAAATCACCAGCCCAGGTACAATGTTCTGCTCAAAGACGATAAAACCTATCCCTGGATATGCATTAAAAACGAACGCTTTCCCCGTGTTTTTTCCACCCGTACGTTTGTTAAAGACGGCTCCGCTTATTTTGGCCCTTACGCCAGCGGCCGCACCATGCACATCCTTCTCGATCTCGTGCATAAACTGTACCCCTTGCGTAATTGCAACTTCAACCTGAGCGCAGAAAATATCGAAAAGAAGAAATTCAAAATCTGCCTCGAATACCATATCGGCAATTGCAAGGGCCCCTGTGAGAATCTCCAATCCGAAGAAGAATACAATGCGAACATTGCGCTCATAAAAAACATCATTAAAGGAAATATTTCTTCGGTCATTAAAGAAATGAAATCCCTTATGCTTTCGTATTCAGAAAAAACCGAATTCGAAAAAGCGCAGCTGATCAAAGAAAAGATCGGCCTGCTCCTGAACTACCAAAGTAAATCGACAGTGGTCAGTCCTGACATAGAAAATGCCGATGTGTTTTCCATCGTAAGCGATGAAAAAACCGCTTACGTAAACTACCTGAGAGTAATCAACGGAGCCATCATTCAGGGCCACACCATCGAGCTCAAAAAGAAACTCGAAGAAACACCCGAAGAATTGCTTACCCTGGCTATCGCAGAACTTCGGTCCCGCTTCGATAGCAACGCAAAAGAAATCATTGTTCCGTTTGCACCCGAACTTCAGTTCGGCGGAGCCCAGTACACCGTTCCCCAGCGGGGCGACAAACGCCATCTGCTCGAACTGTCCGAAAAGAATGTAGGCTATTACCGCAAAGAAAAAGAAAGACAGCAGTCTCTTGTTGATCCTGAAAGACATACCAGACGAATCATGCAACAGATGATGAAGGATCTGCGCCTTAAAAGCGAACCCCGTCTGATCGAATGTTTTGACAACTCGAATATTCAGGGCAGCTATCCGGTCGCCGCGATGACCGTATTTATAGATGGCAAACCTGCCAAAAAACAATACCGTCACTTCAACATTAAAACAGTCGAAGGGCCTGATGATTTTGCCTCCATGGAAGAGGTGATCTACCGAAGGTACAAACGGGTTCTCGAAGGCAACCTTCCACTGCCCGATCTGATCGTAATAGACGGAGGAAAAGGGCAATTGAGTTCAGCCCTGAAGAGCCTCGAAAACCTAGGGCTGACCGGCAAAGTCGGCATTATCGGCATCGCCAAAAAACTCGAAGAAATCTATTACCCGGGCGATTCCCTGCCGCTTTACCTCGATAAAAAATCAGAAACCCTCAGAATAATCCAGCAGATCAGGGATGAGGCGCACCGTTTCGGCATAACACATCACCGTAAAAAAAGGGAGAAGGGAACCATTAAAACCGAACTTACCGAAATCCCCGGAGTAAGCGATCTGACAGCCCGAAAGCTGCTCGAAAAATTCAAATCCGTCAAACAGATCAAAAGCAAAACCCTCGAAGAAATCAGCGAGGTTGTGGGGCCATCCAAGGCTCAGCAGATTCTTTCGCACCTGGCGCGACTACTTTTTTCTTTTCTTTTTTTCTTTCTGACAATTAGCAAGGCCCTTGCCCAAACCGACAGTCTGGCCATAGATGCAAATACCACCGAAGGCATACATCAGGACAGTCTGAAAAATTACAAAGAAGCCATCAAATACTACAGTAAGGCCACCAAGGCCAATACCGAAAACGCCAATGCCTGGCTTTACAAAGCCACAGACCGTTACCTGCTCGGGCAAAACAAAAGTGCCCTTGAAGACCTGGCCATGGCCATAAAAGTAAAACCTGACTTCTCACTGGCCTTCAGTAAAAAAGGGCTCATTGAAGCCGCCGGTGGCGATTTCAAATCGGCGCTCGCCGATCTCGACAAAGCCCTCAGCCTCAATGGTGAAAATCTTGAAGCGCTGGTACAACGAGGAATCATCAAAAACAAAATGAAAAAACACAAGGAAGCCATTGATGATTTCAATGTGGCCCTCGACATAAAACCTTCCTGTGCGGAAGCCTGGATTTACAGGGCCAAATCCCATAATGACATTGGAGACTACCAGATGGCGATGATCGATTTTTCCAAAGCAATTCACCTCGACAGTACCCACTACGAACTTTTTAAATTCCGCGGGAATACCGAATTCCAGATTCAGGATTTTAAATCAGCCCTCGAAGACTACAACAAAGCGGTCGAAATGAACGACAAGGATCCCGAAGTATATACCAACCGGGCCGCAACACGAATCAATCTCCGCGACAACAAAGGAGCGGTTGAGGATTGCAACAAAGCCCTCAGTACGGATGCTAACAATCCGAAAATTTACAATTTCAGGGGCACCGCAAAAAGCGGACTGAAAGACTACCGGGGAGCTATAGAAGATCTGGATAAAGCCATCAAACTAAAACCCAGCTTCTCAGCCGCTTACATAAACCGGGCGGCTGTCCACTTTGCCATGGGAGATAAAAAAGGAGCCTGTGCCGATCTGGTTTCGGCTGATAGTCTGGGCAATGACCTGGCAAATGACCTGATCGACAAGTACTGTAACATCAAACAAAAATAAAAAACTCAGGTTTTGTTCAGCAATTTCGAAATCGCATTCAGCTTCATTAACGCCTCCACCGGAGTAAGGTTGTTGATGTCGGTATTCAGAATATCGTCTTTGATCTGCTCCAGAACCGGATCATTCAGCTGAATGAAACTCAGTTGCCCTTCATTCAAACCTTGAATTCCCTGCGCCGAAACCCGTTTTTTCCCGGCAGAGTTAACCTCATCTGACGCAGAGCCACCCTCTTCTGATTTCGATCTCTTCTCCAGCTGGACCAGAATCTCCTTGGCCCTCTCCACCACCCTTCTGGGCATTCCTGCCATCTGTGCAACGTGAATACCGAAACTGTGTTCACTTCCTCCGGGCACCAGTTTGCGCATAAACAGAACACGGTTATCAAGCTCCTTGATGGACACGTTAAAGTTTTTCACCCGTTTGAAGGAGCCTTCGAGATCGTTCAGTTCATGGTAATGGGTTGCAAACAAGGTTTTGGCCCTGGCTTTGGGATGTTCATGCAAAAATTCCACAATCGCCCAGGCTATGGAAATGCCGTCGTAAGTGCTGGTGCCCCTGCCTATCTCATCCAGTAGAATAAGGCTACGATCTGAAACATTGTTGAGTATGCTGGCCGTCTCATTCATTTCCACCATGAAGGTCGATTCGCCGGCAGAAATATTATCCGAAGCGCCCACCCGGGTAAAGAGTTTGTCAACCAAACCTATATTCGCATGTTTCGCCGGTACAAAACTTCCCATCTGCGCCATCAATACAATCAAAGCAGTTTGCCGGAGCAGGGCCGATTTACCCGACATATTGGGACCCGTGATGATGATGATCTGCTGGGTTTCGTTATCGAGGTAAATATCGTTGGCAATGTATTCTTCGCCGGGTGAAAGTTGTTTTTCGATTACCGGATGCCTGCCGTCTTTGATATCAATTACTTTTGTGTCATTGACACGAGGCCTGACATAATTATTTTTCAGGGCAGTCGATGAAAACGACAAAAAACAGTCAACCTGAGCAAGCAGGGAGGCATTTTTCTGAACAGGTTGAATGTAGTCCGACAGGGCGATGATCAGCTCATTGAAAAGCCGTGTCTCCAGGGCCAGAATTTTTTCTTCTGCGCCCAGAATTTTTTCTTCGTATTGCTTCAGTTCTTCGGTAATGTAGCGTTCTGCACTGGTAAGGGTCTGCTTACGCATCCAGTCTGCAGGAACCTTGTCTTTGTGCGTATGGGTTACTTCCAGATAATATCCGAACACATTGTTAAATGCAATTTTTAAAGAAGGAATACCGGTGCGCTCTGATTCGCGTTGTTGTATCTGCAACAGATAATCCTTTCCCGAATAGGCAATTTTTCTTAGTTCATCCAGTTCAGGATCGACTCCTTCAGCGATCACATTTCCTTTATTGACCATAAAAGGAGGATCGGGCTTCAGCTGCTTTTCGATTTTGTCAATCACGGTGAGGCAGGAATCCAGTTGCTCAGAAATGCGGTTCAAAACCTCATTTTCAGAACCCTTCAGCAGCTCTTTTACAGGTTGAACAGCCGAAAGTGCCCGTTTCAACTGAACCGTTTCCTTGGGAGAAATACGCGCTGTTGCGACTTTAGAAATGATACGCTCCAGGTCACCCATCAGCTTCATCTGCTCGCTGATTTGCCCGACAGCTTCCGCGTTCTTTAAAAAATAATCCACTGCTTCGTGCCTTTCTTCAATCGGACCTTTATCCTTTAAAGGCAAAGCCATCCACCTTTTAAGCATACGGGACCCCATGGGAGAAACGGTCTGATCCATAATGCTTAAAAGCGTCCTTGCATTTTCGTTTCCCGAACCGAACAGTTCGAGATTTCGCACCGTAAATTTATCCAGCCATACGTATTTTTCTTCCTCTATCCTCGCAATCGCACTAATGTGTTTTACCTTATCATGCTGGGTTTCTGCCAGGTAATGCAAAACCGCTCCTGATGCAGCAATACCCAGATCGAGCTGTTCAATTCCAAATCCCTTCAGCGAACTGCTGCCGAAATGTTTCTGCAACGATTCTTTTCCGAAATCCGCGGTGAAAGCCCAGTCTTCAAGTCCGTAGGAATACAATTGACTGCCGAAACTTTCAAGAAAATGTTTCTTGTGGTTCTTCGGATAAAGCACCTCCCCAGGTTTAAAACTCTGAAGCAGCTGATCGATATAATCCACAGTCCCCTGGGCGAGCAAAAACTCGCCCGTTGACACATCCAGAAAAGAAACGCCCGCCTGATTTCCAGAAGGATTCGGGAAAGGTCCGAACACAACACTCGCCAGAAAAGTATTGGCCTTGTGGTCCAGAACCTTATCGTTGTAGGAGACACCCGGAGTTACCAATTCGGTAACACCCCGTTTGACAATGGTCTTGGTCAATTTAGGATCCTCCAACTGATCGCAGATCGCCACCCGCTGTCCCGACCTCACCAGCTTGGGAAGATACGTGTCCAGGGAATGATGCGGAAAGCCTGCCAGTTCGATAAACGTCGCCGCGCCGTTGGCGCGGCGGGTGAGCACGATCCCCAGTATCGCCGATGCTTTTATCGCATCGGCACCAAAGGTCTCGTAAAAATCCCCCACCCTGAAAAGCAGCAACGCATCGGGGAACTTCTGCTTGATGACATTGTACTGCTTCATCAAAGGGGTTTCCGCAATTGCCGTCGTCTTCCTGGCCAGTTCCGCACCGCCTGCTGTTTTATCAGAATTTTTCAATGTTTTAAATGTACGAATACAGGTAGTTCGATTAATGTAAAGTTTTTAACAGAATTTGAGGATATTTGTGCCATGCGCAAGCTGCTAAATGAAGAACTGGGTCGTAAAACAGTAGAGCAATTCAGGCAATCAGCCAAAACCCCTTTAATAGTGGTTTTGGACAATGTCAGAAGTCTGCACAACGTAGGATCGGTCTTCCGTACCTCAGACGCCTTTCTGATTGAAGCGCTCTATCTTTGCGGCATTACAGGTACCCCGCCCAACAAAGAAATTCTCAAGACAGCGCTGGGCTCCAGCCAGACCGTAAACTGGACGCATTTCAAAACAACCCTGGAAGCCATCCAACAGCTGAAACAAGACGGCTATCAGATTTATGCAATCGAACAGGCCGTAAACTCCGTTCCGCTTAACCAGTTCAATCCCGGTACTGATTCAAAAATTGCTTTGGTATTCGGACACGAAGTAAAAGGGGTCGATCAGAAGGTTATCGATGCCTGCGACGGGGTAATCGAAATCCCTCAGGCAGGAACCAAACATTCATTGAACATTGCCGTAAGTGCGGGGATTGTCATTTGGGAGATTTTCAAAAAGTTAGCCATTAGTTGAAAAGCGCCTTAAACCCTGCATCGTCTCTTAACTTAATGAACTCAGCATCATTCTTGGCCTTCTCTGAATAAGAAGCATCCTTGCTGATGGCAGTTTTCAGGTTATTGATAACCATGTCATTCTTTCCGGTGCGGGCTCCGATTACTGCTTTCAGGTAAAACCCAAGTGCAGAATCCTTATCATCCGAAGCGTCAATGACCTGTGCGCCTGCATCAGGACTTCCGTTCAGCACTTTTCCAAGAGCCATATTAAACGTATTGTATGAACCGAAATTCGAAACAGCAGAAGCATAATTTCCATTCATGATATCGATGATACCAAGATTGTAGTTCACTTCAGGTCCTGCACCTGCTGCAGCCTTGTACAAATCCGAAGCTTTCTTACGATCGCCCTTCCAGCGGGCAATGATACCCTGGTTGTTCTTTACAGTTGTATTCCTGGCATCCGCTGTTGCAGCCTTGCTGAATTCAGCTTCCGCATCGTTCATTTTATTTTGCATCAGCAATATACAACCTGCATTATTAGGGCCTCTCCAATCGCTGGGATACCTGCGCTCAGCTGCTTTGTAAATCGTCAGTCTCAGATTCATGTCCTTGGTAAGATTGGCGCCCGCATAAATAAGTTCCTCAACAGAAAGACTGTCCGGAGTGGTGTTCACCATCTGCATGATTTGGTCATCCGACCTGCTCTTTTCCTCACCACTAAGGGTAATCATCGACCTTCTCAATTTTGGCAGAATGTCTTCCACTTCCTGAAAAGATTTCGAAACATTACGGATTTCTTTTTCTCGTTGATCCAGGTCAGGATACATACCCAAAACGCGAAGGATAAGATCCTTGTCTTTTATACTCGATGCTTCCATCATGCTCTTGAAACCATCCCAGTCTTCGCCTTTTCCCACTTTAGTATAAAAATCTTCTTTCTCAGCGGCTTCCAGCTTGGTTTTCTTTTCTTTAAACAGTGTCATCAGCGCCTTTGAAGCAGTTGTTGCGCGATCGTTGGCCAGATTGGTGTTTTTAGCCTGTTCTCCGTCCGGAGAAGCATAAGCGCTGATGCTGATATTTTTCAGATCAGCGCCTTTGGCAAGTTCAGTTTCAACAAATTCCTTGAATTCCTTCATCTCCTTGCTGTTCATTTCACCTGGACGCACCACATCCGAACTAATGGTATAATAAATAACCGAATTTGCAGAAATAGGTTTGGTTTTCGAAAACGCATCCTTGCCCATAATCGATTTTTCATCGCTCTTCACAAGCAAAGAAGTAACAATGGTTCCGTCTGCAATTTTAACGGGAGGGAAATCCTTGGTCTTCTTTTTGACAGCACCCGAAATTTTAAGTTCAACAGTCGCGTTCTCCATGCCCTTTTCATAAGCTACGCGGTCTGAATAAGAAAAACTTCCGCCGGAAGCATTGGTAATTTTCGTACCTGTTCCTTCAGCCTTTTCGCCCACAACAGTAACCGGTTTCAGGGTTTTCTCACCGCCTGCATATTTAATGCTTGGGGTAAGTGTCAGAACAGCCTTTTTGGCAAAGTACTTTTCAGGGTATTTACCTGCTATAGTGACAGATACAGTATCTCCGTTCATCTGTATAGGATTGGGAGTAACGGTATACGTCACCGTATTGGCTTTTTTCACCATTTTGCCCAATCCATCGCAGGCCGAAAAACCAATTGCTGCAAAAACTGCTAATCCAAGAAGGTGTAAACTGCTATTTTTCATCCGTAGTGTTTTTAAATTAAAATTCAACCAAATATTAGAATTTTGTTAGAACAGGTGCAAAAGTAACTATTTTTTTAAAATATGAAAGCTTTTCACAATTTAACCACCTGAAGGGTATCCCGGCAAATTTTAGACAACTCGCTGATTTTTATGCCGCTGACGGGGTGAACATGCTCAGGGGCCAGTTCGAGCATGGGCTGAAGGGCAAAATTGCGCTCGTGAAAGCGGGGGTGAGGTATGGTAAGGGATTCGGTCTGCAATTGCTGGTCATTGTAAAACAGGATATCAATATCTATCATCCGGGGCATAAATTGTTCTTCGGGATTTCGTTTTCTGCCCATAAGACGTTCGATAGCAAGCAATTCAGGAAGCAAATGAGCGGGCTCAAGCAAGGTTTCGATCAGAACAGCCTGATTAAAAAAAGCAGCCTGACCACTATTTCCCCAGGGAGCCGATTCATATACCGAAGAGCATTTGAGAATCTTTCCGGCGTAATTTTCTATGTGAACCAAAGCATCCAGCAAATTCTGGCGTTTGTTTCCCATATTTGAACCCAGTAAAAGGTAGGCTTTTTTCATGAATACAAATAGATATGAGTAATATTGTTCTAAATTAATAAAAAAAATAACAGCCCCATGAAGCAATTCCTGAAACAAGTACTTGCAGCTGTGATCGGTTCAGTAATCGGCATGCTGCTGACCTTTTTTATTGGCATTATCCTGATTGTCGTCATTGCCGCAGCCGCGTTTTCTTCTGCCAGCAAAGAAAAAACAGTTCATGTCAAAGCCAATTCAGTGCTGCACCTTAACCTGACACAACCTGTAACCGAACGCACCACGAACAACCCCCTGAAGGATTTCAACTTCTCTTCCTTTACCTCCAATAAACAGCTCGGACTGAACGACATTCTCTCAGCTATTGAGAATGCAAAATCAGATCCCGATATCAAAGGCATTTACATGGACATGGGCAGTGTTCCGGCAGGAATGGCAACCGTGGAAGAAATAAGAAATGCCCTGATTGACTTCAGGAAATCAGGTAAATTTATCTTATCCTACAGCGAAAATTATTCCCAGGGAGCCTTTTACCTGGCAAGCGTTGCCGACAAAATTTACCTGAATCCCCAGGGAGTGATGGACTGGAAAGGATTAAGTGCCCAGCTGATGTTTTTCAAGGGAGCGCTTGAAAAACTCGAAATCAACGCCCAGATATTCCGTCACGGTAAATTCAAAAGCGCCATCGAACCTTTCGATCTGGATAAAATGAGCGCAGCCAATCGCCTGCAGACTATGAGTTATATGGATGCGTTGTGGAACCATCTCCTGGAAGGAATTACGGCAACCCGTCATGTACCTGCTGAGGAATTAAACCGCCTCGCCGATCAACTCGGCATCCGCAAACCTCAGGACGCCCTGAGCCACAAATTTGTGGATGGACTTAAATACAAAGATGAAATAATTGACGAACTGAAAGACAAATTGGCTCTGAAAGAAAAGTCGAAAATAAATTTTGTGGAGTTAGAAGATTACAGCCGGGCCGCAAAAAAGGATAAAAAATCCGGCAGGGAAAAAATTGCAGTCATTTATGCAGTGGGTACCATCGGCGGCGGAGAAGGCGATGAAGAAAATATAGGGTCAGATCGCATCTCCAAAACAATTCGGGAGGCCCGCCTGGACAGTACAATTAAGGCGATTGTCCTTCGTGTGAATTCTCCGGGAGGAAGCGCATTGGCTTCGGATGTCATCTGGAGAGAGGTTTTGCTTGCTGAAAAAGCAAAACCCGTTATCGTTTCCATGGGAGACGTTGCCGCTTCAGGCGGCTACTACATTTCCTGCGCAGCAGACATAATCGTAGCCCAACCCAACACCATTACCGGATCCATTGGTGTATTCGGATTGCTTCCCAATGCCCAGAAATTTTTTTCAGACAAATTAGGCATCACCTTTGATACTGCCAACACCAACAAACATGCCGATCTGGGCACTCCCTTCCGCCCCGTTTCCCCCGAAGAAGGACGTGTCATTCAGGAAAGCGTTGAAGACATTTACAACGCTTTCATCGGAAAAGTAGCCGACGGACGAAAGAAAAAATCCCAGGAAATCGACAGCATTGGACAGGGACGGGTATGGAGCGGTACAGATGCCAAACGTATCGGTCTGGTGGACACATTGGGCGGAATCGGGACGGCCATCAAAATTGCGGCCAGAATGGCGAAGACAGAAAACTACAGAATCATTGAGCTCCCCAGACAAAAAGACTTCTGGGAAGCGCTGGTAAAAGATATTACAGAAGATTCAGAAACCCGGATTCTTAAAAAAGAACTGGGCCTCAACTATGTGTATTACAACAATTTCAGGGATCTGGCTCTAAGTCGTGGCGTACAGGCCCGCATGCCCTACGACCTGCTTGTTTACTGATGAAAACAGGACTCTTTTTCGGTTCCTTCAATCCCGTTCACATCGGCCACATGGCCATTGCCAATTACATCGTAGAGCATACGGACCTGAAACAGATCTGGTTTGTCGTATCCCCCCATAACCCCCTGAAAGAAAAGAAAACGTTGCTGGCGGATGTTCATCGTTTGCGCCTGGTAAAAGAAGCCATCGGGGAAGACCGCCGGTTTAAGGCAAGTTCCGTCGAATTTAAGTTACCCCAGCCTTCCTATACCATAGATACACTGACGCATCTGAAAGAGAAGCATCCTGAAAAAGAGTTTGTGTTGATTCTGGGTTCAGATAATGTTCAGACGTTGAACAAATGGAAAAACTACCGTGAAATTTTGAAGCAATACGAAATTATCGTTTATCCCCGTACCAATCGGGACAATGGCAGTGAGCAGGACTCAAAAGCAATGAACGCAGTTCCTGAACAGATCGGCACGATCCTCGAAGCTCCCCTGATGGAAATTTCCTCCAGCTTTATCCGTGAAGCCATTCGGGCTAAAAAAGACGTACGCCATTTTGTACCGGCTGCTGTATGGACCTATATTCAGGAAATGAATTTCTACAAAAAATAGCCAGAGTAGCCCTCATCAGTAATACGTATCCTTCTTACCCCGGTATGCGCCCGAAAAATACAAATCAAGTTTCAGGCCTTCCACCACTTCTTTTGTATTGATATCAATGAATACGCCGGGCCCGATTCCCACATCGTAGGTAAGTTTGTAGATCAGCTGGGCATTGCCGTACAATCCGATCGCATTGGTTGAATTTTCACTGTAATCATTGGGAGCAAACCGTTGATAGAAAAAACAATAGGAAAGTCCTCCGTAATAAGAAAAATTGTAGTTGACATTTTCTTTTCGCTTTCCGTAACAAAGGTGAAATTCGTAATTGTTGTATTCGCCAAACTGATCCCCGGTTACCAGTACCCCGAATTGAAAATACTCCATACGCAGGTGAAAATTATAATCCAGCCCTCCTGCAAATTGCGAGCCGCCGAACTGACTGTTTTTGCCAACCCCTGCTCCCCCGCTCACCCAGTTGTTCTGCTCTTTAAACACATTGTCCCCGACAATCGTATCTCTTTTCCACCTGGGCTTGGACGAATTGCCGATCTGGGCTTGCAGTTTATCCACTCCCGAAAGGAAAAAAAAAAGGAAAAAAAGAAAAAAAGAAAAATAAATTCTCATGCTAGTCCATTGAAGCTATCCATTATGACATAGAACCTACCATTGTTTCTGGTTTTACCCACTGCGTAAACTGTTCATCAGTTAATAAATTAAGCGAAACCGCCGCCTTGCGTAAAGACAAACCTTCTTTGTGGGCCTTCTTGGCAATCTTAGCGGCATTTTCATAACCGATATGGGTATTGAGTGCTGTAACCAGCATCAATGAATCTTCGAGGTGACGTTTGATCATTTCCGGATTGGGCAGAATGCCTTTCGCACAATGAATGTCGAAAGAGACGCAGGCATCACCCAGAAGGCGGGCCGATTGCAGCACATTGGCTGCAATCAAAGGTTTGAAAACATTTAGTTCAAAATGACCGGTCGCTCCACCGATCGAAACCGAAACATCGTTGCCCATCACCTGAGCGCATACCATGGTCAGTGCCTCAGGCTGGGTCGGATTGACTTTTCCGGGCATTATGGAAGACCCCGGTTCGTTGTCCGGAATGATAATCTCCCCTATGCCACAGCGGGGGCCTGAACTCAACATGCGCACATCGTTCGCTATTTTCATCAGGGAAACAGCCGAACGTTTTAATGCGCCCGACAATTCAACCATAGCATCGTGTGCAGCAAGCGCCTCAAATTTGTTGGGGGCAGTCACAAAAGGAAAACCGGTAAGATCTGCAATTTTTTTAGCGACCAGAACATCGTATCCTTTAGGTGTGTTCAGTCCAGTACCCACTGCCGTTCCACCAAGAGCCAGTTCGCTGACCGCAACAAGAGCGTTTTTAACCGCCCGAATGCTATTGGTAATCTGCTGTGCATAACCTGAAAATTCCTGTCCCAGGGTGAGCGGGGTAGCATCCATAAAATGTGTGCGACCGATTTTCACAATGCTTTTGAACTCCTCCGCTTTTTTCCGCAATGTCAGCTGTAATTGCTCCATGCCTCTGAGTGTCACTTCAGATACCAGTTTATAAGCCGCAATGTGCATGGCAGTCGGGAACGTATCGTTCGAAGACTGGGACTTGTTGACATCATCATTGGGGTGCAAAATCTTTTTTTCATCACTCAGTTTTCCTCCGCTAAGCACATGCGCCCGGTAAGCTATAACCTCATTCGCATTCATATTCGACTGGGTACCCGACCCGGTTTGCCAGATCACCAGAGGAAACTGATCATCCAGTTTTCCGCTCAGGATTTCCTCACAGACGCTCGAAATCATCGCCATTTTTTCCCTGGATAAAACGCCCAGATCATTGTTGGCCATAGCAGCCGCCTTTTTCAGGTAGGCAAAGGCATGTATAATTTCCCTGGGCATGGAAGCTTCAGCACCAATTTTAAAGTTGTTGCGTGAGCGTTCGGTCTGAGCGCCCCAGTATTTATCGGCAGGCACTTTCACCTCACCCATCGTGTCTTTTTCGATTCGAAAATCTATTGTTTTCATGATAAATAAAATTATTTGCTGCAGTTTTTAAATTATCCGGACGTTATTCGATTGGTAAAATAAATACGTATTCCATCGGCAAATCAATATGTAGGTGTCCTATTGAAAACCCCAATGGATACCCTACTGAAAACCCAATGGACACTCAAAGGTATCAAAATAATTTTTCAATGGTTGAGGTCGGCCTCCCGATAACAGCCTTGTTGCCAAGCACAATAACAGGTCGCTCGATCAGGATGGGGTTCCTGGCAAGAATGCTTACCCATTCTTTTTCACTTACTTTTTTCCCCGCGTAATTGTCCTTATACAAGGGCTCCTTTTTACGAACGAGTTCTTCGGCCTTCATCCTGAGTTTTTTCAAAAGATCAATTATCTCAGCCTCACTCAGCGGATTTTTAAGGTATTCCCTGATTTCGAATTCGCGTCCTTCCGTTTTTACCAGACTGCAGGCCTCCCGGCTCTTGCTGCACTTGGGATTGTGATATATGATTAGTTTTGTTTTCATGTTCGCTAGTTTGAGCTTCCATACTCCATCAAGTACGCCTTGATAAAATCATTCAAATCCCCGTCCAGCACCGCCTGCGCGTTCGAAGTTTCAAAATCCGTACGTATATCCTTCACTAACTTGTAAGGATGAAGAACATAGTTGCGAATCTGAGATCCCCATTCTATTTTTTTCTTTCCGGCCTCCACAGCGGCTTTCGCCTCATTTCGTTTGCGCATTTCCATTTCAAACAGCTGAGACTTCAGCATGGTCATGGCTCTTTCCTTATTGCCGCTTTGGGAACGCTCGACCTGACAAACCACTACAATTCCGCTGGGCTTATGGGTCAGTTGCACTTTAGTCTCCACCTTATTTACGTTCTGTCCCCCTGCCCCGCCTGACCTGGAAGTCTGCCATTCAATATCGCCCGGTTTCACCTCAATGGTAATTTCATCATTCACCAGAGGGTAAACATAAACCGAAGCAAAAGAAGTATGTCGTTTGGCATTGGCATCAAAAGGGGAAATCCGTACCAGACGGTGAACGCCGTTTTCTCCTTTCAGATAACCGTAGGCAAAGTCTCCTTCAAATTCAAGAACAGCCGATTTAATCCCGGCCATATCTCCATCCTGTTTGTCTACTTCTTTCACCTTAAATCCGTTCTTCTCTCCCCACATAATATACATGCGCATGAGCATACTCGCCCAATCACAGCTCTCCGTGCCTCCGGCCCCCGAATTAATCTGCAAGACCGCATTCAGGCGGTCTTCGGTACCACTGAGCATGTTTTTAAATTCCAGTTCTTCCAGTTGCTTCAGCGTCAGGGCATACTGATGCTCTACTTCCGCTTCCGTAGCGTCACCCGACTTGTAAAAATCAAACAGCAATTCCATGTCATCGACATTTTTGCCGATGTTTGAAAAGCCATCTGTCCATACTTTCCTGGAACGGATAACCTTTATGATTTCTTCAGCTTTTTTGGGATCATCCCAAAATTTCGGGTTCAGTGTTTTTACTTCTTCTTCCCTTATTTCATCCAGTTTCCCTGGTATGTCAAAGATGCCTCCCCAACGTTTCTGTACGCTGTTTCAGCTCTTTAATGTGGTCAAGTGTAATCATTTGACGAAAGTAATAAAAAAATAAGAGTAATTTCGCACCATGAGGAAGTTGAAAGATTATGTGCAGTTCGCCAAACTCAGGCTATCCTCCCTGGTGGTTTTTTCAGCCGCTATTTCCTACCTGACCGTTTCCCAACCTCCTACCCTTTCTCAACCTCACGATTTACACAAATTGTTGTGGCTGGTCATTGGAGGCTTCTTAATCACGGCCTCTTCCAATGGTTTTAACCAGATCCTCGAACGCGAAACCGACAAACTCATGACCCGCACCATGGATCGCCCTCTTCCCAAAGGCCGCATGAGTGTCAGTGAAGGTGTTGTTCTGGCCAGCCTGCTCGGTTTAACAGGATTAGGCCTGTTTCTTGCATTCATCAACATTCTGAGCGCCCTGCTCGGGCTTCTGGCCCTGCTCCTGTATGTTTTGGTTTATACTCCGCTCAAAAAGAAAACGCCTTTCGCGGTTTTTGTAGGCGCCTTTCCGGGCGCCATTCCTCCCCTTCTGGGCTGCGTAGCCGCCACAAACGGATTTGGCAGCATTACCCTGCAGGCCTGCATCCTCTATTCCATACAGTTCATCTGGCAGTTTCCCCACTTCTGGTCCATAGCCTGGGTCCTCGACGATGACTACCGGAGGGCCGGATTTAAAATGCTTCCTTCTGCCGGAGGACGCGACAGAGCCAGCGCCTTTCAAATCCTGATTTACACCCTGTTTTTACTTCCCATTAGCCTCAGTCCCGTTTTCTTCGGAATGTCAGGAATCGTATCTGCCATTGTCATCAGCGCCTGCGGCCTCGCTTTTGTTTACCAGGCCCAAAAAGTATTCAACCAGTTGACGATAAACTATGCCAGGAACCTCATGTTCGGATCTTTTGCCTATTTGCCATTGGTTCAGTTAGCCATTATGATTGGAAAATAAAAAAATTAATAAAAAATGAACCCCGATTTAAAAGCCGGCATCGACGATGAAATGCGTCAGAGCCGCAGAAAGGTATCCAAAAACCTGCTCTGGCTGGGCATTGTATCCATCATCATGCTGTTTGCAGGATTTACCAGCGCTTATGTTGTCAGTCATGCAAAAGGCGATTGGATAAAGTTTGTTATTCCCAGCGCTTTTTTTATAAGCACCGCTTTAATTCTTCTGAGCAGTGTTACGATGAATTGGGCCCTGAGCGCAGTAAAAAAGGGAAACAACAGTCCTTTTAAAACGTCAATTCTGATGACCCTTTTACTTGGTCTGGGATTCATGTTATCACAATACCTGGGCTGGAAAAGCCTGGTAGCTCAAAATGTATTTTTCACCGGATCCGCAAGCAACGCTTCGGGATCGTTTTTCTATTTGATCACCTTCATGCATCTGCTCCACCTGGTGGGCGGACTAATTGCGCTAATGGTAGTTTATTTTAAAGCCTTGGCCGAAAAATACAAGCCTTCAGACTTTTTGGGTGTACAACTTTGTTCAATTTATTGGCACTTTTTAGATGTGCTTTGGATCTATTTATTTCTATTTTTGTATTTTATTCGTTAAAATTGCACCATCATCTTTAAACTTTAAACTTGGTTTATGTCACATTCAGCAACTGGAAATGAAGTAGTAGATGGCTGGCAGGGCGGTGTTTCCCCGTTCAGGGTAAGCTATGGAAAGCTATTTATGTGGTTTTTCCTGGTTTCAGACGCCCTGACATTCGGAGGACTTTTGTGCGCCTACGGTTTCATGAGGCACAAATATCCTGATGTCTGGCCGGTTCCGGGAGACGTGTTTACGCACTTTCCGTTCATGGAAAAACACATTCCGCTGGCCTACGTAGGTCTGATGACATTTATCCTCATTATGTCCTCCGTTACCATGGTGCTTGCAGTAGAAGCAGGACATAGAAACAATAAAAAAGGAGTAACCATCTGGATGCTGCTGACCATCGTCGGTGGTTTGATGTTCGTCGGTTCCCAGGCCTGGGAGTGGTATCACTTCATCGTAGGAACAGAACATGGTGCACTTCGCGAAGTGTGGCATCAGGAACTGGGAAAATACGTAACAGAGACTTTTCACGGCGCTAATCTCACGCAGAACGAATACGGCAACCCCCAGTTCGGGGATTTCTTTTTCTTTATCACCGGATTTCACGGATTTCACGTATTCAGCGGAGTTCTCATCAACATTACGATTTTCATTATGGTCGTAAACGGAATGATGGAAAAAAGGGGCCACTATGAAATGGTTGAAAAAGTGGGGTTATACTGGCACTTTGTGGATTTGGTCTGGGTGTTCGTGTTCACCTTCTTTTACCTGTTGTAAGTCTCAAACGTTGAACTTTTAAACTAATTGTTATGTCAGAATTCCACGACAATTTCCCCGAGTACGAAATGATGGCTCACCACAATGAGGAAACCGGAAAGACAATCCGCAAAAAACTCTGGAGAGTATTCTGGATCATGCTGGGCATTACACTTCTGGAACTGATGGTTGGTTTTAAAGCCGAATCCTGGGGCCTGTTGGACAATCACCGCGCCTCCACTTTTGGCTTAAAAGTGTTTTTCATTTTCTTTACCGTTGCCAAAGCTGCATTCATTGTGCTTTCTTTCATGCACCTGGGGGATGAAAAAAAATCCCTCAAATGGGTCATTCTTGGGCCCTACATCTGTTTCATCGTTTACCTGGCCTGCATGGGTTCAATAGGTGAAGGCGGTTACTCTCAGAGCCACAGAGCCGACATGGATCCGAATGTGGTTCAGCAGGCTGCCCAGCACAAACAAATCGGAGGAGGAGCTCATCACGAGTAAGTGAGCCGGCAACGTCTGATATTATTTACCGTACTTCTTTTACCCGTTATCATCTTTCTTTTTTTCTCTACTGCGACTCATAACGCCGCAATTGTTCCCTACTTCGGACCACGGGAAGCGGTTACCAGAATTGTTGACGGAAAACAGATTACTGATACCCTCTATCATACAGTTCCCTCTTTCAGATTCATTGACCAGGACGGAGACAGCATAAGCAATAAAAACTTCGATGGCAAATATTATGTGGCTGAGTTCTTTTTCACAACCTGCAAAAGCATTTGTCCGAAAATGGCCGCTACACTGGGCGTTGTTCAGAATAAGTTCGCCGCCAACCCTGAAGTGCGTATTCTGTCTCACACGGTAAACCCCCAAAACGACAGTGTCCCGGTACTCAAAGCCTATTCACAACTGGTTCATGCGGATACCAGATTCTGGACCTTTGTCACCGGTGACAAAAAATCGATTTACGACATCGCCATACACGGTTATCTGTTGCCGGCCGGAGAAGATGCCATGGCCGAAGGAGGATTCCTTCACAGCGAACAGCTGATCCTGGTCGATAAAGAAAAACACATTCGGGGAATTTACGACGGCACCCAGCTGCCGGAGGTCAACAAACTCATCGAAGACCTGACGCTTCTCCTTCATGCGGAGAAGCTAAAAAAGAATTAGGGTTTTATCAATCTCATCTCGAATTGCAGGCAGGACATTCACTTCATCTGCGTATTTCTTCCAATGACCTACAGTCTCACTTATTTCCTGGATAATGTGAACCGCATTTTTTGTTCTTTCGGATTTACCAATGACTGACAAGTCTTCCTTGCTGATTCCGGTCCTTTTCCCGTTAATGCTCAGCGCATGCTGGTTCACCCATTTGTGATCCGGCTTATAGGCATGACACATATCGTATGCCGGAGCCAATTCCCAATTACTTCCTTTTTTTAATCGGAAAGAAAAATTCTTGGTATGATCATCGCAATTTCGGGCAATTACGTTAAATACCATTCTCCTGAATAATTGCTCAGCAACTGAATAGTCCAATTTTAACTCCCGCAAAGTCTGAAATAGCTGCTCATAACTAAAGCTATTCACCTGATTGAAATCAAAATGCTTTAAGGCACAAAATGTCTGTATGTGATGCTTTACATCTCCGTCTTCACGGTCAAACCTTTTGGTCATAAAATGCGCCCTTCCGTTTTCCTCCAACAGTTTGCAGGGCATCATTTCTATGCCGCATGCAGTTGCCATATTGTAGTAGGCCATTTCCACCCTTCCATAACCCTGACTGGCCCCCAGTTGAATATCGCTCACCCCGTCCAATTTGATCAGCCAGTGCTCAAAACCTTTGGGAGCAAGTGTTTGCCCTGATTTCACTTCTCCTGTTTTTTCATTATAGGCGATCACGGCTTTAGGCCTGGCACCGCCTGCCGATACTCCGGTCCTGAAAATATCCATCATTGCATGTTCATCCGATTCGTTCAGCTTCGTTTTGAATGACATCCGGTTATTCAGAATTTTTTGGGCAATGTTCACCAGGGATTCCAATTCAATGGTAAATGCACTTCGGCCCTCACTGAATTTTGCTGGTTCGAATTCCATTGCTCCCATTCCTCTTGTTCCGATAAAGCAAAGCAATTCTACCGGATTCAAACTGTCTTGCTCCCTGCCCATTCTTGCAAGCCACATATTGATTAGCCGGTTTCCATATTTATCAGGAAGGACGTCTGCAAGTAACCCGGGTAATCCTTTAAACGTATTAAATTCAGAAAACAAGTTGGCCTTCAGTTCCGGAAAGGCAAACACACTCCTGCCGGAAGAAACAGGCATTTTGATCGGCGACAATTCCCAGTTTAATTTTTTGAAGTTGGCATCGTACTCAAAACTTGCAACACCGGTTTTCTCATTCCATGCAACAGCCCCTGCCAATTCTCCCCATACTTTTACAAATGCCGTATTCATTTTACCAAAATGCCATATTTATCTTACCAATTTGATTCACCCCCGTTTTCTCCTTTTCCCTTTCTGACTCTTTGTCTTTTTTTCTTTTCCAGTTTTGCAAGTGCCAATGGGCTCAATGTTTGCTCGACTGAAAATCCCTCCAGGACATTCAACTTGTCCAACACCCTCAGCACTTGTATTAATGTCGCCAACGTCACCGTTTCTCCCCTTTCCAGAAGACTCAACGTAGAACGGCTTATTCCGGCAGCTTTTGAAAGCTCGTTTTGGGTTTTATTTTGATCGACACGGTGGTGTTTAATAAAATCGCCGATATCCTCAGATAGTTTTCGGTCACTGGTAGTATTCGAATTTTTGTATGATATTTCATTCATAAAATTAAATTAATATATTATTGAATGATTTACAATACAAATATATGAAATAAATTACAAAAAATAAAAAAATGATTTATACTACATTCACGAGGACGCATTAAAATCCAAAAAGAGTAGTGCGATCTTCTGCAATTACGAATACCCTGAAAATGGGAATGGATTGGATCATTCCCTTTGGATTGATATAATTGATATCCTTAAAATAAACAAGGGCTCCCTTTGGCAATTTCTCCACATACTCCCGCATGCGGGCATTGAGTTTATTTCCCATTACACTGTCCTTGATGAATTCTCCTTTACTGAGTATATCCATCTTAAACGAAACAACCTTTGACATTTTTCCTACCGCATCATAATGCGCGCTCATCATTCCGCCCTCCAGCAAAGGTTTCACAATCGCAGAATCCGATTTAACTCCTCCGAAATCCAACCGGGGATACGGCACAATTACATACTGTTTATTCAGTTCCGGTTTTTCCCCTTTTGCAGTAGCCGAATAAACAGACAAAAGCAACTCCTTGCCCTGCAGATGATCTAGATAATAAATGCTGTCGTTTTTCCTGAACAGTGTTCCTCCATTGACACTAACCCTGGCGATTTTAGATCCGCTGCGGCTTACAATTTTTATTTTATTCCGGCATTCCTTATACAGGTAATTGTCCGGAGGAAAAATCTCAAAAGCCTGTTTTGCGGCCTTAATTTTATATTTCAGCAAGCCGCTTGTATCCTTCTGTCCGTAAACCGAAGTTGAAACCGAAGTTGAAACCACAACTGAAATCATAAGCAAAAGTACATGTACCTTTAAGAAAATCTTCATCCTGCAATCCTAAATTAGTTTATTAATATCCTCCGGCGTATACTTAAGCTGACGCTTGGTATTTAATTTAAAAATAACGCTTTTATCTCCCCTGGCAATCGATTTAAAATCCTCCTTGCTGAACCAGGCAAGGGAATTATCCTTGGTAATCACAATGAGCAGATTGTCAGAATTGGGATTGAAAGAAAATGTTTTGGGTATCCCCAGTGAATAGAGCGCATTTTTCCCGTTTTCCACCAGGTAAACGGCAGCTACTGAAATCGGTTCCCCGGTCCTGGCCCTGAATTCTGCATGCACCAACTGACCAAGGGGCAAAGTACTGGCGCAGTCCGAATTATAGATCGCAAACTGGCTGACCTGAAAGGTTCGGTACACCACCTCCTCAGATTTTTCAACTGCCTGTGCGCGTTTCATATCAAGTTCTTCTTTCATCCTGTAATAACCTGCAATCCGTTCAAATGTTTTCACTTCCGCCTGAATTTTCTGATCAGAAGCTTCTTCCCTTTCAGTTTTTTCCTTTTGTTTTTGCTTGTAAGCCTGATCCATTTTATCAGCATTGATCTCAGGCTTGTCCATAGAACTAACTACCACAGATGCCATTACCAGGTACCTTTTATCCCCTCTGACAAAGGTAACCTTGTATTTACCCAACGTTGAAGTGCGCTCAAGAATGGCATTGTCCCAGACCAGGTTGGCTGTATTAGGGTCGTAATTTTTGTTCTCGGGCAACACTTCAAATACAATTTTATCGTACACCGCCAATTCAGGGAAATCGTTTTGATCCACCTCAATGGTAAAGTGATAACGCTCCGGATCAAATTTAGCAGGTTTGAATAAGCCTTTGATCTGACTTGGCCTGTCGTGACTTTCGTAATGCCTGCTCTCTTTTTCCTGTTTATGACCCTCGTATTGTTTTACATTAAGTACATCAGCCTTATCCTTGCCCAGACAGCTCCATTTTTTATCGGCAGTATTGTAAATGTACTTGTTGAATTTCGTTGCATTATGATCAGCCGAAACCATGGCCACCTCTATTTTTTTATCGTTCTGAATAAAAACAGGCTGATCATTCTGAAATCCGTAAAGTTCAAACATCCCGGCCGATTCGAAATCGTACTTGTTTCCGGCTGAATCGTAGGTCATCGGGATTCCTGAAAGCAATAGCTCCCCCGGATCATGAAATTCCCTGTAATGCAGCTCAACCTTTCCTTTAACCGGTTTCCCCATTTTATCCCTGAACGCTGCAGCCGGAATATGAATGACTGTACCCGTTTTATAAACCAGGGAAGTATCCCTTCCGCTTTCCACCGTATAGAAAACCGGCTGATTCGCATCATTTGGCAGCACCCTGACGTTTTCCACGTTTTCAGATCCGGCATTATTTTTCAACAGGTACAGACCCAGAAACGCAAGAGAAGCAACAACCGAGAACCCAACCAGGGTTTTAGAAAGCCCATTACTTTTCATCGTCCGGGCCCTGTATCTGACCTTGTCAAAATCCTTTCCCTTCTCAAGGTCTTTCTCCGAAAGACCTTCCCGGTTATATTTTACCTTATACTTATCCATGGTTTATTTTTTTAAAAATCTCCCTGAGCTTATCGATAATACGGTACGTTTTCACTTTGGCATTGTTTTCAGTTATGTTTAAAATTTCGCCCACTTCGGCAAAGGGCCTTTCCTCAAAATACCTTAACTCAATCAGCTGCATCTCTTCCTCATCCAGGTACTGCAAGGCCATCCTGAGCGAACCCTCAAGTTCCTTTGCCTCCCCTGCCCCCCTGCTCTCGTCCACAATATTTTTTGCAGTTCGAAAATCAATGCTTACTACCCTGTTTTTTTTCTGCTCCCTGTAAAACTGAACCGATTCATTTACCGCAATCCGGTAAAGCCAGGAAGAAAAAGGGCATCCGCGGCTTTCAAATTTTTTCAGATTGTGGAGTGCCTTGGCAAAAACAACAGAAGTCACCTCATAGGCATCCTCCTTCTCCTCCATACGTTTGTACACAAAACCCAGGATTTGCCTGTAATACTTCAGGTAAATAGCTTTGAATTTCTCAGGATCCGCCTTGGATTGCTCAATAAGGAGCTCTTCATTAAAAACTGCGGTATCCTGATTTACACTAGGCATATTTTGGTCTTTGTAAGAGTAAAACGCGGAGAAAGCCAGAAAGATACAAAAGGTTCGAAATTAATCAGAGATTAAGCGCCCAGCCCATTGATAACCTTATCAATCCTCTCGTGACTCCAGTTCCCCCCGACAATCTTTATCATCACCTTTTCCTTCTTCAAAAACGCAGCTACCTTTTCCATGGTCTCTGTACCGACAGAATCGATGGGAAACTCCTTTGATTCAATACGTGTTCCGTTGGCATAGGTAATGTCCAGAAAGTCAGAATGCACGGTTAAATTATTCCGGTAACGGGATTCACCCCGGCTTAATTTGGCCGAAATCATTCTCTCGTAGGGCAACACAATATCCTTTAGTAACGGATTCAGGGAATAGGAAACAACAAAAGAGTTTTCAAATAGTTTAAATTTTTTAAATGAAGCACTCATGGTAAAACCACCGGCAGCTATATAAACTATTGAAAACAATCCAATGAAAATTGCTGAATCACCGGCAGTTTCTGAACCCTGAAGCTTATTCAGGAATAGCATAAACAAAAAAACAAAACCCAGGCAATAAGTTATAATGAGCCGGGTATAGGATAGGGAAGATGAAAAATACAGTTTACCCCGATCATCAGTGATTGCTTTAAAAAATGCAGAACGGATGGGCATTCCATTGCTTAATGGAACCGAAGGATCCTGATTGAGCAGAATACAAAGATTGCGGTACAGATCCGGGAGTTTCTCTTTCAGGACCAAAGGAGATTCAAAAAAATATTCCACACAGACAGCAAAAAACTCCTCACTATTTGTTCCCGCATACTTTCGTATAAAGGAATTCTCTCCTGCCCTTATGCGCAGGAATTCTTCTTTCCCCTCGGCAATGAATTTATCAAAATACCCGTCGAAAAAATCATCGCGGTCTCCACTCCGGAACTTGTCAAACCGAAGTGCGTGAGCCATTTCATGCAATCCAACATTGTAATTGTCATTGTTTCCGGAGTACCCTTTCCTGAAATCATCCCAAGAAATGAATATGGCCCCTCCAAGGTTTACTTCCCCCAGATGAAAACGATGATCCAAAGGTGAGCGGTATTCACGCGGGAAAATGATAATCTTGGTAAAATTATCGAAGCGGTACTTGGTCAACCCAAATGTGACTTGTATGGCAGAAGCTGAAATAAGGACTTTCATTTCCTGTGTAACGTCCAGACCCCTGCCCTCAAATTCCTGAGAATCCAGAAACGCGCTTACTCTGTAAACGAACAAAGGCTTAAGATCCTGAGATAGATTTTTATAATAGCTGAATTCAGCTGCCAGCAAACTTTCGATTTCAGGATCAAGAATCGGTTTTGATAGGTTTTTTTGTTTTTCGGTCAGGCTAATTCCGAACAACGGACCAATCAGGAAAGTCCACAATCCGTAAAGGAACATATACAACAATCCTCCGACGGAAAGCAAAATAATCAACAGGAGGAATATCCCAAACATGCTTAGAGCATGACCCCCCTCATGATTATCATCGCAATGGTAAAATAGATCACAAGTCCGGTAACGTCGACCAGAGTAGCTACAAAAGGAGCAGATGAAACAGCAGGATCAGCTCCGGCCTTTTTAAGTATCAGCGGGAGCATAGATCCCGACAACGTCCCCCAAAGCACAACACCGATCAGTGAAACAGACACAACGAGTGCCACCAGAAACCAGTGAGGTCCGTAAATAGTTGAAAACATACTCCAGGCGGCAATCCTGGCAAAACCTATTGCGCCCAGGAGAGATCCGAGAAACAAACCTGAAAAGATTTCCCTTCGCATAATTCTCCACCAGTCTTTCAGAGTGACTTCGCCAAGGGCCATAGCACGGATGATCAATGTGGATGCCTGCGATCCCGAATTTCCCCCGCTCGAAATAATCAGAGGAACAAAGAGTGCCAGTACCACAGCTTTGGCAATCTCATCCTCAAAATAACCCATGGCCGTGGCCGTAAGCATTTCTCCGACAAAGAGGATGACCAGCCAGCCCGATCGCTTTTTCATCAGCTTGAAAAAAGGAATGCTCATGTACGGTTCATCCAGCACTTCCACGGCACCGATCTTCTGAATATCCTCCGTTTCTTCCTTCTCTGCCAGACGCAGAACGTCATCAATAGTTACGATTCCCAGCAATATACCATTGGTATCCGTGACGGGAAGCGCAACCCTGTTATTCTTCCGGAATACATTGATAGCCACCTCTTCCTCATCCGTTGCCTGCATCGAAATGAAATTGTGGTCCATCAGATCACTCACTTTTTTGTCCGGAGAAACAAAAAGAAACTCCCGTATGCGTATATCGTCAATAAGGACACCCTTTTCATCCACAACGTAAATCACATTGATGGTTTCTGAGTCTTGTCCGTTCGTACGGACATAATCCAGCACATGCTTTACCGTCCAATCTTCTTTTACCGCAACATAGTCCGGAGTCATCAACCGCCCCAGACTGTGCTCGGGATATCCGAGAAGGGACAAAGTCACTTTGCGTTCCTCTTCCGAAAGTAGTTTCAGAAGCTCCTTTACAGTTTTTCCAGGAAGTTCAGATAAAAATTCAGTACGGTCATCCGGCTGAATCTCATTTAAAATTTTTGCAGCCGTTGAATGATCCAGATCCCTTATCAGATCCTTTTGCGTTTCATGATCAAGAACCTTAAATGTATTCATGATCAAAGAGCTGGGGAGCGAACCGAAAATCAGGGCTCTTTGCTCGCCGGGAAGACGTTCAACCAATTCGGCCACCTCAGGGGAATGCCAGCTGTGCAAAGCTTTTTTAAGCTCCCGCAGATCTTCTGCTCTCAGCAGATCCAACACATACTCTCTTGTGTATTTTCTTTTCATAGCCCAACTATTTTACCGACCCAGGTAGACCATCAGGATAGAAATATCCGCAGGACTCACCCCGCTGATCCGGGAAGCCTGTCCTATGGTCCGGGGTTTTACTTTTGAAAGTTTTTCCCGGGCTTCTGAAGAAAGTGAGCCCAGTTCCATATAATTAAAATCCTCGTGCAATACCAAATCCTCCAGTCGTTGCATTTTGTCAGCCAATTCGCTTTCCTTTGAAATATACCCTTCGTATTTCATCAGAATTTCAGCCTGTTCTATACTGTCCCAACGATAAAGTTGCAGAAACTCCTTTACTCTGTTGCAATACAGGCTGAAGTCAATCATCGTCAGATTCGGACGCGAAAGCACACTGAATAATTTTACTTTTTGTGTCAGTGGGCTAGAACCTATGGCTTCCAGAACCGGATTGATTTCAAAGGGTTCAATACTCTCGGTCTTGAAATACCGCATTACTTCATGGCATTGCTTTACTTTTTCCTGCACTTTTTTATAGCGATCTTCACTGGCCAGTCCCAGCTCAAAAGATTTTGGAGTCAACCGCATATCGGCGTTGTCCTGACGCAGCAGTATCCGGTATTCGGCGCGGGAAGTAAACATCCGGTAAGGCTCCTCGGTTCCTTTGGTTACCAGATCATCAATCAATACTCCGATATAGGCTTCCGAGCGTTGCAAAATAAACGGCGCCCGGTCATTCAGTTTCAGATGAGCGTTGATACCTGCCATCAATCCCTGGCAGGCAGCTTCCTCATATCCGGTTGTACCATTGATCTGACCGGCAAAATACAAGTGTTGCACAAGTTTTGTTTCCAGTGTCAGATGCAGTTGCTGGGGCGGAAAATAATCGTATTCAATGGCATATCCCGGTCTGAAAAGTTTTACTTTTTCAAAACCCGCTATTTTGGTGAGTGCTTCGTATTGAACATCCTCCGGAAGCGATGTCGAAAATCCGTTCAGATACATTTCCACTGTTTCCCAGCCCTCGGGTTCCACAAATAACTGATGGCGCTCCCGCTCAGCAAAACGGGTGATCTTGTCCTCAATCGACGGACAATAGCGAGGTCCCAGGCCCTTGATCCGGCCGGTAAACATGGGTGATTTTTCAAAACCGGTTTTTAAAACTTCGTGAACCGCTTCATTGGTATAAGTTATCCAGCAATTGTGCTGTTTTCGCTGACTTGTCGAAGTTTTCTCCAAAGGAGAGGTGTTGTCCAGAAAAGAAAATTTGCAGGGCTCAGTATCCCCATTCTGAATTTCCATTTTTGTATAATCCAGGGATCGCCCGTCAATTCGTGGAGGTGTTCCCGTCTTCATTCTGCCGCTTTCAAAACCCAGACTGACCAATTGCTCTGTAATCCCATGAGCCGCTTTTTCCCCTGTACGCCCTCCTCCGAATTGCTTATCCCCGATATGGATGAGTCCATTCAAAAAGGTTCCGTTGGTGAGGACCACACTGCGGGCCTGAATCTCAATGCCCATGCCCGTAACCACCCCTGCAACACGCATCCCGTCTGCCTCGTCTTTTTCAATTAACAATCCTTTTACCATTTCCTGGAAAAAGTCCACATTAGGTGTTTGTTCGAGACGTTTACGCCATTCAGCCGAAAAAAGCTCCCGGTCATTCTGAGTCCGGGGACTCCACATAGCAGGACCTTTCGACCGGTTGAGCATACGAAACTGTATGGCGCTTTTGTCGCTTACGATTCCCGAATAGCCTCCAAGGGCATCAATTTCACGTACAATCTGCCCCTTGGCAATACCTCCCATAGCCGGATTGCAACTCATTTGGGCAATGGTCTGCATATTCATCGTAACCAAAAGCACCTTGGAGCCCAGATTGGCAGCTGCAGCTGCTGCTTCGCAACCGGCGTGGCCGGCCCCAACAACTATGACATCGTACTTAGGAAACATGATTTAAACCGGAAATAAAACATTTTCGCGAAGATACATCAAAACCGCCTACAGCCCATGCTTTTTATCCGGAAGCATATTCTTTACTGTCCATTCCAGCCTGTTCGTTAATTCGGCCTTCCGGTGCTTGCATCCGGCCAGAATGCAAACCGTACAGGATTCAGGGGGAATACAGGGATCCGAATGGATAAAAAATTCCACGTCGATTCCGGCATTTTCACGGATAAGCTTCTCCACCAAAACAACCTCCTGATGCGCCTCTTCCAGAGTATCATACCAGGGAAGGGTCACATGGCAATCCACATGCAGTTGACTTCCGTATTTTAAAACCCTGAGTTTATGAATATCAACCCATTTTTCCCTTCGGTTTTTGTTCAAAATTTCAACCAGCAGATTTATCTTTTCCGTATCTGCCTCATCCAACAGACCCGTCAGGGATTCCCTCATCAACTGATAGCCCGTACGCAGAATAATAAATCCAAGAATAACCGCCACCAGATTATCCAGCCACTGCAAACCTGTAAAATAAATAATGCTTAATCCGATGATTACCCCTGCGCTGGAAACGGTATCGGTAATCAAATGTCTTCCGTCTGCAATCAGCGTGATGGAATGATACCTTTTGCCTCTTCGCACCAAGAGCCGGCCCATCAGAAAATTCGCAAATCCGGTAAACGCCGATAGTGCAATTCCGATATCCAATGCCTGAAGCTGTGCAGGTCTGAAAAATCCCGAAACCGCATTCCAGATCAGATAAATACCTGTAAAAAAAACAAGGCCCCCTTCAAATCCTGCAGATACAAATTCGATTTTCCCATGCCCGTAAGGATGATCCTCGTCCCGTGGCTTTGAAGCATAGTAAATGCTGAACAAGGCAAATGTACCGGCTAATATATTGATAATCGACTCAAGGGCATCTGTTAATACCGCATTCGAATGAGTCAGAAAAAAAGCAAAAAACTTAATGCCCGTGAGCACAAAAGTGATGGTCAGGGTTAACCAAAGGCTTTTAATTTTCAGTTTACTGTCCTGTCCTGTCATTTTTTAAGCCTTTTTCAAACCTTTTTTTTAACAAGCTGAAATTTACCTTGCTGTAGTTACGCTTTTCCAGAAAAAACGTTTCCTTTTCAAAGTTCAGTTCCGCCGGATGTTCAATGATAAGCAATCCATCCGGTTTTAAAAGATCCGATCCGAAAATAAGTTCCGGAAGTTTCGAAGTATCCCTGAATTCATAAGGGGGATCAGCGAAAATCAGATCAAACTGCTTTTTTTCGTTTTTCAAAAACCGAAAAACCTCATTTTTAATCACTTTAATACCATCCAATCCGAATTCGTCTGAAGTTTTCTTTACAAAAGCACAACAGGCATAATCTTCGTCCACAGCCGTAACAGCAGTACAACCCCGGGAAGCCAATTCATAACTGATGCTGCCGGTACCGCAAAACAGATCAAGCGCATGAACAGATTCGAATGCGACGCGGTTAGCTAAAATATTGAACAACGCTTCCTTACCAAAATCAGTAGTGGGGCGTACAGGCAGATTTTTTGGAGGATAAAACGTCCTGCCCCTATGTGTTCCTCCGACTATGCGCATGCCTTCAGGAAAGTAAAAATTGTGCGTACAGGCTGCAATACCTGTGTTTAGGCAGTGAGGCCAGCTTAAAACTGTATTCAAAAGAATCCGGCTGATCGGCAAATCTCACATTCCGCACATAATTGTAAGCCAGCTGCCAGGCCGGGGATTTTTTGTCCAGTTCACCCATGAGTTCAACATCAGTAGATTCGGGATTCAGTTGCAACTGCTCAAATACAAACAGTAAATAATAAATAAAATCCTCGGCCGTATGAAAAACAAAACAATTGTAAAAAGTCAGTTTGCCTGACTTGACAACCAGAATCTGCTCAAAAGAATTTTGAACATGGACGACAACCGAAACCGCTTCTTTGTTTTTATACCGGAGCAATGCCGATTCAATAAGAGGGCTTGAAAAATGATTGATTTTCAGCCCTGGATAGAGTTCCTGAAATGATTTTCCTACCACCTCAGAATAGGCGTAGATATTTTTCGCATCCAGATTGGACAAGTTGTCGATAGCGGTGATTTCCCCGCTTTCAAGAACATGGTTGAATTTCAACAAAGCCTCCTTTTCTCCCGAATCGAACAAAGCATTGGGAACGAGGGTCGATTTCTGATTGACGAGCGACAGGGAAACTTTTTTATAGGAACTTCCGAGAACCTGAGACTGCCGTATAGCGGCAGTACTGAGATTCAGAAGTACATTCACATTGAAAACCTTTTGAAAAGAAAACTGCTCTACGGCAAGAATTTTATTGAACACATCATCCCAGACCGCCGCAGAAATTCCGTCAGTACCCAGGCGAATCGCCAGCTGGTAATTCCGGGTCTGATTCCCGTCAAATAAATCATCCACCAGACTGTGAGCCCTTGAAATCCTGTTGTCGCTGTCGATAACATTCATGTCCGGCAAAACTACAAAAATATACCTTTACGGGGTGAACGAATCCGAATTCAAAACTATCCTGCTGGGCCAGTTTCCCCACTCGCCCACACCAGGGCAGTCCAGGCTCATCAGCAAAATTTCCGGCTTCTGTACACTTAAAGAAGGCGCTGCTGGTAAAGAAAATGCAACTGTGTTCGTACTGAAAGGCTATGCCGGTACTGGCAAAACAACGCTCATAGGCGCCCTCATCAATTGCCTGCCAGCCATCAACCAGAAATCTGTGCTCCTTGCCCCTACCGGACGCGCAGCAAAAGTCCTTTCCAATTACTCAGGCAAACCAGCCTACACCATTCACAAAAAAATATACAAACGCATGATCAATGCAGATGGCATCGGACGCTTCGTGCTCCAACCCAATCTGCACACCCATACTCTGTTCATCGTAGATGAAGCCTCCATGATCTCTGCAGGAGGAGGACTTAGCGGCAGTTTCTCCGATCAATCCAGCCTGCTGGACGATCTGGTGCGTTATGTTTCTGCCGGTTCAAATTGCAAACTTATTCTCATTGGGGACACGGCCCAGCTCCCGCCGGTCGGATTAAGCATCAGCCCGGCTCTGGATACCGATCACCTGAAACATGCTTATTCCTTTACATTGGACAGCATCGAATTAACCGATGTGGTCCGCCAACAGGCCGAATCCGGCATATTGGTCAACGCCACTCAGATCAGGGAATTGATTGCCCAACTGAATTCACCAGAGAACGCCCATGTAAATTCTCAGAGAAATGCCCAAGGCGGCATACAAACACCCCGACTCACAACAGCGTATTTCAAAGACATTGTCCGCCTGAGCGGAAACGATCTCGAAGATGCCTTAAACACTTCGTACAGCAATTTTGGAGTTGAAGGCACGGCCGTCATCTGCCGTTCCAACAAAAGGGCCAACCAGTATAACCAGCAAATCCGCGCCAGGATCCGCTGGCAGGAAAGTGAAATCTCAGCCGGAGATTACATGATGGTGGTCAAAAACAATTACCATTGGCTCCCCGATGATTCCGTTGCCGGTTTTATTGCCAACGGAGACATTGTCGAGGTTCTGAGCGTCGGTTCAGCAAAAGAATTGTACGGTTTTCGTTTTGCAGACGCAAAAATCAGAATGGTCGATTACCCCTCAGCGCCGCCACTTGAAGTAAAACTCATTCTGGACACTATTGCCGCCGAAACGCCCTCCCTCACCAGCGAGCAAAACAAAAAACTCTACGAGGAAGTTTTAAAAGATTACTCCGATGTGCCCGACCGGCGTAAACGCCAGACTGGCCTCAAAAAAGACCCTTATTACAATGCCCTTCAGGTTAAATTCGCCTACGCCATCACCTGCCACAAAGCACAGGGCGGACAATGGGAAACCGTCTTCGTCGACCAGGGCTACCTCACGAAAGAGATGATGAACATCGAATTCCTGCGCTGGCTCTACACCGCCATCACCCGCGCCTCAAAAAAACTTTACCTGGTTAATTTCAATAAAGAATTTTTCGGGGAAGAGGAATTCATCTGAACAATGCTTCCATCGTGATTTCATTTTGAACCAAACTCGGGTAATTCGTACTGTTTTTTACTCCGTGAGTTGTAATCATCGTCAGAAACAATGTTTTTCGGCTATTTGTGGCAGTTCTGAATGTTTTTAGTTTATTTTCCAATTCTTTTGCGTAACCCTTAGTGATTTCAAAAACATCGGCAGAAAACTTCATTTCGCAAACATTAATGCATAAATCCCGTCTATCGATTACTAAATCTATTTGTGCTCCTTGTTCGCCCTTCTGTGGGTTATATCGCCATACAGATGTCTCCGACTGCACGTTTTCAATTCCCAGGGCTTTTTTCAATTGAAGTGTATGCTTCATACAAATGCATTCAAAAACATTTCCGCTCCAGCTTTTCCAGGATGCCCCCGAAGAAAGCTTGATCCATGTTCCTTTTCCTCTTGACCGGGTATTTTCTATGAACTTTATATAAAAACGGGAATATTCATCTGTTAACTTGTAGATTACATCCTTTGCCGTTCTGTCGAAAGGAATATAAGGGGTAATAAAGCCTGATTCGGTAAGTTCATCAAGCAGCAGGGTGGTTCTTCCACCGGAAGTTAGCTTGCAGGTTTTTATGATTTCATCTCTGGTAAGTCCTTTACCCATTTTAGCCAAAGCTCTTATAATCTCCATATGGTATCCCGCATGGTCAAATAAAGAATGGTACAGATTTTTGAATTCTTCGTGTAAAAGACCATCCTTTGTAAAACAGACCCTGTCAATAACCTGAGTGGCACTTTCGCCTTTTCCGGCCTCCTTCAGGTATTGAGGAATTCCGCCTATCGCCATATAAAGTTCCAATAGCTGATAGTGGTCAAGAATTATTTTTCTTTCCCTGAAAAAAGCTTCCGTTTCTCCGAGGGTAAAAGGTAAAAGCCTTATTTTTCTTGTTACCCGGTTATGCAATCCTCCTTTATTATTAATTACTTTTTGTATCATCCAGGAAGCAGCAGAACCACAAATAACAACAATAAGATTTTTCTGGCGGGAAGCCCACATATTCCAGAAATTCTCAAATGCCTGCAAAAATCCGGATCGGGGAGTATTGATCCATGGAAATTCATCAAAGAATAACACTTTTCTTTGATTCTTAATGACCGGCTCAAGGTAGTCCTCCAGCATTTTAAATGCCTGAATCCAGCTGGTAAATTTTTCAGGAAATGCCCTTCCTGTAACTTTGGCAAGCGTGTAACTGAAATTTTCAAGTTGCTGATCAAAACTGGCATTGTGAATTCCGGAAAATTCAAATGTCAATTGTTTTACAAAAGTATTTCGGATCAGAAAGGTTTTTCCAACCCGTCTGCGACCATATACGGCAACCAACTCAGGCTCACCTGATTTTTCAATTTGTGACAATACGGATTTCTCAATCTCTCTTCCAATAATTTTCTCCATCTGACATTTGCTTATATCCCGCCAAATATACTATAAAAACTAATGTTTTGGCGAGTTATAAAAATTATATTTCGCCAAATATACTATAAAAACTAATGTTTTGGCGAGTTATGTAAAAACAGACCTGTTCATTTTGTAAACTCTCCCTTTTTCACCCACTCATTTTGGGCCAAAATCCCTTTTTGTCTTTTTTAATGCAATCTTCAACTGTTGTCTTGCCTTTTTCATCATAATGTAATTGTTTTCATGTCTTTGTTGTGCTACGGGTAAGAGGTATATTCATATTTCCATCCGGCAATCAATTTGCCCTTCTTATCATATGCTTTACTTCTGATCAGAAGCCCCGCCTGATTGTAACTGAAAATCTGTTTATAGTTCAGGGTGTTTTTGCTGGTGTAACAATCAGACTCGAGAATACGTCTTGCCTCTTTATCGTCGTATTGGTATTCGTTGCGGGTTCTGAGTTTCCCCCTCATGCTGTATTGACTTACACGTATGTGTTTAAGGTCTCCTGAGCGGACATACAGATAA
>Ga0206879_1025_pt2 | contig 37540 bp, 39 predicted proteins | sample Alteio_BWOrgCont_5_FD_152897 | JGI IMG/M metagenome (GOLD analysis project Ga0206879, IMG submission 152897) | Enriched cells from forest soil in Barre Woods Harvard Forest LTER site, Petersham, Massachusetts, United States -... | ecosystem: Environmental > Terrestrial > Soil > Temperate forest > O... | reverse complement strand
TATTTAAGAACTCCTAAAGTGGTTTGTGGACACATTTGTGGACACAAATTTTCTTTTTTATTGAACGGCAAATGTACGGCTTTTTTGCATCCGATGTTGAATATCCAGAAAGGTATCGCTACGTCCGTTTCGCAGTGGCAAGCAATTCATAATTTGTACTCCTACCCCCTGCCTGTTCTTTGCAGAGGATTTCTTTACCGATTAAATCCTGAATATCCCGAAGAGCCGTATCAGCCGAGCATTTATTGATTTTCGCCCATTTTGAGGAAGTCAGCTTGCCGTCAAATCCATCAAACAGCTTATTAATCATCGTTCTCTGCCTGGCATTTAGAATGGTGGTTGAATGCTTCTCCCAAAACCGAGCTTTTGTCAATACGGCTTCCAATGTTTTTTCAGTAGCGTTCAGGGCAAGGTGCAAGCAATCTAAAAACCATTTTAGCCAATGAGTAATATCCAATGTTCCTTTCTGTGTCTTTTCCGATATCTCGTAATATTCCTTACGCTCCTTCCTGATTTGGACAGACATGCTGTAAAATCGTTGGGCACTTCCGTCAGCACGGGCGAGTTGCATATCGGCAATTGCACGGGCAATTCTTCCGTTTCCGTCATCAAAGGGATGGATAGTGAGAAACCAGAGGTGAGCTATCCCCGCCTTTATAACGGGGTCAATTTTTTGCTCGCCATTAAACCAGACGAGGAACTTACTCATCTCATTCCCTACTTTTATTGCCTCTGGTGCCTGGTAATGTACTTTTTCTTTTCCCATTGCCCCAGATACGACCTGCATAGGGTCAGTTCCTTCTTTACGCCAGTTGCCCACAACAATTTTATACATTCCACTTCTGCCTGTCGGAAATAAAGCGGAGTGCCAGTTGAATAATCTTCTTGCTGTCAAAGCTTTTTGATTGTGCTGTGTGGCATCTAACATCATTTCAACCACACCATCTACATGGCTGTCAGAAGGCACAAGACCAGAAATGTCCATTCCCAAACGCCTTGCTATGGAGGAACGCACCTGTTCAGGATTCAGAATTTCCCCTTCAATCTCGGTAGATTTGAGAACATCCAGGGTTAGTGTTTCCAAGACCGCTTCTTCTTTCAATGCAAAGCCAAGAGCACCCATTTGACCAAGAAGTCTTCCCTGTAAGTTCCTGACCCTGCCGAGCGTGAATTGTAGTTCAGCATCATCCCAGACAAAATCTGGGAATCCTTCAAGTTCATGGATATAGGTTGCCATTCTCCGCATATTTAGCGGTAAAAGTAACGCTTATTCTCCTCAGAAACAAATTATTATCCGCAATTTTTGCGGTAAATAAACTTGTATTCTCCGCACACCAGAAATGTGGGCAAAACCCTCCATTTTGTGGACACATTTGTGGACACAAATTACCCCCAAATACCCCCATATTGTAGGGAATTTTTGAATCCGACGTTGAAATTCAGCGTTCAGAATTTGGATGGAAGTGGAGTCTGAATTGCGAGAAAATGGCTGTGAACTGAAATTTGGGGGCTTCCTGACCGTTTTTGCCGATTGGTACAGATTGGTTATTCAGCTTTCGCCCCATTCTAACCAGCACTGGTGTTGACGGGTAGGCTATCGGGGCAGGGATTTCGGTTAGCTGTTCAACTAAATTTTTGAATAAATCTCAATTGTTACTTTTTTGATGCCATCAAGTGATTTTTTCAGTAGTAATTGATGCAGGTAACGAAAATTTCGTGCCGTTTGGATTTAACGTCAAGGATGTACATCCAAGTATTTTTTGTCTTCGGAATAACATAATCATACATCAAAAGGTATGGATAACCCTTTGCCATCATCATTTTCCTTCTTGTCTCATCAATCATGTGGTTTGCCTTCTTCCTTACGACTGGATAGTCCCCATTGATTTCCCGCAGAACTTCTTCGGTGGACATGGTGGAGACAATCATCTGGCTATATTTTTCTCCATATAAACCGTTCCTTCATTCGGATTAAAACGATACGCTGGAATTTCATAAAATCCGAATGCCAGATAAAGATTGATAGCCTGTGTCATATCTGGAAGTGTATCCAATCTGATTTTGTTATATTTCAGTACCTGGGCTGTCTCAATGCCAAGCTCCAAAAGTTTCCGTCCGATACCATATTTTCTATATTCGGGCTGAATATACATCCGTTTTAGTTCAGCAATGTCAGATTCCCATTCACGGATGCCTGTACAGCCGATTGCAACTCTTCCAGAAAAAGCAAGAATCAAAGCTCCCCTGGGTTTTCTGTATTGGGTATCAATTGTTTCCAGTTCTTTTGAAAAATCCTGAAACGACAAGTCAAAATTGAGTGAACAAGCATATTCCTGAAACAACTTTCTTCCTACTTCAAAATCCTGTAACGAGTTGGCTGTTTTATAAGATATGTTCACGTTTGAAACACTTATCCCTTTTACGAAGATACTGACCTGTTTGAAAATGGGTTCCGAAATCCACCTTCTCAACTCCAAAAACTTCAAAAAGGTCTAAAAATCCTGGAAAAGGATGGCAAGGACGAAAAATCCAGCAGAATTCCTGCTTTAAATTGGTTGACGCAGGTTTTCTGCCCCGAAATAAGGTACACTGTTTTTCGGGAAAACGAGCTTAAATTGAAAACTATTTCACTGGTAATTTCTGCGGTATTAAGCCGAGCCCAGATATTTCGCACTATCCTGATTATACTTTGCCTGATTCAACAATTTATTATAAGGCATCCAAATTTTCCGACTCGTTAAATGCGAAAAATATTAAATCCTGCAAAAGCAAAATCTGCAAAGACATGTTATTAACCGATTGCAATTGCTTTGAAAATATTGAAAATAAACACGATGCAGAACCTTACGGAAATGACCCGACAAAACCAGTGCAATTCCTGCAAAAAGGATTTGATAACTCATTTGAAAGGAAATGTGAGGGAAATGACCAATATCAAAGGGCGGTTTTATGGTCTTAGCTTTATTGATTCTTGTACTATAGGTTATTAATCTCCGCATAATATGCGGGTAAAATAATGCCTATTCTCCGCACAAACAAAATAGTAAATGAAATCTGGGATAAGAACAGCGGTTTGTTAGCCCATTTTCATAAATTAGCCAATTATCAACCAATCTAAACAATCAGCCATGAAAATTTTCAAAAAGCCGGTCGTTTTATTTGCTTTCATCTCTCTGGTAGCATCCTGCGCCAATACCAAAACAGAAAGCTCTGACGATTCTAAAAAATCCGGTATCGCAACTGAAAATGATTTGAAAACCTCTCAGGCAAATTCGTTATTTATAAGGGGGCTTAAATCTGCAACCGCCTACAGCAAAGAGCAGGCAGAAAAAGGTTCAGAATACAGCTATTCCAGCGGCAGAACGTTCAAGATAAAAATTTATTGTGAGCAAGTGGATATCTCCTTTGATGCTTACGATGAAAGCAATCTGAAACAACAACTGAAAACCAAATTTGATGTCGGGTACTCCTCGAACACAGCGGCGGAAGTAAAATTGCCATCCTTCAAAAAAAATGTAAAATTTCTTGTCGGGCAGTATGATTTTGACGGCGATGGAATTGACGAACTTATTATTGCGGTGCAGGATAATGATCTTGATGATACGAATGGTATTACAATTGATGTCTTCAAATTAGAAAACAACAAGTGGAATCCTTTTGGAGTTCTGACGGCCACTAATATTTTGGGTGAGCCGCTGGCCGATGTGAAAGTAAACAGAATCAAAATTGACAGGCATGTCCGTGGATTCTATTATCAATGGACTCTTGAAAGCGGAAACTTCAAAGACACCAGCAGCCTTTAAATTTTCAAAACAAAGAAGCAATCTCCATTGAATACACAGAACGACCTCGTCACCATAGCCACCTTCACCTATCCTCACGAAGCCCGCATGATTTTGGGCAGACTCGAAGCAGAAGGCATTACCTGCTGTCTTGAAAACGAAAATATCGTCACCGCTAATCCATTGTACTCTAATGCAGTCGGGGGAGTTCAGATACGGGTGAAAAAGGAAGACGAAGAAAGAGCGCTCGCCATTATTGCCGAAACCACAAAAGCCGGAAATGAATTCTCAGCTGAAATGCCCAGTGATGAAGAAATTGCGGCACTACCGAAAGAACCTACAGTTGATTCCGGAATTATGAGGTGGTTCGGAAGGGTATTTGGAGTAAATTAGCTTCCGTGCAGGAATAAGTGAGTTTCGTATAACGGAAAACATAACAACCAATACGCATGCAATCAAAAAGCAAAACTGTACAGGACTACTTAGCCGAAATTCCGGCAGAAAGACTTGAAGCTTTTAATAAGCTCCGGAAAACAATTCTAACCAATATTCCGAAAGGGTTTGCCGAACAGATGAGTTACGGGATGATTGGATATGTTGTTCCGCTCACAACATATCCCCAAGGCTATCGTTGCGACCCTACATTACCCTTGCCTTTTGTAAACTTAGGTTCACAAAAGAATTTTATTGCCCTTCACCACATGGGATTGTACGCCAATCCCGGACTTTTAAAATGGTTTCAGGCGGAATATCCAAAACACAGCAAAACAAAGCTGGATATGGGAAAAGGCTGTGTTCGCTTCAAAAAAATGGAACAGGTACCCCTGAAGTTAATCGGAGAGCTTATGAAAAAAGTAACCGTTAAAGACTGGGTGAACATGGCTGAAAGTGCCTTTAATAAACCAAAAAAATAATTGGCAATGAACGCAAAGAAAAAATCCTCACAAAAGAAGCAACCAAAAAAAGCCAAAAAAAAGGTCGCCGGGAAAGCAGTACCGGTAAAAGCGAAAAAGAAATCCACCAAGGCGAAACCTGCAAAAAAGGTTGTAGCTAAAAAATCCAAAAGGAAAAGAACCGTACAAAAGCCAAAGCCCCTTTTTTCAACCTCATTTGAAGGCGCTGAAACAGAACTCACGGAATTGCCGACTGCGGACCAGATTGATAGGGAGATTGAACGGGAAGAACATGATGAAAACCTGCTGGACGGGCTTACAAATAAGGATGTACAGGACGAAGCCGATGACTACCTGAAAAACAATGATGAAAACAGTGTTGAGGGGCAGTGAAAACTATACGTTAACCGTTAAATTACAACCAATGACATTTAACTGCACAAAAATAACTGCCGTAACCGCATTCCTGGTATTAGCCGTTTGGAGTCTCAATGCACAAACAACCCAGGAAAAAAAAGCCAAGCTTACCGAACAGGATGTCGGAATGTACAATTCGACCAAGTCGAAAGAAGCACAGGATTTTTTTGACAAAGGCCTGGATTACTATAAAAAAGATGATAGTAAAAATGCATTGAAGTGGTTTAAAAAAGCAATTGAAAAGGATCCCGGATTCGTTGAAGCGCTGGACAATTCGGGCCTGTGTTGCCGGCAATTGGGGGATTTTGAAAATGCGAAAAAGTATTACAGTAAATCCATAGACTTATTCCCGACAGGTAACATGGCACACCAGAATCTGGGGATCGTTTATGGAATTGAAAAAAAATACGACCTGGCGCTTGAACAATATAAAATTCTTCAAAAGCTGGACTCCACCAATCCCGAAGGCTACTATGGGGCGGTAACGATTTATTTCGCTTTACAGGATATAAAATCAGCAATCGTAAACGCAAGGAAAACAATGCTGCTTTACGAAGCCTCCAGGAGTCCTTACCTTAAAGATGCACAGTACCTGTTGGGGCTTGCCTATTTTAACGACGGCGACAAAAGCAAAGCAAAAATCTACCTTCAAAAAGCCAAAGACAACGGCGCAGAAATTCCTAAGGACCTGGCGAAGAGTGTGGGGTTGTAATTTTTTTTAAACCAAAGCCAAAATCAGATGATCAGCCTGGATCCAAAGAAAGTGAATTCCTCAGAGTTTCACAGTTATATGGTGAGCGCAGTGGCTCCGCGCCCTATCGCGTTCGCCAGTACGGTTGACAAAGAGGGAAATCCTAATTTAAGCCCCTTCAGTTTTTTCAACATTTTCAGCGCAAAGCCTCCGATTGCGGTTTTTTCTCCCTCACGCAGCGGCAGAACAGGTGCAACAAAAAACACCTATGACAACCTGAAAGAGGTTCCCGAGGTAGTGATCAATGTGGTTAATTACGAACTTGTTCAGCAAGCTTCACTTTCGAGCACCGAATACGCCAAAGGAATTAATGAATTTACAAAGACGGGTCTCAGCCCGCTTCCTTCGGTATTAATAAAACCCTTTAGGGTAAAGGAAAGCCCCGTTCAAATGGAGTGCCGGATACAGCAGATTATTGAACTCGGACAGGAAGGTGGGGCCGGCAACCTGATTATTTGTGAGATTTTGATGATGCACATCAGCGAAGGCATACTCGATGCCAACCGTCGCATAGACCCCAGAAAGATAGACCTGGTGGGTCGTATGGGTGCAAACTATTACTGCAGAACCACCGGAGAGGCCCTTTTTGAGGTTGAAAAACCCCTGGTTAAAATCGGAATTGGCGTAGACCAGATTCCTGATAAAATCAGGCTGAGCAGGGTTTTAACAGGAAATAACCTTGGGCAACTGGGCAATGTTGAAAAGTTGCCTGAATTGTTCGAAATAAACGAGTTCAGAAAAGAGGCTCTGGAGGATATTTTTCGCAAATTTGATACAGACAAAACAGCTCTGAAACGCGAGTTACACCTTAAAGCCAAAGAATACCTGGACAGAGGAGAAGTGATGAGCGGCTGGAAAACTTTGTTGGCAGAAGGATAGTAATTTTAGTGTAACCAAAAAACCTACATAATTATGGACATCACCGGAACGCTTAAAATCAAGAATGAAGAAGTAAAGGTCTCTGAAAAATTCAGAAAAAGAGAATTCGTTATAACTGATAATTCTTCTCAATACCCCCAGTTCATCCAGTTTCAATTGACTCAGGACCGTTGCAGTTTGCTCGACAGCTATAAACCAGGTGACGAGATAAAAGTATATTTTAATCTGCGCGGCAGAGAGTGGAAAAATCCACAGGGGGAAATAAAGTATTTTAATTCGCTGGAGGCCTGGAGGCTTGAGGGCGTTTCTTCTCAGAATAACTCATCTGCAAATTCTTCCTCAGGTTCAGCAGATGCGAAAACTGTTACTGCGGCACTGGATGCACAGGCGGATGATTTACCGTTCTAATACGGCAAATTCTCATACCGAAACCTCATCCACCGTTCTGGTATCGAACGCGTCCCGTAACCCGTTTCCGAGCAGAACAAAGGCCAGCACCATCAGCATGATGGCTATGCCGGGAATAAAGGCAAGGTATGCCGCATTTGCAATGATATAGCCCCGGTGTGCATTGATCATAGCTCCCCAGGATGCAGTGGGAGGCTGTGCACCTATCCCAAGGAAACTGAGTCCGGCCTCAATGAGTATGGCATTTGCAAAATTGGCCGCCGATAATACGATGATGGGTCCTATGATATTGGGAATGATGTGACGCATAACGATGCGAAAATCACTGAAGCCAAGGGCGCGACCGGCTTCAACAAATTCATTTTCTCTCAGACTGAGGACTTGTCCGCGGATAACGCGGGCCACTTCAACCCACATGGTGAGTCCCACGGCAACAAAAACCTGCCAGAAACCTTTACCAAGCGCAAGGGTGATGGCGATGACCAGCAGTAATGTGGGAATTGACCAGACGACATTGATGATCCACATGATGAGGTTGTCAAGCCAGCCTCTGTAGAATCCCGAGATGGAACCCATAAAGACCCCGATGAAAATCGAAAGCAAAACCGAAATAAAACCTACCGAAAGTGAAATGCGTGTTCCGATGATAAGCCGGCTGAGCATGTCGCGCCCGGCGCGGTCGGTCCCAAGGTAATAGCGGTGTTCCCTGAGATTCTTGCTGATCAATTGTGCGCGTAACGTGGTTATATCTGCTTTTATTTGTTTGCCCTGGTCGATGTCGAAAAAATCGACGTAGCCCTGGCGGGCATTGTCTGTAAAAGGTCTGCTGTAATCAATGGCGTAGAGTACATCTGCAACATTGTATTTCTCTTTTGTCCCCTCAACGTTATCCTTTCCGGTAAAATCCTCGAATTCAATATCGTTGTTTTTAAATTCGTAGGTATTAATGGGCATGTCTTTGTAATCGCTTTCGGTACCGAATAACAACCGGGAAAAAAAATTGGGATGGTGAGCGGGTTCGTTTTTTCGGATACTCAGTTCTTTATCTGAAAATCCGGGTCCCTTAATGGCCAGTTCGAGTTTCTGATTGTTAGCATCGGGGCTGCAATCGGGAGCTATGAAATATCCGAACAGGGCGACAAAAAGACAAAGCCCGATGATCCCAAGACCAAGCATGGACAGCTTGTTTTTCTTCAGGCGTTGCCAGGCGTAATAACTCAGGGAGCGGGAATAGGTATCTGCGGTAACCCCTTTCATTTCATTTACCTTGTCTGTCTACCTTTCCACTCATACTTGTTACGCATACTGAGAAACAAAATAAACAAACTGTACAGGGGGTACAACAATGCGTTTGCCAACACCTGTTTTAATCCAAAACGCTTTTTGAAAAAACCGGAAACGTTTATCAACAACCGGTAATCGACAATACATTTCAGGAAAAAAACGCATGCGAATACGGCTGCAAATTTACCGTAAAAAATCGACAAAAGTAAATTGACTAAAAGCAGTCCGCTGATGGTCACTACACGCAATGCAACCCAGCGGGAAATCCGATTGTTGTCGGCAAAGGATTTGGAAGCCCAGCGCATGCGTTGCTGCAAAAAATCAAAGGCCGTTTTCTGAGGGATTGTATGAACAACAACCCCGCTTGATTTCAAAAATCGGATCTGCCCGGGAAACAGGTTGTTAAATTTTTTCAGCAAAAAAATGTCGTCTCCCGAAGAAAGGTGCATGTTACCGCTGAAACCGGCTGCCTCTATAAAGGCAGCCCGCTGATAGGCCAGATTTGCTCCATTGCAGAGGAAGGGTTTCCCCATTGAACAGTAAGCGGCGCTGAATGCTGTAAGACAGGTGAATTCCATATCCTGCAAATCATGTAGGGGGCTTTTTGCGTTTTCAACAGGAAACCGTTCGGTTATATATTTTTCCACGGATACAGGACCCATAATCATTTTCGGACGGGATTGTTCAGGACTGAATTGTTCATAAAAAGCAACCAATTCGCTCAGCATGTTTTCTCCCATGCTGCAATCGGCATCAATGGTCAGGATCAGTTCAGATGCCGATTTTGAAATCCCCAGGGTCAGGGCGGCTTTTTTGCCTTCCTTAGTTCCATCCGATAAAACATCAGATACCAGCGATAAGGATTTTATTGCAAATGAAGTGTGCCTTTCCGAAAATTGTTTGACAAGAACGCAGGATGCATCAGTGCTGTGATCATCCACAGGGATAATTTCGAACAGATGGGCCGGATAATTCTGTTTGCTAAGTTGTGTCAGACACCTGAGTATATTTTGCTCTTCGTTTCTGTACGGAACGATAATACTCACTGTTGTGGATGGAGACCTGCTCTGGGGAGTGCCTATAGAGCTGAATTCCGGCATCGCCCTCCAGCGTTTGCTCACATTCAACACCATCCATGCGTATAGCGCCAGGAATAAGAATGAAACGAGCGCGTCCAACACTACCGGTTTATTGAAAAGACTTATAACTTTGTAAAGCATAAAATCCGTATAACCAAATTTAGAAAAATAAAGGGAGGATGAGCGCCGTCAGGGTAATGATGAGCACCGACAAGGTTATACTGGGTATTGACCCCGGAACAACCATAATGGGTTACGGCCTGATTCATATTCGCGGTACAAAAGCCGATCTTATTGACATTGGGGTTCTTCACCTGGAGAAACTCGAAAATCAGGCCATGAAACTGCAATCGATTTTTTCACGCACGCTCGAATTAATTGAGCAGCATAAACCTGACGAACTCGCCATTGAGGCTCCATTCTTTGGCAAGAATGTGCAAAGCATGCTTAAGCTTGGACGCGCCCAGGGAGTTGCCATAGCCGGAGCCTTGTACCGCAACATTCCTATTTTCGAATACGCTCCCAAGAAAATAAAGCAATCCATTACCGGAAACGGAAATGCCTCCAAACAGCAGGTTGCTTCCATGCTTCAGACACTGCTGAGTTTCAATGATCTCCCCAAACACCTGGACGCAACAGACGGACTCGCCGCAGCCATGTGTCATTTTTTTCAACGCAATCCCGTTAGCGGAGGAAAGAAACATTCAGGCTGGGCGGGCTTCTTAAAGGAAAATCCAGGCAGAAAAATGTAGTTATTAGCCATTTGCGATTAGGGGGAGTTAATCCCTAATGGCTAATGGCTATTCGCTGAACCATTGCTATTCGCTAAGTTGATCTTCTCATCCCCCTCTTTGTACGGCAGATACGTAATAATAAATTGAAACATTTCATCCGTAGTACGCATGCTCCCGTTTCGCTCCTGAACGGTCTGGGGCGGATTGAAGGGGTTTCTGGGATTGTTGGCTGTGTTGTCAAAGACACCGATAGCAACAAGTTCAGAACCCTTGGGTATTTTAACCATCTTCTTATAGGTATAGAAATACTGCCAGCGAAAATCCCAGGACTTGATTCGGATCAGCGGGATGGTATCTCCGGCAGGAGTAACAGCGAAAGCCCAGAACGATTTACCGAGCAGATGCATGTGGGGATTGATGGTCAGGATAGACATGTCCATTGGCGCATGGATACGGGTTGAAAATGTTTTTACTTCATTGGGCGGAATAACCAAAGGAGGAACAACAGGTGACAGTCCCAATGTGCCCAGCTGCATTTCAAGAGTGGGCCGTTTCGGGGCTTCCTTGGCATAAAAAATATTGAAATAGCTTTGGTCGGATGTGTCTACCGGAGAAGGCCCGTAATGAATGTCTTTCAGGAAGATGGCATTCTTGCGGCTCAGACTGAAACCCCCTATTCCATCTGGGTACATGGTAGGCAAAACACCCGGGAGGTAATTTACAAAGGAAGGTTTTAAAAGGGGATAACTGCCGTCGTCGTTTGCAATTTTCAGCTTATCGTAGAGTTCTTTCACCGAAAAAACCTGGGAGTCTACTATTTTTTCGCCATCGTTCACATCTTTCTTTTTGTCGAAAGGGTAACGTATCAGATGACCGTTGACATGGTGAACCAGAGCTCTGTTTCCGGGTACAAACTCAATGGCCCTGACAAAGGTATCCCTGGGAATTTCAAAGGGAATTTTCATAAACATAAAGTGATCGCTATTATCTCCCTTGATTTGAAATGCCTCGGGCATGCGTACCACCAGATCAGGCTTTCCCAGATCAGAGCCGTAGTTAAATACCGGCATAGGGGGTTGAGCAGCGGAGTCCCCCAGAGGAGCCCCGGCTTCAGCCCATTGCCTGATCAGTTCAACTTCCCCGGCAGTGAGCACTTTCTCGCCGGCAAAACGCGTATAGGCTGTGTCCGCAGGCCAGGGAGGCATTTCGTGGGTAAAGGTCACAAGGGCCAGCATTTTTGCCCGCTTTGCGGCGTCCCTATAGCAGAGCAAAGGAAAAGGACCTGCCGAACCGGGCCGGTGGCAGGTGCTGCAATTTTTATAGAGTAGGGGTGCTATGTCTTTGACAAAAGTAACGGGCGGTTTGTGTTTGCAGGAAATAACAAGCAACGCTGTAACAAGCGGCAGGGTTAATACAGGTTTTCCTATTCGATAAGACATCCCTTGGCCGTTGTTGATTTTATTTTGATCGGAAGGCCCGATGTGTAGGCTTTTAAAGCATCTTTAAGGTAATGTTCGGTAACGACGGTTCTTTTTTGTCCCGGCTCAATCAGCCAGTTGTCAATGCTTCCTTTATAAAGAGTTTCTCCTGCTGAACTGATTAAAAAAACCTCAGGAGTGACGGTAGCCTGAAGTTCTTCCGAAATTTTTTTTCCGGGATCGGACATCATGAAAAAATTCAGCTTATACCTTTGAATAAACGTGTTTACCTCAGCAGTGTCTTCGGCACTTTTTCCACTAAACACAGCGCAAAAGACAATACCTTTTGCCTTGTATTCACTGTACAATTCAGTCAGTGTAAGACAGTAGTTCTGGCACATTGGACAGCCGGACGAAAGAAACAGGATCGCCGTAGTATGCCCATTGATAAGTTTTCGAACCTCCGGCCTTTTGGAGGCCGGATTACAAGAAAAGAAAAGAAAAGTAAGCAGCACGTTTATGAAAATCGTACGAAAAAGGAAGAATCTCATTGCACTGCTTTTGAAAGATCGGCATACGCCTTCTGAAGCGCAGCAGCGGTTTCCTGCATTTCGTTTGCAGAAAACCGCAATTTCAGATTTTGAAAATTAAGATCGTTCATCCCGTTTATGGGCACCAGGTGAATATGGGCATGGGGAACCTCCAATCCGATAACAGCCATACCTATACGTTTGCAGGGGATAATTTTACGGATGGTCAGGGCTACCCGTTTTGAAAAAAGCTGTAAGCCTGAATAGTCCTCATCAGTTAAATCAAATAGGTAATCCGTCTCTTTTTTAGGGATAACCAGAGTATGACCTTTTGCAAGCGGATTCACATCCAGAAAAGCAAGATAGTCGTCAGTTTCGGCGACCTTGTAGGAGGGTATTTCGCCACTGACTATTTTAGAAAAAACAGAGGACATTTACCTCGAAATACTAAGGACCTCAAATTGAACGCTTCCGGCAGGGGTTTTTACTTCGGCTTTTTCACCCACTTTTTTACCAAGCAGACCTTTGCCGATCGGAGAATCCACTGAAATACGACCCTCTTTTATATTGGCTTCGCTCTCTGCCACCAGAACGTATTGCATTGTTGAATTACTCTTCAGGTTCTTTATTTTAACCTTTGAGCGGATAAAGACTTTGGAGGTATCAATCTGCTTTTCATCCAGAATGCGTGCATTGCTTACCAGTTCCTTAAGCTTCGAGATCTTCAGTTCAAGCAGACCCTGGGCCTCTTTGGCCGCATCGTATTCTGCGTTTTCACTTAAATCGCCCTTATCCCTGGCCTCGGCAATCTGTCTGGATATGGATGGGCGCTCAACGGCCTCCAACTGATGAAGTTCCTCCTTCAGCTTTTTTAAGCCTTCTTCGGTAAAGTAAGATACTTGTGACATGGTTCAGGTGGCCATACCCTGTTGGGTGGCTGCCAGCCTCTAATTTACAAATTTATTCTGATTCCAATGCTATGAACCCCTGAGAAGGGGTCTGTGGCACGGTACGAATAATCCAGAGCAAGAGTCGATTTGTTTTTGAAGGGACACTGAAAGGTTATACCTGCTGTAGGACCTGTAAATACGGTTGTGCGGTCGGTAGAAATACCGTCTGCATTGCTCCACATCCCTTGTTCGAAGTCATACCCCACCCTGAGCATCAGCCAGTTTCTGAAACTGTATTCAACACCTGCAAGAAAGTCATCCTTGCTGTAAGAATTGGAGGTAAAGGTAAAGGCTACAGTGATTCGGTTGTTTTTCAGACTGGCAGTGTCCTTTGAAAAATAAAAATCGTACGCTGCGCCAATGTTCATCAGGGAGGGAAGTTCAAAGCTCGCCGAACGGTTCTGCACGGTATAGGTACTGGTTCCTGAAGGGTTATTCTCCGGAAGAGGTGTGGTAAAGGAAAGACCATCACCAGAGAAAGAAGTAGCAGGCCCAACATTTTTAACAGCAACCCCGAAATGTATTTGTTTCATTTTTCCGGTTACATATTGAACACCCGCATCCACACAAACGTCATTGGCCTGTACGTTCGAGATGGCTTCAGAAATAAGTCTCACCGTAACACCTCCGTATATATTATCTGAAAATCCCTTGGCATAGGACAAACCCATGTTTACAAAGGAAGGAGAAAAGGTACCGATCCCGCCCTCAGGGTTATCGACAGTCGTAATCGGGATACTTCCGAAGTTCATACTCATCACTGTAAGTGCCAAAGCACCCGTTTCACCTACCCGTTGGGTAAAGCCAAAGGAGCTGATGCTGATACCCGAACCCACCAGATAATCGGTATAGGAAAAAATCAACTCGGTTTTAGGAATAAAAGCGATGCCGGCTACGTTCGAATACGTTGCCTCAAGGCCTGTTGCATTCGAGGAATTCGCTCCTGCCCAGCCCGAACTCCTGGCCCATGGATTGATGAGCAGTTCTGTTGCACCGGCTTGTCCCGAGCGGTCTACGTTACCCGAAAAGCCTGCCGTAACCAGAAGCAGTGCAGCGCCTATAAGCGCTGCTGACTTAGTAGATTTTCTTTTCATGCGTTTGAATTTTAATGTTTTATATTCCCCTGTTCGCTATTGGCTATTCGCTATTTAGAACGTACTCAAATCGGCAGGGCGCAATACACCGAACCATTTTAAAACTTTTTCTCCTACCCCCGGAGCATTGATATAAATCAGGTACATACCACTGGCAATGGGTATTCCTGCCTGATTGGTAAGGGTCCAGTCTGTATAAGTGGAAGGATCAGCCTTGTTAATGGTATAAATCAGCGTGCCGTTCAGGGTGAAAATGCGTACCGTACAGGTCGGAGGAAGATTGGTAATTCTCACCCGGTTATCCAGCTGATTTGTTTCGTAACCAGAATAGGCATAATACGGGTTGGGCACGATGTTGATCAGATCAAGTGCGCTTTTCGCAGTTGCAGTGACATTGGTATTCACCTGCATTCCAACGGTGCTGAAGCTGTACAAAGGGTAGTTTCTGTTCTGAGGTTTTGCATTGGCAGGTACTTCTCCGGGTCCACCTATTGTATCAACTATTTTGGGATCGACAGGGTTTGCCGAACCGTAAAATCCGCTAAAGCCTCTTCGGTATTTACGGGGGACACGAATCTGAACTGTCGCCTGGTTTGATAAAAATTCCTGACCCTGAACAAGCAAGGGGATGTTAACCCACATGGCATCTCCGTATAAAACCCTGGAGTAACTGGTGGTTCCGCTTTCTACATCAGCATTAAGCAATTGCCAGGCGGTCCATCCCGCATCGTAACGCGGCATGTTTTTGGGTCCGTTAGGCAGGTATTTGTCTGTAGAGGCTTGCTTCAAGTCTGAAACGTGTGCAAAAACATAGATGTAATGTTTTCCTCCGAAAATCGGATACGAATAGGTGGGATCAAATACATCCGAAGTCGGATTCCATTTCATATCCCTTCCATTTTCAGTCGGAAGGCCCGAATCTTCTCCATAGACCATGTTCAGACGCTCGCCGGTTTCAATATTGATGGCATAACCCGGGAACCAGCCCATACCTGTTCGCGAAATGTAGGCTGGATCATTGGGGGAGCTGCTGCCAGGTCCGGTTCCGGAAGCATAGTTACCGTTCTGATCAATGGACTGAGACCTTCGGATAGAAAATTTGGCGGCATGTCCTTCAGTCATGGAGGCATTTTCATCCATTTCAATTACAGGACAGCGGGTCCACTTGCTCTTATCGGGTGTAATAACTACGTCCACACTTGCCAATACCTTACCCATATTGTTATAGGGTAAATAGCTCGTAGCAGCGGGTCCTCCCTGGCAATTTTGGGCGGCATCGGTGCATGCACACATACTATAGGGCGCCCAGGTTGCACCAACAATTTTTTGGAAAAATTTACTATTATCCACTCCGACATAATCATCAAATGGTCCGGCAGGAGAGCCCCCCGAATGCAACTGGTAAACTCCGGAACGAATCCAGTCCTCGTCGGCCAAAATTCCCGTGTAGACATCCACATCCGCCAAACCGGTCAACCACTGCTCTGCGGTATTCGCAAAGAACATAGTCGAAAACAAAGCTCCATTTGGAGCTGTTTCATCATTTGTAGCGATGGAAGCAATTTCAGTTACGTAATTCAGGGTTATTGACAACCCAAGTTGAGGAATGATCTGCTGGTTTCCCATGGCAAGTGTAGTATCAGAAATAACCTTGACTCCGTTACTCAAATTGGTAAGAACCCATTTCGCTTTGGGCGTAGAATCACTGATAGATATCTGGAAATTTCCTGCCGGTACGCTCAACGGATCAATCACCATTATTTTTACAGGTCCTGCTCCTGCCTGATAGGTGACATTGACAGACCTGCCGCCTGGACCATCCGCCTGACTTGATACCGAAGCCGGGAAAGCAGCATATACACTGGAACCCAATGGTGTGACATTCGGGTTAGATGCCGAAGCGCCCAGAATATTCAGAACCGATTGAGGGGTCAGCTGAAGCACCTGACCTCCGTTACCCTGGCCTTCAATACGGGTTAGCTGAACACCGTTTCCGTAGGCAGAATTCATCTGCGTGCCTCCGCTTTGCGGGGCAGGAATATGTGGCATTCCCACAGTATAGTGAACATTGCGGCGACTGGCAATGTAAGGAAGATTATACCCGTCCTTGGCTCCGTTGTATCCGTCTGCAAATGTTTGATTCAAATTCGAATTGGGATCTGAATACGCTTCTCCTGGATTATATCCGTAGGCAATTGCCATATAGTAATATTGTTTCTCATCCACAAGAGTGGTATTCGTTGATGTTGCGAACTGATCGGTATTGACAACAAAAGAATGCGTGATTCCGGTGTCTGCACCGTAAACCATTTGCTGGGGCACCCAGAGCGGGGCCAGGCTGGTATTGTTGTAGTAATTGATGATTTGTTTTACTCCATCTTTCACATCACACTCAAAAATTAAACGGGCCTTTGCAGCGTTATACAAATCAGCCTCTGTAACCGAAGAATCCGTGATCTGGAAAACCTGGTATCCCTGAAATTTATATAAACTGTCCTTCAGATTGTGTTTGATGTACGGGTCTTTTTCAGTGTATTTTTCTTTGTAGTTATTGGACGTGGTCTTATTGGTCAGGTAAATGATGAGCTGATTTTGCAATTCCTGAATGGTCAAATCGGGGGCATCAGGCCCGTTACTGATTTGAAAGCAATTGTCAAACAGAGCCTGGGCAAGTGTATTCGCATCGATCATCAAAGGAATGGAACCCAGGTTTCCACCATTGGTTGTACGTGCCCATACAACACCTGTTGTAACCGAGTTGACTGCGCCCGGAAGCAAGGTAAAAGGGCCAGCCGATTCCATAAAGCGGCGGTCACCGGGAACGTCGCCGGTAGGGTTAGCCGGAGTTGGGTATTCTGCCCAGGCTTGCTGGGGAACCATTTTAGTTCCGAGCCCTGTTGGGTCAGATGAACCTGGGAACATAAAGTCGCATACCGGACCTGAACCTTTGTAGGCATTTCCTCCGTAAGTAAAAGGAGTTCCGTCAATCCAGAATCCACTCAGGTAATTGTAATAATCTGTGGCTTTGGTCGGATTACCCTGAACGCTGAAATCATTGTTGTAATATACAAATTTAGCCATTTGTATACGACCTGTCTGCGGGTTTACAAAACTCACTCCGCTTTGATCCACTCCATCTCCGGGTTCTCCGATTTTAGGTCCTCTGAAAAAATCAATTCCTACGCAGGGAGGGTTTGCACCATACGTCCCGGGCTGACCGTTACCGTCAACAGGCGTTCCATTGTACCCATAGCCTACACCATTTGCAACATCGCATCCGGTAAAGTCATCATCAAAGTACCCAAGGTCAAAATCGCACCATACGCCAAAATAGGTTTTATTGAGTGTAGTATTGGCACGATTGATTACCTGGTAATCATAAAAAGTGGCGTTGTTGTTTGCATCGCTGGTGACATAGGCAAAACACTGATACCTTAGCTCAATTCCTATCGGTATTCCATTGGTCTCAGTATGTATGTTTCCTTCGTCATTAAATACGCCCCACATGGTTTGGTCTCCGAACAGCTGAGTGACACTGCATGGAAACGTTTTAATTGCGGTACTGAATTTAGGATAATCCCCGTTGCCCGGATTATAAATATAATCACCTCTGGGACTGTAAAAGGGTGCCAAAAAATGACCTTCATTATACATGGGGTTACCGTTTCCGGGCCAGCTGGTCATAGCCGTGGTTGGTTGGGCGCCATTTAGAAAATTCTGAACGTCACTTAGATTGACTACCCAGTGTTTATCATAGGCCTGACATTCACTGGTAGTAGTGGAGAGGGTTGCAGTATCCATGGGCCCGGGCCAGTAATCCACACCATTCTGTCTGTAGGTCATGGCCGCAATGTGCAGCTGACCTCCGGCATCAATACCGCCAATCCAAAGCGAACCGGCGAATATCGAACTTGCACCTCCTCCTTTTGGAACCTCGTATTTTGCAGAAACCAGGTTCCACCACATATCTCCGCTGGTCAAAATGGTCGTACGCACATCATTGATCTGAAGCTGATCCTGTGTAATACCGGCCGTGCAGGTTGACAGTACACTCTGAATCTGTCTTTCCTTCAACCCGTCCTCTTTCTTGAGGGCCGCATTGTATTCGCGAGCTGACACGCGGTCTGCAATGGTTAGTACCACTAATAAAAAAAGAATTTTTTTCAGGGCTTTCATTATCCTATCGATTTAAATGTCCATTATAAAACCAACCATTATGCTACGCGGTATGCTGTAATTCCCGGGGTAGTTCACTGCAATCTTGTAAAGACTTGTGAATGCAGAGGGACTGTTCTGGGCTGCAACATATTGCTGACCTGCAGGAGAACTCAGGAAGCCGTCGTCATTGGGATTGCCGGTGTAACGGTAAACGGCAAGCACGTTCTGGGTATTAAGAAGGTTAAGTACCCTGACATAGACATTCAGGCGGCCCTTCTTGGCCGCCTTACCGTCTTTTTCTGGCTTCCAGGTAACCATCATGCTCTTGTCCACTTTAAAATCCAGGCGGTAAGCCCAGGGCAGGTTCGATCCGTTGGGGGAACCTTCCAGAGCTGATCTGAACTGTATACCGAAGGCAGCAGCTTCTGTTACATTCGCCTGACGACTGTAAGGAGTTCCTGAGCCTGCAGTGGCGGTAAGGTTAAATCCAACATCTTCAAGAATCTTTATAATCTTTTCTCCTTCTTTTCCTTTGTGCATAATCCATATCGGACCATTGTAATCGGTTCTGTTTCCGTACCTGTAGTCAGCCACTACGTTAAACGTATGGCGGCGGTCGTAACTTAAAGGGATAAGTGTTCTTAAGTTTGGTAAACCGGCATTGACCAGATTGATTCCGTCCGCAGCAGAGGAACCGGTTCCGTCTGCAAACTGCAGGGTATAATTGGCCGTCATGCGAAAATTCTTGGTGCGTCGCATTTCATAAATTACCGAACCGCCTTTTACCGTAGCAAAATCGATACTTCCATAGGTAGTATACTGGGAAGGATAAGCATCCACCACCCCGACCACGTCCTCCATATTCCTGAGTTCCTTATAAAATACAGTAATGGTAATGGCTGAATTCTTTCGATCACTCAGGTACTGGTTGTAACCGATTTCGTAATTGGTGGTCTGCTGGGGAAGCAGTCCGGGGTTGGTGAGAAAAGGGCTTTGTGCGCTGTAGGCCCAGGAAAGGTATTGAAAGGGATTGGCATAATTTGTTCCCAGAGTCGGAGCCTGGGTTACGATATCGTAGTTGGCCTGAAACTTGGCAAGATCTGAAATCGGAAATGCGAATGCGATACGGGGCATCAGGTTAATAGCCGGACTGTAATTCTTGAAAGCCCCATCGGTAGAAATAGTTGTCGAGTTTGAATTCGGATTCACCAGATAAGGATACAGCTGACTGACACCGGCATTGTTTGACAGTACTGTTGGATTGTTAACCAAAACCCCCTGAGGAGTGAACCACTGGGGAGCTGCAATAGAAGAATTCGGATTGCGGTAACCGATGATCTGTGTAGGGTCTGTCGGATTGTTCACGTACACCACATAATTGCTTGGAATATTCGACGGTGCGGCGCCAAGTCCGGTAACCTCGCCCACGGTTTTAATGGCATAGAGCGAAAACGGATCTTTCATGACTTCCTGGTTCGCATCATAGCTCTCCAGCCTCAGACCCAATCTCACTTTCAGATCCTGAATATCGAACTGGTCCTGAACATATCCTGAAATATAGATCGGTTCAAAGGCTCCGGCCTCACGGGTGTAGTTCCCCGCAGCATCCTTGTTGGTGAAGTATCCCGTAAAACTGGGATCGTTGGCGCTGCCGCTCAGTTTGTTACCGGTATAGTCGTAACCGTTATAGGATACCAATGCACTGCCCTGATTGAGCAGGTTGTCGGGGCTGAACATGTTCAGAGAATAGAAGCTGGGATTGAGTCCGTCGGTATTGATTATAGTGTTGCTGTATTGGCCAAGCCCCAGCTTTGCCCTCAGACTCTTGTCAAATTGGGTCTGGGCTGCACTGTCAACTCTTGGATTGTAGGAGATCACATTGTAAAGTCCTTCTTTGCTGTAAATCGGATTGGCTAGATCCATTTGAGACAAATGACTGTTGGCCAGCTGACGCATAAGTGTCCAAAGCCCCTGGGGAGCAAGACTATAAGAACTTTGTATGCTTTGTGCAAAATCAAATCCTGCCTGAATATTGTGATTCTTTATACTGGCTGCAAAATTGGTGTAGAAACGTATCTGATCGTTGTTCGTCTTGGCATATCCGTTGTACACGGTCCCGGTATTGTACCAGGTTGAATACAAATTCTGAGGGGCATCTCCGTTGAGAAGGCCCAGGCCGGTCTGAATTTCATTGAAGTCGTGTACCGGATTACCGTTTCTCAGACTGTAAAAGTCAGATGTATAGGCCGAAGCGTTCGGATTGGCTGTTCCCGGAGTGAATAGAACCAGCGAATCTCCCGGCAACCCTTGCTGCACCAGAGCACGCTTGGTAGGATCCCAGGCGTAGTTCGAAACATACTGGCCCTGATTGTTTCCTTCGTCGTAAAAGTAATTCTGCTTTCCGGTAATGATATCGAATTTTCCGATATATCCGTAATTAAAAATGTTGGCCCCGTAATTTTCATCCTGAACGGTTGACTTATCCCTGGTCCACTCGCCCTGAATGGTAAACACTTCGTTGGTAATAAGTGAAGATGTTTTGCTTTTGTCGTCCTCGGTCCTGGTATTGAAACGAGCGACCAGACGGGCATTAATATTGAAAGAACTTCCAATGGTCTGAGGGTTCTGGGAAGGGTTGAACAGTTCAAACTGATAGACGGAGGCCTGGGAATTACCATAGCCATAGCGTCCGCCAATGGTCAGATCGGTATTGTCACTGATGGCAAACTTCAGCTTACCGTTCAGATTAATTCCTGTGGCGGCTACATCGGGGCGGTAAGGAATCTGGTAAATGTTGCCGGGGTTAATGTAGGCTGCGCTGTATACATTCGATCCTCCTTCAGGAGAAACCATCAGCGGATTGGCATTCAGCCCGTTCAAGGTCGAAGCATTTACGGCATAAGCTCCGACAGGAGATGGACTGGGGTCTTTGTCGTGAGTAAAATCACCCGAAAGGATAAAACCTACGACCGCTTTTTTGTGCCCTGCAGTATCCCGCTTTTGGTAAATCGGACTGCCGATGCTGAACTGCCCCATGTTTTCCCCGAACGCATCCAGGTATTCAGAAGTTTCAGCTCCGACAGTGGCAAAGAAATTGGGCTGAACTCCTCTGGTTGTGATCGCAATAACTCCTCCCAGCGCATTACCATACTGAGCCGGCAAACCACCCGAAATGGTGGTGATCTGTTCAATACCCTGCTGGGCTATACCCAGCGCACTTCCTGCAGGTACCTGCACCCCGTCCACAAAATAAGAAGTGGCATCTCCGCGCGCACCCCGCATGTTAATGGCCTGTCCCCTGTCCGCTTGAAATATACCTGCTCCGGTAGCTACCACTGTGTTCACATCCTTGGTTGCAATTTCGTTCCAGTCTTCACGTGTAACTGTTTTTTCTGTGGAGATCCCCTTGGAAATAAGTTCAACTGCGGCGGCCACCACCTGCACTTCTTTCATTTGCACCCCGCCCAGGTCTTCCATATCAAACTGCAGGTACTGAGTGGCATCGACCAAAATAAGTACACCTGTTTTCTGAATGGTCTGATAGCCGATAAAACTTGCTTTTACATCGTATTTTCCGGGGGGAAGAGCGGAGAAGTATATTTCTCCGTCAAAATTCGTTTGATTTCCCACAACTTTTACTCCTCCTTGTTCAACCACAACGTTGGCAAAAGGCATTGGGTCGTGTGTTTTTTTGTCAACCAGTTTTACTTTAATAGAACCGGTCTGAGCTTGTAAGAAAACGGTACCGAAAATGACAAAAATGAAAAGAAGAAGTAGCTTTCGTTGCATAGGGGCAAAATTTATGTTAAAGAATTCGGTCTTTCTTGCAAAATGAAGGGCGAATATAGGAATAAATGCCAAATTTTTGCAAATTTATTTTTCCATACATATTTCGCTGTTTTGATCTGGTCTTGCAACAATAATACGAATGAAAAGCACCTGAATTTTCAACTTCTTCCGGACGGAGGGTATGAACATTTAAATGGCGGGAATCGGGGTTTAAATGGCAGGATTTAGTTCGCTGCTTAGAACGTGCTCAAATCAGCCGGGCGTAAAACGCCGAATCATTTCAGTATCTTTTCTCCTACTCCGGGAGCATTGACATGGATCAGATACATACCGCTCGCAATGGGTATTCCAGCCTGATTGGTGAGGGTCAAGTCCGAAGCTGACTTTGGAACTATTCTAAACGGCTAATTTTTCCAGAAACTCATTCTTCTTTCTTCTGGAAACCTCTACCTGAGAGTTGTCTGACATAACTACGTATCCACCTTCACCCTTGAGGTATTTTTTTACATGATCAAGGTTGATCAGGTGGGAGCGGTGAATCCTGAAAAAATTCTCTCCTTCAAACATTTCTTCGTATTCGCCAAGAGTTCTGGAGGAAACCACTTTCTTGCCATTGCTTAAAATAAAGTAAGTATAATTTCCATCCGAATCACAGCGAATAATATCGCTCAGACTTACAAAAATAAGGCCGTCCCCATCCGGAATAGCCACTTTTTTAAGTTTGCTTTCTCCTTTCATGTTCGAAAGCAGAACCTGGTATTTGTCGGCATGGGCTTTTTTTGTTTCCCGTTTATCTTCAACCCGTTTTACAGCTGACATAAGCTCTTCAGCAGCAACCGGCTTTAGAAGGTAATCTACCGCGCTGAATTTTATGGCACGTATGGCATACTGGTCGTAGGCCGTTGTAAAAATAACGTCAAAATCGATGTCCTTTATTTTTTCCAGCATGTCGAAGCCGCTTCCGTTTGGCATTTCAATATCCAGAAAAACCAGTTCGGGTTCGTGCTGCTGAATAGCCGTAAGCCCTGCCTGCATGGAGTTGACCTTGGCTACAATCTGCACCTGAAGACAGTTTTTTTCGATGAGTTTGGCCAGGGATTCACGTGAACCGTTTTCGTCGTCAACTAGTATGGCTTTCATATTTCGAATTTTTCTTTTTAACGATTAGCGAACTGCCGGTTGCTAATCTACGTAATTTCCAACGGAACCCTTATTACCACCTTCGTTCCCGCCGGATTTCCTTTTTCATCATACAAATCTGTGACTTCTTCTGTCAGGGTACTGGTATTTCCACTCATGTGATTAAGTATGCTAAGTCGTTCCTTTGTAATGGACATCCCCCTTGAACGGTGCTGGTTCACTCTGTTCTTTCCCAGCTCAGCCGACCGAACCCGGCCCACACCGTTATCTTCAATGCTGCATACAATAAAGTTATCGTTTTTTGTCAAACGGATACTTAATTTTCCGTTTTCCCCCCGGGGTAAAAGCCCATGCAGAATGGCATTCTCAACATAGGGTTGTATAAGCATTGAAGGAATCTCCTCGTAATTGCTGTCAATTAACGGATCCACATACAAACTGTATTCGAATTTGTTTGAAAAACGCATGTCCTCCAGTTCGAGGTATAATTTCAGCGTATCGATTTCATCTTTGACGCTGATTGAATTTTGTTTTGAATTATCCATAATCGCCCGCATAAGTTTGGCGAAGCGGCTGAGGTATTTCATGGCTTCATCGGGCTCATTGTTCGAAATAAAATGCTGAATGGATGCCATGGTGTTGAATATAAAATGGGGATTCATCTGGTAACGGAGGGCCAGCAACTCAATATTGGCAATGCGTTTCTGAATCTCGGTTTTTTCTTTTTCCTTTCGCCTGATTTGCTGAAGGCGTATGGAGATGTAGAGAAAAACCAGCGCAAGACCGAATCCGATACTTAACAGCCGAAACCACCAGGTTTTCCAATAAGGCGGAACGATTGTAAAGGAAAGTGATACTGGCTTTGCGTTCCAGATATTTTCAGTATTGGAACCCCTGACTTTAAATACATAATTGCCCGGCTGAAGCCCCGAGTACTTCACAAAATTTCCTTTGGTCGCAAGCGACCAGTCCCGGTCCACTCCTTCAAGTTTATACTTGTAAAGAACTTTAGCAGGATCGCTTAAACAAACGCTTGCAAAATTAAAGGTCAGTGTATTCCTGTCGTACCCTAAGTGACTCGAATCGGGAAGTAGGGTGTCCCGGTCTGCAAAACTGACGGATGTAATTGCCGTCCTTGGTTCCAACGGGTTTGAAAAGTCTTCTTTGGGGGCATACTTAATCAGACCGTTAACGGTTCCAAACCAGATGCAACCGTCGGGGTCCTCGTAGGCTCCGTTTCCGTTACATTCTACGCCCTGAAAACCTTCTTCCTGGGTATACGGTTTAATAACTTTGTGTCCCGTTTTTTTATAGGCATCAATGTCGATTTTATTAAGTCCCTGATTTGTTCCCACCCAAAGAGACGCGTTATGATCCAGCAGCAAAACATACACCAGATCAGAACTCATTCCGTCCTCTTCAGAAAACTGAACGGTTTGATTGCCCGAATACATAAACACACCGTCAAGGGTTCCGAAAAACAAATCCCCGGCTTTGTTTTCGGCTATGCTGATTACCGAGCTGCTTTTAATTCCCAGCTGACTGGTGCAAGAAGTAACTTCTCCATGTTCATATTTGTAAAGTCCTCCGATATACGTACCTATCCAGACCGTATTGTTTTTATCCTTGCGTATGGCATAAACAGCCGCACTTTCACAAGGCCTGGGTAAATCATAGGTCTTAAAACTTTTACCGTCAAAAGTTGAAATACCAGTGTGACCTCCCAGCCATATCAATCCTGTATCGTCAATGTAAACTTCAGTTACCGAATCACAGGACAAGCCGTCTTTACGTGTGTAATTTTTAAACGTATGACCATCAAACCTGCTGAGCCCCCCGTCTGTCCCTATCCAGAACACCTTGTCTTTATCCAGAACCGCAGCATGTACATTGCTATTGACCAGACCCTCTTTTGCACCAAAATGAGTAAAGGTTTTGCCATTGTACAGGTAAAATCCTCCGCCCTGTGTTCCCACAAACAGATTGTTGGTTGCATCCCTGAGAATAGGATAAATAAAGGTGTTTTTCAGACCGTCTTTTTCTCCAAACAAAGCAAACATATCAGAGCGGTAGCGGTAAAGTCCGTTGTGTGTCCCAAACCACATATTTCCTTCGTAGTCCAGGGTCATGCACTCCACAATATTGCTGTTAGGCGCCTGGGATACACTATAGGTTTCAAAAGACAGCTGACCTGATGAACCCTCCAGAATCTTACACAATCCATTGTTTGTTCCTACCCAAACACTTCCTCTGGAATCCATCTGAATTGCATTCACATCATTATCCGGCAGACTTCCTTCATCGTTCAAACCCGGATGCGCACGGAACGTCGCAAATTTACCCCCGGCATATACGCTGAGCCCGTTGTTTGTACCTATCCACAACCGGCCCCAGCGGTCAGCACAAATACTCTGAATCGCATTGTCAGCCAGGCCGTTCTTCATTGTGTAAAAAGTAAATTTAGCATTGGACAAACGTACAAGTCCGTCGGCCGTACCCAGCCAAAGCGTATGGGAGGAATCCTGATAGATTGTAGTTACATTAACGGAGGGCAGGCCTTTTTTTGAATCAATGATTTCGAAACTTTTACCGTCGTATTTTGTAAGTCCCTTTGCAGTGGCAAACCAGACATTCCCTTCAAGGTCAGTTAAACAGGCTCTTATATTATCATCTGACAGACCATCCTTTGCAGTATAGGAAGTGAATTTACCTTTTTCCAGTTTGCTTACGCCTTTGAGTGTACCAATCCACAAGCATCCTTTTTTGTCTTCGGTAATGCAGGTTACCGAATGGTGGACCAGGCCGTCTTTGGGGCCAAAATTGGCAAATGCTCCGTTGAATCGGCTCAAGCCCCCATGAGCCCCGGTCCAGAGATTCCCTTTACTGTCCTGGTATATGGCCCTGACCTGGGTAAACGGCAAACCGTTCTCTACATTGTAATTACGGAAAAAATAGGATTGCGCAAATACGTTCAGGGTCCCGAAAGTTGCCGGAACAAATACTAAAAAGAAGACGTAAAACCGGAACAAGAAAAACGGAAAGGCTAAGAATCGAGTCGTGGTTCTCATCTAAAAGTAGCGGTTCTCATCTAAAATATGCCTGGAAACCAACGTTGTAAAAAATTTTGCTTTGAATTGCTGTTGCTGCGCTCTGCCTTTTTCCTGTCCTGCTTCATTCTCCTAAGCGTTTTCTTGGTCTGCAGGCGCTTGTCGTGGGTGCTGATTTTCTTCTTTTCTTCCCAATCGTTAATCCGTTGCTCCCACCATTGTTTTTTGGCCAGTCTCCGCTGAGCCCAGGCTGTTTTAGGGGCTTCCTGCCCTTCCTTTTTAGGAGCGGTTGTTTGGGAAAATCCAGCCAGGCTTAAAAAAAGCAGAAACAAAAAAAAGACGTGTCTGGGTTTGTTCAGCATTCCTTCATAATTTCAGCATTCCTTCATAATTAGATAGTACCTTTAGTGTGGTACTTTTAGATAGTACGTTCAGGCATGAAGTACTAATGTACGAATGTGGATTTGATTTTTTACGAAAAAAAATATAACTTAACAGACACGATAACCATGATACAAATAAAAACGAGCATAAAAATCACCCTGAGCATTCTTGTTCTTTCGGGTCTGTTCTTAATCGGGTTCAGTTGCAACAAAGCTTCATCGACCAATTCAGCTACTTCGGGATTGGTAAACCAAACGATAAACATAAGTTATCCCCAATATTCAGCGCTGAATACGATCGGCAACTACGTTTATATTCCCATGCCGAATGCGGGCGTACGCGGAATCATATTGTACCGGTATTCGCAGGAACAGTTTAATGCCTATGAGCGCAGCTGTACCTACAACACGGCCAGTTCCTGTGGACCAGTAGTTGTCCTGGCCGGCAATTTTTACATTCAGGACACCTGCAAAAATTGCGGATCTAAGTTTTTGCTTGTCTCCGGAGCGGTAGCCACAGGCCCCGCAACGATTCCTCTGACCCAGTACAAGACCAGCTGGGACGGGATTTCTGTAGTCACTATAACAAATTAATCCCTTTAACCTTTAAAGGATCTAATACCTATAATGATCGTTCTTGAACGGTCCCGTTTTCGACACACCGATGTATTTGGCCTGAACCTCCGTCAGGGTATCAATTTCAACACCTACTTTTTTCAAATGCAGACGTGCCACTTTTTCATCCAGTTGCTTGGGCAGGGTGTATACTTTGTTTTCGTATTTGCCCGGATTGGTCCACAGTTCAAGCTGAGCGAGGGTTTGATTGGTGAATGAATTACTCATTACAAAAGAAGGATGTCCCATAGCGCATCCAAGATTCACCAGGCGGCCTTCAGCTAAAACAATTATATCTTTGCCCTCGATGGTGTATTTATCGACCTGAGGTTTGATGGTATCCTTGGTCTTACCATAATTTTTATTCAACCAGGCCATGTCAATTTCGTTATCAAAATGCCCGATATTGCATACCACAGCATTGTGCTTCATGGCTTTAAAATGACGGTCGGTAATGATGTTGAAATTTCCCGTAGCGGTAACAACCAGATCGGCTTCTTTAACCGCGTCATCCATTTTCTTAACCTCATATCCTTCCATAGCGGCCTGCAAGGCACAGATCGGGTCAATCTCCGTAACAATTACCCGAACTTTCGCATCCTTGAGGGATTCAGCTGAGCCTTTTCCTACGTCTCCGTACCCGGCCACTACAGCTACTTTACCTGCAAGCATAAGATCCGTAGCTCTGCGGATAGCGTCCACAAGGGACTCGCGGCAACCGTATTTGTTGTCAAATTTTGACTTGGTAACAGAATCGTTTACATTGATCGCCGGAAGCGGAAGAGTACCTTTTGTAACACGCTCATTCAAACGGAGAACACCCGTTGTGGTTTCTTCTGAAATTCCTTTGATGCCTTTTACCAATTCGGGAAAACGGTCGAGGACCATATTGCTGAGGTCTCCTCCGTCATCAAGAATCATATTGAGTGGAGCGCGTCCTTCACCGAAAAACAGGGTCTGCTCAATGCACCAGTCAAACTCTTCTGCATTCATACCCTTCCAGGCATAAACAGCTATACCGGCGGCCGCGATAGCAGCGGCCGCATGATCCTGGGTGGAGAATATATTGCAGGAAGACCAGGTGACTTCAGCACCCAGCTCCACAAGGGTTTCAATCAAAACGGCCGTCTGTATGGTCATGTGCAGGCAACCTGCAATACGCGCACCTTTCAGAGGTTTCTTCGGACCGAATTCCTCGCGAAGTGACATCAACCCGGGCATTTCCTGTTCGGCCAGTTTAATTTCCTTACGGCCCCATTCGGCCAAACCAATATCTTTTACTTTATATTTATTGTATTTTACTTCGGCTGTCTTTGTCATGATATTTTAGTTAAATTTAGTATGTACTTGTTTTTTTGCGATGCGAAGTTAGGAAATGGCTTGAAAACAGCAAAAAAGATTGAAAGCTATGCCTCTACTTGTTGATAAACCCATAGGCAAAAGTTCGAGACTGGCACTGTGGGAAATTACCGAAACCAGCGATGAATTGCTGGATATTCTTGATTGTCAGGTTGACCCCGAAGCTCTGAAAGTCAATGAGTTGCTCAAAAAACAGCGTATAAGTACCCGTATCCTCTTAAATTCAATTGAAAAGGGGCTTTCTGCTTTTCTTACATACACTCCGGAAAATAAGCCTTTTTTGGGTAAATCGTACCTTGGAATTTCGATTTCTCATTCCCATACTATTGCCGGAATTCTCCTTTGCAAAACAACTGAAACAGGTCTGGATATCGAACTGATTCAGGATAGAATTGAACGGATTGCAAACCGTTTTATGCACGAAACAGAGTTAAAATCGCTTGATACGGGTCATGGATTTGCTCCTCTTTTACGCAAAGAAATTCTGACAGTGTATTGGTGTGCAAAAGAAGCTTTATACAAATATTACGGCAAAAGAGAACTGGATTTCAAAAAACAAATCAGGATTGATTCTTTTACAGCGGGAGATTCGGGAAATCTAACCGGGCACCTACATACCCCAGCCCATACCATTGATTTAACAATGGGGTTTGAAAAAATCGGAAACTATATGTTGGTTTATGTGAAGGATATGGCCTAATATTGCACGAGTCCAGAAAATTTACAATCTTTAGAAAAATTACAATCTTTAGAAAATTTAAAATCGTTGGGAAATTACACACCGGAACCGGGAAGCATTTACAGTAGCATAGTCGAGGCGTCAAAATCAGGGCGTAAACAGCTGGCTATACTGATTGATCCCGACAAATTTGAATCGGAAAAAATTGTCAATGCAGCGAATCAGGTAGGCGCCGATTTATTTTTCGTGGGAGGCAGTCTTTTGTCAGGAGGAAAAATCGAAGAGTGTATAAAAAAAATCAAGGCCGTTTCTGATATTCCCGTTCTGATTTTCCCGGGCAGCTCCATGCAAATCTGCCCGGCGGCTGACGGACTTTTATTGCTTTCATTGATTTCGGGACGCAATGCCGAATTGCTGATTGGTCAGCACGTAATTGCAGCCCCTTACTTAAAAGACAGCGGGCTCGAATTGCTCTCCACGGGATATATTTTAGTGGATAGCGGAAAACAAACAACCGCTTCTTACATCAGCAATACCGCCCCGATACCTTACGACAAAAACGAAATTGCTGTATGCACTGCCATGGCCGGTGAAATGCTTGGACTTCGGATGATATACCTGGACGGAGGAAGCGGAGCCCTGCATCCGGTGAGCAGACAAATGATCAGTGCCGTAAAAAATGCAATCACTATACCGTTGATTACAGGTGGCGGAATCAGGACTCCCGAAGCTGCTGAGGCAGCCTTGAATGCCGGCTCAGATATTATAGTAGTGGGCAATGCCGTCGAGAAAAACCCGGGACTGTTATTGGAAATCGCTGACGGTATACGTCAATACACCAGGGTTCACACCTAATACGAATTTATGCAACTCATTGTCATTTCTTCACCGAGAACCGTCGTCAATGAGGAAAACTTGTTTAAGGTGCTGTTTGAAAACGGCTTGAAAACTTTGCACCTCCGAAAACCCAAATATTCTACCAAGAGGCTCTCGGGCTTGATTGAAAAAATACCAGAACAATACCATAACCGTATCGTTATTCACACCCATCACAAGTTGCTTTTAAAATACAATCTGAAAGGCATACACTTTACAAAAAAACATAAGAAAAGACGATTTCAAACCTGGTTTACACTGAAATTGCTGAAGGCCAGAAAACCGCATTTTTTCATTTCAACTTCTTACACGAAGCTTGGAAGCGTTATTGAATCCGTAAAAAACTACAGTTATGTTTTTCTGAGTCCGATATTTGACAGCTCAACTTCAAAATACCAGGCCGGTTTCACCGAACACAGTCTGAAAGGGGTCCTTGAAAAATCTCCCCATCGGGTTATCGCCCGTGGAGGGATTGAAGTGGGATATATTCCAAAAGTCCTCGAAATTGGCTTCAAAGGTATCGCCGTCAGAAGTGACCTCTGGGAGGCCGATGACCCGATTGGAATTTTTATTCAGTACGTAGAAAAATTCAAAGAGCTGGGAATTGAAATTGAGTAGCCCTTCGGACATGGATTTGCTGATTGTGTTTTCTTCAGAAAGCCGAAGTGCATCAGAACCTGAACTTGTTACCCGGTTTTTTGAAAACGGATTAGAAATTTTTCACCTCAGAAAACCCGGTGCGGCGGCGGCTCAGCTGAACAAGTACCTGAAAGCCATTCCTGATCAATTTCACAATCGGATTGTGATTCATTCTCATTTTCAACTAGGCAGCGAATTCGGGTTGAAAGGAATTCATACAAATGCGGATTCAGGTGTATCAGCCTCCTTTCACAGCACTTCTGAAATTGAAAACTGCCCTTATCCCTTTTCGCATATCTTTCTGAGTCCGGTATTTGACAGCATCAGTAAACCGGGGTACACCTCTCGTTTTGATCTTGCAAAACTGGCTGTCTTTTTAAATAACCGGAAAACCAAAAACAATTCAGCGCCAAAAATTATTGCCCTCGGCGGGATTTCTGCATCAAACATTTTGGAAATAAAAAAATACGGATTTGATGGTGCCGCTGTTTTGGGTTCGATCTGGGAGAGCAAGGACCCGCTTGGCTCATTTTTGGAAATTCAAGGATTCTGCCGCAAGCGGCGGCGAACCCTTCATTCCTTTTGAAAACCTGAATGTTTCAAATTGCAGGGTCAGCAGATCGATCACCAGTAGTTTCCCGCTCAGCGTCTCCCCAACCCCTGTAATTATTTTGAGTACTTCATTTGCCTGAAGAGTGGCAACGATTCCCGGCAAAGTAGCAAGTACACCTATCTCTGAACAGTTAGGGCTTTCATCCTCTGCGGGCGGATCAGGATAAAGGCAGCGGTAACTTGCCGAGTCTTTGTAATTGAACACCGAAACCTGTCCCTGAAAACGCAGGATCGAACCAAAAACAAAAGGTTTGTTCAACTGCATACAGGCATCGTTGATCAGGTATCGGGAAGGGAAATTATCGGTTCCGTCAACGACCAGGTCGTACTGCGAAATGATTTCAACAGCATTAGCAGGATTCAGGTGTTCTACCCGGAAACGGACCTGCAAAAAAGGATTTTGTTTTTTTATTTTTTGAGCCGAAACTTCTGCTTTGAATTTGCCGATATCCTCATCCTGATACAGTATCTGTCTTTGCAGGTTGCTCTTCTCCACTTTGTCACCGTCTACAATACCGATAGTCCCAACGCCGGCTGCTGCTAAATAAAGCAGCACAGGGCAGCCCAGTCCACCGGCACCCACAACAAGTACTTTCGCCTGTTTGATTTTTTCCTGACCCGCACGGCCAATTTCAGGAAGGATCATCTGGCGGTGGTAGCGGATTAATTCTTCTTTTGTCATTTTCCTGAAATTTTTTCCCCTATTCGCTTATTTAAAAAGTTCCCAGTCCTTCCAGACCGGCTCGTATCCGTTTTCCCGCATCATCTCAGCCACCTGAGCAGGAGAACGATTATCTGATATTTCGAACTGTTCGAGAGAATCGGATTCGGCCGCATATCCCCCGGGATTTGTTTTGGAACCGGCGCTCATCGATGTGATGCCAAGACGAAGGCTGTGGTTTCTGAATTTTTCGCTTTCGCGGGTGGACAGGCTCAACTCAAGCTCCGGATTAAAAATACGGTAAGCGCAAATGAGCTGGACCAGATCCTTGTCGGTCACAGAACCCTGGGGAAGGTATACACCCTGGGCAGGCCGAAGTCGCGGAAAGGATATGGAATAACTCGTTTGCCAATATGTTTTTTGAAGATAGTCCAGATGAAGGGCTGTAAAAAAACTATCTGTTCTCCAGTCTTCTAAACCCAGCAAAACACCGAGCCCGATTTTATGAAGGAACGCTTTTCCCAAACGGTCGGGGGTATCGAGCCGGTAAAAAAAATTTGACTTTTTTCCTTTTGGATGATGAAGGCTGTACTTTTCTTTATGATACGTTTCCTGATAGACCAACACAGCATTCAGTCCCAGAGCCTGAAGTTCGGCATATTCCTGCTGTTCGAGTGGCTGCACTTCAATGGAAATACGTGAAAAAAAAGGACGTAAAAGGACCATCGCATTTTTCAGGTAACCAAGCCCCACATGCCTTCCGGACTCCCCTGTCACCAGCAGGACATGATCAAATCCCAGGGTTTTGATTGCCCTTGCCTCTGTAAGGATTTCCTCATCACTGAGGGTCTTGCGTTTGATGTCGTTACTGAAACTGAAGCCACAGTAGGTACAAATATTCTGGCATTCGTTGGAAAGATAAAGGGGCACATACAGCTGCTGGATATTTCCGAATCGTTTGCGCGTGAGGTAATGACTGCGCTTTGCCATTGCTTCGAGAAAGAAGGAAGCCTGTGGAGAAACCAGAGCCTTGAAATCTTCAAGGTCAGGTTGCTCTTTCTGAAGGGCCTGCTCGACATCCGCAGCTGTTTTTGAAAGGATGCCTGCTTTTGTTGCTTCCCAGCTGAACTTTTCGAAAACAGTTTTAAAACTCATCATCCAGGAATTGCGTCATCGGACTCGTTTGTTCGCTGTGGCTAAGCACCCTCCCCAGTCTGGCTTCATAGGCCAGACGGCCTGCCTGTACGGCTAAACGAAAGGCAGTTGCCATTTGAACCGGATCTTCAGAAACAGCAATGGCTGTATTCACCAGCACTGCATCAGCACCCATTTCCATTGCCGCAGCGGCATGCGACGGGGCTCCGATACCTGCATCGACGATCACCGGAACCTTGCTTTGCTGAATTATGATTTCGAGAAAATCTTTTGTTTTCAGTCCCCGGTTGCTGCCAATAGTCGATCCGAGCGGCATGACGGCCGCAACACCAACCTGTTCGAGCCGCTTGCACAATACCGGATCGGCATGTATATAAGGCAAGACCACAAATCCCAGCCTGACCAGTTCCTCTGCAGCAGCAAGTGTTTCAATCGGATCAGGCATCAGGTAACGGGGATCAGGATGGATTTCGAGTTTTACCCAGTTGGTCATCAGGGCTTCCCGTGCCAGCTGTGCCGCAAAAACGGCTTCTTTTGCTGTACGAACTCCTGAAGTATTGGGCATCAGATTAAATTGCGCATGGCTCAGATGCTGCAGCAGTTCGTCTTCCTTGTGTCCGATAGTTACCCTTTTCAGCGCAACGGTTACCAACTCAGATCCCGAAGCCAGCAAAGCCTCTTCCATGATTTTAGCGGAGGAGAATTTTCCGGTTCCCGTAAATAAACGGGAACTGAATTGTTTATCTGCCAGCTGAAAGGTCTTGTTCTCCATGGGGATCGAAGGTATTGATGGTTTCTAAAAACAATTTTGTTTCTTCCTGAATATCCGTTGAATCTGTTATGGCCGAAGAAACCGCAATGCCGTGTACACCCGTATGCAAAAGAAAAGTGATCGCTTCTTTTCTTATTCCGCCAATGGCAATCAGAGGAATTGCAATCCCGGCCCTGCGACATTGCTTAACCAGCGGAACATAGCCTTCTATTCCCAAAACGGGACTCAGATTTTTTTTGGTATCGGTGTAATGATAGGGTCCCAGACCAATGTAGTCGACACGGGCTTTATTCAAACGGACGATGTCTTCAAATGTATTTGCGGTTCCTCCGATCAGGGCATCCTTACCCAGCAGCAGTCGTGCCTCTTCCGGGGGCATGTCATCTTTTCCCAGGTGAACGCCGTCAGCGCCTGTTTCATATGCCAGGGCCGTGTTGTCATTGATAATCAGTTTTGCTCCGAATTCCCTGCAGACTATTAAGGTCTCCTCAGCGGCCTGTTTCCAGGCCACGGCATCAGCGTTTTTTATTCTCAGCTGAATCCAATCCGCTCCGCCCAGGCATGCCTTTTTTGCATCAGCAGCAGTACTGCAAAGGTACTGCAGTTTACTTATATTCGTTGTGATCAAATTGTTCATACCGTGTTCGGTTTGAGGCTGTGCCCCGGTTTATAATCGTGATTACCAATAAGTCCCGGCCCCGAAAGGAGATACTGCCCGATGTAATCCTTTGCCTTCCTGCAGGATTCAGTTAAACCATTGCACAGGGCAAGATTCGAGAGTATGGCTGCCGAGAGCACACAACCCGTCCCCCTTTTTGAAACCGAAGGCAGTTTTTCAGCCCTGAAACCTATCACCTCTGCTGAAGTATCCCGAATCTCTCCGGATTGGTATAAGGTGTCGGTTGAGAATTGATCTGCGCTATGACCACCTTTAATAAGCACATTGCAAAACTGCGACAGGTACCTGCCGGCTTCATCGGCTTCGGTATCCGGCACCAGAATTGCAATTTCATTCAGGTTGGGAGTGATGAGATAAATTTTTCGGCAAATTTCCAACAGTAGTTTAGGGTCCGTCCGGGTGTGAAATGAATACGAAGCAGTCGCCATGCAAACCGGATCCCAGATAATTTTAACTGCTTTATTTCGTTCGGTCAATTTATCAATCAAACGGTTCAGCAAATCAAAATCCCGAATCAGTCCTATTTTTACGAAGTTAAAATCTGTTTCACGCTGAAGACAACTGAGCTGAAAAAACAGTTCGTCCTCCCCTTTCCATCCGGGTTCAAAAAACTCAGCAACATTCTGAACGGTATTGGCCGTACATACCGCCATACCGTATACCCCATGGGCTTCGAAAGTCTTGGTATCGGCCAGCAATCCGGCACAGCCACTGGGATCAAAGCCTGCTATGGTCAGGACAATCTTCATGCACTGTAAACTTCAGATCCTTTTTCTTTAAACTCCTTTGCTTTTTCCTGCAAACCCTGCTCGGCAAATTCCCTGATATCCTGCGTGATTTTCATGGAACAGAAATGGGGGCCGCACATGGAGCAGAAATGGGCAGTCTTGGCGCCCTCGGCAGGAAGCGTTTCATCATGAAAGGACCGGGCCGTATCGGGATCAAGGGAAAGATTGAACTGGTCTTCCCAGCGAAATTCGAAACGGGCTTTGCTCAGGGCATTGTCGCGGTCCTGAGCGCCGGGATGTCCTTTGGCAAGATCAGCAGCATGAGCTGCTATCTTATAGGCCATGACACCGTCCTTTACATCTTTTTTATCAGGCAGCCCCAGGTGCTCTTTTGGGGTAACATAACAAAGCATGGCAGTTCCGTACCAGCCTATCATGGCAGCCCCTATGGCAGAAGTGATGTGATCATAACCCGGAGCAATGTCAGTTGTCAGGGGCCCAAGTGTATAAAAAGGTGCTTCCTTGCAATACTCGAGTTGCTTGTCCATGTTTTCTTTGATCAGGTGCATGGGCACGTGTCCGGGTCCTTCAATCATTACCTGAATATCCTGCTTCCAGGCAATTTGTGTAAGTTCTCCAAGGGTTTCGAGTTCACCGAACTGTGCAGCGTCATTGGCATCTGCAATGCAGCCCGGCCGTAATCCGTCGCCTAATGAAAAGGCGACGTCATAGGCTTTCATGATTTCACAGATGTCTTCGAAATGCGTATACAGAAAATTCTCTTTGTGATGTGCCAGACACCATTTGGCCATAATGCTTCCTCCACGGGAAACGATTCCGGTAATTCGTTTGGCCGTCAGGGGAATATAACGAAGCAACACGCCGGCATGAATGGTAAAATAATCCACACCCTGCTCAGCCTGTTCAATAAGTGTATCCCTGAAAATTTCCCAGGTCAAGTCCTCGGCTTTTCCCTTCACTTTTTCAAGCGCCTGGTAAATCGGAACCGTACCCACCGGCACCGGACAATTGCGAATGATCCATTCCCGTGTTTCGTGAATATTTTTTCCTGTACTAAGATCCATCAGGGTATCCCCTCCCCAGCGGCAGCTCCAGACCGCCTTTTCAACCTCTTCTTCGATGCTTGAACGGATGGCTGAATTCCCGATATTGGTATTGATCTTCACCAGAAAATTGCGACCGATAATCATGGGTTCGCTTTCGGGGTGATTGATATTACTGGGAATTATGGCCCTTCCCCTGGCCACTTCATCCCTGACAAATTCAGGGGTGATCAGCCGCTCGCCAGTCGAGCACTGGTTTTCCCGGATGGCAATGTATTCCATTTCTGCCGTAATCATCCCCTTGCGTGCATAATGCATCTGGCTGACATTCGCGCCGGATTTTGCTTTTAGAAATTTCCCTCTGGAGGTTTCAACATCTTGCCTTGCCCTGATCCAGTCCCTGCGAAGCGCCGGAATACCCTTATTCAGATCAATAGCAACAGACGGATCGGTAAAGGGACCACTGGTATCATAAACGGTCACCGGTGAATTCGAACCACTGAGCTGAATTTCACGCATCGCCACACTGATGTTGTGAAGCTTACCGGGTACATATATTTTCCTTGACCCGCTGAGTGGTTCCCGGGTTATGCTTTCCTCTTTTACGGTTACGCTTTCCGCTTTTACAAGGTCTTGGCTCTTCATAAAAAACTGGTTTTAAGTTTAACCACCCTGGGTGGCTTTTATTATCGTGATTTTATCATTTTCCTTTAGCTCCTGCAGTTCCCAGTCCTTACGTGGGATAACCTCGTTATTGAGAGCAACCGCAATGCCTTGTTTATACGTGAGATTTATCTTCCTGAGCAGGTCAGATACCCTGCAGGGTTGGTCAATCGTTTCGGGAAGGGCGTTAACAAGAATAGTCATACTTTTTCCTCACGCAGGCATTATCCTGTTCAGGTTATCAGGGTTTGTTCTCAGCACCCGATTAAGGGGCACCCCTAAAGTTCGGGTGCCAAGGTACC
>Ga0206879_1024_pt1 | contig 38909 bp, 35 predicted proteins | sample Alteio_BWOrgCont_5_FD_152897 | JGI IMG/M metagenome (GOLD analysis project Ga0206879, IMG submission 152897) | Enriched cells from forest soil in Barre Woods Harvard Forest LTER site, Petersham, Massachusetts, United States -... | ecosystem: Environmental > Terrestrial > Soil > Temperate forest > O... | reverse complement strand
GCTTTGGAACACAATCCACTATTAAATCAATTGGACAAATTGATAGATGAAATTGCATTTGACAATATTTCACCTCAAGACGCTGAAGAAAGGCTGAAATTAATAGTATTTGGCATTCAATTCAAGCACTTGATCTCCCCAATTATTAATGATTTTATTAATGTGTCAAGGATATTTAATGAAAAATGTGATTTGCTTTTGTCCGAAGCTAGCCACCTTAAAAATGAAGAATTGATTGAAAATAAATTAATTCTTAAAGAAACATTTTTAAAACATTTTGATGAACTAATGAATGAAACAGCACCAAAATGGATATTATCATTAAAAGCAATTCTTAAAAACCTGGCATTTTATAAGTACTCCGAACACAATAACCCAGAATACAATTCCATCTACAATTTAATTCGAGATTTGCAAAAGGAACATGGCGAAAAAATTATCAGCCTAAAACAAAAATGCAATGAAGTGTTTTCCATTCAAATTGAGTAACCATCCGATTCAAAAATAAAAAATAGGGCTACCCATTAAATAGCCCTACTTTCAGTATATTCAGCACATTTTCAGCAATTAAATGCAGAGACTTTAACCTTTGGTGAATAACCAAACACCCTTTCAGTTTCCTCCCTGATTATCAACTCCATTTTTGGAGCATCCTTTTCAAAGCAAATTATTGAATCATGCAAGGTGATTATAAAAACATCATCACCAAGCTCATAGATTGCTCTTTTACAGGCTTTACTAATCATGAGATTACTTTCAACGGTCTGCAGTGATATGGGAAGCTGTCTATAGTCATCTTTTTTGTACCATTGCACAGCCTCATAAACATTGGGGAAATGAATTTTAAACTTCTTGGCATAATCATGTTGCCAATCGGGATTTATCTTGCTGTAAAATATCCTGTGGAAAAACTCTTTTTTAAAAGCATCCCTGTTTTCCTTGGTTTGCTCAATTCCAAACTTCTCCATTAAATGCTCATATAGCACTCCCTTCTTAGCCAGATCAATGTACAACTGGACATCTTTTGGTAAACTGGGTGAAATAGTCAATACATAGGGAGGGTATAGGGGAAATTGAGGGTATATATTGCTAATATCACTGGTAGATTGACTTATAAAGTATGGTAATTTGCCTTTCCGAAGCCAATATTCCTTCAATAATTTGATGAAAAGGAATGGCTGAGAGTTAGCAATATCAACTTGCATCAGGTGTTGACCTGAATGGTGATAGATATACTGCCTTAAAACTCTCGGCAGGTTAGCTATATTATGGTACACCCTACCTGTTGTTTTATCTGGATGGAAAAAGTATGTCCTATCCTGGATCATTTGAGCATACATATCATACATGAAATACTTATGCTTCTGGAATTTTTCAGTTCCAAGCAAAGGGTCATTTTCTTTTATAGAATTAATGGTTTTACTGGCTTCAGGAAGATCAATCAGAAGCTCACCAATGTTACTGTACATCAATTTATAAGGGAAATTTTGTTTGTTAAAATGCACCAAATTTAACTGCTGGTAATAATTCACCTTTTTCTTATAAGATTTCCATTTCTTCCCTTTAATTTCAATTAACTCCATTTCAGAATCATGGTATTTTTGTGCCAACCTGTAAGATTTTGAAAAATTACCTGCTGAATAATGAGGGTTTTCTTCAATAATCCCTGATTTTAGAAGGTGTTGCTTGACCTCTTTTAACTTGCGCTCACCTATAAACTTGTTGAGCAATTCTGAACTGAGATTTACAAAATGATGGTCTGTATCCTTGTGATATATACCCTGCTGGATAATCGTGTGAATAAACCATTCATATTTCTCCTTGTAATTCTTGTTGTAATCTGGTATTACTTTTTTTATGTCTAAATTTTTAACTGCAAATATTTTCATTTAATTAATTTATTGCGCTGAAATACACTTCAAACCTCCATTACCATCAGCTTTGATAACAGGGTGAAAAACAATTACCCTTTAACTTTTACCTCATTTTTCCTCCTTTCCACATTAATAAAAACAAAAAAACTACAAAACATAACTCCCATGAGGGCATAAGCCCCAATGGTAGCCAGATTTCATAGTTTTTAGTCTTAGGTTTTAAAACTGGTCAGTTACCCCCAGTTGACATCATTCCAACGCAGAAAATATTAAAAGGTTACATTTTTTTACAAAATATATTTATAAAAGCGATTTATATGCCCCCCTGCTGGAACATCCATCTTTTACCCCCACCCCAGTCTGGGTTTGGGGAATCATACCCCCGTCAACTGTATTATAAACCCTTAAAACCCAAGAAACAATGGTTACTGTAAAAGATTTCAAGGTTATTGCACCCATCACAGAGGGAGCAAAACAATTTAATGTGCTGGTTCTGGAAAGTCAACTAGAACTGGTCAAATCAAAGACTGGCAAGTATTATGGTGCAATGTTCAAAACCCAATTGCCTGTAACATTTGATGAAAAGGCTTGCAAAAAACTGATTGGAAAGGAAATTCCGGGCAGAGTGGTGAAAGTTTCTGTTGAACCATATCCTTTCAAGATCAAGGATACAGGGGAAACAGTAATCCTGGACTATTCCTACCAGTATCAGGAAGAAACCTCAGCAGAAGCGGCAGTTTTTGCTTAAACCCGTTTTACTAGGGGGTAGCCATGAAATATGGTTTGCCCCCTTTTTATCTTTTTCTAAATCCCTTAACACATGAATCAGAATAAAATCATTTTAATTGACAATAGAAGCCTTCTGGTTATCAATGACCTCAAGGGATTGATCAGGTTGAGAACACCCTTTAAAGTGATCTGTATTGAGCCAGTGGGGAAAATCCTGAAGGATGATGTTCATTCAGTTTACCTGTTATGTGCATCTGCTGAATACAGGCTCTTGTACCAGATAACCGGGCAGTTTTACCCCTACAAATACTTTATGGTGCTTACCTGAGAAGGAAAACAAGTTTTTAAATAGGGTCTATATCCCTTTATTTACCAATATTTCAGTAAATATCTCTGTATACTCTCCCTATGTATTGACTTTTTGAGGATTGATCATACATCCTGCATATTTAAATGCAATGTTAAATGTGATCATGTAGTGCAATGTTATCTGCTGAGTTATCCGGCGGGTTATCTGTCAAGTTATCCCTTCAATAGTGCTGCATAATATACTGCTGAGAATAACGCTGAGAATATTGCGGAGAATAAATCATTTTACCCTGCCAATCCTGAAGCATTTTTCACTGCTGAGAATAAAGCAGGGAATAAGCATGGTTATCTGCTAAGTTAAAATGCCCAATGTGATGTATATTATCTGTCAGACCAACTGATACTAAATAAATCAGGTTGTGGAATGAGTTATTGGAGATGAATCTTGCTCTTAAAATCCTCTGTTAATAGTCCTTTGATCCCAGAATACTTATATTTCAAATTCCACTTTTGCTTACCATTTGGAAAAAAATAGGTGTAAGGACAAATCAATTCTATGTAGTCAGAATGTAGCTGAAATCTGTTTCCATAATCCCTTTCAATAGAGGCTAAATCTGAACTATCCAAAGGAGTTTTGGTTTGATAATGTTGCCCCTTTGTAACTTCTTTGCTGTTTTTATAAGTAGACCATCCATTATCTTGCAAATCTTTAAGACATTCTCTTCTGTAAGCATTCCATAGAGAATGAATTGAATCTATTTTTTCCTTTGCAATAATTTTCTCAATTGAAATTTCCTCTCCTGTTTTCAAGTCAAAATTTAGATAATGGTTCTGATTAATTGAATCTGAAATAAGGCAAGGGTACAGATGTTTCTCAGTGACAGTTGATGAAAGGATGTAATTATGATTATAATTTATTTCATAAGTTATGTCATACCCATATCCAGCAAATATGTCTGCCTGCTTTTCAACACCAGTGTATTGGTCTATTGAATCAAAACCAATTCCATCAGTAAAACACATAGCAATCTCCTCATTAATCTTAAAGGCTGCTGATCTATTGTCAGCCATTATTAATGGGTATTTAAAAGAAATGTGAGAGGTTGAGTCCTTTGGATGGCAATATTTAACATCTAGTTTTTTATTTATCTCCTTGATTTGAACTGACTGTGCTATTCCAGTTAACGTGCAAGCAAGAATCACAAGCGTAAGCAGTCCATTTATCATATCCAAAGATAAACCATCTCTGGATAAATAATTGAAAATTTAAACTCTTTTAAACCCTAAACCAAATGGAAATCTCTGAAATATCAATCAACTATAAGCCTTTGCTACAACCTAGTGAAATAAAAAAAGTTGTTACCTCTCTGGATGCAGCTACTTTCTTTAGATCAATATGGTCTGAAAAGCTTGAATACATTGAGGAATTTAAAGTTTTAATGCTCACCAGAGCTAATAAGATCATTGGTTTTGTGAAAATATCCCAAGGAGGTACAACAGGCACAGTGGTTGACCCTAAGCTTATATTTCAAGCAGCACTGAAAGCCAATGCAAACAGTTTAATCTTGGCTCATAACCATCCATCTGGGCAGTTGAAACCCTCTGAACAAGACCTGTTTCTCACAAAGAAGATAAAAGATGCCGGGAAATTCTTGGAAATCCCTGTACTGGATCACATTATTTTAACCGGGGAAAGTTATTTCAGTTTTGCAGATGATGGGCTGCTGTAGTTAAACCAAAAGTGTAAATTCGGATATTCAAATTTAAAAATGACACTGAAAAGAGCTTTTTTTGGGGCAGGGCTTATTTCCCTTGGAACATGTATCTTATGGGCTATTTATAAGTACCCAAACTTGTTCAAAGGTCGTTCTAATCATAGGCCACCTATCATTTTTATGGGAATTCTGCTTATAGGAATGGGAACTGCCACATTATTTGGATATGGGGATTTAGCCGAAGACAAAGATTAAAATGAGCATTTTTAAAGTAAGATTCTGGGATAGCAGGTGGTACTTTAAGCAGTTTTTCAGTAATAATCCTCAAGATTATATCCGGTAAAACAGAGCCAAATAGGTAGCTATTTTATGAGAAAATCACTGGCTAATAAGCAGGGAGTTAAAAAGCAGCAACCTTTAGCAATTTACCCCTACCTAGTTCATCCAGATTTACAGGAACCTTTTTATCAGTGAAAATAACTGATCCAGTGGTATCAATGTTATTCCGGTGAATTACATCTAAAATATCTTCTCCATGCTTGACAGAAACCACTTCAAGGGCATTAAAGCGGGATTTAATACCAGCTAATCTCTTTTCAAACCACTTCTTTCTGAAATTTAGCCGGGGAATCTGGTCAGGGGAATAATACACTATAATCTTGAAACCCTTATGCTCCATAGGACTGAACCTATCCTTGAGGTTAAAGAATGTTTCATCCATCCATTCATCAAAACCATCTAGAAATTTATGAGCCTTCCCAAAGCACCAGCATACCACTACAACAGGTACAAAAAATATTCCGAACAAAACCATCAAACTTTTTAAAAGGGGTTTATAGTAGAATTTTTTATCAAGTGGATTTAAAATTCTTGAGGCAGGTGAAAGACCATCATACCTGTGATGATTGTAGATGAAGTGGTTTAGGGGTATGAAGACTGCTTTCATTATTTATACAAAGTCAATTCCCAAACCAAATTCTTGTTTTCCCCAAATTTCCTGTTGAATAGAAGACACTAAATCAGGTTTTTCTTCCTTCCGAAAAACAAAAATTGATCTGGGACTCTTAAAACCAATGTGAGGTGATTCCCTATAATCACCTAAAAATTGTATCAGTCTTACAGGTTGTTCAGATAAAAAACCAAAAATATCCTCTGTTTTGAAGAGCAATACTTTTACAAAATGCTTTTCTTGTTTTTCACCAGGTAGATAAATCTTGGCGAACCTGCCTATTCTACTATCTTTTTTATCAGGAATTATTTTACCATATTCAAAAGGCTTATCAAAAATATTAATTTCTCTGAACAAAGCACCATCCTCAATTTTCTGTTTTATTTCATAAATAATTTCAGCGCCATTATCTTCCCTATCTACGGTATAATCGTGAAAAATGTACTTGTGTTCAGGGGATGAATCAATTTGTTTATTCAAATAATCATAACTATAAATGTCTATAACGATGTGTCCACCTATGTTTAACAGATTTAAAGCATTGTTTAAAAACAGGGCTACAGTTGTTTTACTGTCAAAATATGCCAAGAAACTGTAGGGGAAAATAATCAGATCAAATTTTTGGATTTCAGTATCACCTCCTTTAAATAAATAATCGATTATGTTTTTAGAAGGCTCAATATTCTCTGGAGAAGAAATAAATACAGTTGTTACCTTTCTGTTTGCTTTGTAAAGTCTGTCTTGAAGTTTTGTTTTTCCATTTGTAATGACTAAAACATTATTGTCATTTGGGAAGTTCCCTTTAAAATTGTGGTGAAAATGTGATAGGTTATCATCAGAATATAATTTTTCAAAATAGTAGCTGTTTAGCCAGCCCGAATTGATTGGATCAAGTGTTTCAATTTTCATTCAGAAAAATGAAATGATATTTACAAAAAACAACTTAAATCTTTTCATAAATTGTAAAAGCGATATACATTTTCCCCTTCTCAGCATATTTTTCAATACTTCTATCAATTGCACGTTCATCATCATTAAGCAAATCATTTGTCAAGATAGTTTCAGTAGCTATTTCTTTAAGAACATAGCCTTCAGAAACATTTTTTTCTGGAATACCATCTAACTGAAATATTTTAATTGATTTTTTCAAGATTGTAAATTTTCGTTATTCTTATTTCCCTTAAGCTTTTCAACTTCCAAATTGTTGACCGAGTATTTATTATTTAGTCCAATAGGTTATTTGACTCCCTGTTCCAGATCGGTACACTAAATTATGAGCATCTAATTGGATGATTGTATCGTTGAAATTATTGGCGGTGATTATGATGTATAAGCCTTTGTATGGAACTAAAGAATAGGAATATGAAACTGGCTTCCCAACTGTTGTTGAGGTGCTGTCTTTCCATTGTCCATCTGCAGTGTAAATTGAGTAAATTTGATAAGGAGGATTTGCTTGTAAACTCCCGCTCAAATAATTTTTGGAGAACAACCAGATGCCAACAATTGGGGAAACTGGGGGATTTGCTTTAGTAGTAATAGATGGATTTTTACTGCATGATATTATAAAAGTAAAACCAATAACGCTGACCAATAAAATTAGTTTTGCATTTTTTAATTGTAATTTTTCCATTGATTGTTTTTTGGGTACTCTAAAGTATAAAAAATACCTGTTATAACAGGTAGGTTAACACAGGTAATATAAAAGCTGGATTTTCTATTGTTTTACAACTGCTTTAACGCAGTTAAAATGAAGAAAGCTCCCTTATCCCCAACAGAGAAGAAGTATCTTAATAAGTTAGCTAAACGCCTTAAGGAGCATAGGATTAAAGCTGGTTATAGCAACTATGAGAATTTTGCTTTCTCTAATGAAATAGGAAGAACCCAGTATGGCAAGTATGAAACAGGGGGAAATATTCAGTTCACTACTCTAGTGAAAATTCTGAAAGCTCTTGATATCACATTTGAAGAGTTTTTCAAAGGGTTTGATTAATGGCAACTATTACTCCCCTGAAAAAATTGAAGTAATATTTGAATAGCAGCCATACCAATTGAAACATACACCGCTACTCTTGACCATTTTATAGCTTCTAAAGACAGGTCATGAGCTTTTTGGGTGTCAATTCTTGCTTGTTCCAATTTTAAGAAATCAAGGTATTCAGTATAACCATTTTCCATTAAAACAGCTGGATAGGATTCATAGGATGTCAAGTCTGATGGGTGCAAAGTGCCATTTTTATAGTACAGTGGGAAAAGATCTCTTATGTAAAAATGGGTAAAATACCAATGCTGAAAATAAAATCTAAATGCACCCTCTGGTTTAATCCCAATTTTTTCAAGCTCCATTAATAATTCGTTATATGAAATTCCAACGGACATATGGTTTACACCAATTTCCAAGGCATGTATGTAAATGTTCTTTTTCATTCAGCAAATTTAAAACAAAAGACCTACAGACAAACTAAAGCTGTGTAGTAGCATAAAGCTGATTTACCGACCTTATGTTAAACATCTAAATATACAGAATCCAAGATTTTATAGTTTTGTAATAATTCAAGAAAAAACAATCAATTAGTTTTAATCAGGCTAAAACTTGCATATTACATGCACTTTAAAATGCAAAATGGGTGAAAGGCTTATCAGTATTGTACTCTAGGGGTTCTGGTTTTAGATTAACAGTCATGTGCTCTAACCAGCTGAGCTACCAAGGAATTTTCCCTAAAAAGGAGTGCAATATTAGCATTTGTGAGTCATTTATGCAATATAAATCTTCTTATATTTTTATTTAACAGATTATGATTTTGAAGCAAAAAAGGCCTTTTTGACCCCAAAACTGCAAATCAAACGCACCCCACTGCAATTACTTCTCGTTGATCAGCACCTGGCTGTTGCTCTTACCCATAATAATGATTTTTGCGTTTTGCGAAAGGGCAATCTCTTTCTGGGCTTTGATGGTTTCGTATTGCAATAGCTTGTCTGTCAGCTCGCTGTTGATTATTTTCTGGTAATCTGCAATACCCTGCGCTTCTACCCTTTTCCGGTCTGCTTCCTGTTTCTCCTTTTGGAGTACAAACTGCATCTTTTGGGCATCCTGCTCGGCATTGATCTTGGATTCAATGGCCGCTTTCACCGATGTAGGCAGTGTAATATTACGTACCAATAATTGTTCGAGAATCAGGCCTCTTTCTTTAAAATCCTTCTGAATACCTTCAAATATTTTCGCCTGAAATTCATCCCTTTTCTTGGAATACAGGTCTACCGCATCATAATAGACGGCATTGTCTCTGATCTTGGTGCGCGTTATAGGCCGCACCACGATATCCCTGTAATCAAGACCTATTTCTCTGTATATGCGGGGAGCTTCCGCAGGAATTACCCGGTAGAGTATCGTAAGATCAAGAATTACTTCCAATCCGTCAGCGCTAAGAGCGCGGATCGCATCATCACCCGATTTTGCACCTTCTGATGAAATGGCCGACATCGTGTAATTTTGTGTTTTTATATCCATAGAACTGACCTCCAGAAAGGGATTGATGACATTAAGGCCACTTTCCAGAATACCCGGTTGCACTTTTCCAAACAGGGTCTGAACACCCACCTGGCCAGCCTCAATTTGTTTGATACACGCATTGCTGATACCAATCAGAGCGATGCCCAAACCGGTATAGCGAATGATTTGGGGAATAGGCAAGGTCCGTACAAACGGGAACAACTGAGACAGGTTTTTCGAAAACACGAAAATCAGTATGCCAATAATAAATGGGATCATATTTTTAGATTTTTAGATTCATCCGAAGGTACACAAATAGCAGTGCTTGGGAATGAAAAAAGCGAAAAAGCGGGCAACGCCTGGCTTTTGACTAACTTTGAGTCCAATGAATATTGACAAGTATATTATTCCCCATCAGAAGCTTGATGCCAAAAAAATAACAGGTCCATGGGAATGGCTGATTGACGGGAATAAAGAAATTCTCCTGATCACAAAAATGGGGGATCTTTTACTTAAGGACAGCGAGGATGCGCTTCATTTTCTCTGCACTTCGCTTGGAACCATCGAGCATGTTACAAATTATTCCAACGATTTTTTTAACAATAAGCTGTCGGCGGAGCAGTATTTTGAACTTTTTTTACCTACAATGATTGAAGACCTCGAGGAAAATGGTAAGATTCTGAAAGAAAACCAGGTTTATGCCTATACTAAGTTTCTGCTAATGGGTGGTAAAAATGATTGGTCCAATATTTATTGTTCGGATGTATATGCTCATTTTTCGCTTACTGCGGATTTTCATTTTCAAATCAAAGATCTTCCTGATGGAACACCAATAACATTGAAAGCACAATAAAGTCAGTGGGGTTTACAATTAAGCAAAGAACTAGTTGCGAACCATTTCAAGCTTTTTGTAATTGATTATTTTAATACCACCTCTCATCGTTTCGATCAAGCCCTCGTCCCTGAAATTAGTCATGTTGCGGCTGACCGATTCTGTTGAAATTCCCGAAAGAGCAGAAATGTTTTCCCGGTTTGTGTTAAAACCGATATCGTCTTTCACGATGGAATGGTATTTTTTTGAAACAAAAATGATGGCTTCGGCAACCCGTTTACGGGCAGAATCATAGGCCAGTTTCAGTAACTTGTCTTCTGATTCCAGCAAATTTGCCGACATGAGTTTCACAAATTTCTTTGTTACGTTTACGTTTGAATACAAAAGATTTAAAAAATCATCTTTGGGAACAAGGGCTACTTCCGAGTCTTCAATAGCTATAGCGGTCTCCTTATGTTTATTGTCTTCGAGCAAAACCAGGTAGCCAAGTGAATCGCCCTGTTTTCGGATGTCAATCATATACTCCTTACCGGATTCGTTTGACTTTACGATTTTAATCCTACCCGAAACAATAAAATAAAGAAATTCAGAGCAATCGCCTTCCATAAACAACAAATCATTTTTACGGATTCGTTTAATTGTCCTGCCGTCCGTCAAGGCATTTACCCCTGGCTTAAGAACTGAATGGTCAGTCATTTCAATTTCTGTGGCGGCACTATTTTTGAATGTTTGCTTGATAAATTGACTCTTTTTCAAACGGGCAGCTACTATTTTAAGCAATGCGTTGCCCTCAAATGGTTTTATAAAATAATCGTCAGCGCCGAAATCCATTCCTTTTCTAAAATCTGCTTTTCCTGATTTTGCTGTCATAAAAATAAAAGGTATGCCATGCATTTCAGGGATATTTTCAAGCGCCTGGATGACCCCATATCCATCCAATTCGGGCATTTCAATCTCACATAAAATCAAATCAGGAATGTGTCTGCGGGCCAACTCAAGTCCCTTTTTCCCGTTTCGGGCCTGGTAGGTTTTATAACCAGCTAAAGAAAGAATTTCACCTGTATTCTCAAGTTCTTCTTTGTTGTCATCAATGATAAGGATCTTTTTACACATCGCTTAATTTTTAACTGCTATGGGGTGGTCTACTACATATTTGTTCACCATTGTATTCAATGAATCATAATACGTCTTGAGATTCTTTAATGTTACTTCACTATCACCAAATCCATCATCTGGTATCGTTTCCTGCATTTCTTCAATGTATTTATACAATTCAGGGTGTTGCTCCATTATTTTCATTGTAATTTTCATAATCTTCGAATTGAATTCCTTTTCGAGACTGTTTTTCAGTATATTTTGAGTCCTCACAAAAGCCGTCTCACTCTTTAAAACATATTCATAAGCCCCGTTGGAAATACAATCTGTAGCGATTTGAAGTTTGTCTTCGGCAGAAAGCATAATCACAATTATTTTATTATTTATTTTTTTAATTTTTCGCAGGACATCGATTCCATTAAGAGCTTCGGCAATTTCAGTGTTTAAGTGATAATCCAGAATGACAATGTCAGCGGCGGTAAGCGGATTGATCTGAATTTCGCGGAGACAAACTTCACCCGTTACAAAAGACTTAATCTCAATTTCAGAATTAAAACGCTCATTTAATGAATACGCAAGTGTCTTTAGAAAAACATCGTTGTCATCAACTAAATAAACCGATATTTTATTTTGTGCTGTCATTGTACTTTAATTTTTAAATTGTTATGTAAGAATTCTTATCAGACACAAAACTAAGGACGGCCTGCCATTGGTGTTTTACACACTTCACTATTTTGCTTGTATAATACTCACATCAGCAAAAGGTCTGTTCTTCAGTACTCAACATCATCATCAATGAGATTCAACATTATCTTTTGTATGGCCGGAAGTGTTTTCTCATTTTTAACCACATATTCAATCGCACCTTCCTTAATGCAGTTTAAAGCTAATTCGAGACTTTCCTGAGCAGACAATACGATTACATTTGAGTCCGGAAACTCAGAAACAATCTTTTTCAAGACATGAATTCCATTCCAGGCTTGTTCAAACCTGGTATCTAAAAAATAGTCTAAAACAATGGCAAAGGGGTTTAAATGCATCTCGTGCAAACAAGCCTCCCCTGTACCATAGACTTTAGTCTCTACTCCGCTTATTTCTTGTGACAAGTACGCAGCAAGCATATTTGCATAGCTCAAATTATCATCCACTATAAAGAGCAGCCGGGTTGAGTATATGTTCATGTCAGATTCAGTTATGAGGTTAAGACCCAAGTTACCGATTGAAAACGTGCATCAAAATAATCAGTGCCAAAAGAACCAAACCACTTGTAATGCAAAGAAGTTTGTATAACTTATTGGTACTGTTCTTACGCCGGATCAAAACAAGATGTATAGCTTTTCGGATGGCTGTATTTAACTTTGCAAAGAGATCCGTTTTATCAGAACTCAGATCAAAGATTCCGGTTCGGAGCGCTTCGTCGCGTAACTCTTCTGAATAGACCTCAGAAAGAAGTATAACTTCAGCCTTCGCATTAACATTATTCATCCCGGTAAAAAGTCTAGTCAATTCAATACCTTTCGTATTTAACCCTGTTTTCAAATTATCATATACAACCACATCTGCACTTAAATGCGGATGTTGCAAACATTCGTCGACATTCCTAAAGGAAATTATTTTTACAGTAGTCTTTAAAGCATGTTGCAGTTCAAACTCAAGGTTTTCCATAAAAAACCGGTTTGAATCAATCAGAACAACTTCTATTGCATTTCCATTCATCAATTCTTGTCTTAAGTATGCTACTGAAAATCCTGACTAAGCTGCTGCAAAACTAAGCTGCTGCAAAGATGACCAGGCTCGAGTCAAATAAATTGTTGAATTCCTGAATTAAATTGCAGAATTCACGCTTTTTGATGACCTGTACATGTGTGAAATATGTAACCCGTACATAGCCCGATGTAATAAATCCGTACATCCTTTCATACACCTTTACACAAAGCCATTTCCGTCTTAATACTCAGATTTGCATGAAATTCAGTACAGAAAATAAAACAATTGTCACAATATTCTTTGTGACCGGTTTATTGATCTTACTATTGACTATTTTCTTCTTGAATTCAGAAAATGCAAAATCTACCGGAGATTGGATACAACACACTGAGGAAGTTCTTAATAAAAGTGACAATGCACTGATTGATATTGTCAACATTGAATCGGATTCAAAAGGTTATTTACTGACGGGCAAAAACTACTTTTTAACCTCTTTTCTCAATGACTCTTTAGGCATGAGAGACAATCTGAAGGCATTGAAAATACTTACAAGGGACAATCCCAGACAACAAATTCGGATAGAATCCCTAAACGGATTACTTCTGAAAAGAATCGCTTTAATCAAAACCTTAATCGAAAGAAAAAAATTAAACAGCACGGAGATTAATTCAAAAATTGAAGAAATTGAAAAAGGGAAATTTATCGGAAATATAATACGAAACAAATTTTCAGAAATAAATGAAGAAGAATTCATCTTACTGAAGCAAAGAAAAAATGAAATTGAAAAAACATCAATATTCTCACGTGGAATTTTCATTGTTTTCCTTCTGTTGGTATTTACTGTTTTCGGGCTTGTTTACACCTTGATTAGAAATCATAAAAAAAGAAATATAGAATTGGCTGAGGAAATTACAATGCAAAAAGGATACGAAATAGAATTGACCAATTCAAAAATAAAAGCAGAAAAGGCAACGCAAAAAGCCGAGGAAGCAACTATAAAAGCCGAAGAATCAAACCGTCTGAAAGAATCATTTCTGGCCAATATGAGTCACGAGATCCGTACTCCAATGAATGCAATTATGGGATTCTCGGATATCCTTTACAAGCTGAATTTGGGTATCAAGGAAAAAGAATATGTGAAAATAATAAAATCAGAGGGGGAAAGTCTTTTAGCGATCATAAACGACATTCTTGATATTTCAAAGATCGAGGCAGGAATGATGACTCTGGAAGAACAAAATTTCAGCATAAGGGAAATGTTCAAATCCCTTCAAATCCTGTTAACAGGTAAAATCAAAGAAAAGAAAATCGAATTAGTATTTGACTGTGATGCGATAATACCTGACCATCTGCTTGGCGACAACAAAAAACTTACACAGATCATCATAAACCTCGTGGGAAACGCGATAAAGTTCACCGCCAAAGGGCAAATAAAAGTCTATGCAAAAGTCCTTGATAACTCCGGACCAACCACTCTGGTCGAATTTTCAGTCCGGGATACCGGCATAGGGATAGCGAAAGATAAATTGGAAATGGTATTCGAACGATTCCGTCAGGCCGATTCTGCCACTTCAAGAAAATACGGTGGTACAGGCCTAGGCTTAAGTATTTCCAGGCAATTGGTCGAACTTCAGAAAGGGGCACTGACCGTCAAAAGTGAACTGGGAAAAGGTTCTGAATTTTCCTTTTCAATCCGGTACAAAAAGTCAACGACTGTCACGGAAACACCTTCCAAAACAAACAGGGAATTCGATCTCGAATTTCTTGAAAAAATAGATGTCCTGCTGGTGGAAGACAATTTGATCAATATAAAGCTCGTCTCCAGTCTATTTACTGAAAAGAAAATAAAACTACAAGTTGCACAAAATGGCCTTATTGCCCTGGAGATGCTGGGCAAAAACAATTACGACGTAATACTTATGGATATGGAAATGCCCGTTATGAATGGCTATGAAACAACAGAGGCCATTCGGAAAAAATTGCAAAATACAATTCCGATAATTGCAATGACGGCTCACGCTATGTCTGGTGAAAAAGAAAAATGCCTGAGCCTTGGAATGGATGATTACATATCCAAACCAATTAATGCAAACCGGTTATTCGAAAAAATATATGCCCTAACATTTAAAAAAATTACCGTATGAATAAAGATGAAACTACACCCTACGATCAGAAAGTCTGCGATTTGAGCTATCTGAGTACAACAATGGATGGAAATAAGCTTTTAATCAATGATATTATGAAGGAATTCCTAATCCAGGTTCCGGTTGAACTAAAATGCCTGAGTACTGCCATTGTGGAAACAAAGTACTCAAAAATCAAATCCTATGCACATAAGATGAAGTCAACATTTTCAATTATGGGTATTTCGGCTGTTCTTCCAATTTTAAATAAATTGGAAGAACTTGGTGCAAACGAAAATGGATTCGAAGAAATCAAAGAATTGAACAATCAGCTTGACAAAATAGCCAATCAGGCTTTGAAGGAAATCAAAGAGCAATTTTAATGGATAAATAGGGTTCAATTTTGATTGGATTACATACAAGCAGATCTATTAAAATGCAAAATTCCCGTAAACAAATGTGAATAATGGAAATTATCTCCAACGTTGTGTAATACTTTTCACTTCATATTTCCGGAATTTTGTTTTCAACTATCACTCTAAAAAACTATATATGGGTAATCTAACCGAATTAAAAGGAAACTGGAACGAGACCAAAGGAAAACTGAAACAAAAATTTGCCATACTTACAGACAGTGATCTATTGTTGGCTGAAGGCAAGCAGGATGAACTTATAGGAAAGCTCCAAATTAAACTTGGCAAGACCAAAGAAGAAATTCGTAAAATCATTTCTGAAATCTAATCCATTAATAAAACCAAAATTCACATCCATGAAACCAGCTATAGGAATATCAGAAAGTAATCTAAGCAAAAGTATCCGTTCGTTAACAGCCATTTTATCTGACGAAATGACTTTGTATGTTAAAACAAGAAAATTTCACTGGAATGTTTCAGGTGAAAGCTTCATGGAGCTTCATAAATTGTTCGAAAACGAATACGAAGAACTTGAGGAAAGGGTAGATTCTATAGCAGAGCGGATTAACAAACTGGGCGGCAAGACAATCGGGACAATGAAGGAATTTATATCATCTACCAGAATCAAAGAATCACCGGGAAATTATCCATTGCAACGAGACATGATGAACGAACTAATGGAAGATCATGAATCAATAATTAAGCTACTGCGGAAAGATATTGATGAATGCAGTCTGAATTTTAAAGATATCGGAACAGCTGATTTTCTTACCGGAATAATGGAAAAACATGAAACAACAGCATGGATACTACGAAGATACCTGATGTAGGCTTTCTGCTTCAATACTAAAATCAAACAATGCAGTGCTGCTTTAAGCAAACAGATAAACATCATAATACTGACTAAAATGAAAACCTTTTTAAAAAGCGACCGGCATAAAGTGATAACAGAGTTAACTGCCACAAGCAATTCCAAAGAACAAAAGCAATCATCGGAGTATGCCCGGAGCCTTATTGAAGCAAGCCTGGATCCTTTGGTCACCATAAGCAATGCAGGCAAAATAACGGACATGAATCAGGCAACCGTAAACATAACCGGCATCACAAGGGAAAAATTAACCGGAACAGATTTCTTCGACTATTTTATTGAGACCCAAAAGGCCCGTGAAGTCTATCAGGAGGTATTTGCAAAGGGGTCGGTTGCCGATTCGCCGCTTACACTGCGGCACAAAAACGGCAAACTTACTGACGTCCTGTTTAATGGCTCAGTTTACAAGGATGATAAGGGTAATGTGTTGGGCGTCGTAATTGTGGCGAGGGATGTAACAGCTCAAAAACTCCTCTCAAAGTATTCATTAAGTCTAATTGAAGCCAGTCTTGATCCACTCGTTACAATAAGCACAGAAGGTAAGATTACCGATATGAATGAGGCTACGGTAAATATTACCGGTGTAGAACGTGAAAAGCTAATTGGGTCTGATTTTTTCGATTATTTCACGGAACCTCAAAAAGCCCGTGAAGTTTATCAGGAAGTTTTTGCAAAAGGTTCAGTTGCCGATTCTCCGCTTACATTGCATCACAAAAATGGAAAACTAACAGATGTTTTATTCAATGGTTCTGTATATAAAGATGACAGGGGAAACGTTCTAGGAGTGGTGATTGTGGCCAGAGATGTTACCGCACAGAAACTTCTCTCTAATTATTCCTTAAGTCTTATTGAAGCCAGTCAGGATCCCTTGTTTACGATAAGTCCTGAGGGAAAAATAACAGATATTAATAACGCTTCTATTAAAGTAACCGGTGTAAGCCGGGAAAAACTAATCGGCACCTACTTTTTCGATTATTTTACAGCCCCTGATAAAGCACAGGAAGGTTACCAGCAGGTTTTTGCAAAAGGTTTTATTGCAGATTATCCATTAACACTGCGTGATCATAAACTCACGGAAGTTTTGTGCAATGGTTCGGTCTACAAGGACGACAGAGGAAATGTATTGGGGGTAGTAATTGTTGCAAGGGATGTTACAGCTCAAAAGTTACTTTCGAATTATTCCCTTAGTCTAATTGAAGCAAGTCTTGACCCTTTGGTTACAATAAGTCCTGAAGGGAAAATAACCGACATGAACGAGGCAACAGTAAACATTACCGGAGTTGCGAGGGAAAAACTTACGGGCACTGACTTCTTTGATTATTTTACAGAACCTCAAAAAGCACGTGAAGTGTATAAGGAGGTATTCGCTAAAGGATCAGTTGTCGATTCCCCTCTCACTCTCCGCCACAAAAACGGGAAACTCACCGATGTCTTGTTCAATGGGTCTGTATATAAAGATGACAGAGGTAATGTCCAGGGAATTGTAATTGTCGCCAGGGATATCACCGCTCAAAAGCAACAAACCGAAAGGGAAATTGCAGGAAGAGAGAAAGAACTTATGAGAATTGAAGAATTAGAGAGATTCAGAAAACTGACTGTTGGCCGTGAATTGAAAATGATAGAGTTAAAAAAGGAAATCGAAGAACTGAAACGTAAACTTTAATTCACCTGGAATAGTATCTATTCAAATTTCACTATTGACAACAGGCTCAATCATGACCAAAACACCTTCCAAAAAAAAAGAGCGATTTATTTCTGAAGAAAACATAGATCTTCAGAATACCCAAAAGGCCTTGTTGAATATTCTGGATGATTACTCAGAAGAGAAATATCATTCAGAAGACAGCCAAAGGGCCCTGTTAAACATTTTGGATGATTATTCTGAAGAAAAGTATCATTCTGAAGACAGCCAGCGGGCATTGTTGAATATTCTGGATGACTACAGCGATGAGAAGAAAAATATGGAAAATACCCATAGCGCAGTTCTTAATATTCTGGAAGATTACAGTGAGGCGAAAAAGAATGCAGAAGAATCAACCAAACTAAAGGAGGCGTTTCTCGCCAATATGAGCCATGAAATCCGGACCCCAATGAATGCCATCATCGGATTCTCGGACATTTTATCCAAAGGAAAGCTTGCAGCGAAAGAGATGGAACATGTTCAGACCATCAAATCTGCAGGAGAGAACTTACTAACCATTATCAACGACATTCTCGACATCTCAAAAATCGAGGCCGGGATGATGACGTTCGAAGAAAATGCGTTCAGCATAAAGGAAATGGTCAAATCGCTGCACATAATGCTACTGGGAAAGGCAGAAGAAAAAAAACTAAAACTGATCTTCAAATGTGAGGAAAGTGTTCCAAACATTCTGTTAGGAGACAATACAAGACTTAGCCAGATTATTATAAACCTGGTCGGGAATGCGATTAAGTTTACCGAAAAAGGTAAAGTAGAACTGACTGTTAAAGTTCTGGAGAATGAAGAAGAAAACGCCTTGTTGGAGTTTGCAATCACCGATACCGGAATTGGTATTCCCGAGGATAAACTGGGGCATATTTTCGAACGATTTCGCCAAGCCGAATCCCATACAACAAGAAAATACGGAGGTACCGGTCTTGGGCTGAGCATTGCAAAGCAGCTGGTTTCACTCCAAAAAGGCATCTTAACCGTTACCAGTGAATTCAAGAAAGGATCTGTTTTTTCATTTTCAATTCCATACAAAAAATCAGCACAAACACATCTGATTGCTGAGAACATTGAAATGAAATACAATATGAAAGAATTGTCCAAATTAAAGATTCTGCTTGTTGAAGATAACCAACTGAATATAAAACTCATTTTAAGTTTATTCTCTTCAAATAATTTAACCATTCAAATTGCAGAAAATGGCAGCATTGGAATTGAAAAAATTAAGGCAAATGAATTTGATATTATTCTTATGGATATGGAAATGCCGGTTATGAATGGCTATGAGGCAACGACATTTCTCCGGGAGGAACTGAAAAACAGAACTCCGATAATTGCCATGACCGCTCATGCCATGGCAGGAGAGAAAGAGCGCTGTCTGAGCTTAGGAATGAATGATTATATCTCCAAACCAATCAACGCAAATCTCCTTTTCAAAAAAATATACGACTTAACACCTAACTCACGACAAAATGGAAACAAATAAACTTGTGCATGCCAAAACAAACGTTTGTGATCTGAGCTACCTGGCAGGATTGATGGAAGGGAAAACCAAATTAATAACGGACATTATGGAAGCCTTTCTAATACAATTGCCGGGTGAATTAAAATCCATTAATGAAGCGGTGTCGGGATCAAATTTTAAAATGATAAAAAGCCTTGCGCATCACCTCAAGTCGTCCGTATCTATTATGGGCATTTCAGTTCTGAAACCAATATTGATGGAACTGGAAGAATTGGGTTCCGGAGAAACTGCAATCGATAAAATCAGAGAACTCGCCCAAAAATTAAATGCAATTTGCATGGAAGCTACTGAAGAACTGATTAGGGCAAAATCAAGTTATGCCTAATTGTCAATTTGAAAACTTACAGACCGAACATGATTTCAAAGGATCAGATTACTATATTCATTGTTGATGACAACAGCCTATTTATGCTTACTTTAAAAGCACACATCGACATTGCTTTCAAAGATAAGCGTATTAGCGTACATTTATTCGAGACAGGAGAAAAATGTATCGAACGATTTTCTGAAACGATTCCTGATCTGGTTATTCTCGACTATTTTTTGGATCGCATTTCCCCCGGAGCAGCTGACGGCCTGACCATTCTCGACTGGATTAAGAAAACAAATCCTGAAATCAAAGTTATAATGCTCACAAGCAATGATCAGATTGATATCGCACTAAAATCTTTCCAACACGGCGCATCTGATTATGTTATTAAGTCTGAGAACCAATTCGCAAGTATTATCCATTCACTCACGAAAATAGTCAAGACCTTTGAACTTGATTTAAAAAATAAAGAGGTCGAACGGATCGCCGTTAAACAGGTTGAAAGGGAAAAACAATATGTTGAAGAAAAAAACAAAGACATAACAGACAGTATTTATTATGCGAAACGATTGCAACAGGCATTGTTCTCAAGTAAAGATGAAATTTCAACATCGCTCCCTCAAAGTTTCGTCCTGTTAAAACCTAAAGATATTGTGAGCGGGGATTTTTATTTTTTTCACAAAAAAAATGAGATTTCATTCATCGCCGCTGTAGATTGTACGGGACATGGAGTACCGGGAGCATTTATGAGCATGATTGGTTCGGAAAAACTGGATCGGGCATTTGCCTGCAATACGGATCTCTCAGAAATTCTAAATCATTTAAACAGTGGCATTAAAAATTCACTCCATCAATCGGGAGCTCAGGAGTCCATTCGGGATGGAATGGATATTGCCATATGTGCAATTGACCGTAAGACCGGTAATTTAAAATACGCAGGCGCTAACAGACCTCTTTGGATTATCCGGAATGGCAAAACCGAAGTAGAAGAAATAAAAGCAACGAAGAAAGCGATCGGAGGTTTTACGGAAGATAATCAACTGTTTATATGTCACGAATTGGAACTTCAAAAGGGAGATACGTTTTACATTACAACAGATGGTTTTGCTGACCAATTCGGAGGCGAATACGGGAAAAAATTAATGAAAAAAAAGTTTAAGGAAATTCTTCTGACCATTCAGAATATGTCAATGGATCATCAAATGACCTATTTGGATAACTTCATTGAAAATTGGAGAGAAGGATTGGAACAGGTGGATGACATTCTGGTTATTGGTGTGCGGTTTTAATTGGCGTACAGTTTTAATTGTGCGAAACATGTAACTGATTCGCACTTTTACATAATCAATTCGGCTGATTCAACTATTAATTTTGCATATAAATAATACTGAAAATTAACAAAAAAAGACATGGAATCCAGTTTAAATGAAAAAGCCGAAAAGATCAAATACAAAATTAAGGGCACAGCAGAGCAATCAAAAAAAACGATCCGCGAAATCATCGAAGTAAACAGTAAACTGATCGGAACGGCAATCGACTCCAATAAAAAAGTGGTCGATAAAATCAGGGAAAAACTGAATACCGGTAATTTAGAGGATTCCGTTTCACACCCTTTGAACGGGACATTTAAAAAATCAGTTGAACTGGCAGAAGATGCATTGGATAGCATAATCAATTCCTACACACGGCAAATGGAAATGAACGTTGATTTCAATACAAAACTAGTCGATGCCGTTAAAGAGTGCAAAGGGGATCATCCTGAAAAAATCTTAAATTTAATTCATGAAAACTTTGAAGCCTCGCGCGCATTAACAATCAATAACACTAAAGAGATTCTCGAATTCTATAATAAACATACCAATCTGGCGGTAAACTTCAATCAAAAATTCGGCTCAACTATAAATTCGCAGATTGAGTCATTGCTGGCTATCCAAAGCAGGGGCCTTGACAGATTTACGAATTGGACTACAGATTGGTGGGAACAGGACGGTAAATAACCATCAAACCGGGCATTTTATTTTATTGCAAGCTTTTCCCATAGAACTGTAACTGTTTCAAGCAGTCTTGTTTTCATATTTGCAGCAGTGAAAATTCATTCACTGTTAAATTCTATCTGATGCAAAAAAATCTACTTAATGTATTGACAGTCGCAACGATGTTCATACTACCCGCTATTTCCTTCGGACAGGCTCCCAACTTGGGAACTGCCGTAAATTTTGTCCTTTTCTCCACAAACGGAGCCGTTACAAATTCGGGCATTTCACAGCTCACCGGCAATGTCGGCAGCAATAAAGGTTCGAGCACCGGATTCGGCAATGTAAATGGTATTATGCACGATATGGACACTGCAAGTGCAACCTGCTCAACCGATTTGCTCGCAGCGTATCAAACGTTGAACAACGCTACCCCGACTTTTTCTCCCAGCAGTACCTCATTGGGTAACGGAGATACGTTGATTGCCGGGATATACTATATTTCTGCCGCTGCAACCCTGGGGTCAAGCCTTTATCTGAATGCCAAAGGAGATGCAAATGCAGTATTCATATTTCAAATTAAGGGATCCTTTTCAACCTATGCTTCTTCAAAAATTAAACTGATAAATGGGGCATTGGCTTGTAATGTATTCTGGAAAGTGGAAGGCCTGGTCAGCATGAAAGCCGGCACAACAATGAGAGGAACAATTGTGGCCAACAATGCAGCCATTAATATCAGTGCGGGTGATACCCTTGAAGGAAGAGCACTTTCAATTGCCGGCGCCATCACAGTTGATGGGGTTTTAGCCTACACGCCTATTGGTTGCGGAAGCGCTGTTCTTGTTGGCCCCAATTCGCCAACCCTTTCATCCACAGCATGTTATGCCCTGTTTTCTTCGAACGGTGCAGTTTCGAATTCGGATTTGACTTATGTAACAGGTGATGTCGGGACGAATTACGGTTTAACAACTGGTTTTGTCGCAGGTGATGTAACTGGTACCATTCACCCTAAGCCGGACGGCTCAACGGTGACCTGTGCGAGCGATCTTTTAAATGTTTATAAATACCTTAATACTGTTCAGCCCGATATCCAGCTTTTGTATCCTGCTCAGTTTGGCGGCAACCTGGTTCTGACACCTCATACCTATCTCCTTAATGCAGCTACGGTATTTACCGACACACTTTTCCTGAATGCCGAGGGTAACGCGAACGCTCATTTTCTTATTCAAATTGAAGGAGCGCTGTCGACAAGCACCTATTCAAAAGTAATTCTGATCAATAAGGCCCAGGCTGAAAATGTATTTTGGCTGGTGAATGGAGCAGTAAGCATAAATAATTACTCCGTATTTAACGGAACAATCATCTGTAACAACGGCGCGATTAGTCTGACTACAGGTGTTACGCTTAATGGAAGAGCGCTCACAACAAATGGAACTTTGACAACTGAGGCCATTGATGCGGTGATGACTGCAGGATGCTTAAGTACAGGCATTGCTTCACCTGAAAATGAAACGACAGCTGCGGTAATTTTTCCTAATCCATTTGCCGGGTCAATAGAAATCAAAATAAATGAATTTTCAACAATGAATGATTGTGAAATCAGACTGTATTCTGTTTTGGGCGCTGAAGTACTCCATACAAAATTAAGTAACCAGACAACAGACCTTGACCTGAGCTACTTTACCCCAGGAATCTATTTCTATAAAATTGTTGCTGATAACAAATTGCTTCAAAACGGCAGAATAGTCTCCCAGCATTAATTTCTGTATGCTATAGCAAATCAGAAAATACGTATTCACACCATTCAAAAGCACTTTCATCTGAAAAATGAAAGTGCTTTTTTTGTTCACATAAAGTGTGAATTTCACAATACTATACCCTTGTTCTGCAACACGCAGACATCTGGTAACACGCATCTTTGTCCTATAAAATTAACAACTCATTAACTACTGAAAATGAAAAATAGATTTTACCCAATCGCAGCTCTTTTGATTTTTGCTTTTGCAGCGGAAGCCCAGGAAACAGTTGTTGTTTACCCTGAACGGATTCATGTTGGACTGAAGATTGGAGCTAACTATTCAAATGTATATGACGCCCAGGGGCAATCCTTTATTGCCAACCCAAAATTGGGTTTTGCAGCAGGGGCATTTTTGTCTATTCCTATAGTACCTTTCATCGGCATTCAGCCGGAAGTACTGTTTTCTCAAAAGGGATTCCAGGCCACCGGTGATATCCTGGGAGCAACCTACAATCTCACCCGTACAACAAACTATATTGATGTACCACTGTTTATTACACTAAAACCAGTCCATATGCTCACAATTATGGCCGGCCCGCAGTACTCCTATTTAACCAAACAAACAGATGTATTCGCAACGGCAACCACCAGCATTGTACAGGAGCAGGAATTTGAAAATGATAATTTGCGCAAAAACACATTGTGTTTTGCAGGAGGGGCTGACATTAATTTACAGGAGCTTGTTTTGAGCGGAAGGATGGGTTGGGACCTGCTGAATAATAACGGCAACGGAACCTCTACAACGCCAAGATACAAAAACGCCTGGTATCAATTTACGATAGGTATACGATTTTAAAAACAATTCAAAATAAACTCAACCAACATGAAAAGTAAATTACTTCTAGCAGTTTCTTTCGGTCTGATAATAATGCCGACCCTGAATTTCGGTCAGGCTCCGGCTCTGGGAACCTGCGCCAATTTTGCACTCTTCTCTTCTGTAGGAGCAGTCAGTAATACCGGGATTTCCCAAATAACAGGAAATGTCGGGACCAATAGCGGATCCAGTACAGGTTTCGGAAATGTGAACGGAAACATGGATGATGGCGGTCTGGCAAGTGCAAAATGCGCAACAGATTTGCTTACTGCTTACAGTCAGTTAAACAGTGATGTTTCTACATTTTTTCTAGCCCCCACTCTTGGAAACGGCCAGGTTCTTGGTCAAGGAGTATATTCTGCTACCAGTCCGCTGATAACATTGAGCCTGGGTCTTACGCTGGACGCCAAAGGAGATGCGAATGCGGTATTTGTTTTTAAACTGCAAGGTGCTTTTTCGAGTGCTGCATCGTCTAAAATTTATCTGATCAATGGAGCCAAAGCGTGCAATGTCTTTTGGAAAATTGAAGGTGCTGTCAGCCTGGCTGCAGGAACTACTATGAGAGGAACAATTATCGCCAACAATGCAGCGATTGAAATATTTTCAGGGGATACTCTGGAAGGAAGAGCCTTGACTACGGGCGGAGCAGTAACTGTCCACGGAGTACTCGTATATACACCGATTGGCTGTGGCAGCCCTTTTCTCACTGGCCCATCCGCCCCGAATCTTGCGTCTACTGCCTGCTATGCACTGTTTTCAGGAAATGGCGCTGTAGCAAACGCAGGCGTAACAAATGTTACAGGAGATGTGGGGACGAATGTCACAACTACAACCGGATACGATCCATTACTGGTTAAGGGCACCATCCATCCAATCCCTGACCTTTCAACGGCGGCGTGCGCAACTGACCTTGGTAATGTTTTTACTTATCTTAATTCACTGCCATTCGATATTCAGCTTTTGTATCCGGCTCAGTTCGGTAACAACCTGGTTCTTACCCCTCATACTTATTTGATGAATGCGGCTGTAACTTTTACTGACACGCTATACCTGAATGCTGAAAGTAATCCCAATGCTGTATTTGTAATTCAGGTAAACGGCGCATTTGGAACAAGCACGCATTCAAACATTGTATTGATAAACGGGACTCAGGCAAGAAATGTATTTTGGGTAATTAACGGCGCCGTCAGCATCAATGACAGCTCTGTATTTAACGGGACGATTATCTGCAACAATGGCGCTGTCAATTTGAACACAGGAGTCCTGCTAAATGGCAGAGCACTGACAACAGATGGAGCATTAAGCACAACAGCAATGACAGTTGGCATTACTCCTGGCTGCGGCAATCCCACTACAACTATAACAACTCAACCGGCCAATCAAACCTCCTGCATAGGTAATTCGGTCAGTTTTTTTGTAACAGCAAAAGGTACAGGTCTCACATACCAATGGAGAAACGGAACGATTAACCTGATCAATGGAGGAAACATTTCAGGCGCCACCACCGATACGCTTACCATTAATCCGGTTAACATCTCTGACACCTCATCCTTCTATAATGTAGTAATAGGAGGATCTCCCAATGATACTTCAGCAAATGCTTCGTTGAAGATGAATAGTCCGATTATTACCTCGCAGCCTGTTAATCAGGCTGCCTGCGTAGGAGGAACAATAAATTTTTCAGTAAGTGCGACAGGGACAGGCTTGCTGTACCAGTGGAGAAAGGGAACGGTTAGCCTGATCAACGGAGGCAGCATATCAGGAGCCAATTCATCTGCACTTACCATTAATCCGGTTGCTGTTGCTGACTCGTCTTCGTTCTACAATGTTATCATAAGCGGTGCATGTGCGCCAAATGATACGTCTGCAAATGCAACTCTGGCAATCAACACAGCCATCAGCAGACAGCCCGTAAATCAAAGAGTATGCGTGGGCAGTTCAGTAAGCTTTTCAGTGGGAACCACAGGCAGCGGAATTACTTATCAATGGATGAAAGGAGCTGTAAACCTGACCAACGGTGGAAGTATTTCAGGTGCAACATCTGATACGCTTACCATTAACCCTGCAAGTGCTTCAGATGCCTCTTCAGATTACAAAGTCCATATTATAGGGTCCTGTGCCTCACACGACACATCAATAAACGTTTCACTAAAGGTCAATACCGCTCCCGATATTACCCTGGAGCCCGTAAATCAATCGGCCTGTCCCGGAACATCTGTCAGCTTTTCCGTTGTTGCAACCGGTGTAGGTCTTACTTACCAATGGAGAAAAGGGTCCCTTAATCTGGTTAGCGGAGGAAACATTCTGGATGCCTCTGCTCCTACCCTGGTTATTGACCCGGTGAATAGTTCAGATACCGGCAACACCTATAATGTTATTGTAACCGGTGGCTGTTCTCCAAGCGACACCTCCATAACCGTTTCTTTAAATCTGAACAACCCTGTCATTACTTCACAACCGATCAGTCAGACGGTATGTACCGGAGGGTCGGCTAGTTTTTCAGTAGCCGCCACTGGATCCGGACTCACTTACCAATGGAGAAAAGGAAATACACCTATTATAAACGGTGGATCAGTTTCAGGTGCAAACTCTGCAACACTGACTATTAGTCCAGCGAATGTTTCAGATACCGCCACCGACTACAATGTAATTGTAAGCGGAAGCTGTTCGCCATCTGACACTTCATCTTATGTTTCGTTGCTGGTAAACATGTCCGTAAGCATAACTACAGAACCTTCCACCCAGACAGCATGTACAGGAAGTACGGTCAGTTTTTTTGTAACAGCCACAGGTGCCGGTCTTAGTTATCAATGGAGAAAGGGAACATCGAATTTGACGAATGGAGGAGATTTTTCGGGAACAACAACTTCAACGCTAATTATTAATCCGGCAAATACTGCAGATACTGCATCCGATTATAATGTTGTAATAACCGGAATTTGTTCGCCGGGCGATACTTCTGCAAATGTTTCCTTACTGCTATTCAATAGTCCCGAAATTGATGCTCAACCGGTCAATGAAACTGCATGTCCGGGAGGTTCAGCGCTTTTATCAGTGGCTGCAAGCGGCTCCGGCCTAAGCTATCAGTGGAGAAGAGGAAGCGTTAATCTAACCAACACCGGCTCCTTTTCGGGAGTAACATCTTCAACCCTGATGATTAATCCGGTAACCAGCTCTGATACTGCACAGAATTACAACGTACTAATCACAGGTATTTGTCCGGTGAACGATACGTCCATAAATGTTTCGTTAACCTTTAATACAATCCCTGTTATTACGAATCAACCGGTCAGTCAAACAGCCTGTTCAGGTAAGGCCATCCATTTTACGGTTGTCGCAACCGGAACCGGGCTTACCTATCAGTGGAGAAAAGGTTCTGTTGGATTAACTGATGGAGGAACCGTTTCAGGCTCAAATCTTGCAACACTTACAATAGATTCCGTAAATCTTTCAGATGCCGGAAACTATAATGTAATTATCAGTGGAATCTGCTCGCCGACCGACACTTCAGTAGCTGTTATGCTTATTGTAAATCAAACACCGATCGCCACTATAAACAGCAATTCTCCGATTTGCGCAGGCACCCCCTTAGACCTTTCTGCCAAAACTGTATCAGGAGGAATTTATAGCTGGTCGGGACCTTCGGGTTACCATTCAGCAGCTCAGGATACGGTTATTTTATCTTCATCCACAGCAAACACAGGTACCTACTCTTTGCTTATTACTGCTAACGGATGCACTTCAGAGTTGTCAACAGTCACAGTAGTTGTAACCAATTGTCTGGCAGATTTAAGTGTTGTTAAAACGGTGAATAATCTATATCCTATCTTCGGGCACACCGTAGTGTTTACAATTAAAGCTACGAATAATGGTCCGGACAATGCAACCGGAGTGCTGGTAAAAGACCTCTTACTAAGCGGTTATTCCTACGTTTCTTCAACCACTACCCTGGGAACATATGTCCCTGGTACGGGCATCTGGACAATTGACAGCATGAAGGTCGGAGTATCTGCACTATTAACCATAACTGCAACAGTTAACTCAACAGGAGATTATACGAACACAGCTATTATATCGGGTAATCAGCCCAATGGAAATCCTGCTGACAGCATTTCAACTGTCGTAACGTATCCAACAGATTTCTTTATACCGGAGGGTTTTTCTCCAAATGGGGATGGAATCAATGATGCGTTTGTGATCCGGGGACTTATCAACTATCCTGAAAATAATATTATGATTTTCAATCGATGGGGAGATAAAGTTTTCGGCGCAAATCCTTACTTGAATAACTGGAATGGTAATTCAACTGCAGGGCTAAGAGTTGGAGGAGACGCCTTGCCCACAGGCACCTATTTCTATGTGCTTGAACTGGGCGATGGGTCTGCGGCATATAAAGGAACAATTTATCTGAACAGATAAAAAAAATAAATAAACAGTAAGCAAAAAAAGAAATATAAAGATGAAAACACTCGCAAGAATAACAATCGCAATGACTCTGACTGCTATCGCAGGGAGCAATTATGCGCAACAGGTTCCGATGTACACTAATTATATGTACAATACGCTGGTGGTTAACCCCGCCTATGCCGGTAGCAGGGACGCATTGACGGTAACGGCACTTGATCGCTCACAGTGGGTGGATTTCAAAGGCGCTCCGGTAACTCAAACGCTTACAATTCAGGCTCCGTTACCCGACCAGCATTTCGGAGTAGGTTTTTCGCTGCTAAATGATGCCATTGGCCCTACGAACAACACCTCCCTTTTTGCTGATTTCGCTTACAAAATGCAATTGACCGAAAAATCGAAATTGGCACTTGGACTAAGCGGTGGCGTAGACATTTTGTCTGCGAATCTTACTTCTGTCCAGTTGAATCAGCAAAACGATCCCGCTTTTCAAACCAATATCAACAATCAACTAAGTCCAAATTTCGGCTTCGGTGCTTATTACTCCAGAGAACGGTTTTATGCCGGTATTTCAATACCCGAATTGGTCCAAAGTAATTATTCGGCAGCCAATCAGGAAAATGGAACGACTTTAATTTCAAAAGAGCAGAGAAGTTATTTCCTGATCATGGGAACATTGTTGCCCATAAGCGAAAATCTCGATTTTAAGCCCACAATGCTGATAAAAGAAACAGCCGCAGCCCCGGTAGAAGCAGATTTGACAGCTTCTTTTATACTTATGAAGAAAGTGTTACTTGGTGTCATGTTCAGATCAGGAGATGCATTCGGTGTTTTATTAGGACTGGATGTTACGGAGCAGTTACATGTAGGGTATTCCTATGACTATTCCTACGGATTGCAAACCTACAAATACAATGAAGGAAGTCATGAAATTGTATTAAGGTATGATTTTCTGCTTTTCGACAAAAAACAAATTCATTCACCCAGGTATTTCTAAACGATTATTGTAAAGAAATTAAACAATTAAAAATCAATTCATATGAAAAATACAATTATTTCTATAGTGGTGTTGTGCACTTTGAGTATCGGATTAAGCGCCCAGAAGAAAGAAAACAAAGAACGGAAAGCCGATAAGTATTACAGAGTCTATTCTTTCGAAAAAGCTATCCGCATGTACACCCACACCAGACACCTGAGCATGGAGGGACAAAGAAGATTGGCCAAAAGTTATCAAAACCTTAACCAAAACCTGCAATCTGAAGCGGCATATGCGCAACTAATAAGTCTTCCGGCAGGTATTCTACCTGAAGACTATTTCAATTATGCAATGGTCTTAAAAAGCGAGGGGAAATACGAAGATGCCGGAAAATACCTTGATAAATTCAATGAGCTAAATCCAAACGATCTGCGCGCAAAGGATTATGAGGCCAATAAAGGGAAATTGGATCTGCTGTCAAAAGACGATGGTAGATCGAAAACGGAACATTTGGATTTTAACACGGACGCAGAGGACTTTGGCACCTCTTTTTATAAAAATCAGATTGTTTTTGCATCTACAAGAACTCCGGTAAAATGGTGGGGACGAAAATACAGATGGAACAACAAGCCCTTTCTGGATTTGTATGTTTCTGATGTTGACGGGAATCAATTTAAAATTCCCCAAAAATTCGGCAACGGTCTGAACGGCAACTTACATGACGGCCCTGCCAGTTTTAATAAGGACGGAACGTTTATGGCCTACAGCAGAAATGATTATAGTACCGCAAGGAAAGATCGTGTTGTACGGATTCAAATCTGTTTCAGCAGCTTCAAAGACGGACAATGGTCCAAACCTGAACCGTTTATTCTTAACAATAAGGACTACTCGGTCGGGCACCCCTGCTTGAGCTCAGACGGGAACACGATGTATTTTACAAGCGATATGCCGGGAGGATTTGGCGGCGTGGATATTTACAGAATCAAAAAAAATGAAAAAGGAGAATGGAGCAAAGCTGAAAACCTGGGAAATAAGATAAATACTGAAGGAGATGAGCTCTTTCCTTTTTATGAAGAAAAAACCGGTGTGCTTTTTTTCTCCTCCAATGGCCATATGGGACTGGGAGGTCTGGATATTTTTATCAGTAAGGCAACAGGTACGGATTTCGGCCCCGCTGTGAATGCAGGATATCCAATAAATAGCAAATCTGACGATTTCGCGATAGTAATAGATGGCACTACAAACAAGGGATATTTTTCTTCCAACAGAGAAGGAGGCAGCGGAGATGACGACATTTATTCCGTTGAAATACTCAAACCCCTGAATATTGGCAAAGAACTAAAGGGAATTGCAATGGATAAAAATTCAATCCCTGTCCCCGCTACTTTTATTTCCTTGCTTAATGAAAAGGGCGAACTCCTCGATACCCTCACTACTAAAGCAGACGGCGCATTTTCATTTTTGGTCAATCCCGATAAAAATTTCAAATTGAGCGGAAAAAAAGAAAACTATATAGAAGGAGATGCGAATGCCAATACATTTGGAACGGAATTCGCTGTACAGGCAGATATTGTACTGCTCACCAGAGAAGAAAATATTACTCAAAAACTTGTAGTCGGTACTGACCTTGGCAAATTGGCTGAACAAAAACCGGTCTCCGGCGATTTTGACAAATCCAATCCTCGTCCGGTAAACGAAATTGCGTATTTCGATTTTGACAAATCCAACATCCGGACAGATGCCGGAATTGAACTTGATAAAATTGTTGTGATTATGAACCAATATCCGAATATGATTGTTGAATTAAAGGCCTACGCAGATTGCAGAGGCAGTATCGAATACAATCAGATTTTATCTGACAAAAGGGCACAGGCATCAGCTGAATATATTAAACGAAGAATTACAAATCCCAAAAGAATTTATGGCAAAGGATATGGTAAAACAAATATGGTAAGTGGCTGTGAAAGTGCCCTTTCAGCGACCTGCACAGATGCCAATTATCAAATGGACAGGCGCACCGAATTTACCGTTGTAAAGAAAACAACCATCACCAACAGTTCAACAACCTCCAATTTTTAATAAATCATGCGAAAATCCGGTGCGTATCTTGCACTGACACTTGCGCTGGTCATTTTACTTGGAATTCTATTTTCATCTGAAATCGCAAAATACCTTCTGGAAAAATACAGTGAGAAATATACCGGCAGGAGGATTAAGGTGAGTTGGGTATATGTAAATCCTTTTACGGGATATGCGTATTTCAACAATCTTAAAATTAACGAATCACAAAGTGACAGCCTGTTCTTATCCGTAACAGGATTGAATCTGCATATTTCAATGTTAAGGCTGTTTTCAAAAAATTATGAAATTACGGATTTAACCCTGGATGATCCTTTTGGAACAGTAATCCAACACAAGCGGAATTTCAACTTCGACGATTTGATAAAACGATTTGATCCGGAAAACTCAGACTCCACAGAGGCACCCATACATTTCAGTATTCTACATATTAAAATCAACAATGGGGAATTTATATACAAAGACAACGAAATTCCAATCGATTACACCATCAGAAATGTTAACTGCGAATCCTCCGGAATCAAGTGGAACACGGATACAATTGCAGCTAAGCTTCTTTTTCGGGCTGGAAAAGCCCGAAGTGAGGTAAAAACCAGCTTTACCATCAATTACAAAACCCTGGCCTACCACTTTGCGCTGGTATTGCACAAGTTTGATCTTGAAATAATCGATCAGTATTTAAAAGGCCTGGTAAATTATGGAGCGTTTCACGCTAATGTAGATGCTGACATTAAGGCTAGTGGCAACTTTAATAATGAAGAAGACGTAACTGCAAAAGGGATAGTAGAAGTAAACGATTTCCATTTTGGGAAGAATAAATCCGATGATTATGCGTCTTTCGACAAATTGAAAGTTGAAATAAAGGAACTAAGTCCCTTGAATCACGACTACTCATTCGATTCAATAGCCCTTATTCACCCCCGGTTCAAATACGACCGGTACGATTCCCTGGATAATTGGGAAACCATGTTTGGGAAAAATGGTTCGAATTTGGCTGTGGCTTCTGCAGATCAGGAAAAATTCAACCTCGTTATTGAGATTGCCCGTTATGCCAAAGTTTTGGTGAGGTATTTTTTCAGAAGTGCGTATAAAATCAATTCTGTGCGGATTTCGGATGGAGATCTTGAATTCAATGATTTCTCCATTGGTGAAAAATTTTCGTTAAGCGCAAGCCCGCTTTTCATACAAGCCGATTCCATTGACAAAAACCGTCCGAGAATTCAGCTGGTTGCCCAATCCGGCTTAAAACCCTACGGGAAAGGCACTATCGGGTTAAGCATCAATCCGAATGACAGCGCTGATTTTGATATGCATTGCCGGTTACAAAATATTCCGATTACGCTGTTCAACCCCTATGTAGTCACATATACATCGTTTCCCCTGAATAAAGGTACATTGGAATTCAACGGAAACTGGCATGTGCAGGAAGGAATTATCCAGAGCACGAATCACCTGCTTATTATTGATCCCCGTTTAAGCAGACGTATTAAAAATAAAGGTGCGAAATGGCTTCCGGTTCCGCTCATTATGGCCTTTATAAGGGAAAGGGGAAATGTAATTGACTACGAAATTCCCATAACCGGAGATTTAAAAAATCCGAAATTTCATTTCAACAACATGATTTTGGATCTGCTCAAAAACATAGTCGTTAAACCGGTAACGATTCCTTATGGTATACATGTAACGAACACTGAAAATGAAATTGAACAGTCACAAAGCATAACCTGGGATTGGAATTCCATACAGTTGTCCTCCGGGCAAAAAGAATTTATTATCAGAATGTCGGGATACCTGAAACAACATCCCAAAGAAATTCTTTCCATCAGTTCTGTATTCTATGAGGAAAAAGAGAAAGAATTTATTTTATTTTTTGAAGCCAAGAAAAAATATTTCCTGCTTAGCCATCCAGCCAGCCGATTTACCATTCGGGATTCGCTTGAAGTGGGCAAAATGTCCGTAAAGGATCCGGCATTTGTCAGGTACATCGATAAAAACAGCAGAGCTGAAAAGCTGTTTACCATTCAGCAGAAGTGCAGCCAGTTTGTAAATCCTTCCATTGTAAACAGCAAGTTGGAGCAATTGGTAACGAACAGGAAACGGATATTTGCATCCTATTTTAAAGACGAGAGTACATTCAGTCAACTTCGGATTTTGCCTATAGAATACGCTGTTCCCTACAACGGATTTTCTTATTACCGGATTGATTACAAGGGAGGTATACCCGAACCTCTTCTTTCTGCTTATCAGACCCTGAGTCAGTTAAATGAAGGGCTCGTCAGAAAAAAATACCTGAAAGACAGGATACAAAACCTCATTCGGAAATAAACCGTGTGAACAGAAATAAGTTGTGTGAATGATGCAACTTTTTACCAAAAGTATGTAGTATAAAAAAAGGCTTACGGTTGTTCATTTGCAGAGTCTATTTCACAAAAACCGAATTTCTTACTTATCTAAATTGAAAAATAAAATGAAAACAAAGCTAATGTATGCATTAACTGCGGTAATGCTATTTTTAATCCCATCTGTTAATTTCGGCCAGGCACCTGCGTTAGGGTCCACTTCGGGGTTTGCATTATTTACAGCAACGGGGGCATTCAACTGCACCGGAGCTTCTGTTGTGACCGGAAATGTCGGTACGAATGCCGGAGCATTCACTGCATTTCCTCCAGGTACCTTAAACGGAGTGGAACATGTCGTGGATGGGGTTTCGGGTACAGCTGCAACCGATGTGGCAACTGCTTACGGGGATCTTAGTGCGGTCACCTGCGGAATTGCACATGCCGTAACATTAGGAAACGGGGAAACGCTCACGTCAAACGTATATTGCCTGAACGGAGTTTCAACATTAAACGGAAATTTAATTTTAGACGGACAGGGTAACGACAAAGCATTATTTATAATCAAAATAAACGCGGCATTCTCGACTAACGCGAATTCAACCGTGACGCTGATTAATTCGGCTTCTTTATGCAATGTGTATTGGCAAATAGACGGTGCATTTCAAATGGGAACTTCTTCCGTTTTTATGGGTACTGCACTTGTTGACGGAGCTATCACCTTATTGGCAGGTTCATCGCTTTATGGCAGAGGCCTTTCCACTGCCGGCGCTATTTCTTTAAGTACCAATGTAGTCACCTATGTACCCTCCGCAGCAGGAACCATCACCGGATCCGGGACTGTTTGTCAGGGACAAACAGGGGTTACCTATACCGTACCGTCGATAAACAATGCAGTAACTTATATATGGACAGTACCTGCCGGCGCAACAATAACTTCCAGTGATACGACCAACAGTATCACGGTATCTTTTAGCGCAAGTGCCGTCAGCGGTGTAATCACCGTCCAGGGCAGCAACAATTGCGGAACAGGTACTGTTTCACCGAATTTCGCAGTCACACTTAATCCATTGCCTCTGGCAGCCGGAACCATAACCGGCACAGCCACTGTCTGTCAGGGACAAACAGGCCTTAGCTATACCGTACCTTCGGTTACCAATGCGACAACTTATATCTGGACATTGCCGGCCGGTGCTACAGTAACAGCTGGTGTCGCCACAAACAGCATTACAGTATCATTCAGTGCAAGTGCCGTCAGCGGAACGATTACTGTTCAGGGCAGCAACGCGTGTGGTGTCGGAGCTGTCTCTGCAAATTTTGCCATTACACTTAATCCATTACCTCTGGCAGCCGGAACCATAACAGGAACAGGGACCGTTTGCCAGGGACAGACAGGTATTACCTATACCGTTCCTGCTGTCACCAATGCGACCAGCTACATCTGGACATTGCCGGCAGGCGCCACAATAACTGCAGGTGCGACCACCAATACGATTACAGTTTCATTTAGCGCCAGCGCTGCCAGTGGAAACATAACCGTACAAGGTACCAATGCCTGCGGAGTCGGAATCGTTTCGGCTGGTTTTGCAGTTGCAGTAGGTAATTTAAGTCCTTCAGCTGCCGGAACAATAACCGGTACAGCTACGATCTGTCAGGGTCAAACCGGAATGACCTATACGGTTCCGGCAGTGACCAACGCCACAAGCTATACCTGGGCTTTGCCTGCAGGAGCAACTATAACTTCAGGTACAAATACGAAAAGCATTACCGTATCATTCAGTGCCAGCGCTGCAAGCGGTAGTATAACAGTGCAAGGCAGCAATGGTTGCGGAAATGGAATCATTTCCCCGAATTTTACTGTCACGGTAAATCCCTTACCCGTAGCATCAGGAGTACTAACAGGAACAGGAACTGTTTGTCAGGGCCAAACAGGAATTACCTATACCGTACCGACAATAACAAATGCAACAAGCTATACCTGGACCTTACCTGCCGGAGCTACACTAACAGCAGGGGCTAACACGAACAGCATTACAGTGTCTTTTAGTTCAAGTGCCGCAAGTGGCACTGTAACAGTGCAAGGTAGTAACGGTTGCGGAACAGGGGCCGCTTCCCCGAATTTTACGGTAACTGTTAATCCTTTACCCTCCCCTGCCGGAACTATAACAGGTACTGCCAATGTATGTCAGGGACAAACCGGCGTTACCTATACAGTACCTGCAATTGCCAACGCGACAAGCTACACCTGGACAGTACCTGCCGGAGCCACAGTAACAGCCGGTGCAAATACCAACAGCATTACCGTATCGTTCAGCGCAACTGCAGCAAGCGGTAACATAACTGTTCAAGGAACTAACACTTGCGGTACAGGAACCGTTTCAGCAAATTTTGTTCTGACGGTTAACCCCTCCCCGCAATCGGCAGGAGCAATAACAGGGACCGCTGTCGTATGCCAGGGACAGACCGGAATTACCTACACCGTACCTTTAATCAGCAATGCCACGAGTTATAGCTGGACAGTACCCACAGGCGCAACGATAACATCAGGCGCGACAACCAACAGCATAACCGTATCTTTCAGTGCAAGTTCTGTCAGCGGCAATATTAACGTTCAGGGCAGTAATGCCTGCGGTACAGGTATTGTGTCTGCCAATTTTAATGTCACCGTAAATTCTTCTCCGACTGCAGCCGGTACAATTACAGGAACCGCTTCAGTTTGTAAAGGACAAACCGGCGTTACCTACACCGTACCTGTAATAACCAACGCGACAAGTTATACCTGGACAGTACCTGCCGGAGCCACAGTAACAGCCGGTGCAAATACCAACAGCATTACCGTATCGTTCAGCGCAATTGCAGCAAGCGGTAACATAACTGTTCAAGGCAGTAACAGTTGCGGCAACGGAGCCGTTTCCGTCAATTTTCCAATAATCTTAACTTCCCCACCGGCAGCTGCCGGAACAATAACAGGCACTGCTATAGTATGCCAGGGGCAAACCGGAGTGGTTTATTCAGTACCTGCAATTGCCAACGCGACAAGCTACACCTGGACAGTACCTGCCGGAGCCACAGTAACAGCCGGTACAAATACCAACAGCATTACCGTCTCCTATAGCAGCAGTGCTATAAGCGGTATGATCACTGTAGAAGGCGGAAACAGTTGCGGAACAGGAACCGTTTCCGCAGGTTTTGCCGTAACAGTAAACGGACTTGCATTGATAACAGAAGAACCTGTAAATCAGACCGTTTGTGATGGCGGTATTGCAAGTTTTTCAATAACTGCAACAGGAACGGATCTGACCTACCAATGGAGAAAAGGTTCTGTTAACTTAACAAATACCGGCGATATTTCAGGTGCAACTTCCCCCGTCCTCACTGTTAATCCTGTAAATACTGCCGATGCATCAGCTATATACAATGTTGTAATTACAGGAATCTGCGGGCCGGCTGCATACTCAACAAATGCCTCCTTAACAGTAAATACAGCTCCCTATATCACCTCACAACCCAGAAGCAAGATGGCAACGGACAGCGGTTCAATTAGTTTTTCAGTGACTGCAACAGGAACAGGCCTGACTTACCAATGGCGAAACGGTAGTATAAACTTAGTCAACGGAGGAAACATCTCAGGGGCTACTTCTTCCACTCTGATTATTAATCCGGCGACCAATGCCGACACTTCATCTGACTACAACGTTGTTATCACAGGAATCTGCGGGCCAAACGAGACTTCCACGAGTGTTGCACTTTTTGTATGTTTTTGCACGGTCACCGGAATGGCAACCTATGATCCTGGAAAAACAACCGGATCGGTTAGTATTTATCCGAATCCATTCGCAAATTCAATAGCAATCACGACGAATGATATCGCACAAAACAACAAAACCGAATTGAGCATATACAATGTATTGGGCGCTGAAGTTCTGAATACAATGCTCTACAACACATTAACTACGATTGATACCGGTACGCTACCTTCCGGAAGTTATATCTACAAGGTTGTCAGTAACGGGCTATTGATACAATCAGGAAAATTAGTGGCGCAGCATTAAATCAACACGGCGGCCCGCCAATGGGCGGGCCAAAAAAATGAAATCACAGGAAACGAAATATGCAAGAAAACTTATAGAGGCAACACTTGACCCATTGATTACTATTGACATTGCCGGAAAAATAACGGACGTGAATGAGGCAATGGTAAAAGCAACGGACCAATCACGTGAAAAGCTTATCGGCAGCAGTTTTATTAACTATTTCATTGAGTCCGAAAAAGCAAAAGACGTTTATAAAGATGTGTTTTCAAAGGGTCATGTACTGAACTACCCCTTAACCATAATAGATGGGGTGCTAACAGATGTTTTATTGAATTGCTCAACGTATAAAGATGAAGAAGGAAAGGTACTGGGTGCCGTAGTAGTGGCAAGGGATATAACAGAACTGAAAAAGGTAGAAAAAGAGTTGAGAGAAGCTAAATTGTCGGCCGATAAAGCAACAGAAGTGGCGGAAGAAGCGAAACACAAGGCTGAAAATTCAGTAAAATCAAAGCAACAGTTTTTATCAAACATGAGCCATGAAATCCGTACTCCGATGAATGCAATTATCGGATTTACAAAAGTGTTATTGAAAACGGACTTGTCAGAAAAACAAAGGGAATATTTAACCGCCATTAAAACCAGCGGAGATACACTCATCGTACTGATCAATGATATACTTGATTTGGCTAAAGTTGATGCAGGCAAGATGACATTTGAAGAAACTCCTTTTAAACTGGCTTTATCAATATCAGCCATGCTACATCTCTTTGAGACGAAGATTCAGGAAAAGAATTTAGTACTCATAAAAGAATACGACAAAAAAATTCCTGAGGTACTGGTTGGAGACCCCGTTCGTTTGCACCAGATTA
>Ga0206879_1023_pt1 | contig 40059 bp, 35 predicted proteins | sample Alteio_BWOrgCont_5_FD_152897 | JGI IMG/M metagenome (GOLD analysis project Ga0206879, IMG submission 152897) | Enriched cells from forest soil in Barre Woods Harvard Forest LTER site, Petersham, Massachusetts, United States -... | ecosystem: Environmental > Terrestrial > Soil > Temperate forest > O... | reverse complement strand
TTATCGTGATCTCCGAAGGCACGCAGATCGAGGGTTATTCCCAGCGTTCCAATGATTCCTACGTGGCGCTTTCCGAAAAAAGGCGTTTTGGCAGCGTCGGGGAATTCCTGGCCAAGACCATTGAAGACAATACCAGTTATGAAACCCGGGTGAGCGTCTTAGGTTATATTTTGCGCGGGGGGACGCCGACGGCTTTTGACCGGGTGCTGGGCACGCGCCTGGGGGTCAAGGCGGTCGAGCTGGTCAAAGAGCATAAGTACGGCAAAATGGCCAGCCTCAAAGAAAACAAGATCCGTTTTGTGGATATGGAAGAGGCGGTCTCGCAGCGCAAACTTGTAAACATGGACTTAGTTGATATTGCCGGGGTATTTTCCGCCAAGAATTGATATGCAAAAACAAATCGAGCAAATTTTTGCTGAATCCATCGAAGTCAAAAGTGAAACTTTAAAGAAGAATCTCCCGCAGATCATCCGCACGGCAGAAGCGATCATCAAGGCATTCAAGAGCGGCAACAAGATTTTCTTTTGCGGTAACGGCGGCTCTGCCGCGGACAGCCAGCACATTGCCGCCGAATTTGTGGGGCGTTTCCAGAAGGAACGTAAAGCCTGGCCGGCCATCGCCCTGACCACCGATACTTCAGCCTTAACCGCTTTAGGCAACGATTATACTTTTGATATTGTTTTTGCCCGCCAACTGCAAGCCCTGGGGCAAAAAGGGGATGTGCTGGTGGCCATTTCCACCAGCGGCAACTCCAAGAATGTGCTGGAAGCTGTCAAATTCGCCAAGGCGCAGGGCATCATCACCGTCGGAGTTACCGGCGGCAAAGGCGGCGTGCTCGCCGGACTTTGCGACATTGCAATTGTGGCTGCTTCATCCAAAACCGCCCGCATCCAGGAATCCCACCTGGTCATTTTTCACTCGATTTGCGAATTGGTCGAAAACACCCTGGCCTAAGACAAAAAGTGGCCGCAAGCCCTAAAATAGGGCATACTTTCCCTATATGAGAAAGTATCTAAATTTAAGAGCTAATATAGCCCTTGGGCTTATTTTTGCCTTTTTCTTTAATTCCTTAGGCCCAATCCAAACCGCCAACGCAGAACCAATTTATAGCGTTGAAGGTGAATTCCACTTACCCGCTCCCGGAATATTGGTGCAGCTAAGCCCTGCCTTTAATCCGCCTATTCTTAAAGGCCTCAAGGTCCATCCGGACAATCCTTTTCGTTTCGATTTTATTTTAGATCAAGGAGACATGAAACCATTCCAACACCCGGTGTTGGAATGGGAGGCTAAACGTCTTATCAAATATTTCCTCGCCAGTTTAACCATTCCTGAAAAAGATCTTTGGGTTAATCTCTCTCCTTACGAGAAAAATCGCATTATCCCTAAAAGTTTTGGGCTTACGGAAATGGGGCGTGATTTATTGGCGGAAGATTACATGCTTAAGCAGATCATGGCCTCTTTGATCTATCCTGAAGGTGAGGTGGGAAGGAAATTTTGGCAGCGCATTTATGCCGAGGCGGCCAAAAGATTTGGCACGACCAATATTCCGGTGAACACCTTTAATAAAATTTGGATTGTGCCGGACAAGGCCCTGGTGTACGAAAATGATAAGGCCGGCACCGCGTATGTGGTGGAGGCGAAATTAAAGGTGATGCTGGAAGAAGATTATCTGTCGTTGAGCCATCATTCCCAAACGAAAACCCATAGTTTGGCAAGTCAGGTAGTTCGAGAGGTAGTTATTCCAGAACTCAACAAAGAAGTCAATGACGGGGCCAATTTTGCCCAGCTGCGCCAGGTTTACAACTCCTTGATTCTCGCTACCTGGTATAAGAGAAAGATTAAGGACAGCATTATCAATCAGGTTTACGGCGACAAGAATAAAACGGCAGGCGTTGATTACAAAAACTCCATCAATGTTGCGCTGATCTATCAGCGTTATTTGCAAGCGTTCAAAAAAGGCGTCTACAACTACATCAAAGAAGAATACGACCCCTCAACTCAAGAGACTTTGCCAAAGAAATATTTTTCCGGCGGCGCCAGTTTATATGAGGTGGACAATGTCTACGAAGGAAGTCCGCAAGCCAGCCTTATCCCAAAACTCAGCAGGGCCATGATCATCGGCATGAAAATAAATCCGATGTTGATGGTGCCTGCCAATCCGTCCATGATGACTGAAAGACAAAAGAATATCCAGGATGCGGTGCATCTTTTATCTTCATTTATTGTCCAGGGACAAAACCCCAAAAATGAAGATGATTTGACGGCCAAACGTCATGCCGAGGAGCTTTTATTGTTATGGGGCCTCAAGCATGGTTTTCAAGGAACTTATGCTCATCTGGACCCGCGTATGAATTTTGCGGGATTTTCGTTTCATACAGATATTGATGATTTATTTGCCTCTATTCCCGCAGGCAGCTCTTGGCAAGGAGGAGGACTTTCGGCTTTGGTTTTAAAGCACGGTGAAATCGTCACGCGTATAGCTTTTGGTCACGTACAACGGCCCAGGATTGACGGGCTTTTACAGCCACTAGAGGTTCAGTATTTTGGCGATTATACGGTCGAAAAACTGCCACTGGTCCAAAGAATATCCTCCCACGAATTGGCAGAAGCAATACAGACATTAAATTCTAGGCTTAAGGCCCAAGGTTATCGGCTCAGAACGCAGGAAATTAATGTCAGTAATGTCGGCATTTGGCAAGGTCAATATGTCGTCATTGATCCGGGAGCTATCAAAAGAGACGACGCTATGAAGGCCTTAGGGCGCGTTGTTATTTTGATTGGAAGCAGCGGGAGCGGTAAATCTACCTTCCGGAGGAAATTGATTGACGAAGGAGGCGACAAAGACTTGTCTTACGTACGTATAGTTACCAATCGCGAACGTAAGAAAGATGAACCTTATCCGGATGAATTTGTGTTTCTTTCTCCCCAAGATTTTGATACTCAGGAACAAGCTGGAAAAATTATTTTCGTAAGGGAGAATTTCGGGGGCATGTATAAATACGGCAATTATGTCAGCGACATCAAAGGTCAATTAGAGCTGGGCAAGAAAGTCATCATTGAGACCAGTTCATCGGCTGCGGTGGCAAAGATTAAGGACAGGTACCCTCAGGCAAAAGTTATCTTAATTTCGCCGTTTGATGAGGGAAAGCCGGAAGCTGCCAATATCGCGGATTTGAAGAAAAGATTGGAAGGCCGTGGGGTTCCTGAAAGAGAAATAGATCGAAGAACACAGGATGCTTTGGATTCCGAAAGAGGGGTGCAACAATTTCATCCCATTGTGATCAAAAATGTTTATGCCGAGGATTATGCGAAGGATAAAGAGTGGAACAATCAATACGGATTATTCAAAGAGGCCATCGCGGCCAACAGTGCTCAAGTTTCCAGCAAAGTAAAAGTCAGCCGGGCCATGCTGTCGCATTTAAAAGCAGCGATGGATGAATTTAGTTTTGAAGATAAATACGAGGGCGTAAGAGAGCTTAATCATGCCTTCGATGAACTTATTGATGATAAGCATTTGAATGTCAATTTGAATGACATTGAATCAGAGAGAATGGAACGCATAAACGGAACTGAGACCAGAAACGCGGAAGGAGACTTTACGCAAGGGTTGATTCTCACCAGCATCAATGACAAGCCTGCGGATGTTTTAATCAGAGACCGGTTGCCTGAAATACTGCGTAAACAGGGCAAGGAGTTTACTACCCAGCCCGCTCAAGGAAATAAAAAACGAGAATTGCTTATCAAGAAACTCGAACAGGAATATGGGAATCTAGAAAAAGTCGTTCTCCAAGGAGAATATCCCGGCCGTTATAAGGATCTGGTTCATGAATTGGCAGCCGTGAGAGAGGTGATTTTGGCTATAGAGAAAGAGAATTTCGATGCGGCCATGGCTCCTACCTTTGTTAGCTCGTGGTCAGTCGCGAGGGATATGGTTGAAACAGCTCCGCGAATAAATCTTTACTCCATTGATTCTGATTCCGGGATTTTCAGAGGCGTATTTGGTGAGGAGGGCTTTAATGATGTTATCCGATCATCTTTGATCAGGACCAATAAGCAATCTTATGAAGGTGGTTGGTGGGGAGATTTATTCAGGGCATTCTTTTGGGCAACGGGAGGGGCCAGGAACCATGTTCCGGGAATTTTATTTGAAATGCCATTGTCGACCTTGCGAGCTAAGTATCGAGGATCACGAATTCCGGGGGCAGTGGAGATTTCAGATGTATCGCATGCTTATCTTATGATGCTTGACGACCGTACCGAATATAAACCGATAGAAGATAATGTTCGTATGATCGAAATCCGTTTACCGGGCATGAAGACAATTACAGAGGATGAAGCCCAATCGGCTGCTAAAATTCAATCTGGGCCAAGGGACCGGGCAATGATTCCGCCAGGTGAAAAGAAAGATTTTGAGCAGGAGGGAACAAGGGAAGCTGTCCAAGAGGTCCGGGAAACCTCTGAGAAAGAAAATGCCAATGCCGCGATGATCAATGGTTTAGCCATGGAAGACAAGGCCCGGGATATCAATGATTTTATTGCAGGGCTTGAAGATCATATGGATTTTTATGCAGGGATATTACAACACGAAGTTTTGACAACGAAGCTATCTGACAGAGGGTCACGCTGGTATGTCATAGGAAATGACGGAGATCTGACCCACCAATCCTTTTATAGCAAGATCCGTCCGGTCTTACGAAAGCCGGTGCAACCGAATGAAAGTCTCACGTTATTTTCTATTTTGCTTGAGTATTATCTGCATGCATACGGTGAAATAGCGGGTATGCATACATTTTCCCTTCCGGGCCGAGAAGTGCAAATGGCGGGATTTAGGATCATTGATAATTCTCACCTTCAGGTTCCTGATATACAACAGTGCCGGATAATGCTGCAACATTTCATCGAGGATCTGACCGTGGATCTTGGTTTTACCTATTATGACCTGCGCCGCCCGGACGCAGAAAGCATCTGGCAGCTCGCTATTCATGAACCTATTGTTGAAAATTTTGGACATATGAGCCGGTGGTTAGAAACATTGGGGCAAGCGCTTAGACTGGATGACGGGCGTTTTCAGCAATTTCTCCTGGATGACAGGAGCTTGACCCGGGAAGCCAAAGAGACCATTGTACTGCAGGCCTTAGTCATGGCTCAACAAGGAGAAACTTCAGAAAGAATAATCCATGAAATCTTTAAACTTAAGGATGGTTTGATAGACAGATACCGGCGTAGCGAAGCCATTTATGGGGTTTTAGGAACCGGCGGGTGGGAATCTGAGGTCCATAGAACCATAGAAACCAGCAAGGGCAGAAAGGAGTTTCCGTCTTTTGCAAGTGAAGCAGCCAGTTATATCTATGAAGTCATTTTGGGCATGGTGGTAGACCCTAGGCTGGAGCCGGATGATTATATTGAATATGTGGGGCGGCCTGCCTTATCCAGTGAAATCCAGAACGCAAAGATCACAGCGCTGATTAAACTTGGGTTAATCCCAATGACGGACCCCAAAACCAGGGGTCTTTTTAATGATCTGCAATATAGCGGTGAATTCCCGGAAGAGCTAATAGGGCCGGTTAAACGTGATTTGGATCAAAAAAAAGAACAAGAGTTGCGGCGTCAACGCCGGCCCTCCAGCAGAAGAGCTGAGGATATAGCACCTGCCCCGTGGGAAAGCGAATACATTGATTTTGCCAAGCTTTTTTTGTTCGTATCGAAGGAAAGGATGGACTATTGGCGCAGTAATCATCATGCCATTGTTGTACGTGAAGCTCACGGGCTCAATATGCCTCAAGTTCGGTTTCGCCCAACCTTGGCGGAAACTCACTCCTACCGGCTGCAATATCCCCGAGGCGATATTTCCGCATTGCCGTATTCTGATTTTGAGCAGCAAAACCGCATGATGCGTATTTTACACGGCGGCATGATTTATTATTTGTACAGAAAATTCCGTATACCATACCCTGTTGCCCCGCAATATCAGCATGAAGCCGAAGCTCTCGCTGATTTATTTCAGGACTTTTTGGCCAGAACGGATAATATTCTAAGACAGTTTGGTATTTCCGCCCAAAAACTGGACCTGCATTTGCTTTCTAATAATCACGGGGATACGGTGATTCATCTAAAGCTGCCAATGATCAACCGGCTTTTGATTATCCGTGACTCAGATCTGGAAACCCTTATGCGGAAAATGGTGGAAGATGTCTTAACACAAGGGGAGACAATTTTAACCGGCTTTTATGCGCAAGACACCGGCAGCGGTCAAGAGATTCAGGCGAGCAACTCTGCCATGATAAACTATGTGCCCAAGCCAGAGGACCATGCCCAGGCTTCGTTGATTGATGAGAACTCAGCATTGTCTTTATTTGGAAAGGCTTATGGTCTTAATTTTGACGTTCCTGCTTCGGCACAGAAAGAAGGGTTTTGGGAATATGAGATGCCTTTGGGAGGCCCACAAAGGGATTTATTAGATGCGCATGTCATCCCCGCTTATATAAAAGGAGAAAAGTCACAACCCGCGACTGTGCGCTTGGTTTTTTATAATGAGAAGCCCGTACTGCTGACATCACAAGGATTGGCTTGGGATCAGATCGATAAAGAAGATCAGTGGATCATTCAAAAAAGTCTCGGTGACAAATGGGCGCTTGGGTTTGAGGCCATTGAGAGAAATGGTCTTCATTTTGGTTATGCTGCTTATCCGTTACTGACTAAGGAGGATGATATATTATTCCACCAGGCGATTGATTGGGATATCGCTTCGCACCCCCATACTTCATTTGACTATTATTCCAAGGATTTGTTTAAGGTGGCTGAAAGTCCAGAGGGCCGGAAAATAGTCGTTTTTAAGGGGGTTTATGGTCCCAACACCGGCATTTCCACGGATATTTTTCTTCCCGGCATCCGTCCTAAAAAGGGCGCGTTGATTTATGTGATGGGGGCAGGGACAGGGATCGATGCCATCGTTGCTGCAGATAGAGCCGGGGAAAATGCAAAAGTCGTGGCTATTGATATCGACCCTCTTGCCGTAGCCAATGCAAAATACAATATCCAAAGGCTGTCACTGGGGGAAAGGATCGAGATACATCAGGGAAATTTATTCAATCTCCGGGACGCTTTGTTGAGCCAAAAAGCGGACCATATTTATTTTAATCTGCCTCTTGATCAAGGGAATGGGGATACAGACTTCAAAACCGGTGATCCCAAAAGAGAAATATTTAAACGTTTATTAACCGAGGCACATCAATGGTTGAAAGAAGACGGGACGCTGGAGATCAATCAGTTGGAAAACCCGGAAGTGGTGAGTTTGATCCTTGAACATGGATGGGACATTGCGTCCATTGAAGGGACCAACACGGTGCGGGAAAAGGCCGATCATCAGAATGAATGGGATTATGGACGCTGGATCCTGGTCCGTCCTTCTGCCCGAGCGCAAAAAGAGCAGGATTGGGAATTATTAAAGAGCCAATGGAGAGAATTGATAAGTATTAAGGAAGATTTCGAGCAAAATCGTGGGTCATGGGACGGGACCAGGCCTGCTCAACTGTGGCAACGATTAAGTGAAATTGCTGCTTCTGACTTTAAACAGGGTTCATTTCATCAACAGCTTCTTTCAAAGATGGCACACCAGTTGTTGAACATGCTCATGTTTTCTGACGCGAAACAAGATGTTCCGGATATGCGCATCAACGAGTTTTATAAAGATCAGATTGAAAGCAGCATGGCCCAATTGGCCGTGCCGCAAGCTAAGCCGGGCGATAGGGCGATGATGGGCCATGAAGGGTTAAATACAAGTGAGGACCTGGATGAAATCAAAATTTTATCTGAATATGATGTTAATCCATTTATTGTCTCCCGTTCAAGGAAAGATACATGGTACGAAAAATACAAATATTATCGAAAACGGCATAAAGGGCAAGGGCCATGGCAAGGGCAATGGCAGCCAGCCCTAAGAATTGCCAGAGCTAAAAAGGATAGTAGGGCAGCAGAGATTATATTAAAGTGGAGTAAAAAGGAATATGCTTCTTTATGGGGCAATCTAGTCTATGATCCTGTCACAGGTAAAAGTGGAGTTATTATCGGTGGAGGCGCATCCGGAAAGACCGCTATTTCTTATTTTTTATCTAAAAGTCATTTTAAAATTTTGGCAGATGACCAGGTTTCAATTTTCTTAAAAAGGGATGGCGGCTTAAAAGCTTTGGGAAATTTGTCCCAAAATCAACGTATTACCACGAGAAGAAATCTGACTTTTATGACGGAAGTTATGCGGCATTATGTGTCCCTGGATTTTTTGGTTTTTCTGCGAAATTCAAAAGAGCCGATGTCGCCAAAAGATTTTATTGAAAAAGATCCTGATGGTCTGGTTGTTATGCCTGCGTTATGGGATGGTTACGTGGATGCGATTGACCGTTTGCCAAAGTTGGTATTTGATAATTTTAATGTTGATGAGAATACGAGGGATGGGCAAGTGTACGAGGAGTCTGAAAAAATCAAGGAATGGGTAACTAAGGCTATGGTAGCTAATACTACTACTGGCGGTATTGATTTTACCGCTTCCAGGATGAACCCTGCTTTTGGTGTTAGCGGCCCAGGGATTAAATTTCATATGGATCCAGCGATGCTTGCCCAGCTGCGCGATGCCACGGGCTTTGTGCCGGTGATCATCTCCATTAAGCCCTTGGATGATCTAAAAGTGTTCTTGGGAGCGGCTACTTAAGCTTAAGTCCTTCCCTTTGGCGCATTCCTGTGCTAAAATTCTTCCCTCATTATGGCGATTGGGCAGAAGATTCTTAATTTACCTTCCTTACTGAAGAAATTACCGGCGCTCCGCCGGCAAGGCAAGACCATTGCCATGACCAACGGCTGTTTTGATCTCATGCACATTGGCCACGTGAAGTATCTGGAGCATGCCGGCCGTGGCAACCGCGTCTTGATCGTTGGGCTTAATTCCGATCGTTCTGTTAGCCGCCTTAAAGGTCCCAGCCGTCCCATTGTCCCGCAAAAATCCCGTGCTGCCGTGCTTGCCGCCCTTGAAAGTGTCGATTACGTAGTGATTTTTAGCGAGGATACCCCTTACAAGATCATGGCAGCCATTAAGCCGGATATTTTGATTAAGGGCGCGGATTGGAAGGGCAAGGACATCGCAGGTAAAGATTTGGTTAAGAAGGTGGAGTTTGTTAAGTTTGTTAAAGGATTTTCAACCACCAATATCGTTGAAAAGATTAAAAATGAAAAATAATTCGGACAAAGCGTTGTACCGGATTCTTGATGCAAATTATAACCGGGCCAAGGAAGGGTTAAGGGTTTGTGAAGATTTGTGCCGATATATCTGGAATCAAAAGACTTTGACTCATGATTTTAAAGATGTCCGTCATGAATTGACCCAGGATATGATGGGTTTGAATTTTCAGAAATTTCTCAAAGCGCGTCAGATTGAAGAAGATGTTGGGCGCGCAACCACGGATAGTGAAACCAGCCGCAAGGACACAGAGGCCGTGTTTTGGGCCAACAGCCAGCGTGTTAAGGAATCATTGAGGGTGCTGGAGGAAATCACCAAATTGATCGACGTCAACATTTCATCCAAGCTTAAAGTATTGCGGTATAAGGTTTATGCGCTCGAAGAAAAAGCTATTGGCCTCAAGTAAGTTGTATTTGATATTGGATGCGCAGGTCCTGGATTATAAAAATCTTTTAGTGGCGCTAAAAGATTCTGTACGCGGCGGCATTGATGTAGTACAATTGCGGGATAAATTTGGCACCACGAAAGAAATTTTAGGTTTTGCGCGTGAAATTTTAAAGGTCACCAAACACCAAGTGCCGTTGATCATCAATGACCGGGCAGACTTGGCTTTTTTTTCCGGGGCTGACGGTTTGCACCTGGGGCAGGATGATCTGGAATACCCGCAAGCGCGGAAATTATTGGGCAGGAACAAGATCATCGGAATTTCCTGTCAAACCCTGGAGCATGCCCTGAAAGCGCAGGCAATTGGTGCGGATTATATTGGTTTTGGGTCAGTGTTTAAGACCAAAACCAAGCCTGAGCGCCGGGCCATGGATCTGGATCTTTTACAAAAAGTGATTGAGCGCGTTAAAATTCCCGTTTTTCCCATCGGAGGCATCAGCCGGGAGAATATCGGTCAGTTGATTCCGCTGGGAGTGCAGAGAGTCGCTGTTTGCCGGGATATTTTATTGGCAAAGGATTCCGGCCAAGTGGTAAGAGAGTTAAACCTCCACATAACCCGGTTATGTAGAGGTTTGCGGAGATAATTTAATGGTAGAATTTCAGCTTCCCAAGCTGAGTGCACGGGTTCGATTCCCGTTCTCCGCTCCAGATAGAGGATGGGGCGTGTCCACCCACGTAAGTATAAAATTTTTGCTCTTTGTATCGGTCATTGGTTTTTTGGGAGGTTGTGCCACGCAAGAGTATCAGCCCATGCCGCTTCCGCCCAAAGAAACGGCCGCGGCACCTCAAAAACCGGCGGGGGTTTATCATACCGTGGCGCGGGGCCAGACGCTCTGGCAGATCGCCGAGGCCTATGGGGTGAGCATCAACGATATTATTGCCAGCAATAATATCCCCAATGGCAGCGCGCTTGAAACCGGCCAATTGTTGTTTATCCCTGGGGTCACCCAGGTCAAGGATATTTCCGAACACGCCGTGGATAACAATAAAAGCGCGTTCATTTGGCCGATCAAGGGAAAGATTTTGGTTTATTTTGATGATCCCCTCAGCGCCACGACCGTCAGCCACGGCATTGATATTCAGGCCCAGGCCGGAGACACGGTGTACGCCACCCGCGAGGGTGATGTGGTGCTGGCTGATTATTTAAGTGGTTATGGCGACACCGTAATGATCGATCACAAGGACGGATTTATCACGGTTTACGCGCATAATGCCAGGCTTTTGGTGAAGTTGGGGGATCACGTTTTTAAGGGTGATCCCGTTGCTGAAGTGGGGCAGATCGGGGCCCGTGTGATTGAACATTTTGAGATTCGTCGTGGCTCACAAGCCATGAATCCTTTGTATTATTTGCCATGAATTTGATAGATTTCGACCATAATTTTTATGGCCGTCGCGGCGTTTTGGAAGTTCTCAAAAAACGCGTGCTTGGCCTCAAGGACGGTTATCGCCAAAACGTGGCGCTGCTGGGCAACCGTTACATCGGCAAAACTGCCCTGCTGCAGCGGCTGATGGCCCAGATGGAAGAGCAGGAGTTGTGCTTTGTCTATCTGGACCTGGAGAACCGCGACTTTGATTATTTTGCCAGCCAATTCACCAAAAGCCTTCTTTATAATTACCTCAAAAAAGAAAATATCGCTCCGCAAGAAGATTTGAAATTGCTTTGTCAGGCAGCTAAGGAAAGGCTGCCCCGCACGGTATTTTTGGTGCAGGCCATCGCGGATTTTGCCTCCCAGGCCAAGAATCAGGAAGCCTATCACATGATCCTTTCCCTGCCCGAGGTGTTTACGCAGGAAAGCGGCAAATCCGTGGTGCTGGTCTTTGATGAGTTTTCGAATCTGGAAAATTTCAATATTCCCGATGCGTTCGCGGAATTGGGCAAGCGCATCATGACCCAAAAACATTGCCTGTATATTATGTCCAGCTCCCAAACCCAGCAGGCGGCCACTATTCTTTCCGAGAAGCTTTCCTTACTATTCGGCAATTTCGAGACCATCACCATCGAACCTTTTAATTTCAGCGAAGCTCAGGGCCTTGTTGAACACAATTTGCAAGGAGTGAAGATCGGGCTTCATCTGAGGAATTTCCTCGCTAATTTCACCGGCGGGCATCCTTTGTACATTAATCTTTTGTGCCAGGAATTGATCTGCCTCAGTGGTGTTTTTGGCCAGGAAGAGATTTACGCGCCTATTGTCACCCAGGCCATTGAGAACGTGATCTTCAATCCCTGGGGTGTTATCAGCCGCCATTTTGAATTGCAGATCAACGCGCTGACCAGCGGCAAGAACGCCGGTATTGCCGCGGCTGTCCTGGCTGCCCTGGCCGAAGGCAAGCATAAGATCAGTGATTTAACGGAAAGTTTGAAATTAAAGACCTCTCAGGTCTGTCAGCGCGTCAATATTTTGCAAGACGCCAACATCGTCGAGCGCAACGGGAATTATTATCATATCAAGGATAAATTGCTGGGATTTTGGATCAAGTACGTGTATCAGCGCAGGCTAAAGAGCATTGACTTGGAGCCTGGCCGTTCCCGCAAACAATTCAAGGATGAGCTTGGCCGGGCGCTGAATGATTTTAGCATGGTGGCACGCAAGGATTTATCCGTACGCATGGCGGATTTGATGCATAAATTCGACAATGAGTCCTTCATGCTTTGCGGCCGGCGCTACAAACTTTGCGCCTTTAGGGATATCAAGCCTTTGAAATTGCGCATCGGGGCCGGCAATTATTTCGATGCCATTTCCGCACAAAGTGAGGAAGGTCAGTGGCTGATCGTGCTTAAAAAAGACCCGGTGCAAGACACGGATTTAAACGGTATTTTGGAAGAAATCAAAAAGCTTGATCCCAAGCCCTCGCGCAGCGTCATCGTTTCCTTAAGCGGCCTCAATGAGAACGCCAGGGTGCGCGCCCTTCAGGAAAAGCTGTGGATTTGGGATGAAGACCAGTTAAATTGCTTGATGCATTTATTCGACGAGCCTATAATTATCAGATGACCATCGGCGTACTTTCAGACACTCATTCCCTGAATCTTCCTGCCCCCATGATTGAGCGTTTTAAGACCGTTGATTTGATCATCCATGCCGGTGATATTTGCGATGTCCAAACGCTTAAGGCCTTAAAAAAAATCGCCCCGACTAAGGCCGTGGCAGGGAACATGGATGAGGCAGCGCTTAAAAAAGGGCTGCCGCTTAAGGAAATCATCGAATGCGATACGATTAAGATCGGGGTGACCCACGGCCATGTGGGCGAGACCCGTGAGGCGTTAAAAAATGCCACGGCAGCTTTCAAAGATGATAAGATGGACGTGGTGATTTTTGGTCATTCCCATCAGGCGTTAAACGAGCAGATGGGCAAAACTTTGTATTTTAATCCCGGCAGCCCCAATGACGCGGTCAAGGCTAGATTTTTTTCTTACGGCCTGATCCATATTGATGCAGGAAAAATCAGGGCCGAGATTGTCAAGATATAAGCGGTTTTAATATGCAAAGACTCTGGGCCCCGTGGCGCGAGACTTACATTTCCGGATTGTTGTCCAAGCCCAAAGGCTGTATTTTTTGCCGTATTCTGGCGGGCAAAAAGGACAAAGAGAATCTGATCTTTATCCGCAAAGAACGTACCTTTGCCGTCCTGAACCTTTACCCTTACAGCAACGGGCATTGCCTCGTGCTTCCCATTCGCCACGTCAGCGATATCAGTCGTCTAAAGCCAGCTGAGTATATTGAGTTAATGGAGCTTCTTAAAGAGACCAAGGAGCTTTTGCAAAAAGCTCTCAAGCCTCATGGTTTTAACATAGGGTTAAATTTGGGCCGTGTGTCCGGCGCGGGAATACCGGGGCATGTGCATTTTCATATTGTTCCCCGCTGGAAGGGTGATCATAATTTCATGCCTGTCACTGCTGACACCCGGGTGATCTCCAAATCATTATCCGTAATTTATAAACAACTTCATGATGCGTACAAGACAAGACATTGAGGATCTCGAAGCTAAGATCCTGGCGCCCTATGCCATGAAGTCCAGGGACGCGGGCAAGCGCCAGCATGAGGAGCCACCGCACGTGGGCCGCACCTGTTTCCAGCGCGACCGCGACCGCATTGTGCATTCTGAAGCCTTCCGTAAGCTCGAATACAAGACCCAGGTGTTTGTGATCTTCGAGGGGGATTATTACCGCACGCGCCTGACCCATACCATCGAAGTGGCGCAATTGGCCCGCACCTTGGGACGGAATCTATGTTTGAACGAAGACCTTATCGAGGCCATTGCCCTGGCGCATGATCTGGGCCATCCGCCTTTTGGCCATGCCGGGGAAGAGGCGCTTAACAGCATTGTGCGCGAGGCCAAGATTGAATTTAATCATAATTTCCGCAGTTATGAGATCGTTTCCAAGCTGGAAAAGAAATACCCGCGTTTTGACGGGCTAAATCTGACCCCGGAAGTGCTCGTCGGGATCTTGAAGCACCAAACGGTTTTCGATATGCCCGGTGCTAATATCCCAAAGCTTTACCGCGATCAGGGTCCGACCCTGGAAGCGCAGATCGTGGACATTGCCGATTCCCTGGCGTATTTAAACCACGACGTGGATGACGGCCTGGCTTCCGGCTGCATCGTGGAGGCGGATTTGATGGACAGCAGCCTTTGGCAGAAGGCGGTTGGAAAAATCGGCGGGCAGCCCGCCGGAGCCAACCGCGTCATGTTCCGTTATCAGATGGTCAAAGAATTGATCGACATGCAGGTCAAGGATCTTTTAAAAGCCACCTATGAGCGGTTGGAGCAATTGAAGTTTAAATCCGCGGCAGACGTTAAAAAACATAAAGGTTACGTGGTGGGTTTCAGCAAGCCCATGCATCAGGAGAGGGAGCGCCTGCAGCAGCTGCTCAATGAAAAATTTTATCATCACTGGCGGGTGGAGCGCATGACCACCAAGGCCCGCCGGGTCATCCGTGATTTGTTTGACGTGTATTTGCAAAACCCCAAGCAATTACCGTATGAGGTTTACAGCCGTGATAAGAAATACACCACGGCGGAAAAATATGCTATTATTTGCAATTATATAGCGTCGATGACGGACCGTTTTGCCCTCGATGAGCAAAAACGGCTTTTTGAGTTTGATGGGTATGTCTAATCCTACTTCCAAACGCTACCGCCTGATCCTCTCGGCGGTGCACATGGTCTACCGCCTGGTCAATTCCACCTACACGGTCAAGGAGTTGACCCTGCGTCTGACCCGTCTTTTATGCCAGTTCATTCATGCCTCCTCGGCCAATGTTTACCTGGTGGACCCTGTTAAGAAAAATGTGGTGATCTGGGCGAGCTTTGATAATCAGATCAATATCTGGCGCGATAAGCCCCGCGATCTTGAAGGCCTGGGGGATGACGTGTTGTCTGTGACCAGGGGAGCCTCGGTTTTAAGAGAAAATTGTATCGGCCTGCCGCTGGTGACTGATGATTATCTGGGCGCCATCTTTGTCCGGCGCGACGGGGCCAAGGAGCCGTTTAATGATTTTGACCATGAAATGCTATCGGTTTTTGCCGAGCAGGTGGTGACCGCCATTAAAAATTTACAGTTGCAGCAGGAGCACGAGAAAATCATTTTGGGTACCATTGCCTCCATCAGCAATCTCATCAAGAAGCAATCCTACGCTGGGTTAACTCACGCGCCGGTGTACCCGGAAATCGTCAGGGTCATCGGCACCTATTTAAAGGTCAACACCGACGGGCTCAAGCAGTTGGAGTATGCCAGCCTCCTGCACGATATCGGCATCATCGAGGTGCCTTATGAAATTTTGACCAAGCGCGAGGCTTTGTCGTCGAAAGAAATCAGTATCATCCATCAACATACGGCCCAAAGCGTTGCTTTGATTTCTCCCGTCGAGTTTCTAAAGCCCGTGCTGCCCATTATCCTGCATCATCATGAACGCTACGACGGGAGCGGTTACCCGTCGGGGCTTAAAAAAGAACAGATCCCCCTGGGTGCCCGTATCATTTCCGTAGTGGATGCTTTTGAGGCCATGGTGCGCGGCAGGCCCTGGCGCCCGTCGCTGACAATCGATGCCGCGCTCGCGGAGCTGCTTAAAAACAGCGGCATGCAATTTGACCCCAAGCTTGTCGACGCCTTCCATAAATTAGCCGCGCAAAAAAAATTCAGAAAACTCTTGTCTTTGCTTAAGAGCTAGTCCTATAATGACTTGCAAATAGGTCGACGGACCCGTAATTAACCTTGGCATTCCGGCGAGCAACTGCGAGTGTCGTTCAACGCGACCTTCGGTCGGGATTTTAAATAGATTATTAAGGATTTGTTAATATGAATATTAACTATAAGCAGCCTCAATTCGAACTTTTCCCCGCTAATTCCGCCACTCTCGAGGATATCAATAAACCAAGGTTCCTTTTAGCCAATTTGACCCTGCCTATAGAAAATCTTGTCATTTTCACCATTTTGGGTATAATGGTTGCACTTTTTTCGTTCTCTTTAGGTGTGGAGCACGGCAAGCATATGGCGGCTCAGGCCCTGGATGAACGCGTTTCCGCGGCATGGAACGTGGGCGCGCGCGCTATGATCGTGCCTGCCGCGGCAGCGACGGTGGCCCCGGCGGTGATGCCCAATATCCCGGTGCCTCGCCAGACGGTTGTTACCCGGAGTGCCGCCTTTGGCAGCCGTTATACCGTGCAGGCTGCCACCTATGGGAATGAAGAATATGCCAAGGCAGATGCCCTGCTGATGAAGGCAAAGGGTTATCAGACCTTTTTAATCAAGAACGGCAAATACTGGCTGATGTGCATCGGTAATTACGGCAATAAAGAAAGCGCCCAAGCTCTTTCCCGGCGATTACCCGGCGAGTACCGTTATAGTCAAGTAAGGAGATTTTGATGTCATTACATTCCTCGTTAAAGATCGACAGAGCCTCTGTTGCCCAGCGTACGGTGCAGACCCGCATCGAGCGCATCAAGGAGCTGATGAAAAAAGGGCTTTGGAAGGAAGAGTCGAGCGTTGTGGGCTTGCCCAAGACCAAGATCGTGCGCATCAAGGCCAAGAAGAAGGTCAAGGCTGATGATGCCGCCGCTGCCCCAGGCGCGGCAGCCAAACCCGAAGAAGCGAAAGCTGCTGCCAAACCAGCTGCCGGAGCCAAGAAGTAATTCGGGAGCTTTCTCCCATGACAAAGCAGATCATTTTTTTCGCGTGGCTATCCCTGTTTGGCCTTTTGGCACCGGCTTTGGCCGACGAGCGTTTTCCTTTTTTAGCCGAAGTCTCCAAAGAATCGGTGAATGTCCGCGCCGGCCCCAATACTAATTTTGAAAAAGTCGACGAATTAAACAAAGGCGCCCAGGTGGTTGTGCTCGGCCATTACTTTGAATGGTACAAGGTCCAGCCACCGATGAGCGCTAAGGCCTTTATCCGTTCCGATTATTTGAAAATTTCCGCTGACGGCGCCATTGCCGAGGTCACCGGAGATAATGTCAATATCCGCTGCCGCGCTGATTCGGACGCGGCTTCACTCGGTGAGGTCAAGAAGGGCGCGCTTGTTCAAATTTTGGCCCAGGCTAAAGGCTGGTCGAGCCTCGCTCCAGTGGCAGGCACCGCGGTGTGGATCCATCAGGATTTTTTAAAACAGGTGGCCGTGGATGTGCCGGCTTCCCTTTTGATCCCGGCGCTGGTTTGGCCCGGGGATGAGGTTAAGGCCGTACCCAAAAAGACATTCGAGTTGATCAGCGTGCGCGGCACGTTGACAGCGACACCCGTAGCCATGGATACGGATGTGCATTATGAAGTTGTCATTGCTGGTCGGCCGGTATTCTACTTAAAAGATATGCCTCAAATCGCCTACTTTTCCGACTGTGTGATTGATCTTCAGGGGGATGTGGTGCCTGATCCTCTCAAAAAGTTTCCGCTTCCCGTGCTGCACGTCGACAAAATAAGTTTTGTCCTTTGATATGTCGAAAATAATTGGGGTCAGACCCCAATTATTTCAACAATATGTTTAACGCCATTGAGCTCATCATTTTCATTGTGATCCCCGCCATTGTCCTGCATGAATGCGCGCATGGACTGGTGGCCAATTGGATGGGAGATCCCACGGCCAGAGATCGGGGCCGGCTGACTTTAAATCCCATCAAGCATGTGGATCCCGTGGGCAGCATCCTGGTGCCCGGCGCCTTATTTTTAGCGTATTATTTTCACCTCACGCCCTCGCTTTTGCTTTTTGGCTGGGCTAAGCCCGTGCCTGTTAATTTCAGGAATTTACGTCCGCAGCGCTTAGGCATGGCCCTGGTGGCCATTGCCGGGCCTTTGACCAATGTCGCGCTGGCTTTTATTTTTTCCCGTTTGTACGTTTGGCCGCCCATGATGCAGTTTAATCAGCTTTGCGCCTGGGGCGTGATGCTGAATTTAACGCTTGCGGTTTTTAATATGGTGCCTTTGCCGCCTTTGGATGGCTCACGCATTGTCATGAGTGTCTTGCCCATGAAATTGGCATATTATTACAGTCGGCTTGAACCTTTTGGTATAATCATTCTCATTATCCTGTTGAATATCGGCATGATGGGTTTTTTAGTGCCTTTGGTTGAAACCGTGGGGCATTGGATAGGAGTGCAAATTTGATCTCCAGGATTCATCTAAAACTTAAAAGTAATCCTTATTCCGTCGTGGTGGGGCACGGCATTTTGGATCAAGTCCCGGCGTTCTTAAAAAATCTGGGGTTGGGCAAGGACGCGGTGATCATCACGCATGCCTCCATTGAAAATCTGTATGGAAAGAAATTATCCGCTTCCCTGAAAAAGGCCGGCTACAGCGTCAAAATTTTCCAGGTCCCCGAAGGTGAAAAAAGTAAAAGCGCGCCATGCGCTTTAAGATTATTGAAACAAATCAGCGCTTACGATGTGGATAAAAAGATCTTTGTCATCGCTTTAGGCGGCGGGGTGGTGGGAGATCTGGCAGGGTTCGTGGCTGCCATCTATAAGCGCGGGGTACCCTATGTCCAGGTGCCCACCACACTTTTGGCCCAGATCGATTCTTCCATCGGCGGTAAGACAGCCATCGACCTGGAAAAAGGGAAAAATCTCGTTGGTGCTTTTTATCAGCCGAGCCTGGTGGTGGCAGATACCGGGGTGCTTAAGACGCTCAGTGCCCGGCAGATCCGCAACGGCCTGGCTGAGGCCATCAAATACGGCATCATCAGGGATCCTAAGCTTTTTAGCTTTATCGAGGCCAATTATCAGAAATTTTTCAACAATGACGTCAAGGTTTTGAATTTTATCGTCCTGCGTTGCGCCGCCATTAAAGCCACGGTTGTAGCTGCTGATGAAAAAGAAACTAAGGGTTTGCGTACCATCCTTAATTTCGGGCATACGGCTGGCCATGCCGTGGAAGCCGCGGGGCGTTACAATCAATACCATCATGGCGAAGCCGTGGGATTGGGCATGAGGGTGGCGGCGCGGATCTCGGTGCTCAAAGGCTTACTGTCCGTCGCTGATGAAAATCGCCTTAATCAATTGATCTCAGCCGTGGGTTTGCCTGAAAAGATCAAGAACGTTCGTCTGCCCAAGATCATGGATTTGATGAAGCACGATAAGAAATTCACCGCGGGCCGCAACCGTTTTGTCCTGGCAACCCGGATAGGGCAGGTGAAGGTGGTTACGGACATTCCTGCCAATATCATCACCCAGGCCATCCAGGCGTATTTAACTTGAACTCTTCAATTCATTTAAACAGGAGAGATTAATGAAATATTTTTCAGGTTTTTTAAGTTTAATTTTTTTCATCGGATCAGCACCGTTAGTCTACGCGGATACAAAAGTCTTTTTCTCGCCCCACGGCGGTTGCCAGGAAGCGGTTGTATCCGAAATCGGCTCCGCGCATGATAATCTTGATATCGCGATGTATGACTTTACCTTAAGGCCGGTGGCCCAAGCCGTGCTTGAGGCCAAAGCCAGGGGAGTCAAGGTCAGGATCGTCTTTGACAGTGCTCAAATAAAAGAAGAATATTCTAAAAGCAGATACCTGATTAAAAAGGGGGTCGACGTCAGATTCAAACTCGGTCCGGGGATCATGCACAATAAGTTTGCTATCATTGACGATCAGGTGGTGTTGACCGGGTCATTTAATTGGACAGTCTCGGCGGAGAAAAAGAATTCGGAGAATTTATTGGTGATAAAAGATAAAGAACTTGCTCAAAAGTATGAAAAACAGTTCAAGCTGCTATGGGGCCAGAGCGGAGAAGGCGGGTTTAAAGAAAGGCCCGAGGACAAGGAATAAGTCGTCAGATGGATAAATTCTAATAAGCCGCAATAGCAGTTCCCCCCGAGAAGGCTTCGCGCGTATGTCGTCGCTGTATCCCATTATACCCCGGTACAATTGATTCGCTTTCTATCCCGGCCTAGAATACAAGCATGAAGAGCAGAAGGAACGCGATATGCTTATTAAATTCGAGATCGGGTTATTAGTCTTGGTCCTTGCTGAAGTAGTTATGCAGCTGACAGGTTAAAGAACCGGCCGTATAAGCTCAAAGCGCAGGGCCATCAATGTATAACACAAGCTGTAGGTACAGATATAAACCCTACAAAAGGAGAAAATATGCACAAGAAAACCTTAAGATTCAGACCGGTTTTGGTCCTCATTTTGGGATTATCAATGTTGAGTTTAGGGACATTCGCGCGGGCGGATGGCGAGAGGGGAGAAAAATATCGACACGATCACTACCAGTACCGCCACCACGATGGAATGTGGTATACGCACGATGAAGTTGTCGTTCCGAGCGCCCCGAGTGTCCAAGTAAACCTTTGATAGAAGCGCCCGGTTTTTTTATTTGCAAAATCGGATAGTGTGGTATCCTTGTAACAAAGGATACCACTTTTTTTATATGCGTCTTCAACGACCAATCAAGGGGAGATATGAAAAAGCCTTTAAGTAATGAAGCGGATATGTTGGAATCAATTAATAAAATCCAAGCTCTTCTTATTGTGCTGGATAAGAAGGTGGACAGCTTAATGCACCGTTCTTTTTCAGAACCCGAGCCATCCCCAAAACCGGTTGAAAGTGCCCGTCCTAAAGAGCGGGTGATGTATAAGGCCATTTGCGCGGATTGCCGGAAAGAGTGTTCGGTGCCTTTTAAACCAAGCGGGGACCGGCCGGTCTATTGCCAGGACTGCTTTTCACGCCGTAAAGTCATCAACATGTCAGGGATGAAGGTTAATGACAAGCCTTTAGAGACCGTTTCACTTGCGAAACAGCCGGTTAAAGAGAAGAAGGTTGTTGCGGCAAAAAAGCCTGTTGGGAAAAAGAAATCAGCACCTAAGAAAAAGTAAGGCCTGATTCTTCTTTTAATTCTTTACCCGGATTTTTTCTTCCTGCCCGTTATTGTCGACCGTGATGTAATCGAGACCAATCTTGAGGATTTTTATTCCGGCGACTTCATCGCCTTCCTGATAAACCTGGTCATTGATCAGCACCAGATTATTTTTGCCGTTGGCCATCACCCCGTGAATGTTAAGTGTTTCAGGTTCGGGCCTGGGTTCATTGATCACGGCGGTTGTCTTGACCGGTGCCGGAGCTTGCGGTGCTGCCGCGGCGGGCGGCGCAGGTGGAGCAGCGTGAGGAATGATTTGAGCCAGAGGTTCCGGTTTTTCCGCAGATTTGATATCCGGCTTTATGCGCAGAATTTTTTTATACGCGGACACAGCCCAGCCTGTCACCTCCGGGAAATAGCTGTCCACCTGTTTATAGAGAAAGAAAAAGGCCCCGGCGAAGATCAGCAGGGCGCAACAAAAAGCCATCAGGGTTTTAAATGTGTTTTGCGGCGCCGGTTTTATCGCCCTGGCGGCGGGTTTGGGCGCGGGAGCGTTGGAAAAAAGCGGCTCAACAGGAGTTTCAAAAAGGGGTTGCGGCTTTTTTTCCTCCGGTTTGGCGCCTCCCTGCTGGAGTTTTTTAAGGGCGTCGTGAATGATACTCATACTGAGTCTCTTTGGCGCTTTCCTGTATCAAGGAATGGTCGATCGTGAAGGTTTCGCGGGCAAAGCCGGCTAAAAGCGCGCGGTCACAGAGAATGTTGATGACCCGGGGCGTGCCTTTGGAAATGTCGTAAATGGTGTCGATGGCTTGCGGGGTAAATTGCAGCCGGCTGTCGCCTCCGGCGATTTTCAGGCGGTGATTGATATAGCTGGCCACTTCTTCTTTTTTCAAAGGCAGGATATGATAATGCACGCTCACCCGCTGGGTGAGCTGGCGTAGCGCCGGATTCCTAAGTTTTTCGCCCAACTCCGGCTGTCCCACCAGGATGATCTGCAGCAGTTTTTCTTTTTCCGTTTCCAAATTGGATAGAAGCCGGATTTGCTCGAGTTGCCGCACGTTAAGGCTTTGGCATTCATCGATGATCACCACCACATTATGGCCCTGGGCTGACTCATCGATCAAAAATAAGGTGATGGCGCCGATCAAATCCAGTTTGGTTTTTTTGACATAGGAAATGCCCAGATCATTGATGATCATCTGCAAGAGCTGCAGGTCCGAGAAATTGGGATTAAGGATGAGCGCTGTTTTAACGGATCTGTCCAGGCGGTTGAGCAGGGTGCGGCAGAGCGTTGTTTTGCCCGTGCCGATCTCACCGGTGACTACCACTATGCCGCGGCGCGCCTTAATGCCGTAGATCAAATGGCTGAAGGCTTCTTCGTGGTGCGCGGAGGGGAAAAAGAAATCAGGATCGGAGGTGGTGTTAAACGGGTATTCTTTGAACTTGTAAAAATCATTGTACATTGCTTGAATTATATCAGCTGTTTTGGCATAATCAAAGGGATGATTGTAAAAACTGAAGGCATAGTTCTTAAAAGTTTTGATTTTCGCGAAACCAGCCGCATCGCCACCTTCTTCACGCGGGATTTCGGCAAGGTCAAGGGCGTTTTAAAAGGCATCCGCAAAGACCCCCGGAAATTCGCTTCCAGCGTCGATAAATTTTCCCTCAACGACATTATTTATTACCAGTACCGCAACAGTGACATTCATCTGGTCAGCCATTGCGATATGAAAGATTTTTATTCCGGTCTGCGCCTGGATCTGGAGCGCATGACCGCGGCCAGTTATGCCTGCGAATTCATTGATACCTTGATGCCGGCTGAAGAGCAGAACACCGCGATTTATGAGCTGACCCAAGAGTTTCTCAAAAGCCTGCAGACCACGCCCGACGTGACCAAGCTCATTCAAACCTTTCAGATCAAGATTTTAGCCCTGTCGGGTTTTCAGCCCCATTTGGAAGCCTGCGTGCGCTGCAGTAAAAAGGTAGTGAACGCGCCATCTTTCAGTCTTCGTCTGGGAGGGCTTTTGTGCGTTGCTTGCAAGAATAACGCGCCGGAGGCGACCCCCATATCGCTCGGGGCCGTGGCCACCATCCTGCATCTTCAGAAGAATCATTGGGAGGCGGCCTCGCGTTTGGGCATGACGCCTTTTATCAAAAAAGAACTTAAATACGTTCTCAATCATTTCCTGGTTTTTCATCTGGAAAAGCATTTGCGATCGACGAGGTTTTTGGCATGAAAATAGTGACAGGCACCAATTTTGTTATTAGAAAGGTCCATTTTAGGACCTTCCTTACAAAAATGGTGCCTGTCACTATTTTCATATCTTGTCTGTCAGGCTGCAGTTCCGAGAAGGCCATTTACCGCAATTATGACTCCATGGTCCATAACGAGCACGGGGTGGATACCGAGCAAGCCAAAATTATCGCCCAGAAAAAATTGATCGGCACCGAGGAAAAGGACAGTTACCGCGTTACTTTTCCGGATATCAAGACCGGACCGCTGGTTTATAAATATCCTGATTACTGGTTCGTGGTTTTCGGGCATAATTTTCTGGAGCCCATGTCCAGTAATCCGCTGGCCGGCACCTACCGGGAATTGCTGGAAACCGAATATTTAGTGGTGATCAATAAAAAGACCGGCAGAATTCCCTTTTACGGTGAGTGGTATCCCAAGCGTGAAAATGATTTTGACTGGGTTTTTGATCCGTATGCCTACAACCGTAAAGATCCTCTGATCCTCGCTCCCTACAAACGCAGCAGGGATATCCCCACCGAGTGAAACCTTTACCTTTATTTAACCTCTTTATTCAGGGTTAATCCGTCCACACCTCGGTGATTTCAGCAACGGGGTCGGTGTCCGCGTGAGTAAAGGAATGCGGCTTGGGCGCAAAGCCTTTTTTGGGGCGGGGATTGTGGATTTGATCGACAATGCTTTCAGCCAGGGATTTGCCGATGGTCTTGATCGAGGCTAAATGGGTGACGGTGGCGCCCTGCAAATCCGTGATTTTGTGATACCCGTGCTTAAAGAGCATGCGCGCGCGGATGCGGCCCACACCTTCGAGTGCCGCTAAATCCAGCAATTCTTCCTTAATGCCGTAACGCACCCGCAAACGCAAACTCTCCAGATCAAAGGTAAGTTTTTTAAAAAGTAACAATTGGGCGACCATACCCGCGGCATACAAAAGCCAGCCTGCGCTTTCCACGTGACGGTAAATGTCGCCGGGCCCCACGTTAAAATCATCGCACATGGCTTCTTCTTTGTCCTCTTCGATCCACCGTGACCACAACCACATGGTCTTAAGTGTAGCGTAATACGTGTAAGCATCCTGCAATTCCGGAAGATCATTAGGTGTGATGATCAATTCATCTTCGATTTTGCTTTCCAGGCTTTCGATTTCCTCATAATCACTTTTGCCCATGTTGAGCATTTCACTGTCCGGGCAGCAGGTGAGCATATGCAAGAGCCCATAGGTAGAAAAAGATTTGCCCTCGTGAATTTTGGTGAGGCCTTTGCGCAGGATAAGGCTGGTCATGGGATCAATGTAAAGCCGGCTGGTGATATTGCCAAAAGGGGTGGTGAAATATTTAAACCCGCTTTTGTCGATAAAACCGTTTTTATGCAAGTAATCAAAAATATCGCCCACTAATCCCACCAAATTGGCACCCTGACGCTGATAAGAAAGAAAGGTGTGATTTAAAAATTCAAACATGCTGTTGATATCATGCACGTAGCCCGCCGCGATCGAGGAGAGAATGTGGATGCGTAGCGCTGATTCAGTACCGAGCTTCGATGTCACAGGCTCCGGCTTGGATAAAATAAAACGGTCATAAAGGGTATTTTGTTCCGAAAGCGATTTGGCCATCAGCACCGCTTCGCCGTAATCGTCATATTGCGGACGTCCGGCACGGCCGGCGCATTGTTTGTATTCGGCAGTTGAGATAAACACCGAGCCCAGGCCACTGGCATAGCGCTTGCAGTCGCGGATAATGGCGCGGCGGGCCGGAAGATTAACACCGGCCGCCAGTGTGGGGGTAGAGCAAATGGTCTTGATGATATTTTTTTTGAAATTTTCTTCGATTAAATGCCGCTGCTTAGGCGTGAGGCCCGCGTGATGAAAGGCGCATCCTGATTTGACGATCTCCGCCAACTTTTTACATACCTTGGTGGCTGCATGGTCTTCGCTGATATCTTTAGCTAAATCAGCGAGTATTTTTTTCTCTTCGGGCTTAAGCAGGGGAGCAACCGACGGGCATAATTCGCGCGCTGCAGCCTGGGCTGAACGCCTGGAATTGACAAATACCAATACTTGACCGCCCCCGCGGAGCGTATCTACGGTCAGCTTGCCTAAATCATCATCCACTTCCTCTTTGACCAGGCGGGTTGAATCATTGTTAAAGATAATGCGTTCGTTAAAATAAACGCCTTCTTTTAGGGGAATGGGGCGCCATTGGCTAAAGGCCAGATTAGCCCCCAACCAGCCAGCCACTTCCTGCGCGTTGCTGATAGTGGCACTGAGCGCCAAAATTTGAATATCCGGTTTTAATTGCTTGATCCGGGCAGTAAGGATCTCGAGCGTCGGCCCGCGGCTTTCATCGTCAATAAAATGGATTTCGTCCAGCACGATCACGGACAGTGAGTTAATGAGCCAGCCGGCTTTGTTACGCAGAATGGAATCGACCTTTTCCGCGGTGGCGATCAATATTTGATAGCGGTCGAGGTATTTGCTGGGGGAGTCAAGGTCACCGGTGGCAATGCCGACCTTGATGCCCAAGGCCTCATATTTTTTCTTGAAGTCATTGTACTTTTCGCTGGCCAACGCTTTAAGCGGGGCGATGTAGAGGGCTTTGCCTCCCGATTGTAAAATGGATTTGAGCATGCACAGCTCAGCGATCAGGGTTTTGCCGGCGGCCGTGGGCACGGCCATGACCACGTTTTTGCCGTCTAGTACTCCGCGCTTGATGGCCTCGGCCTGCGGGGGATGCAGGTTAATGATCCCCGAGGCTGCCAAGTTTTCAGCAACGGAAGGCGGGAAGGAATGCTGGGCTAGAAGTTCTTTGAGATTCACACTTGATTTTGTAACATAAAGAGGAGATAATTAAAAGTAAAAGTTTAGTATTAGATATGCGTACGGTCATTCAAAGGGTCAAAGAAGCAAATGTTGAGGTTGAAGGTCAGGCCATCGGCAAGATTAGCCGGGGATTATTGATCTTTTTAGGAGTTGCCCGTGAGGATAAACCGGCCGACGCGGATTATCTGGTCAAAAAGATTTCCGAATTGCGGATCTTTGAAGATGCTAGGGCCAAGATGAATGTGTCCGCGCAGGAAGCCGGGGCGCAGTTTTTGGTGGTTTCCCAATTTACGCTTTACGGCAATTGCGACAAGGGCCGCAGGCCTTCCTTTGATGAGGCCGCAGACCCTAAACTCGGCGAAGAATTGTACGAATATTTCGTGGCGCAATTAAGGGCCACCAAGGCTGTTGTTGAAACAGGGAAATTTCGTGCCATGATGGATGTTTCCCTGGTCAACGATGGCCCGGTGACCTTTATACTAGAAAGTAAATAATTGGGGTCTGACCCCAATTATTATTCCATGATCATTGACACCCACGCGCACATCGATCAGCTCGAAGATCTGGCCGGAGCCATGACGCGCGCCAAAGATGCAGGGGTCAGCGACATCGTGGCCATGAGCGTTGATCTGGATTCCATGAACAAGCTCATGCAGATCAAGGCCCGGCATCAAGAACCGAAAATACATGTAGCCTTGGGCGTGCACCCCGGCATGATTAAGCCGGATTTGCAGCAACAAAGTTTTGATTTTATGCGCGCGCATATTCAGGAAGTTTGCGCTGTCGGGGAAACAGGCCTGGATTACTGGTACAAATGGGTGCGCAAGGATTTGGTAGAGCGCCAGAAGCAAAAAGATTCCTTCACGTTTCATCTGAATTTGGCCCGCGCATTTGACAGGCCCATTGTGATCCACAGCCGCGGCGCATGGCGGGATTGTCTTGCGATGACAAAGGAGGCAGGCGTTAAGCGCGCCCTGTTTCACTGGTACAGCGGCCCGGTGGATATTTTGGAAGAGATCATAGCCGCGGGTTTTTATGTGTCTACTTCTCCAAGTGTGGCCTACAGCCCGGAATCCCGCAGGGCCATGACAGCCGCCCCCTTGGAGAGAATATTGATTGAGACGGATTCGCCGGTCAATTACCGCGAAGGTGAAGGCTCATTCGCGGCTGAGCCCGGGGATGTTGTTAGAACCTGGAAAGCCCTGGCTCAATTGAAAAATTTGGATGAGAAAGATGCCTTGGCTGTAGTGAATGCCAATGCAAAAAGATTTTTTGATATTTAAAAGGGATTAAGGTTCTTCGGCCCTTCGGGCCTCAGAATGACAAAGGAATTTTAGAATGGCGAAAGGTCGTTTATTATGAAAAATAAATCGAGTTGGATTTTAGCCTTTATGGTGAGCACTATTTTTGGATTCTGGGTTTGGTGCCAGCGTCCGGGGCTTGCGGTTGAACGCGTTTTTCCTTCCCATCCGCTGGTTTTTGTCAGTCTTGTGCACGTGGAAGAGCATATCAATCAGGCGATCCGTTCCGATTTCGGCAAAAATATCGCGGCCATTGATCTTCCCGACGTGATGAGCCGCAATCATTTCTCGGCCAAGGACATCAGGGATTTACAGCGTTGGCAAGACGAGGTGGTGAAATTCTGGGACAACCCGTTGATCAAAAGATTCCTGCATAAGGAAGCGGCCGTGGCCATTTACCGTAAGGATAAATCCAATCAGGTTTACATCAGCCTGCGTCTAACTTTATCCACTCGGATTGCCGAAGCCCTTGCCCAGCTTTCCAATCATTGGGGCGATGATGTGTTCGTGACCCAGCAAAGCTATCACGGCCGGGTGATCAATCACGTCTCCTTTAAAAAGCAGCATTGGAGCCTCGCCTACGTGCGCATCAGGGATTTGTTGATCATTTGCCCTGATAATTTGGGCAAATTGGAAATGGTGATCGACGTCTATCAGCACCGGGCAGAGCCTCTGAGCGCGGATTCATCGTTTAATTTCGTGCGCAAAGATGCCTACCCCTTCGGTGATGGCCTGGTTTTTGTGAATCTTAATTTCTTTTCTCATTTGTGGCGCGGCGAATTCGATTCCAAGCTGATGTCGCTGGGTTATCAGAGCGCGGCCTTCCCGGTGTATGGCCTTTCCTACATGCCGGGCGTGGTGAGCAAATACAAGATGATGGTGGGGCTTGATGAGAAGTATCTCTCCTCAGGAATGCTCAAGGCCTATAATTGCGCGGCCGTAAGCAATGATACCCTGAAATTCGTGCCGGCTGATGCCATCTGGTACAGCTGGGGCGGATGTTACGATTTTTCGCAATCCTGGGATATTGCCAAGCAAAAGTTGTCGGAGAATCCCGACGTGGCCAGTGAGATTTCTGATATTAAAGATAAATTGGAGAAGCATTTTGAAGTCAGCATCCGCAGGGATGTTCTGCCCGTTCTGGGCCAGGAAATGGGGGGATACTTGACCGACGTGGACATGCAGGGTTCTTATCCTTTTCCCCGGATTCTGGTCTTTGTCAAGGTGAAGGATTTGAGTACCGCGCAACGCTTATTGAATAAGCTTATTCAAAACCCCGTGATGGACGTGGAGAGTGAGACCTACGAGAACGTTGACCTTCACTATATTCCCTTGCCCCAAGGTGCTAACATGGACCCGGGCTATGCCTTCCTGGACGATTATCTGTTGATCGCCACGAGCCGCCAATTGCTTAAACGCTCCATTGACGCTTACAGCAATTCTCTGCGCTCCATTGTTTCTGACGATGACGTGGAGCAGTTTAGCCTGAGCAACGGAGCGAAATTTCATTCGGTGACCCTTATGAAAACCGCGGAGCTCTCCCGACGGGCCCAGGATCTTCTTGGCTGGGTGAACAAGTATTTATCCGGCCAGGTTTCTTTGGCCGCGGCGTACAAACAGGACGGGGACAATAAAAAACAGGAATTGGATGAGGCTATCGCGGATAAAAGCGCGGAACTGGCTTTGGCGCAAAAGAAATTAACCCAGCTTAAGAACAATTCCCTGGCCAACGTGTCCATGGAAGACCCGGATATCGTTAATGGCGCCATTGACAATCTAAACAGGGAAGAAGCCACCATTCGTGATGATATCGCCAATTATATGGAACAGAAGCAGGATCTTTCACGCCTGCTGGAGCGCTATGCCACCGGCGCTCAATCCGCTAAATTAACGATGTACAACATGGATAATGTGCTGTCCCCGGTACTCAAAGGTCTTGAGTCCATCGATGCCCAGGCTGTTACTGTCCGCTTCGGCAATAAAATTTTGGAAACGGAATTTTTAGTCAAATAAATGAAGAAGAAGTGGCTTTTTCTTTTGCTGCTGCTCGTTTGTGTGTCCCAAAGCGGGTGCGACCTTTTGGCTCTTCCGGGTGAGCTTTTGGGCGGCCTTTTCGGATTGGGCAGCCAGGCCTTGGGGATAGCCTCAACCTTGCCTTTGCCCCCGCCGTGGATGTTTTTCTAATATGTACAAAATCATCCATAAACAGGTCATTGCTCAGGATATCAAGAAAATTGATATCAGCGCTCCGGTCATCGCCTCCCGTGCCAGGCCCGGGCAATTTGTGATGGTTACACCTGTCGAAGGGCAGCATAATATCCCCATGGCCATCATTGACAGCGACGAGCGTAAAGCCACGGTTTCCCTGCTGGTGCATGAAGTGGGTGCTGCCACGCGAAGTTTGGGGGAGTTGTCCATTGGGGATGCCGTATACCAAATGGTGGGGCCTTTGGGCCGGGCAGCCCAAATGGAAAAATATGGCCTGGTGATCTGTGTGGCCACAGGCATCGGGGCCGCGCAAATCCTGCCCATCTGCCGGGGCTTAAAGAAAAAAGGCAATAAGGTGATCGGCATTATCGGCGCCAAATCCAAGAAGGTTTTGATGCTGGAGTCCCAGATGCGGGTGGTTTGCGATGAGCTTTTTATCACTACCAACGACGGCAGCTATGAGCGAAAAGGACTGGCCACCGGACTTCTAAAGGAATTATTGAACAAATACACCGTGCATCACGTCTATGCCATCGGGTCTGTCGAGATGATGCAGGCTGCCGCTCTTATGACAGGTGAGAAAGACATTCCGCTGCGGGTGACGCTTAGCCCCTACATGGTCAATGGGCTGGGCAGCTGCGGCTCTTGCCGGGTCAAGATTGACGGAGGGTGGCGCCTGGCTTGTGTGGATGGGCCGGAATTCGACGGGCATGCGGTGGATTATCAGGATTTGGCACTTCGCATGAAACAAATGGAACCAAGGCAATGGGAAAAGCGCAACCTACCTATACCCCCAAGGAAGGCAGGCTTCGGAATCTTCGCGAAGCCTCTTTGGGGCTCAACAAAAAAGTAGCCCAGGACGAGGCTCGCCGCTGTCCGCAGTGCGCGGTGGCCACCTGTCTTAAGGGCTGTCCGTTGGGTATTGATATTCCGGGCTTTATCCGTTTATTGCGTGAGGGAGAAAATGTGTTGGCCCTTGAGCGTATAAAGAAGGATAATCCATTTCCAGCCATTTGCGGCCGCATCTGCCCCGCGCCTTGCGAGCAGGCTTGCGTTTTTCACGCTGACGGCGCGCCTATTGCCATCCGCAACCTTGAACGTTTTGCCGCTGATTTTGGCCAGCCCAAGATAGAAAAATCCGCGCGGCCCAAGGGCAAGAAGGTGGCTATTATCGGTTCCGGCCCCTCGGGCATGAGCGCTGCCTATTATCTGGCCAAGGCGAATTTCAGCGTCAGCATTTTTGAAGCAGGGCATGAGCCCGGCGGTCTTTTGCGTTACGGCTTGCCGGAATTCCGCCTGCCGCAGAAAATCCTCGATGAGCAATTTTTGCTTTTGCAATCGTTGGGTATTGAGATCCATACGGACGCCGTGTTCGGCCGCACCCTGTTGATCGACGAGCTTTTCATGCGGGGCTTTGCCGCGGTACTTTTGGCCACGGGTGCCAGCCTCCCGCGTTTTGGCCTTCTGCCCGGCAGCGATATGGCCGGGGTTTATTATGACGTGGAATTTTTAAGCCGGCTTCAGGCGGCACCCAAGGAGGACGCGATCCTTGAGGCCAAGAAGCAGAATTTGGCGCCTGCCAGCACCGTTATTTTAGGGCGGGGGGACGCGGCTTTTGACGCGGCACGCCTGAGTGCCCGTTTAGGCAGCAAATCTCAGGTGGTTTACGAGGGTTTTGAAGAAGAAGCCAACGTCCATCAAGAGACTTTGGAGGCCTCCAGAGAAGAGGGGGTCGAGATTTTATCGCTAAAACCCTTGGAGATAGTAGGTGATGAGCAGGGTTTTGTGCAAGGAGTCAAATGCCAAAAACTTGAGATCACCGAATCCGGCGAGGGATTAAAATTGACCAGTACGCAAGAAGAGCCTATTGTTTTGGAGGCCCAGATGGTGATTGTGGCCAATGAGCATCGGGCTAATGATTTTTTAAAGCAATACCTGCCGCAATTAAGGTTTAACGAAAACGGCTCTCTTTGGACCGACGGGACCACGGCCATGAGCAGTATGGACAAGGTTTTTGCCTGCGGCGGCGCGGTGAGCGGGGCCGGATTCGTGGTTGATGCCATTGCCGCGGGCAAGGATGTTGCTCAAAAACTGATCACTTATTTAACGCTATGAAAACAATTAAAGATATAGTCGCCCAAAAATCCAAAGAACGCATCACCGTGCTCACCGCCTATGATTTTCCCATCGCCGCGTTTTTGGATGAGGCGGCCATCGACATTATTCTCGTCGGGGATTCATTGGCCAACGTGGTTTTGGGCCTGGAATCAACCACCGAGGTGGGCATGAAGGAAATGCTGCATCACACCCGCGCGGTGGTGCGCGCCGTTAAAAACGCCTTGGTCGTGGGGGACATGCCTTTTGATTCCTATCAGTTGAATCCGCGCGCGGCGGTGGATAATGCCAAACAGTTTATCCAGGAAGGCTGCGGCGCCGTGAAGGTGGAATGGTTTGATGAGGCCGCCAAGACCGCGGCTTCCATTGTTAAGGCAGGGATACCGGTGATGGGTCATGTGGGTTTGACCCCGCAGACAGCTCACAAGTCGGGCGGCATGAAGGTGCAGGGCAAGGACGCGGCTTCTGCACGGGCCATTATTGAGCAGGCCGAAAAATTTGAAGAGGCAGGATGTTTTAGTGTCGTCCTGGAATGCATTCCTTTGGAATTAGCCCGGATCATTACAGAAAAGCTTAAAGTCCCCACTATCGGTATTGGTGCCGGGCCTCATTGCGACGGGCAGGTGCTGGTTATCCATGATCTGCTGGGGCTTTTCAGCCGCTATCAGCCCAAATTCAGTAAAAAGTATGCTGATCTCGGTCCGCAGATTTTAGAAGCCGTCAGGCAGTACAAAAAAGAAGTCCTCTCAGGCCAATTCCCCGACGATGCCCATTCCTTTCATCTGCCGCCGGATGAAATCAAGAAATTGAAATGAATCTCATTTTGTTGAGCGATGCTGATTTTATTTCCCCCACCCGGGTGCGTCTGTCCGGCCGCAGATTCAAACATATCCAGGAAATTCTCAAAGCCCAGGAAGGGCAGCATTTGACCGTGGGCAAGATCAACGGGCTTATGGGCCAGGGGACCGTGGTGAGTGAAGAGACCGAACAAAATTTGTCATTCCCGCGAAAGCGGGAATCCACTTACATTGAACTTGAAGTCAAACTCGATCAAAAACCTCCGCAGGCTTTGCATCTGACGCTGATTTTGGCTTTGCCGCGTCCGCCCATGCTCAAGCGCATTTTGTTTTCCGCGGCCATGCTGGGCATTAAGAAAATTATTATTCTTAATTTCAATCGGGTTGAAAAAAGCTTGTGGAATTCTTCCGTCCTGAAGATCGCGGCCATGGAAGAGCAGTTGATCCTGGGGCTTGAGCAGGCCAAAGATACTGTGATGCCTGAGGTGCTTCTTAAAAAGCGATTCAAACCGTTTGTTCAGGATGAATTACCGGGTCTAATTAAAGGAAAAACCGCCCTTGTCGCCCATCCTGAAAAAGTCGTGACAGGCACAACTTTTTCTATAAAAAGTCGTGCCTGTCACGACTTTTTATTGGTCATTGGTCCCGAAGGCGGGATATTGGACTTTGAAATCTCCTTATTAAAGGAAGCCGGCTGCCAAACCCTGGATTTAGGCCCCCGCATTTTAAGAACAGATTCTGTCCTGCCTTTGGTCGTGGGCAGGCTCTTTTAAGATTGCTTTTTGATTCTCTTTTGCTACAATAGTCGTTCTTATGCCGCAGCCAGATTTAATGGATAAAGTCGTCGCCTTGGCCAAACGCCGGGGCTTTATTTTTCAGTCTTCCGAAATATACGGCGGTTTAAATGGCGCCTGGGATTACGGCCCTTACGGCGCGGAGCTTAAACGCAACGTTAAGAATGCCTGGTGGCAGTCCATCGTGCATTTTCGGGATGACATGATTGGCTTGGACGCCAGCATTTTGATGCATCCCCGTACATGGGAAGCTTCCGGTCATACTGAAAATTTTGCGGACATGCTGGTCGAATGCAAAAAATGCAATAAGCGCCTGCGGCCCGACCATATCCAGGGCGGCAAATGCCCACAATGCGGCAATACCACCTTTTCCGAACCGCGCGCCTTCAATTTAATGCTTAAAACCAGTGTCGGGGCCATGGAAGATTCCTCGTCGGTGGTTTACTTGCGGCCGGAAACCGCGCAGGGGATCTTTGTCAATTTCGGTAACGTGATTGATTCCACGCATCGAAAATTGCCCTTTGGCATTGCCCAAATCGGCAAATCTTTCCGTAATGAGATCACCCCAGGGAATTTTACCTTCCGCACCCGTGAGTTTGAGCAGATGGAGATTGAGTATTTCTGCCGGCCCGAGCAGGCTGAGGCTAAATATCAGGAATGGATCCAGGCCCGTTTTAACTGGTATCTGGATCTGGGCATGAAAAAAGAGAATTTGAAGCTGCGCGAGCACGCCAAGGACGAATTGGCCCATTACGCGGCGGGCTGCACCGATGTCGAATACCAATTTCCTTTTGGCTGGTCTGAGCTCGAGGGCATTGCCAACCGCGGAGACTATGATCTTAAGCAGCATGCCAAGTTTTCCGGCAAGGATTTGCAATATCAGGACCCTGTCACCAATGAAAAATTTTTCCCGCATGTCGTCGAGCCTTCGGGCGGTTGCGACCGGGCAACCTTAGCTTTTTTAGTGGATGCCTATCATGAAGAGACGGTCAATGACGCGGTGCGCGTGGTGCTTAAGTTCCACCCTAAGCTGGCCCCTATTAAGGTAGCTGTGCTGCCTTTACTCAAGAAAAATGAGGGCATTGTGGCCATGGCCAAGAAAATAAAATCCGAGCTTCAAAAAGAGATGGTTTGCGTGTATGATGATACAGCTGCTATAGGAAAACTTTACCGCCGTCAGGATGAGGTTGGAACGGTCTTTTGCGTGACAGTCGACGTTCAATCCCTCGAGGACAAACAAGTCACCGTGCGTAACAGGGACAGCATGCAGCAGGAGCGCATCCCCCTGGAGCGCCTTTCAGGATATTTGAAAGAAAAACTGAGTTAAGAAAGGAAGTTGAAGAATGGCAAAAAAGCATGTGTTTTCTTACGGTGCCGGCAAGGCTGAGGCCAAGGGCGCGGATTTAACCAAAAGTGTTTTAGGCGGCAAGGGCATTGGCCTTATGGAGATGACCTCCATCGGCATCAATGTGCCGGCAGGTTTTACGGTCAGTATCCAGACCTGCGCCGAGTATTATAAATTAGGCCGGAAAATGCCGGCAGGCCTTGAAGGAGAAATCAAAGAGGCTGTCAAGAAACTTGAAAAGGTCACGGGCAAGAAAATGGGGGATGCCAATGATCCTTTATTGGTGTCCGTGCGTTCTGGTGCTGCGCGTTCAATGCCGGGCATGCTTGAAACTATTTTGAACCTGGGCCTTAACGATAAATCCGTCGAGGGTTTGGCCAAGAAGACCAATAACCCGCGCTTTGCGTATGATTCCTACCGCCGTTTCATCCAAATGTATTCCTCAACCGCCATGGGCCTTTCCAAACAGCCCATGGAAGACATGTTGCATGAGATGAAGCATAATCTGGGCATTAAAAACGACCCGGATATCCCCGCTGAGAGTCTCAAAGAACTTTGCGGACAATTTAAGGCTTTTTATAAGCAGAACAAAGGTGAAGATTTCCCGCAAGATCCCTGGAAGCAATTGATGGGTGCTGTGATGGCGGTTTTTGGCAGCTGGGAAGCGGAAAAAGCCCAGACCTACCGTCGTGTCGAGAAGATCACGGATTTGGAAGGTACGGCCGTCAACGTGGTGCAGATGGTTTTCGGCAACAAAGGGGATAAAAGCGGCACAGGTGTCTGCTTTACCCGCGATCCTAACACCGGCGAGAATATTTTCTACGGTGATTATCTGATCAATGCCCAGGGTGAGGACGTCGTCGCTGGTATCCGCACACCACTCAAGCTTTCCACCTTGCAGGAAACCATGCCCAAGGCCTATGACCAACTGTGTGCCGTGCGCGCCATCCTGGAATGCTATTATAAGGAAATGCAGGATCTGGAATTCACCATCGAAGATGAAACCCTGTACATGCTGCAATGCCGCACGGGCAAACGTTCACCGGCCGCGGCTTTTGCCATAGCGCTTGATCATGCCACTAAACCGTTATTAAGCAAGGCCCAGGCTGCTGATTTAGTGAAAAAAGGTTATCTTCCTAAAAAATACGCGGAATCAGCTGTACAACCGGTCATTACCAAGAGCCAAGCCGTCAACCGCATTTCTTCCGACGATATCGAACGCCTGTTCTATCCTGTTATTGACGTGACCAAGACCAGCATTACCCAATTGAAATCCATCCGTTTGGGCAGCGGTATCAATGCTGTTCCAGGGGCGGCTGCAGGCAAGGTGGTCTTTACCGCCGCCGAAGCTGAGCATATGGCTAAAAAAGGCGACCGTGTAATTTTAGTCAGGAAAGAAACTTCACCGGAGGACGTGGGCGGTATGCACGCGGCCAAAGGTATTTTGACAGCTACAGGCGGCAAGACTTCTCACGCGGCCGTAGTGGCCCGTGGCTGGGGCAAATGCTGTATCGTGGGCTGTGAGGCTTTGAACATCAACTATGAATCAAAGTCCATGCAGATAGGCGGCAAAACCGTCAAGCAGGGCGAGTGGATCACCCTGGATGGTTCCGCCGGTGAGATCTACAGCGGCGATCTTCCTTTGAAAGAGCCGGAACTTCCCTCGAGCTATTACACGATCTTGAAATGGGCCGATACATTCCGCACCATCAACGTGCGCACCAATGCGGATACGCCGTATGATGCCGTTAATGCCATTAAAATGGGCGCCGAAGGCATTGGCCTTTGCCGCACCGAGCATATGTTCTTCGATACTGAGGAGCGCCGTTTGGCCATTCAAGAGATGATCGTGGCTGAAAATGTGGAAACACGCAAAAAAGCCCTGGGCAAATTGTTGCCTTTCCAAACCGATGATTTCTATGGTATCTTCAAGGCCATGGACGGCAAGCCGGTCACCATCCGTTTGATCGACCCGCCTTTACATGAATTTACGCCAAAGGACCATGCCGGCGTGGAGAAATTAAGCAAGCTCACAGGTCTGTCACCAGATAAGATCAGGCATCGTTGCGAGCAATTGCATGAGGCCAATCCGATGCTCGGTCATCGCGGTTGCCGTTTGTGCATTACATATCCTGAAATTTTGGACATGCAGGTCACAGCTATCATCGCCGCGGCCATTAAATGCCGCAAAGAAGGCATCAAGGTTTTGCCGGAAATCATGATTCCATTGACCATGGATAAAAAAGAATTTAAAATAATGGAATTGCAAACCCGTAAAGTGGCTGAAGAACTGATCAAACAATCCGGTGTCAAATTACCTTACATGGTCGGCACCATGATTGAGATCCCGCGCGCGGCACTCCTGGCTGACCAGATCGCCGAAGACGCTGAATTTTTCAGCTTTGGTACCAATGATTTGACCCAGATGACCTTGGGGCTTTCCCGCGACGACGCCGGGCGTTTCCTGCCCACGTATGTGGCCACCGAAAAAGACGGCGGCTGCGGCATTTTTAAGGATGATCCGTTTCAAAGCCTGGATCAAAGCGGCGTTGGCCTGCTGGTCAAATACGGTATTGAACGGGGCCGTTCCACCCGTCGGGATTTGAAGATTGGTATTTGCGGGGAGCACGGCGGTGAGGCGGAAAGCGTGAAATTCTGCCATCGCGCCGGCATGAATTATGTTTCCTGTTCACCGTATCGCGTGCCCATTGCCCGTCTGGCAGCTGCGCAGGCGGCGTTGGCTGATGTAAAAGGCGGGGCTAAAAAGGCCAAGAAAAAATAAATGGATCCGATTAAAGCGTACTTAAAAGAAATCAAAAATATATCACTCCTGAATGCAGAGCAGGAAGTGACCTTGGCCAAGCGCATTCAAAAAGGCGATAAAAAAGCCCGCGAAGAAATGATCCGGGCGAATTTGCGCCTGGTCATCAGCATTGCCAAGCGCTATACCAATCTCGGTATAGCCTTGAGCGACTTGATCGAAGAAGGCAATATCGGCCTTATGCGTGGGGTGGATAAATTTGATCCGGACAAGGGTTTTAGATTTTCCACCTACGCGGCCTGGTGGATCAAGCAGGGCATCTCGCGCGCCATTATCGATCAAGGCAAGATGATCCGCGTGCCGGTGTATCTCAATGAAGAGATCCAGAAATACCGCAAGGTTGTGGAGAAATTGACCCAACTTTTGCGCCGCAGGCCGACCACGGCGGAAATCGCCAAGAAACTTAAGATCACCATGGACAAGGTGCGCGAGCTCGATGGGGCCATTGCCAAGATGTCGAGCCTTGACGCGCCTTTGGGCGAAGACGGGGAAGGCCAGATGCTCGACGTCCTGGAAGACGAGAATATGGCGGCCCCGGATGAATCCGTGGCCAATTTCCTTAATAAGGAACGTGCCCAGGCCATTCTTAAAGCGCTCGATGCCAGGGAGAAAACCATTATCGAAATGCGCTTCGGCCTTAAAGAAGGTTCCCAACCGCATACCCTGGCTCAAATCGCCAAAAAATTGGGCATTTCCCGCGAACGCGTGCGCCAGATCGAAGACCTGACCATGGAGAAAATGAAAAAAATCCTCAAGGAGCGCGAAGCTTAAATTTATGGCCATCAAACGCAAACCGATCTACGTTTTAATCCTTCCCAGATTCGAAGATATTTTTCATTCTTATTATACCGGTGAGATCACCAAGGGTGTTAATTTGGCGGCCAGCCGCCTGAACGTGGATTATCTGGTGCATATCACGGACCGCTCCAATCATAACACCTGGCTTGATCCCACCTTGCTGGACCGCAAATACGTCGACGGGATTTTATTCGCCGACATCGACAATGACCTTGATATCGTCAAGAAAGCCATCATGCGCGGCATGCCGTGTTTGGTGCTTAATAATGTGATCCAGGAGCCTATCAATTATATCGCCGTCAATATTATGAGGCGGCGTACACGGTGGTCGAAGAATTTATTAAACAAGGACATAAGCATATTGCCACCATTGCCGGGGATCTTTCTACACAGGCGGGTGAGTCGCGCCTGCAAGGTTATCATGATGCCTTGAAAAAACACAAGATCGCCGCGGATGAAGATTATGTCAAGATCGGCGGATTTTTGCGCACGCCCGCGCGCCAGGCAGCTCAAGAGCTATTGAAATTAAAGCAAAGGCCAACGGCGATTTTTGCCGCCTCGGACGTGATGGCCTTAGAAGCTATGGATGTTGCCAAATCCAAGAAAATATCCATCCCCTCGCAATTAGCCATCTGCGGTTTTGACGATAATCCCCTGCGTGCCACCAGCTCTATTGCCTTGGCCACGGTTTCCCAGCCCCTCATTGAAATGGGGCGTATGGGCCTTGAGATGTTATACCAAATCAGCCACGGGCAGGCTCGTCTTCCGGTGAAAGAAGTGCTGAAGGCCAAATTGATCAAGGCCCAATCCATGGGACCGTTGCATTGAGAAAAACCTTTCGAATTCAAAGAAAGAGGGCCTTTTGAAAATTTCAGAACTAAAGAATCATATCCGCGACATTCCCAATTTCCCAAAGGAAGGGATCATCTTTAAAGATATATCGACGCTATTAAAGCACCCCAAGGCTTTCCAGAAATCCGTTGATGCCATTGCCGCCACCTTTAAAGCCAAGAAGGTCAAATACGTGGTGGGGGTGGAGGCGCGGGGTTTTATTTTTGGCGCTGCCCTGGCTTATAAATTGGGCGCCGGATTTATCCCGGTGCGCAAAAAAGGCAAGCTGCCGTATCGCACCCAGAGCGTCACCTATCAATTGGAATACGGCATGGATACCCTGGAGATCCATGAAGACGCCATTCCCGCCAATTCCAGGGTTTTGGTCGTGGATGATCTTTTAGCCACGGGCGGCACGGTCCGCGCGGTGGTTGACCTTTTGAAAGGCCAGAACGTCAAGATCGTTGGCGTTGCTTTCCTGGTGGAACTGGAATTTCTCAAAGGCAAAGAGAAACTTAAAGATCTCCCGATATATTCGGTAATCCAATATTGACCCCATGAAGGTTTCGTTGCTCCATCTGGCCGTGCACCTTTTGTGTTCGGTGCTTGTGGCTGTCTTATTGGCGCTTTGGAAAACCAACCGGCGCTGGATATTTTTTTTCACCTTCCTGTTTTTCTGCAACGAGGCGGCCGTGTTTTTTATCATGGGGCCTTTTCACTACTACGCCTTGTACGCGGCAACCTTCCTTGTTTTTATTTTGCTGGGCAAGATCACCGATGGTTTGCACGTTTTTCTAAAAACCCAGGAGCCAGAGGCCCGTTATTTGTTTTGGGCTTGCGTCACGGTTTTTGGCGCGGCCATTTTGTGGACAAGCGTCTTTGAGATTCAGTTGCGCCGGGATCCTTTGCAATTTTGGATCTATGAAGCCCGCAAGAACCCTTGCGCGGAGGTGATGAACGACTTGGCCCAAATGTATGAGCAGGTCAAGAAACCTTCCGATGCCAGGCAATGGTACGAAAAAGCCGCTGCTTTAAATCCC
>Ga0206879_1022_pt1 | contig 40604 bp, 45 predicted proteins | sample Alteio_BWOrgCont_5_FD_152897 | JGI IMG/M metagenome (GOLD analysis project Ga0206879, IMG submission 152897) | Enriched cells from forest soil in Barre Woods Harvard Forest LTER site, Petersham, Massachusetts, United States -... | ecosystem: Environmental > Terrestrial > Soil > Temperate forest > O... | reverse complement strand
CGCGATCACCGCTAAGGAAGTGATCGTCGACATTGGTTTTAAGTCCGAAGGGTTTGTCCCCATCGAGGAATTTCGTGATCCTTCAGAACTTGTCATCGGCAATTCTCTGGAGGTTTTGATCGAAAATATCGAGGATGACCACGGTAGATTGATCCTCTCCTACGCCAAGGCCGAGCGCCTCAAAGGCTGGCAGAAGATCTCCGATGATATCAATGAAGGCGATATTCTCGAAGGCCGGGTGATGCGCGCGGTCAAGGGCGGTTACATCGTCGATGTCTTTGGCATCGAAGCTTTCCTGCCTATGTCGCTGTCCGCTTTCAAAGGCCTTTCCAATCATGATATCACCACCCACAATTACAAATTTGTAGTCGCCAAGATGAACAAGCAGCGCCGTAATCTCATCCTTTCCCGTCGGGAGATGGTGCAAAAGGAGCGTGAAGAGGTGCGCGAAAAGCTTTGGGCCGAGCTTAAGAAGGGCCAGAAACGCCGCGGTACGGTCAAGGGCATCACGGATTTCGGTGCCTTTATCGATCTGGGCGGTGTCGATGGGCTTTTGCACATCACGGACATGAGCTGGAGCCGTATCAATCACCCTTCAGAGATCGTCTCCGTCGGGCAGAAGCTGGAAGTTTTGATTCTGGATTTTGATAAGGACAATTCCAAGGTTTCTTTGGGGCTTAAGCAAATCACCTCCAATCCCTGGGATGAATCCGTGGCCAAGTTCCCGCCGGGCGCACGCATCAAGGGCAAGGTGGTCAATATTATGCCTTATGGCGTCTTTGTCGAGATTGACAAGGGTATTGAAGGTTTATTGCATTCCTCAGAGATCACCTGGCAGAAGAAGATGGTCAATCCCCAGGAGATGTTTAAATTAGGGGATATGATCGAAGTCCAGGTCATCAACGTGGATAAGGATGCCAAGCGTATTTCTCTTAGCATGAAGCAACTGGAAGAGAATCCATGGGAGTCGGCTGCCTCCAAATTCACCGCCGGCGCCGCTACCAAAGGTGTGGTGCGCGGTTTTACAGATTACGGCGCCTTTGTCGAGCTTGAAAACGGTCTGGAAGGCATGATCCATGTCTCTGATATGTCCTGGACCAAGAAGGTGAATCATCCGCAAGAAATGCTCCAAAAGGGCCAGGAAGTACAGGTCATGGTTTTGGCCGTGGAAGCCCAAGCTCACAAGATCACCTTGGGGCTAAAGCAGATGCAGCCTAATCCTTGGGAGTCCATTGCCGGGAAATTCCCGGTCGGCTCTGTAGTGGATTCAGTGGTAATCATGAATTCCAACTTTGGTGTCTTTGTGAAGCTCGAAGATGATATTGAGGCGTTGGTTTATTCTTCGGAAATTGATAAAACCCAGGCTGCGGCGTTAAAGCCGGGTGATAAGTTGCAAGTTAAGATCATCAAGGTTGATGTCGAAGGTATGAAAATCGGCGTCAGCGCAAGATTATAAATTGGTGTCTATGGCACCCCAAGAAGTTCTTAAGAAAATTGTTCGGGGTACCACCGAGATCATAGGCCTGTCCGAGCTTGAGTCCAAACTCAGCGAGGGCAGGCCTTTGATCATTAAGGCCGGCTTTGACCCCACCGCCCCGGACATTCATCTGGGGCACACAGTTTTGTTGCGCAAGATGAAGCAGTTTCAGGAGCTCGGGCACAAGGTTGTTTTTCTCATCGGTGATTTTACCGCACAGGTGGGTGACCCGACGGGACGCAACGAGCTTCGCAAGAAAATGTCCCTGGCTGAGATTGAAAAAAATGCGGCCACCTACAAGTCCCAAGTCTTCAAAATTTTAGATCCCAAGAAAACCGAAGTCGTTTTTAACAGCCATTGGCTCAATAAGCTTAGCCCTCAGGATTTAATGGAGCTTTCGGCCCATCTGACCGTGGCCCAGATGCTGGCGCGGGCGGACTTTAAAAAGCGTTTTGAGGCTGGCCGGGAAATCAGCCTCTTGGAATTCATTTATCCCTTGTTGCAAGGCTATGATTCGGTGCACCTGAAGGCAGACGTGGAATTAGGAGGCAATGATCAAAAATTCAATCTACTGATGGGGCGACAATTGCAGGAAGCTTACGGCCAAAAACCGCAGGTAGTTTTAATGACCCCGTTGCTTGAGGGTACCGATGGGGTGAACAAGATGAGCAAGTCCTTGGGCAATACCATTGGCATCAATGATGCGCCTAATGACATTTTTGGCAAGGTAATGTCCATTAGTGACGAGTTGATGCTGCGCTATTATGAAATTTTGACGGAAACGGATATTAATACCGTCAAGAAAATGCATCCGATGGAAGCCAAAAAACAGCTGGCTCAGGCCATTGTTGAGATGTTTCATTCTGCCGGTGAAGGGGCAAACGCGCGGGCACTTTTCGAAAGCACCTTCAGCCAACATCGAATTCCCGAAGATATCCCTGAGCATAAGATTACATCAGGAGAAAAACTTGTTGATGTATTGGCGGTTACGAAAATGGTAGTCACGAAAAATGAAGCCAGGCGTCTGGTTAAAGAGAATGCCGTTTCACTGGATGGAAAAGTTATTACCGACGAGAATTTGGTCCTACAGGCAGGTGTTTTGAAGATTGGCAAACGCCGTTTTTTGAAATTAGTTTAAAGCTCAAAAATATTCTTGACAACATTTGGGTCGGCAGATATACTTTGGGTTCATTATTTTTGCCTATGATATAGGCAAATGCTGCAGGTGGCTGATCTTACGCCCTTGTAGCTCAGTTGGTAGAGCACGTCCTTGGTAAGGACGAGGCCAGCGGTTCAATCCCGCTCGAGGGCTTCTTTACGAATAAACACTTCTGTGACTCCGTTGCCTGGCAATCGGGGGAGCGCAAGGATCGGGAATAAATATGCGCGAGACAATTCACTTTCAATGCACTGAGTGCAGCCGTATCAATTACAACAGCACCAAGGACAAAAAACAAAGTCCAGAACGCCTGGAACTGAAGAAATTTTGTGCCTTTTGCCGCAAGCACACGCCGCATAAGGAAACAAAAAAATAACACGATTCCCGTTATAGGGAATGACATGGAGTCGTTTGATAGGCCTGTAGCTCCAATTGGTAGAGCGACGGTCTCCAAAACCGTGCGTTGCAGGTTCGACTCCTGCCAGGCCTGCTTGATATGATCGAAAAGATTCAAAAATTTGTCGGTGAAGTTTTGAGCGAGATGAAAAAGGTCTCTTGGACCACTCGCCGTGAGTTGGTTGACTCGACGCTGATTGTGATTTTAAGTTCTTTTATATTGGGCGCATTTGTGGGGATTGTCGACTTCCTGTTTTCCAGGGGAGTGACGATGATCATTAAATAATGATGAAATGGTACGTTGTTCACACGCAGACCGGGGCAGAGGAGCGCGCGCGCGCAGGGCTTGAAAGCCGCGTTGCCACGACCGAGTTAAAAAAATTTGTTGAAGAAGTAGTTGTCCCAACGGAGCAAGTCTCCGAGGTGCGCGGGGGCAAGAAGAGAATCACGGCCCGCAAGTTTTTCCCGGGCTATCTTCTGATTAAGATGGATATGACCAAGGAAAGCTGGTATTTGGTCAAAACCACTCCCGGAATTACGGGTTTCATCGGTCCTGGTCGTCAGCCTCAACCCTTGACTGAAACCGAAGTGGACAACATCTTAAAGCGCACGCAGGAAACAGAATCGAAACCCTCACCTAAGATCGTTTTTGAGGTGGGTGAGGCGATCCGCATCGCGCAGGGGCCATTCGCGAATTTCAACGGCTCTGTGATGGAAGTATATCCGGATCGCGGCAAATTAAAGGTCAGCGTATCCATTTTCGGACGCTCCACGTTAGTTGAATTGGAATACTGGCAGGTTGAAAAAATATAAGGAATAAAGTATGGCCAAAGAAGCTGTCGCACAAATTAAGTTATACGTTCCGGCAGGTCAGGCGAATCCCGCTCCTCCGGTTGGTCCTGCCTTGGGTCAGCATGGTGTGAATATCATGATGTTCTGCAAGGCTTTTAATGACAAGACCAAGGGTAAGGACCCGCTTCCTTTGCCGGTGGTCATCACCGTCTATAAGGACAAATCATTTGATTTTATCATCAAGACGCCTCCGACTTCTGCCCTCATCAAAAAGAGCGCCAAGTTGGCCAAGGCCTCCGGCACTGCCGGAAAAGAAGTGATCGGTTCCCTGACTGTCAAGCAGGTTGAGGAAATCGCCAAAATGAAAATGGATGATTTAAACACCATCGATATGAGCGAGGCTATCGCCACGATTGCCGGTACAGCCCGATCGATGGGGATTGAAGTAAAAGGATAAAATTATGTCCAGAATCAGCAAAAGAATGAAGGAAGCTCACAAGGCCATCGGCAGCATCGAGAAACCGTTGCCCTTGCAGGAAGCGGTGAACCGTTTGGCCAAGGCGCCCAAGGTCAAATTCGACGAGACCGTGGAATTGCATTTTAATCTGAACCTGGATCTGAAGGCCTCTGACCAGGGCGTGCGCGGTACGGTGGTGCTTCCGCATGGGATCGGCAAGAAGGTGCGTGTGGCGGTGTTCTGCAAAGGTGATTCCGCGGCCAGGGCCCAAGCGGCCGGTGCTGATTTAGTCGGTGACAATGATTTGATTGAAAAGGTTAATGGCGGTTTCATGGATTTTGATGTGGTGATCGCCACTCCGGATATGATGCGTGATTTAAGCAAATTGGGTAAGGTTTTAGGTCCTCGCGGGCTTATGCCCACCCCGAAGGCCGGCACGGTTACAGCTGACGTGGAGCGTGCTATTAAGGAAGTCAAGGCCGGCCGCGTTGAATTTAAGTCGGATAAGCAAGGCGGCATTCATTTAGGCATAGGCAAGCGTTCCTTCGAAGAGAACAAGCTCATCGAGAACGCCCAGTACGTGATTGAAGCCGTGAATCATGCCAAGCCTTCAGCCGTTAAAGGTAATTTGATCAAAAGTTTAGCCCTGGCCACAACCATGGGCCCGGGAGTGAAGGTGGCCCTATGATAAAAGTCGGAACAATTTATCGTCAGAAAATGGCTACGGCCATCAAGGAAGGCTCGTCAAAGCAGTCTTCCACCTTTGTAGTTTCTTATCGCGGGATTTCTTCCGCGAAAATGAATACCTTGCGCAAGGATTTAAAGCGCAAAAAAGCGCAGGTCCTGGTTTCCAAGACATCGGTGGCGCGCATCGCGCTCAAAGAAGCCAAGCAGGAAGATCTGGCCAAAAGCCTCGAAGGCCAGATCGCCATGATCTTAAGCAGTTCCGATGCCTCGGAAGTTTCCAAGATTCTCGTTAAATTCGCCAAGGATTATCAGGGTTTTGTGGTTCGCGGCGGAATCCTCGACGGTGCTTTCTTAAACGAAGCCCAGATCAAGACCTTGTCTGATCTGCCGTCCAGGGAAGTGCTCTTGGCCAGGTTGGTGGGCCTTATGGCAGCACCTGTTTCCCGTTTTGCCGGCGCCTTAAACGGCAAGACCCGGGATTTGATGTCCATTTTAAAACAAAAGTCTGAAAAGGGAGGGTAGTAAAATGTCAGAAACAGCCGTTATCGAATTAGCCCCCAAACTCGAGGGGATCTACAAGGAAGTCACGGGTTTGACCGTCCTTGAATTAGCCGAGTTGGTCAAGGCCATGGAAAGCCGTTTGGGTATTTCTGCCGCGGCGCCTGTGGCGATGGCTGCTGGTCCTGCTGCTGGCGGGGCTGCGGCGGCTCCTGCCGAAGAGAAGACGTCTTTCGATGTCATCTTGAAGGAAGTGGATCCTGCCAAGAAGATCGGTGTGATCAAGGAAGTCCGTGCTGTGACCAATCTGGGCCTGGCTGAAGCCAAGACCCTGGTTGAATCAGCGCCTAAGACCATTAAGGAAGCTGTTCCCAAGGCCGAAGCTGAAGATCTCAAGAAGAAGATCGAGGCGGCGGGCGGGAAAGTTGAACTCAAGTAAGGCTTATTGCCTCTTCAAGGAGCATATCAACGAAGAAGCGATCCTCTCCATGGGGGAGGATTGCTTTGCTTCGTTCTCCTCTTTTAACACAGAATCATCATCACCAACCCACAGGACCTTATGGAAAAACTAAAGATCAAGGATTTTAGTAAATTCCACGACAATTTCGAGCTGCCCAAGCTCTTGGATATTCAGACCCTTTCCTATGAAGAGTTCCTGCAAAGGAATATCGCCACGGACAAGCGCAAAGACCAGGGTTTGGAAGAAGTTTTCCGCGAAGTTTTCCCGCTGGAGAGCTATGACGCGCAGATCCGTTTGGAATATATCGGCTACAATATCGGCAAGGAAAAATACTCCCGCTATGAGTGCCAGCGCCGGGGCATGACCTATGCCGCTCCCTTAAAAGTTAAATTACGCCTCATTACGCCTGTCGATATCAAGGAGCAGGAAGTTTACTTTGGTGATTTCCCGCTCATGACCGACACCGGGACCTTCATCATCAACGGTGATGAGCGTGTCGTGGTTTCCCAAATTCAGCGTCCGCCGGGCGTTTCTTTTGAAGAAGAGACCCATCCGACGGGTAAGAGCATTTATTACGGCCGCGTGATTCCTTCCCGCGGTGCGTGGTTTGAAATTAAATATGATCTTAACGATGTGTTGATCGCCTATGTGGACCGCCGCCGTAATTTCCCGGCGTCGCAGATCCTGCGCATCATGGGGCTATCATCCACCGATGAAATGAAACAGATGCTGGGTGAGCGTTATGAGAAATTAAAGAACACCCTCGAGAAAGATCACACGACAACCAAGGAAGAAGCGCTGTTGGATTTCTATCGCAAGATGCGTCCGACTGAGCCTGCGACCGTTGAAGTGGCTGAGACTCTGTTCTTCCGTTTGTTTTTTGATCCCAAGCGCTACGATCTTTCCAAGGTCGGCCGCCACATCGTCAACCGCAAGCTCAACACCAACGTTTCGATGGACAATCGCGTATTGGATATTGAGACCGTGGTTTCTGTGATCAAGTACCTGGTGGCCTTGCGCGAAGGCACCGGTGAATGCGATGATATCGATCACTTAGGGAACAGACGCATCAAGTCCGTTGGTGAATTGGTGCAGAATCAGGTGCGTATCGGTTTGGCCCGCCTGGAGCGTTCTATCAAGGAGCGCCTCGTGGTGATGAGCTCTTTTGAGAATTTGACCGTGCATCATCTGATCAATTCACGTTTATTCTCGAATCAAATCCAGGATTTCTTTGCCAGAAGCCAGCTGTCCCAGTTTATGGACCAGGTCAATCCGCTTTCCGAGATGACCCATAAGCGCCGCATGTCGGCGTTGGGTCCCGGCGGTTTAAGCCGCGAGCGCGCGGGCTTTGAGGTGCGCGACGTGCATCCGACGCATTACGGCCGCGTTTGTCCCATTGAAACGCCTGAAGGTCCGAACATCGGTTTGATCGCTTCATTGACCACTTGCGCCCGTGTCAACGAATTGGGCTTTATCGAAACACCGTACCGTAGGGTTGTCGACGGAAAGGTCTCTAGAAAGAGCGAATTCCTGACCGCGGATGTCGATCAAAACAAATATATTGCCCAGGCCAACTCGCCCATTGATGAGAGTGGGAAATTTACCGAGGGCCTGGTGTCCTGCCGTTACAAAGGCGATTTCCCGCGCGTTAAGCCGGATAAGGTTGAGTACATGGACGTTTCGCCAAAGCAATTGGTTTCCGTCGCCGCGGCCCTGATTCCCTTCCTCGAGCACGACGACGCTAACCGAGCGCTCATGGGTTCCAACATGCAGCGCCAATCCGTGCCCTTGATGATCCCGGAAGTTCCGCTCGTTGGTACCGGTATGGAAGAAAAGGTTGCCCGTGACTCCGGTGTGGTTATGATCGCCAAGGAAGGCGGCACAGTCACCAAGGTGGACGGCCGCGAGATCACCATCGGCAAAACCGTTTATCCGTTAAAGAATTTTCAGCGTTCGAACGCCAATACCTGCGTGCATCAGCGTCCGCTGGTCAAGCTCGGCCAAAAGGTTGAGGATGGCCAGACCATTGCCGACGGTATCGGTACCCAGGACGGCCGTTTGGCCCTGGGCCGCAATGCCCTGGTTGCTTTCATGCCTTGGCGCGGGTATAACTTCGAAGACGCTATTTTGATCAATGAGCGCATTGTGCGTGAGGACGTTTTTACCTCCATTCACATTGAGCGCTTTGAATGCGAATGCCGCGAGACCCGTCTGGGTAACGAAGAAATCACCCGGGACATCCCCAACGTTGCCGAAGAGGCCCTCAAGGACCTCACGGAAGAAGGTATCGTGCGCGTGGGGGCTGAGGTCAAGGCCACCGACATTCTCGTCGGAAAAGTAACTCCCAAGAGCGAAAAAGAACTTTCCCCTGAAGAGCGCCTGTTGCGCGCCATCTTTGGTGAGAAAGCCGCTGATGTCCGTGATACGTCGTTGACGTTGTCCCCGGGCATCGAGGGCTTTGTGGTGAACGTGGAAGTATTCCAACGCAATGAGCGCGGCCGCAAGTCCAAGCAGGAAAAGACCAAGGAATCCGGCGCCATCAATAAGATCAAAGAGTATTACAAGCAAGAGATCGAAATGATGATGCAGGAGCGTGATGAGAAAGTGGCTAAGGCCATGGGCATTGATAAAAAGCGCGTCGGAAAATTGACGCTGGAAGATATTGAAGAAGGCACTGAAGGCCGCGAGGTCATGTCTTTTTATATGGACAAACTTGCTGAGCTTGCCGAAGAAGAGCTGCAGGAAACCGACCGCATCCGCCGCGGAGATGAATTACCCGCCGGCGTTTTAAAGCGTGTCGTGGTCTATGTGGCCACCAAACGCAAGCTGCAAGTCGGTGACAAGATGGCCGGCCGCCATGGTAACAAGGGTATCGTCTCGCGCATCATGCCGGAAGAGGATATGCCGTTCTTAGAGGATGGCCGTTCCGTCGACGTGGTATTGAATCCGTTAGGCGTGCCTTCCCGTATGAACGTGGGCCAGCTTCTGGAAACCCATTTGGGCTGGGCTGCCAAGGTTTTAGGGTTCCATTGCGAAACCCCGGTGTTCAATGGGGCTACCGAGCAGGAAATCCGTGATTTGCTCAAAGAAGCCAAATTGCCTGAAGACGGCAAAGCCGTTGTTTTCGACGGGCATACCGGCCTGCCGTTTGAGCAGAAGGTCACGGTTGGTTACATTTATATGCTTAAGCTCAACCACTTGGTTGATGAGAAAATTCACGCCCGTTCCATTGGGCCGTATTCGCTGGTCACTCAGCAGCCGTTGGGTGGTAAGGCGCATTTCGGCGGCCAGCGTTTCGGGGAAATGGAAGTCTGGGCCTTGGAAGCTTATGGCGCAGCCTTTACCTTGCAGGAGATGTTGACGGTCAAATCCGACGACGTCACCGGACGCAGCCGCATCTACGAGGCCATTGTCAAGGGCGAGCAGGCGTTAAGCCCTGGCATTCCTGAATCCTTCAACGTTTTGGTTAAGGAATTGCAGGGCCTTTGCCTGGATATCCGTATGGAAAAAGCGGCAGGCACCGAAGGCGCTGAACCAAAAGAAGAAGCCGAAGCGAAATAGTTTTTATTTTGAATAAACAGGAGGGCAAGAATGAAATTGATAGCGACTTTAATTTTTTCCTTGCTTTTAACGTCGTGCGTTGTCAGTCCCGCTCCCAGGTACGGATATGGTCCGGGATACTACCGTCATGAGCGTTATTATAGATGGCATGATCATCCTCATTGGGGTTGGCATATTCATTATCTGCCGGCCGGGTATCTTACGGTCGCGGTGGCAGGTGGAACGTATTATTATTACGATGGATTGTATTATTCCTACGCCGGCGCCGGGGATTATGTGTTGGTATCGCCTCCTGCGGGAGCTATCGTGTCGAGCATTCCGCCGGATTTTCAACCGGTGGTTATCAATGGCGCGACTTATTATGTCAATAATGGGACGTATTATTTGTACACCAGCAGCGGCTATCAAGTGGTGCCGCCGCCGGGTCAATAGAGAATGACAGTAGTTAAAACTACGGAGTAAACTAAATGAGTAAAATTGATCTAACAAAGCAAGACCGTATTACGATCCGCATTGCCTCACCTGAGGTGATCATGTCCTGGTCCAAGGGCCCGGTAAAAAAAGCGGAAACGCTTAATTACCGCACGCTCAAGCCGGAAAAGGATGGGCTCTTCTGCGAGAAGATCTTCGGCCCCATGCGCGATTGGGAATGCAACTGCGGAAAATATAAAGGGATCAAGTTCAAAGGCATCACCTGCGACCGTTGCGGTGTTTTAGTGACGCGCTCGTCGGTGCGCCGCGAACGCATGGGGCATATAGATCTCGCCTGTCCCGTGACCCATATTTGGTTTTACAAAGCGGTGCCTTCACGCCTGGCGGCCTTAATGCAGGTTGGCTTGCGAGACCTCGAAAAATTGATCTACTACGAAGAGTACGTGATCATTGATCCGGGCACGACACCCTTGAAGAAGAAGCAATTCCTTTCAGAGGATGAGTATCAGGAAGCTGTGGTCAAACATGGCGGCGCTTTTAAGGCCAAGATCGGTGCTGAAGCGGTGCGCGAGATGCTCAAAGAGCTCGACATGAGTGTGCTTTGCAAGAAACTGCGCAAGGACTTAAGCGAAGCCAATCCTAACGGTACTAATTTCAAGAAACTGGCCAAGACCTTAAAGATCGTTGAGGATTTCAAGGCCTCCGGCAACAACCCTGAGTGGATGGTGCTGGATGTGCTGCCGGTGATCCCGCCGGATCTGCGTCCGCTGGTTCCTTTGGAAGGTGGCCGTTTTGCTACGTCAGATTTGAACGATCTGTATCGCCGTGTCATTAACCGTAACAACCGTTTGAAAAAGTTGATCGACTTAAACGCGCCCGAGATCATCATCCGTAACGAGAAGCGCATGTTGCAGGAAGCTGTGGACGCGCTTCTTGACAATGGCCGTCATGGCCGCCCGGTCTTGGGATCAGGCAACAGGCCCTTGAAGTCCCTTTCAGATATGTTAAAGGGTAAGCAAGGCCGCTTCCGTATGAATTTGTTGGGTAAGCGTGTTGATTATTCCGGCCGTTCCGTCATCGTGGTCGGTCCTGAATTAAAATTGCATCAGTGCGGTCTTCCGAAGAAGATGGCGCTGGAATTATTTGAGCCTTTTATTATCCGCAAATTGCGTGAAAAAGGTTTTGTGCATACGATCAAGGGTGCCAAGAGAATGGTTGAGCGCGCCAAGATCGAGGTCTGGGATATTCTCGATGAGGTGATCCAGGATCATCCGGTGATGTTAAACCGCGCCCCGACCCTGCACCGTTTGTCCATCCAGGCTTTTCAGCCGGTCTTGATCGAAGGCAAAGCCATCAAGTTGCATCCGCTCGTTTGTACCGCTTTCAACGCGGACTTCGACGGTGACCAGATGGCCGTTCACGTGCCGTTGTCTCTGGAAGCCCAGATCGAATGCCGCTTGCAGTTATTGTCCGTCAACAACTTGTTCTCACCGGCGGACGGCCGCCCCATCGTCTCACCGACGCAGGACATCGTGCTTGGTTTGTATTATTTGACCAAGGAGCGTCCGGGGGCGAGCGGCGAAAATCACTTATTCGGCTCCATTGATGAAGTCAAGGTGGCCTATACCGACGGGTTTGTGGATTTGCATGCCCGCATCAAATTGCGTTTGACTTATGAAGTCTGGGGCCAGGAAAAACCTTCCATGGTCATTCAGCCTTCGTCGAAGGAGAAGGGCAAGAAAGAAGAAGAGCCTACGGCGGTCAGCAGCGGCTCCAGGATCATTGAAACCACGGTCGGCCGCGTGTTCTTTAACGAAGTGCTGCCCACAGATTACGGTTTTGTCAACGAGCTCCTGGATAAAAAGCGCATCGGTTCCGTGATTGCCGACTGTTACAAGCGTTTTGGCCACCACCGCACCGTGAAATTACTCGACGATGTCAAGACCTTAGGGTTTATCAGGGCCACCGAAGCGGGCATCTCCATTGCCATGTCGGACCTGACCATCCCTGAGGATAAACCAAAGATCATTGCCAACGCCAAGCAGGAAGTGTTGAAGGTCGACGATCAATACCGTAAGGGTATCATCACCGGCCGCGAGCGTTACAATAAAGTCATCGATATCTGGACCCATACCACGGAAACCTTGTCTGATCTGGTTTTCAAGAAAATGGACCAGTTTAATCCTGTTTACATCATGGCGGATTCAGGGGCCCGTGGTTCCAAACTCCAGATCCGTCAGCTTTCCGGTATGCGCGGTCTTATGGCCAAGCCTTCCGGCGAGATTATTGAAAATCCCATTACCGCGTCCTTCCGTGAAGGTTTGACCGTGTTGGAATACTTCATTTCAACGCACGGTGCGCGTAAGGGTCTGGCTGATACCGCTCTTAAGACCGCGGACGCCGGTTACCTGACCCGCCGTCTGGTGGATGTGGCCCAGGAAATGGTTATTAATGTCAAGGATTGCGGCACAGTCAATGGGATTACCGTCGCGGCCATCACCGAAGGTGATGAGCTGGTGGTTTCCCTGAAAGAGCGCATCGTGGGCCGTGTGGCCCTGGATAATATTGTCGACGTTGTCACCGATACCCAGGTTGTTGCCTCCGGTGAAGAAATCACTGAGGAGAAGGCTGATTTAATTGAGCAGTTGGGTGTTGAGAAAGTGCGTATCCGCTCGGTGTTGACCTGCGAAACCGGCATCGGCGTCTGCATTAAATGTTATGGACGCAATCTGGCGACCCATCGTATGGTTGAGATCGGTGAGGCAGTGGGCACCATCGCCGCTCAAAGCATCGGCGAGCCGGGTACCCAGCTGACCATGCGTACCTTCCACATCGGTGGTACCGCGTCCCGTACCATTGAACAGTCCTTTATTAAAATCAAGCAGGATGGTGTATTGAAATATCACACCCTGCGTGTGGTGGCCCGCGGCAAGGAGTTCATTGTCCTTAACCGCAACGGTTCCATCAGTATCAATAACGAATACGGCCGCGAGTACGAAAGGCATCTGTTGCCGCAAGGCACGGCCTTGACCTTTGCCGACGGGGCAGTAGTCACCAAAGGCACGGTTGTCGCGACTTGGGATCCTTATACGATTCCCATTATCACGGAAGCCCAAGGTAAGGTTTCCTTCGAAGACTTAATCGAGAACAACACCTATCAACGCGAAGAAAACCCGGTTACCGGCGTTGTCGAGCGTGTGGTCGTTGAGCACAAGCAGGAATATCATCCGCAGATCATCATCAATGATCCCAAGGGTGAGATCGTGGGTATTTACTCCATTCCGGTGGGCGCGCACATCCTTGTCAATGACAAGGAAAATATCGCGGCCGGTGATTTGATCGCCAAGATTCCGCGCGGCGCTTCCAAGACCCGCGACATTACCGGCGGTTTGCCGCGCGTGGCCGAGCTTTTCGAGGCTCGCCGCCCCAAGGATCCGGCGGTTATTGCCGAGATCGACGGTGTTTGTGAATTCGGCGAAGATAAGAAGGGTTTACGTACCATCATTGTCAAATCAGCCACGGGTACGGCCAAGGAATACACCATTCCTCACGGCAAGCATCCGAACGTATATAAAGGCGATCATGTCTTTGCCGGGCAGCAATTGACCGACGGGCCTGTTGTGCCCCAGGATATTTTGCGCGTCTGCGGGGACAAGGCCTTGCAGGAATATTTGCTTAACGAAGTCCAGGAAGTGTACCGTCTTCAGGGTGTGCGCATCAATGACAAGCACATCGAGATCATCATCGCGCAGATGCTCAAGAAAGTGCGCATCGATGATGCCGGTGACACCGACTTTTTGGTGGGCGATCAGGTCGACCGCCTGGCCTTCAAAAAGGCCAATGAGGCCGCATTAAAGAAAAAAGGTAAACCCGCCCAGGCCACACCGTTGCTGCTGGGCATCACCAAGGTTTCTTTGACGACGGAGAGTTTTATTTCCGCCGCGAGCTTCCAAGAAACAACAAGAGTGTTGACAGAAGCAGCAGCTTCTGGTAAAGTTGACCTCTTGCGCGGGCTCAAAGAAAACGTCATTGTGGGTCATTTGATCCCCGCAGGGACGGGAATGAAAGATTATAACGACGTGGAAATGGTAAAATATGCCGACGATATCGCAACTGATAAGACACCGCAGACAGCTGAAAATCAAGCGCAGTAAATCGCCTGCCTTGACTTCATGCCCGCAAAGACGCGGGGTGTGTTTGCAAGTAAAAACCATGACGCCTAAAAAGCCGAATTCGGCTTTGCGCAAGATCGCGCGTGTGCGTCTGTCCAATAAAGTGGAAGTCACCTCGTACATCCCCGGTGAAGGCCATAACCTGCAGGAGCACTCGATCGTGCTCGTGCGCGGCGGCCGCGTCAAAGATTTACCGGGCGTGCGTTATCACATTGTTCGTGGTACACTTGATACTTCAGGTGTGAATGACCGTAAAAAATCACGCTCCAAGTATGGGGCCAAAAGAGCTAAAGGAAAGTAATAACCTCCACATAACCGGGTTATGTGAAGGTTAAATGAAATATATGAGAAGACGCAGAGCTGAAAAAAGAAAAATTATCGGGGATCCTAAATACAACAGCGATTTGGTTTCGCGCTTTATTGCCATTTTAATGGTGGACGGCAAAAAAACCATCGCCGAAAATATTGTATACAATGCCCTGGAAACATTAAAAGAGAAGACCCAGGAAGAAAGCCCTGTCAAGGCCCTGAATAAGGCCATTGACAATGTGCGTCCGCGCCTGGAAGTCAAGAGCCGCCGTGTCGGTGGTGCCACCTATCAGGTGCCTACGGACGTGATTCCGGCCCGTGGTGTATCGCTCGCCATGCGTTGGATCCGTGATTATGCCCGCAATAAAAAGGGCAAACCCATGGACGTGAAATTGGCCGAAGAGCTTGTCGCTGCTTATAAGTCTGAAGGTCCTGCCATCAAGAAGCGTGATGAAACCCATAAAATGGCTGAAGCCAACCGCGCGTTCAGCCATCTGCGCTGGTAAAGGCTAGAATATTATGGCATCCGCTAATACAGTCCCCCTTAACATGTTTCGTAATATCGGTATTATCGCGCACATCGACGCGGGTAAAACCACGACGACCGAGCGCATTTTGTATTATACCGGTGTGATCCATAAAATGGGCGATATCGACGACGGTAACACCACCATGGACTGGATGCCTCAGGAGCAGGAGCGGGGTATCACTATCACCGCGGCGGCCACCACGTCATTCTGGCGTGATCACCGTATCAATATCATCGATACTCCCGGCCACGTTGATTTTACGATCGAAGTGGAACGTTCCCTGAAGGTCTTGGACGGCGCTGTGATCGTTTTGTGCGCTTGCTCCGGTGTGCAGCCGCAAACCGAGACTGTTTACCGCCAGGCTGACAAATATCACGTCCCCCGCATTGCCTTTATCAATAAAATTGACCGTTTAGGCGCTGATTTCGACCGTGTGATAGGCGAGATGCGCGACCGTTTTGGCGCCAATGCCGCCGGCATTGTATTCAACGACGGGGCTGAAGATAATTTTAAAGGTTTGGTTGATGTCATCAATCAGCAATATATCCAATACAAAGATGTGGATGGAATGGAATATGAACGCCTGCCTTTGCCCGAAGAATTTAAGGAAAGGGTCGCTAAATACCGTCATGACTTGATCGAACGTTTGGCTGAAGTGGATGATGAAATTGCCGACCTTTATTTAAACGGTAAAGAGCCCACCAAAGAGCAGTTCATGAAGGCCATTCGCCGCAGTGTCATTGCTTGTAAATTTATTCCGGTGTTGACCGGCACCTCCAAGAAAAACCGGGGTGTCCAGATGGTCTTGGATGCGGTTATTGATTTTCTCCCGTCGCCTTTAGATATTCCCCCGATGCAGGGTTATAATCCCGATAATAAGGAAGAAAAGATAGCCTTAACAGCCGATCCCAATGGTATTCCTGTAGGTTTGGTATTTAAGATCGCCTCTGATAAGTATGTCGGTAAAATTTTCTTTACCCGTATTTATTCCGGTAAATTCCTGCCCGGACAAAACTATTTGAATTCATCCAACGTCAAGAATGAAAAGGTCGCCAAGATGGTGATCATGCACTCCAATAAGCAGGAAATTATTTCTTCCGCTTCCGCGGGTGAGATCGTGGCCTTCGTGGGCTTGAAAGAAAGCAAATCAGGTGATACACTTTGTTTGGAAGACAAGCCCGTTGTTTTGGAAGGTTTGAAACCGCCGGAAGCGGTGGTGTCATTGGCGATTGAACCAAAGACAAAAGCTGACCAGGACAAAATGGGGGAAGTCTTGCGTAAGTTCCTGGATGAAGATCCATCTTTGCGGGTTAAATTTGATCAGGAAACCTCCCAAACCATTATCTCCGGGATGGGTGAGTTGCATTTGGAAATTATTGTTGACCGCATGAAGCGCGAGAATAATCTCGATTGCAACGTCGGTCGCCCGGAAGTTGCTTACAAAGAAGCGATCACTAAGAAAGTCACCGGCATTGTCGGTAAATATGTGCAGCAGTCCGGCGGCCGCGGTAAGTACGGTCACGTGGTGATTGATGTTGAGCCCGGTGAGCCTGGTTCAGGTTATGTTTTCATCGACAAGATCAAGGGTGGAGCGATCCCCCGTGAATTCATTAAGCCTTCCAAGGAAGGCATAGAAATAGGTTTGCAAAACGGCGTCAAGGCCGGATACCCGGTTTCCGACGTCATTGTGACGCTGATTGACGGATCTTATCACGATGTGGACTCTGATGAAATTTCCTTCCAATTAGCGGCAAAGTATGCTATAAAGGATGCTCTCAATAAGGCTGGTTCTGTGTTTATGGAACCGATCATGAAATTGGAAGTTGAATGTTCTGATGATCACTGGGGCAACGTCACCGGTGATTTGATGAAACGCAGGGCTCAGATTAAGGAAACAGGCAATCGCGGGAAATTAAAGACCGCGATGGTGGATGCCCCCCTGGCTGAGATGTTTGGCTACGCGAATGCGCTGCGGTCCCTCACGCAGGGACGCGCATCATTCTCTATGGAACCTTCGTTTTACGCTCAGGTTCCAAACAGCATTGCCGAGAAAATCATCGGCTCTCGACAGGATTTTGTGGCGAAGGTCAGCTGACAAAATCTCTGCACACGCTAAATAGAGAATACGAAAGTTTAGGTTTGGATTTAATTTTTGAAGGGGATTGTCCCCTTGAAGTCATAAGGGGCTGTAACCTTCATGGTGTAAGTTTTTTTCATAGAATCTGTACCAATAACGGAGGGTAGGGTCATGGCAAAAGAAAAATTTAATCGTAATAAACCGCACTTGAACATCGGGACCATCGGTCACGTCGATCATGGTAAGACGACTTTGTCCGCGGCCATTGCCACAGTATTGAGCAACAAGGGTTTAGCCCAGGCGCGTGCTTATGATTCTATCGACAATGCCCCCGAAGAAAAAGAACGCGGTGTGACCATCAACATTTCACACTTGGAATATGAAACTGAAAACCGCCATTATGCCCACATTGATTGCCCGGGCCACGCGGACTATATCAAGAACATGATTACCGGTGCCGCCCAGATGGACGGTGCCATTCTCGTTGTCTCCGCCACTGACGGCCCGATGCCTCAGACCCGCGAGCATATTCTTTTGGCCCGCCAGGTCAACGTTCCCAGGATCGTGGTTTTCATGAATAAATGCGACCAGGTTCAGGATAAGGAATTGTTGGACTTAGTGGAGATGGAAGTCAGAGACCTTTTAAGCAAATATAAATTCGATGGGGACAACACCCCTATTATCAAGGGAAGCGCTTTGGATGCTTTGAATAATCCTAAGGATTTTGAAGGCAAGGCCAAACCGATCCTTGATCTGATGAAAGCTGTCGATGATTTTATTCCCGTCCCCGTGCGTGAGTTGGACAAGCCTTTCTCCATGGCCGTGGAAGACGTGTTTTCCATTTCCGGTCGCGGAACAGTGGCCACCGGTCGTATTGAACGCGGCAAGGTCAAGGTTGGTGAAGAAGTCGAAGTTGTTGGTCTTCGCCCGGCTGTTGCCAAGACTGTCGTGACCGGCGTTGAAATGTTCCGTAAGGAATTGGATGAGGGTCAGGCCGGCGATAACGTAGGCTTGCTCTTAAGAGGCGCTGACAAGGACAATATGGAACGCGGCATGGTGTTGGCCCTGCCTGGTTCCATCAAACCGCATACCAAATTCAAGGCCACGGTCTACATCTTGACCAAGGAAGAAGGCGGACGACATACCCCGTTTTTCAAGGGTTACCGTCCGCAATTTTATTTTAGAACCACGGACGTGACCGGTACTGCCGAGCTTCCCGCTGGCGTTGAGATGTGTATGCCGGGCGATAACGTGGTATTGGAAGTTGAGCTTATCACACCGGTCGCCATGGAAAAGGAACTGCGCTTCGCCATCCGCGAAGGCGGCCGTACCGTGGGTGCCGGTGTTATCTCGGAGATCATCAAGTAATGCAAAAGATCCGTATAAAACTTAAAGCGTTCGATCACCGCCTGATTGACCAAAGCACGCAGGAAATCGTGGATACGGCCATCCGTACAGGGGCCACCATCCTGGGGCCAGTGCCTCTACCCACGAAAAAAGAGCTGTACACCGTGCTGCGTTCACCGGTTATCGACAAGAAATCTCGCGAACAGTTTCAGTTGGCCACGCATAAGCGGCTGATTGATCTGGTCAACCCCACCTCCAAAACTGTGGAGGCCTTGCGCAAATTGAATTTGCCGGCCGGGGTGGATGTTGAGATTAAACAGTAATTTGAGCGAAGGCGTTGAGGGAAAAGACTCAAGACCCTTGGCGTATGGAGGTTCTATAAAATGATCCGTGGTTTAATGGGAAAAAAAGTAGGCATGACGCAGATCTTCGACACCGAAGGCAATATAACGCCGGTGACTGTCGTCGAGGCTGGTCCTTGCACTGTGTTGGGTTTAAGAGAGAAGCCCAGTAAGGTTGTTTTAGGCTATGAGGCGGTTAACGAAACGCGTCTAAGAAAGCCGGTGCTGGGGTTCTTTAAGAAATTAGGCCAAACGCCTTTAAAGCATATTAAGGAATTTGAGTCTGCCGATAACAAGGATTACAAGGTGGGCGATCAGCTTAAGGCCGATATGTTCAAGGCCGGTGATTTCGTGGATGTGACAGGCACCTCCATCGGTAAAGGTTTCCAGGGTGGTATGGTGCGCTGGAATTGGAACGGCGGCCCTGCGGCCCATGGTTCCATGCATCACCGCCGTGTCGGTTCCATTGGTTCGAGCTCTGATCCGTCCCGCGTTTATAAGGGACAGCACATGCCCGGGCACATGGGTATGGACACTGTGACCGTGCAATCCCTGCGCGTGATGCGTGTGGATGCCGATCAAAATTTGATCCTGGTCAAAGGTGCTGTGCCGGGTCACAAGAATGGTTTTGTGGTGATCAATAAATCCAAGAAGCGGGCGTTCCGTTCGTTGGATGAAGTCAAGGCTTCTCAATCAACTGTTAAGAAAAATCCGATGAAGCAAAGTAAGGCTGCCGCGGGTGTTACCAAGGGCGCCAAGAAATAAGGATTAAGTATATGCCAGAATTAAATGTCGTTGATATCAAAGGTAATAAGGCTACGAGTGTTGATCTCCCCAAGGAGCAATTCGGCGTGCACGTGCATGATGCCGTGATCCATCAGGCGGTTGTCATGTACAATGCCAATTTGCGCCAGGGCAATGCCTCCACCAAGACCCGTAATGAGATCTCCGGCGGCGGTAAAAAGCCATGGGCTCAAAAGGGTACAGGCCGTGCCCGTCAGGGTTCCACCCGTTCCCCGTTGTGGAAAAAGGGCGGTATCGTCTTCGGGCCTCAGCCGCGTGATTTCGGTTACACTTTGCCCAGGAAGACCCGTGTGGCTGCTCTGCGTGAAAGCCTGAATGCCAAATTTTTGGATAACAGCCTTTTGTGCGTCGATAATTTGGAAGTGCCTTCGGGCAAGACCAAGGATTTCGAGGCTATCTTAAAGAATCTGAAAGTGCAAGGCCGCACCCTGGCCGTGCTTGATGGCAGCAACGAAAAGACCTTGCTGGCCTCACGCAATATCGCGCGTTTGACCCTGGTGCGCGCCATGGATGCCAATGCCGCGGATATCATGAACAATAAAAATGTCCTGGTGACCAAGGAAGCTTTAAAGACTTTGTTAAAGAGGATTGAGTAATGATTACTTGCTACGATATTGTCAAAGCGCTGGTGCATACGGAAAAAGGAACGAGCCTGGGAAAAGACCGTCAGTATCTTTTCCGGGTCGCCACTACAGCCACCAAGGTGGATGTGAAGCGTGCCGTCGAAGAAATTTACAAGGTGAAGGTGGATGCTGTTAATACCATTAACGTGCCCGGCAAATTAAAGCGCGTGCGTACCCGTGCCGGATACACCACGGCTTGGAAAAAAGCCATTGTCTCTCTTAAAGAGGGACAGAAGATCGAAGGATAAAGAATATGGGTCTCAAACGTTTCAGACCATTTACAAACGGTGTTCGCCACGCGGCTCTGCCGGATTTTGCTGAGCTGACCAAGGGCAAACCGGAAAAATCTTTGTTGGAGCCTTTAAAGAGAACCGGCGGCCGTAATTCCTATGGACGCATTACCTCCCGCCATCGTGGGAGCGGGCACAAGCGCATGTACCGCGTCATTGATTTCAAGCGTACACGCCTGGATGATCCCGCCGAAGTTTTAGGCATTGAATATGATCCTAACCGCACCTGCCGCATTGCGCTGATCCAATATAAGAGTGATAAAAGCAAATCCTACATTTTAGCCCCCGTGGACCTGAGGGTTGGTCAAGTGGTGGTAAGCACCAATAACGCCGACGTGGATATGTTGGCCGGTAATTGCCTGCCGCTGCGCAAGATTCCGCTGGGGACGGCTATACATAATATCGAATTAAAGCCCGGCAATGGCGGCCAATTGGCCCGTTCCGCCGGCACCTCGGCCCAGCTCATTGCCAAGGAAGGCAACATTGCCCATTTGCGCCTGCCTTCGAGCGAAGTGCGCAAGGTATCCATCGATTGCCGCGGCACTGTCGGACAATTGAGCAACGTGGAAAATGAAACAGTTTCAATCGGTAAAGCCGGGCGCAGCCGCTGGTTAGGCCGCCGTCCGCAATCACGCGGTGTGGTGATGAACCCCGTGGACCATCCGCATGGCGGTGGTGAAGGTAAAGCTCCTCAGGGTAATCCTCATCCGGTGACCCCGTGGGGTAAACCGACCAAGGGCTACAAGACCCGCAGCCGTCGTAAATATTCCAATCAGATGATCGTCAGAAGAAGGACAAAATAACATGAGCCGTTCCGTTAAAAAAGGCGCATACGTCGAAGAATCCTTAAACCGCAGATTTGAGAAGGTGATGACTTCAGGCACCCGGCAGCCCATCAAGACCTGGTCCCGGCGTTCCACCATCATCCCGAATTTTGTGGGCTACACCTTTGCCGTGCACGATGGCCGCAAGCATATGCCGGTTTTTATCACTGAGAACATGGTGGGCATGAAACTGGGCGACTTTGTCCCTACCCGTACTTTTAAAGCGCATGGCGGTGTCAAGGCCAAGAAAGCCATGCAGAAAAAATAACCTCCTCATAACCCGGTTATGAGAAACTCATAACCGGCTTATGTAAAGGTCAAGGAATAATATGATATCTATAGCCAGAGGCAAATATTTAAGAGTTTCGTCGATGAAGATGCGCCAGGTTTGTGACGCCATCCGCGGCAAGGATGTGCCGACCGGTCTTGCCATGTTGTCAGCCATCAACAAGGGGGCCAGCGCCCATGTCAAGAAGGTCTTGGATTCAGCGGTGCACAATGCCAAGCAAAAAGGTTTAAGTGAAAATCAGCTTTTTATCAAGGCCATCAGCGCCAATCATGGCGGCGCGTGGAAAAGATTCCGGGCCGCTTCTTTCGGCCGTGCCACGCCGATCCTGCGCCGGACAACGCATTTAACCGTCGAACTCGACGTCAAAACCAATTCATAAGGAGATATTGTGGGTCAAAAAGTTCATCCCTTAGCACTGAGATTAGGATACACCAAAAACTGGCGCAGCCTTTGGTTTGCCCAGCGCAAGGAATATTCCGACAATATCAAGCAGGACTTTAGGATCCGCAAGTACATCCGCGAAAAATTTGAGCAGGCTGCCGTGTCCATGATCGTCATCGAGCGTTTGGCTGAACAGGTGAAGGTGCGCATTCACACCGCGCGTCCCGGTGTTATCATCGGCCGCCGCGGGGCTGACATTGACCGTTTACGCGCGGAGCTTAAGGATATCACCAAGAAGGACATGGATAAAATTGTCATCGACATTCAGGAAATCAAGAACCCCAACGTCGATGCGCAGTTGGTGGCCCAGGCTGTGGCGTTTCAATTAGAGAAGCGCGTGGCTTTTCGCCGCGCCATGAAGCGTGCCATTGAGCAATCCCGCGCCGCCGGTGCCAAGGGCATCAAGATCCGCTGCGCCGGACGTTTGGGTGGCGCTGAAATGGCCCGTACAGAAAAATATCATGAAGGCAAGGTGCCTTTGCAAACCTTGCGCGCGGATATTGATTATGGTTTTGCTGAAGCTAAAACCACCTATGGTTTGTTGGGCATTAAGGTTTGGATTTATAAAGGTGATGTGATCAAGGATCAGGAAGAAATCGAAGCCAAGGCAGCGGCCGCCGCAGTGCAGCCGCAGGCCCAGCCTGCCGCGCCTGTCGCACCGGCAGCGCCTGCAGCAGCTTAATTTAAGGAAGAAAAAAATATGTTGTTAATGCCCAAAAGAGTCAAGTATCGTAAAACGCAAAAAGGCAAATCCCGCGGGATTGCCACCACCGGCGCGCAAATGCATTTCGGTGAGTATGGCTTAAAGGCCCTGGAGAACGGTTTCGTTCCTGCCCGTCAGCTGGAAGCTTCCCGTGTGGTCGTGGCCCGTAAATTGCGCGGTACCGGAAAATTGTGGATCAATGCCTTCCCGCACAAATCCATCACCAAGAAACCGGCTGAAACCCGTATGGGTAAGGGCAAAGGTGACCTGGATCATTGGGTGGCGGTAGTCAAGCGCGGTAAGATCGTTTTTGAATTGGGCGGCGTGCCTGAAGATTTCGCCAAGCAGATCTTGCGCCTGGTGGCTTTTAAATTGTCCGTTAAAACCAAATTTGTGACGCGTGGGAGTGGTCATTAATATGAAAATCAAAGAATTAAATAATCTCAGCGAAGATGATTTGATGGCCAAGGAGAAACAGTTAAAGAAGGATCTCTTTGACATGGAATCCACCCGTCAGATGGGCCGCGTGGAGAAGCCGGCTAATTTTCGTAATATCCGTCGGGACATTGCCCGTATTTTAACGATTCTCAACGAACGCCGTATTTCTATCAAAAATAAGGAAACAAATGGAAAAAAGAACTAATCCCCGCAGATTTTTAACCGCCGTGGTTGTCAGCGACAAAATGGACAAGACCCGTGTCGTCCAGGTCCAGACCGTTCAAAAGCACGGCAAGTATGAAAAGCAGGTGCGTAATTTCGCCAAGTATAAAGCGCATGACGAGAAAAATGCCGCCAAGACCGGCGATGTGGTGAGGATCATGGAATCGCGGCCTTTGTCCAGGGACAAGCGCTGGATCATCAGCGAGATCGTCGGGGCCAAGGTCTAAGCCAAGAGAGAGGTCAGAATGATACAACTTAAAACTATTTTAGATGTGGCGGATAACACCGGTGCGCGCAAAGCTTCGTTGATCGGCGTTTTAAAAGCCAAGGGCAAGCACTGGGCCAAGGTGGGTGACATTGTCAAGGTGAACGTCAAGGAAAGCACGCCTGATGCCGTTATCAAAAAAGGCAGCATGGCCAAGGGCATTATCGTGCGCACCAAGAAAGCCATCCGCCGTCAGGACGGTACCTACGTGCGTTTTGACACCAATGCCGTGGTGATCATTGATGACGCGGGCAACCCCAAGGGCACGCGTGTCTTCGGGCCTGTGGCACGCGAGTTACGTAACATGGAATTCATGAAAATCATATCATTAGCTCCAGAGGTGGTTTAAATGTTAAGAATCCGTCGGGATGACACGGTCATCGTCATGGCTGGCAAGGACAAGGGCAAAACCGGCAAGGTGGTCAAGGTGATGCCTAAGGCCGGCAAAGCTGTGGTTGAAAATATCAATGTGGTCAAAAAATCCGTCAAGAAGGGTGATACTTATCCTCAGGGCGGTTATATCGAGTTGGAGAAGCCTGTGGCCTTGGCCAATCTGATGCTGGTGGACAAAAAATCAAGTAAGGCTACCCGTTTTTCAGTCAAGGTTTTAAAAGACGGCGGCAAAGAGCGTATCGCTGTTGCCAGCGGTGAAACAATATAAGGAAGGGATCATGGCTCCACGTTTATTAGAAAAATATCGCAAAGAAGTTATTCCTCAAGTGCAGGAAAAGTTCAAGATTAAGAATCCCATGGCTGTTCCGCAACTGTCCAAGATCGTTGTGAACATGGGGGTGGGTGAGGCTATTGGCGACCAGAAACTATTGGACCGCGCGGCCGAGAATTTGGCCCAGATCACAGGGCAAAAGCCCGCCATCCGCCGGTCGAAAAAGGCCATTTCAAATTTCAAGTTGCGCGAGAATCTGCCTATCGGTTGTAAGGTGACCTTGCGCCGCAGCCGCATGTATGAATTTTTGGACCGGCTGGTGAATGTCTCCCTGCCGCGTATCCGTGACTTTAACGGCACGTCCCGTAAGGGTTTTGACAAGGGCGGCAATTATACCTTGGGGATTTCCGATCAGGGTATTTTCCCGGAGATCGATGCCGGTGCCCGCGATCATCGCATTCAGGGTATGGATATTTCTTTTGTTTTCGCCAACGGTAACAAAGAGCAGAATTTTGAGGTATTGCGCCTTTTGGGCATGCCTTTCACCAAACAATCATCGTAAAGGTATCACACATTATGGCCAAAAAAGGATTAATCAACAAATCATTAGAAATACCAAAATTTTCGGTGCGTCAGCATAATCGCTGTGGATTGTGCGGCCGTTCGCGCGGGTACATGCGCCGTTTCGGCGTCTGCCGTATTTGTTTTAGAGAACTTGCCTGGAAGGGTGAAGTCCCAGGCGTCAAGAAAGCGAGCTGGTAATGTCCGTTTCTGATCCTATCGCAGATACATTAACCATCATCCGCAACGCCACCCGTGCGCGCAAAGAAACCGTGGAATTCCCGGCTTCCAATTTGCTTGAACGCATGGTGACCATTTTCAAGAAGGATGGTTATATCGAAGATTTCCGCATGCTCAAAGATAACAAGCAGGGCGTTCTGAAAGTTTATTTAAAGTATGAAAACAATAAGCCCTCGATCATAGGGTTAAAGCGCGTCTCCCGTCCGGGCTTGCGCGTGTACACAGACAACAACCGTATTCCCAGGGTTCTCAACGGCTTGGGCACGGCGGTGATTTCAACCTCCAAAGGTTTGATTTCTGATCGCGAGGCTAGAAAGTTAAAAATCGGCGGAGAAGTTCTCTGCTATATCTGGTAAGGATTTTTTATGTCAAGAATTGCTAAAACAGCTGTTGATTTACCCAAGAACGTCAAGATCTCCTTTGATAAGGAAGCTATCAACGTCGAAGGCCCCAAAGGCAAATTGTCTTTGACCATGCCCGCGGACGTCGCTTTGGAAAACAAGGATAATAAGGTCTTTGTCAATCGCTTAAGCGATACCAAGCAGGCCAGGTCCAATCATGGCACCACCAAACGCCTGATCGATAATATGTGCGTCGGTGTGAGCAACGGCCATAAAAAAGATCTGGAGATCCAGGGTGTTGGTTTTCGTGCCGCTGTCCAGGGCAATAAACTGGTATTGAATATCGGTTTCTCCCATCCGGTGGAATATGAATTCCCCAAGGATGTCAAGGTGACCGCGGCCAAGCCCACTGAAATTTCGGTCGAGGGTGTGGATAAGGCGTTGGTTGGTTTGGTCGCCGCCAAGATCCGCGGTTTCAAGCCGCCGGAACCGTATAAAGGTAAAGGTATTAGGTACGTTGGAGAAATTGTTAAACGCAAACAAGGTAAACAGGTCACCAAATAACCAAGAAGCTTTCGCCTAGTCGAAGCAATAGGGAAAATTATGTTAAACGTCAAAGAACAAAAGAGAATTTTCCGGCATGAGCGCATCCGTGACGGTTTAAGCGGCACCCCTGATCGTCCCAGGCTTTGTCTGCACCGGTCATTGAATAATTTACAGGCCCAGATCGTTGATGATTCCGTTGGCAAGATATTAATCGGCAAGTCAACCCTGGCTAAGGATGTTAAATCAAAATTGAAATCCGGCGGCAACGTGAACGCTGCGACCGCGTTGGGCGAGGCTTTGGCTGCCGAAGCGATCAAGAAGGGCATCAAGAAGGTTGCCTTTGACCGCGGGGGTTATATGTATCATGGCCGCATCAAGGCATTTGCCGAAGCTGCCCGAAAAGCAGGATTGGAGTTCTAAGGAGATTATGAAAGAAATCAAAAAAGTCGACGAGAAAGATTTAGCCGTTAAAACCGCGGCCCAGGCCGAACAGATCCTGGAGCAGGAAAAAGAAGTGATAGCTCCCGTGGCTGAAGAAGCCGCTCCTGAGGCAGTTGCTGCCCCGGGCCAGCCAGGTCCGACAGGTCCTCAAGGACGCGGTGGCCGCAAACGCGGTGCCGGTGACCGCAAACCCGCGGCCAAGAAGAGTTCTTCGTTGACGGACAGCGGTTTTATTGAGAAGGTTGTTTCCATCAACCGCGTTTCTAAAACCACCAAGGGTGGTACGCGTTTGGCTTTTTCCGCGCTCGTTATTGTGGGCGATGGCAAGGGCAAGGTGGGTTATGGTTTGGGCAAGGCCGGCGAGGTCGCCACAGGCATCAAGAAAGCCCTGGCCGCGGCCAAGAAGCAAATGATCTATATTCCCCGTCGTGGAACGACCATCACTCATGAGATTATCGGCCAATGCGGTTCAGCCATTGTGCTTTTAAAGCCCGCTTCCGAAGGTACCGGTGTTATCGCTTCTGGAGCTGTCCGCGCGGTGTGCGACGGGGCCGGGATTTCCAATATTTTGACCAAGTGTCATCGTTCCAACAATCCTATTAATGTGGTCAAGGCCACCTTTGACGGGCTCTCACGTTTGAAAGCCATCCGTGCGGTTGTCCAAGAGGTAAAGCCTGCAGATACCAAAGAGGTTCCCAATGCAAGTCCATCAGCTTAGAAGTCCTGAAGGTTCACGCAAGCGTAAAAAAATCGTGGGTCGTGGCCGCGGTACCGGTCATGGCAAGCGCTGTGGCAAAGGTCAAACCGGCCAGAACTGCCGTGCCGGCCGTGCGGTGATGCTCGCCTATGAAGGCGGACAGATGCCTTTACTGCGCCGTCTCCCCAAGGTTGGGTTTAACAGCAAATGGCCGCTCAAATTCCAGGTGGTCAATTGCGAAAGCCTTAACCGTTTTGAAGAAGGCACCACCGTGACCCCTGAACTTTTAAAGAGCCGTCAATTGATCCGCTCTCTCTTGCAACCGGTGAAGATTTTAAGTGTGGGCAACGTCACTAAGAAACTCAACGTTCAGGCGCATTGTTTTTCCAAGTCAGCCGCTGAAAAAATCACCAAGGCTGGCGGAACTTCCGAAGTATTGGTCCTCAATTCGGACATACTGTCTTCAAGCCAGACGGCGTAATCATTTATGTTCTCCCAATTTTTAAAAGGGTTATCGAACTGTTTTAAAGTTCCGGAACTGCGCCAAAAAATCCTTTTTACCCTGGGGATTCTCGTCATTTACCGTCTGGGTTGCTATATCCCGACCCCCGGCATCAATGGGGAGGCATTAAGCCAGTTCTTTCAAAAAATGAACAGTGCTAATGGTGGTAACAATCTGCTTACCATCATGTCCATGTTCTCCGGCGGTGGTTTTGGCCGGGGCGGCAGCCGGGGCGGCAGCATGACGGTTTTTGCCCTGGGTGTCATGCCTTACATTTCCAGTTCCATCATCATGCAGTTATTGACCGCCGTGATCCCTTCTTTAGAGAAACTCTCCAAGGAAGGACAGGCCGGTTATAAGAAGATCAACCAGTACACCCGCTACGGCACAGTGGGTCTGGCCATGGTCCAGGGTTTTTTCATCGCTCTTTGGCTTGAGTCGCCTACCAGCTTTGGCGGTGTGCAAATTGTGGCACACCCGGGCTGGGGTTTTCGATTTACCACCATGATGAGTTTGACCGCGGGCACGGTATTCTTGATGTGGCTGGGCGAGCGCATCCAGGAAAAGGGTGTGGGTAACGGCACATCGCTTATCATCACCACCGGGATTTTATCCCAGGCGCCCATGGCCTATTATTACCTGCAGCTGTTATTGAATCCTACCAGCGGCGCCAGTCAGCTGCAGCCGATAGCGCTGGTCCTCATGTGTTTCTTTTTAGTCGCGGTGATTATCTCGGTTACCCTGATCTCTCAAGGCCAGCGCCGCATCCCGGTGCAATACGCCCGTCGGGGAGGCACTACTTCCCAGGCCGTGGGGCAAGGGACCTTTATTCCGTTGAAGGTGGATACGGCCGGCATCATCGCCATTATCTTCGCGCAGTCCATTATTTTGTTTCCGGTGACCATCTCGTCGTTCTGGCCGCAAAGTAATTTGCAGCATTTCGCCTCATTTATTTCGCGCGGGCATTGGCCTTATTACACGATCTATGCCGCGCTGATCATTTTCTTCTGCTATTTTTATACGGCCATTGTTTTTAATCCGACGGATGTCGCTGAAAATTTAAAGAAGCACGGCGGGTTTGTCCCCGGCATCCGCCCGGGCAAAGAAACCGCGGATTATCTGGATTATGTGCTGACACGCATTACGGTCGTCGGTTCTTTGTTCATTTGTATCATCGCGGTGATGCCGGATTCCATCATGGCTTCCTTTCAGGTGCCGTATCTGGTGGCTTCATTCTTCGGAGGCACCGGTGTCTTGATCACCGTCGGCGTGATGCTCGATACCATGAAGCAGATCGAATCCCATTTGCAGATGCATCATTACGAAGGTTTTATGAAATACGGCCAATTGCGCAGCCGCAATTTGAGTTCAAGTGCCATGAGCTTTAGCAGCGGTGCCGTCAGCGGCGGGGGTGCGCAGTGAGGGTTGTTCTGCTGGGGCCTCCGGGTGCCGGCAAAGGTTCTTTGGCTGGATTGCTTAAAGAGAAATACCATTTAGCGCATATATCGACGGGTGATATGTTACGTGAAGAAATCAAGAAGGGCACAGCGCTCGGGGTCGAGATCAAAAATTTGATTGCCAGCGGCGCCCTGGTTTCTGATGAGCTGGTGACCAAATTAGTCGAGCAGCGCATAACCAGCGGACAAGATTTGCAAAACGGCTATATGCTCGACGGGTATCCGCGTACGGTCAAGCAAGCTCAGGACCTGGATATGATTTTAGCGAAAGCCCAAGCGCCTTTGGATTTCGCGCTGAACATGGATGCTGACCCGGATCTGATTTTAAGAAGATTGACCGGACGCCGCGTCTGCCGCAAATGCGGGGCTATTTTTCATATGATCAATCATCCCCCTAAGAAATCGGCTGTTTGCGATATCTGCAGCGGTGAGCTTTACCAGCGCACGGATGATAACGAAGAAACGATTAAAGCCAGGATGAAGGTGTACGTGGAAAGCACGCAGCCCATCATCGATTATTACGGCAGGCAAAATAGATTAAAGAAGCTGGATGGTAATTTAGAAACCGTGGATTTGGCCGATGAGCTGGCCGCCATGCTTAAATGAAATCCGTTGCCGGAATCAAAATCAAGAGCACTAATGAAGTTGACATTTTAAGAAAAGCTGGTAAGATTCTTAGTTCCATTGTTCTACAGTTGCAAGGCTCTTTAACAAGCGGTATCACGACGAAAGAAATCGACAGACGAGCTGAAGAATTGATCCGCCGCAATAAGGTGATCTCGGCTTTTAAAGGCTATCGCGGTTTCCCGGGATGCGCCTGTATTTCAGTCAATGACGGTGTGGTTCATGGCATCCCCAATAACCGGGTCGTCAACAACGGCGACATTGTCAGTCTGGACCTTGGCATCATTTACGAAGGGTATTATTCCGATACGGCCGTGACGGTTCCTGTGGGGGATGTTCCGCCGGATGTCAGCCGTTTGATGGAAGTGGCCCAAGCTTCCCTGTCTCGGGGAATCGAGCAGGCCAGGGTGGGCAACAGGCTCTCTGATATTTCATTTGCCGTGCAAAGTTTTGTGGAGATGCACGGATTTTCCGTGGTCCGGGATTTTGTGGGGCATGGCATCGGCCGCGCTCTTCACGAAGAACCGGAGATCCCCAATTACGGGCGTGCAGGCCAGGGGCCGGTTTTGGCCGAAGGCATGGTCTTCGCCATTGAGCCCATGGTCAACATGGGCACGCACCGCACCAAGGTGCTCAATGACGGCTGGACCGTGGTCACCGAAGACGGTAAACCCTCGGCGCATTTTGAACATACGATTGTGATTACGGCCAATGGCCCGGAGATATTGACTAAATAATCCGCCACCGACATGGCGGAAAAGGTTATGGCGAAAGAGGATTTGATAGAGGTCGAAGGTACGATCGTTGAAGCATTGCCCAACGCGATGTTCCGGGTGGTTCTGGAAAATAATCATAAAGTTTTGGCGCATGTGTCGGGAAAGATCAGGATGAATTTCATCCGCATCCTGCCCGGCGATAAAGTAAAGCTCGAATTATCACCGTACGATTTAAGCAGGGGAAGAATCACATTTAGATTAAAATGACCATCCCACCTCCGGGAGGTAGGATGGTTAAATAAAGGAAATAGAATGAAGGTTAAATCATCAGTCAAAAGAATTTGTTCCAATTGCAAAATCATCCGCCGCAACCGGGTGGTGCGGGTTATTTGCAGCAACCCGAAACACAAACAAAGACAAGGATAATTTAAAATGCCCAGAATTTTAGGTATTGATCTTCCGAAAGAAAAACGCATCGAGGCCGCGCTTCCTTATATTTACGGGATCGGACCGGCCCGCAGCCGCCAGATTTTGGACCAGGCTCAGATCAGCCACGACAAGCGCGCCAAAGACCTGACGGAAGAAGAAATATCGCGCATCACAGGCCTGGTGCAGAAGAATTACGTGACCGAAGGTGATTTGCGCCGCGAGATCAACGAGAACGTGCGTCGTCATATGGAAATCGGCACCTACCGCGGCATACGCCACCGCAAAGGCTTGCCCGTCAGGGGACAGCGCACCAAGACCAATGCCCGTACCCGTAAAGGCAAGAAACCTGTGGTTGGACATATCATTAAAAAGGAAGCAGCTCCTGCTGCCAAGAAAGCTTAAATCCTATGGCCAATAAACAAGAACAAAAAACGGATCAAAATCAAACAGCCAAGAAAACCGTAGCCAAGGCCAAGAAGAAAAACCTTAAAGGCGTTACTTCAGGCCTGGCCATGATTCAGGCTTCATTTAATAACACCATCGTGACCATTTCTGACAAGCAGGGCAATACCATCAGCTGGGCTTCGCCCGGCCTGGTTGGTTTTCACGGCTCCAAAAAATCCACTCCTTTCGCCGCGCAGATCGCGGCCACGGACGCTGCCCGCCGCGCCAAGGAATTGGGTTTGGTGAGTGTGGATGTTTTCGTCAAAGGTCCGGGCTCAGGCCGCGAATCCGCGATCCGCGCCCTGGTTGCCGCTGGTTTGCACGTGACTTCAATCAAAGATGTGACACCGATCCCGCATAACGGGTGCCGTTCACGCAAGAAACGCAGGGTATAACACACATCGTCGCTTCCCATAAGGGGAAATCCATATAAGGATACGGCTGCCAAGCTGGTGCGACAAAAATGGGAAAGGGAAAAATAAGTTATGGGTCGTGATTTAGGTCCAGATTGCCGCCTCTGCCGCCGTGAAGGCGAGAAGCTTTTCTTAAAAGGCGCACGCTGCTACACGCATAAATGCGCGGTATCCCGTCGGGAATACGCTCCCGGCCAGCATGGCGTTAAGAAAGGCAAGCTCTCCAACTTCGGTGTACAGATGCGCGAGAAGCAAAAGATCAAGCGTATTTACGGGGTTTTGGAAACCCAGTTTAGAAATTATTTCTTAAAGGCCACGGCCATCAAGGGCGTGACCGGTCATACCTTATTGCAATTTTTAGAAAGACGTTTGGACAGCGTGTTGTTTAACGCCGGCTTTGCCAAATCGCGTACGGATGGCCGTCAGATTGTCAGCCATAATCACGTCTCGGTCAATGGCCGTCGCGTGAATATTGCCTCTTATCTGGTCAAGCCCAACGACACCGTTGAGATCAAGACCGATGCCAAATCGCTCAATACGCTCAAGGCCAATGTCGAAGTGACCAAGGAACGTAAGGTCCCGGCCTGGATGCAGGCGGATGGCGCTAATTTGAGTATTAAGATCTTGCGCATGCCCACCCGTGAGGATGTGACTTTTGGCGTGAATGAACAGCTCGTCGTCGAGTTGTATTCCAGATAAAAGTCGTGACAGGCACAACTTTTTATTAACTCGTATGACCTGCTGGTTTACCGCTGGCAGGGGACATAAAAAATTAAGGAGAGTAAGATGGGAGTAAAATGGCGCGATTTTCAAATGCCCAAACGTTTGGACTGCGAAGAAGGCAGCTACACGCCGACTTACGGCAAATTCGTGGCTGAACCTTTTGAGCGCGGTTATGGTGTGACCTTAGGCAATTCTTTACGCCGCATTCTTTTATCGTCGATTGAAGGCAGTGCCGTGACTTCCATCCGCATCGAGGGTGTTTCTCACGAGTTTTCCACCATGCCTGGCATTTTGGAATCAGTAACCGAGATCGTGCTTAACATCAAGGCCCTGGTGGTGCGTTCGCACTCCAAGACCCCTAAGACGATTTTTATCAAGGCCAATAAAAAAGGTGAGATCAAGGCCAAGGATATTATCTCCGATGAAATCATCGAGATTTTAAATCCCGAGCATCATTTACTTACCTTGACCCAGGACATTCCTTTTAACATGGAACTGGAAGTTTCCCGCGGCCGCGGTTATGTGCCGGCGGATCAGAATAAGAAAGAAGGCGCGCCCGTTGGTACCATCGTCGTGGATTCTATTTTCACCCCGATCATCAAGGTGAATTTCACCGTCGAGAATACCCGCGTCGGTCAGCGCACCGATTATGACCGCCTCCTGGTTGAGATTTTCACCAATGGTGCCATCAACCCCAAGGAAGCTTTGTTGTACGGGGCTAATATTTTACAGCGCCACTTGGACGTTTTCGTGGCTTACGGCCAATTGCCGGAAGAAGAAGAGCAGGAAGAGGAAGTTTCCGCCGAAGAAGAGGCTTTATACGCCAAACTGCGTTTGCCGATCTCCGAGCTGGAACTCTCAGTGCGCTCATCCAATTGCCTCAAGGATGCCAATATCAAGACCATCGGCGATTTGGTCAGGCGCCAGGAGCCGGAGTTGCTGGAGTTCCGTAATTTCGGTAAGAAATCATTAACCGAGATCCAGGATATCCTCAAGGCCATGGGCTTAAGTCTGGGCATGAAGGTGGACAGCAAGAAATTAAGGACCAAATAATATGAGACACGGATATGCCGGCAACCGTTTAAGCCGTAATAGAAGTTTAAGAAAAGCGACCCTGCGCGATATGGCCCGTGCCATCCTGGTGCAAGAGCGTATCTGCACCACCAGTGCCAAGGCTAAGGAAGCCAGGAAATTCATCGAGAAACTCATCACTCTCGGCAAAAAAGATACACTGGCTGCGCGTCGCCGTGCTTTTGCGATCCTTTGCGATCACACCATGGTCTCTGAATTATTCAAAACCATTGCGCCTCGCTTTAAGTCCCGCAACGGCGGCTATACGCGTATTATCCCGTATATGCAGCGCAGCGGGGATAACGCAGAATTGGCCTTTTTGGAATTGACTGAAAAATCCAGAGAGATCATCACCAATCAAAAGCGTGTTAAGGCCCAGAAGGATGCGGCTGATACCTCCAAGGTTTCAGAGGCGGAAACCAAGCCTGCAGAGGCTGCAGCAGCAGGTGAAGCTCCCAAAGCGACACCTACGCATTCCCAGGCTGATGTCAAGACAGCGCCTAAGGCCAAGGCCAAACCAACCGGTATCCGCAAGCTCTTCCAGCGCAAAACCGGCGGGGAATAACATTGTCATTCCCGCGAAAGCGGGAATCCAGACGCAAGAGTTTCAACCAGCTCCGTCCTCCGGGACGGAGCTTTTTTATTGTAAAAAAGGGGACTGTCCCGAAATTTTCTATTCGGTTCAGATAATTGGGGTCAGACCCCAATTATTATTGTCATTCCCGCGAAAGCGGGAATCCAGTCACGTGGATATGGTTAAGCCGGTATTGCTCCAGAAACCGGACAGATTTCGGCGTCGTCTTCGGTTTACAGCTCGAAAGTCTTAAAGTTCCCTCCAGGAGATTTGGACTTTCTCGCTGTAAATCCTCGACGACTTTTGCCGAAATCTGCCTAATCGTTTCTTTCGCAACACCGGCTTAATCATATCCGCCAGCCTGGTTGATTAATTTTGACAAAATTATCAAATATTATTAAACTGAAATCAATATATGTCAGAAATAACTACTCAACGAGCAGAACAGGTTTTTCAAGTCTTTTTCCCGCACTACAATAGCTGTAATGAAAAGAATTTTTCATTATCTGACCTCCAATCAAACTATATAAACAATGGTTTTGATATAGATTTTTATTTCAGGAATGGGGTTGATGGAGAATTAAAGATTCAACATACGCGAGTTGTAGGAAATCCAGAAAAAGAATATAGAGAAGCATATTTGGTAGGAAGTTTGTTTAAAGAAATACGTGAATTATTGGATAAAAAGAATGTCAAGGCATCAATAAGCTTAGGTTTTAGAATAGAAATTCCTAGTAATGGTAATGAAAAAGTTTTTTTTGTTGCGGCTTTGTGTAAATTGATAGAATCTAAACTGAAGAATGATAAATTGTCTCGATTTAGTTTTTCTTATGAGGACGATTGGCATAATTTATCAAAAATAGCTCCATATCTGGATCGCCTCGATGTAAGAGAAAGTGAAGATCTCCGTGTAAGTGGTTCATTGACTTTTGGTGGAGCATATTCGGTGATTGATACCAATAAGGCGATTCTGAATGCATATCATAAAAAATTATCTAAGATCAATAGTGATATATCCAAGGTTGAGGCGAAAAACACTGTATTGCTTCTTGATTGTGAGCACACTTTTTTAGATGATTCTTTTCGATGCGAAGAAATTGAAAAGGCGCTTTCTGAATCACCGTTTTTGCAGATTTGGGTTATGACTACTTCACGCCCTAATAGTGGTGCTTGGAGAATCGATAAATAATAGGGGACAGCGCCCTATTATTAAATAATTGGGGTCAGACCCCAATTATTGTGAAGGTGACGGTCTCGAAAATGGGGACATAGAAGGGACCATAGAATAGAAGGGACTAGGTCACTCTCAGGGCACAGGTTGAATAGAAAGGGACAGTCCCGAAAATGGGGACAGGCCAAATAAGAAAAGAGCCGGAGAATAGGATATGAGGGGGATGATTGGTCGTGCGATTTCTCATGTTTCCTACCATGGCCCTGAAATTCATCTCAAGACTTTTCTGATCATCTATTCAATCATAGTCGTTTTGGGCATTACTTATTTTTATCACAGGACCATGAAGTAATAATTGGGGTCAGACCCCAATTATTAAGAACAGTTCCTAATTAAAAAGGAGCCTCTATGGCCAAAAAATGGAAAAAGCGGGGGGAGATTTGTAGCTTCTGCGGCAGGAATCCGGGGTTTTCGACTCAATCCCCCTACTGCCGTGTATGTTCCCATTTCAGCGCCAGGATGAAGAACGAGAGGCTTTCACCCGAGGTCCAGGAGGCCCTTCGCCGATATGTCCGTCGGCATTACTATGTATGTGCTTACTCGCAATTAGAGCTCAATGTCTTCGATTATGCGGATCCCTGCTTCCTGGAGTTCGACCATGTCGTGCCCGGTAATCCCAAAAAAGTCGTTATTTGCTGCGCGTGGATCAATGAAATGAAAGGGGATATGACGGTCAGCGAATTCCACAGGTCTGTTAAGCAGTTATTTAACCTTTGGTTTAAGGGCATAAAAATGAAGAAACCGGAATTCCGCTATTGGTATCGTCTGTTATAATTGGGGTCTGACCCCAATTATTAAATAGGAAAGCAATATGGCTGAATACGATGTCGGCGACAGGGTCGTTTTAAAGGATGATGGTCAGGTCTATAAGGTGGTTGGTGTGCGCACGGAAGATCACATGGTGCTTTATGATTTAGAGCAGGGTGATAAGAGGGCGTCTGTCCGGTTTACCGTGTTGCGCAGTCAGCTGCAGACTCAAAAATCCTACACCCCCAAACAACCGCAGATCGTGATCTTCAAGAAAAGGGCCACGGAATAAGAGCCCAGACCCACAAAAATTGGCTAATTTTAGGGAAATATTGCATACTTTCCCTATATGCCAAAGTATCTAAATATAAGAGCTAATATAGCTTTTGGACTTGCCCTAATCTTTTTGGCTAATACCCTTGGGCCTGTTCCTGCCCAGGCCCAGGAGTTTTCCTTGCCGGCCCCTGGGGTCATGGTGCCTTTGAGCCCTGCGTTTAATCCGCCGGTTCTAAAGGGCATCAAGGTCCATCCGGATAATCCATTCCGTTTTGATTTTATTTTAGACAAAGGGGATAATCCCCAAATTCAGCTTAAAGACGAAGCTAGTCGCCTTATTAAGTACTTCCTCACCAGCCTCACCATTCCTGAAAAAGATCTATGGGTGAATCTTTCGCCGTACGAAAAAGACCGCGTCATTCCTCAAAGCTTTGGCCAAACAGAAATGGGGCGCGATCTCCTGGCAGAAGATTATATGCTCAAGCAAATCACAGCCAGCTTGATCTACCCTGAAGCAGAGACTGGCAAGAAATTTTGGCAGCGCGTCTATGCCGAAGCCACCAAGAAATTCGGTACCACCAATATTCCCGTTAATACCTTTAATAAGGTATGGATCGTTCCGGAAAAAGCCGTGGTTTTCGAAAATGCCAAGGCCGGCACAGCCTATGTGGTGGAAGCTAAGTTGAAGGTGATGTTAGATGAAGATTATTTATCATTGAAAAAGCATACATTAGAAAAAGTGTCAGACACTTTTTCTAATGTTCACCGGCTTGGATCAGAAGTCATTCGCGCAATCGTCATCCCCGAACTCACCCGTGAAGTCAACGAAGGCAAGAATTTCGCCCAGCTGCGGCAAGTCTATAATTCTCTCATTCTGGCCAATTGGTATAAAAAGAAGATCAGGGACAGCATTTTGGGACAAGTCTATTCGGATAAAAATAAGATCAAAGGCATTGGGTATCAATCACCGGCCAATGTTGAATACATCTACCAACAATACATCAAAGCTTTCAAGAAAGGTGTGTTCAATTATATCAAAGAAGAATCGGTATCCATGCAAGGAGCCGTAGGCAGCGATACTGTCTTTAAAAGCACATCTGTTTCCCGCAAATACTTCTCCGGCGGTGTGGGCTTTAGCGCCGCCCAGCTTGTGCCGGTCGCAAAATTTACATCCGATGCCGCCATGCTGCCTCAATCCGCGGGCGAAATGGCCGTTGTTTCCTCTGGTGTTGAGCCTCTTGAAACTGCTAAGGTTGATTTAGCGATGAATTATACCGAAGCCAGTAAAAACTACGGAGCTTTATTTCGATTACAATTCGACAAAAACAGGCCATTTTGGGGCTCCCATATCAGGCAAAGCAGAACATATATCCTGGAAGGCATGGAGAAATTACCAAAAGAAAGAAGGAAGATTGTCACGATTTTAGGCGCCGGAGAAGCCAGAGAAATACCTTTAAAGGATTTGGCTGAAAATTTTGAAAGGGTTAATTTAATTGATATTGATACCGTGAGTATTAAAGCAGTCAGGGATTCCTTACCAAGTCCTTTAAGAAAAAAGGTTGTATTGGTTACCGAAGACGTTTCAGGTATCGGGCAACATTTATTAAGTAGAATCCAAGCCGTTTTGGATGATCCCGCGTATACTTTTCATCCAAATGCTGCAGAAAGAGCAATTTGGCAGATCTTTGGCGAAACAACTTTTGAAATAAATTCAAAATTGTTGCCCTATCACGCGGATTATGTAATTTCTTCCATGGTAGCAGACCAATTGCCTTCGTATTGTCTTTTCAATATCAACGAGAAGTTCAAAGAAAAATTTAAAACTAATTTACAGCAAAGACCAGGGGATCAATTGTATGTAAACGTTTTTGTAAAATTCATCGAGCAACATGCCCATTTATTGAGGGCGTTGGTTAATCCGCAAGGGATTATTTACTGGTCTTCCAGCGTCAAACAAACTGGGCTGAGAGATCATTTCAGTGGCTATCATAAAGCCCGTTATTGGGAAAGAGTGCTGGCAAGCTTAAGGCCTTATAACTGGCCTCAGATTTTTGGATCGAAAGGGATAGCTAGAATCGAACAAATAAGGCCTGAACTCAAAAATCGTGTTCTAGCCCAATTGGAGGCATTCCATAATAATTCACCTGGTTTGGATGACAAATTAACAGCGGACATTATTTTGACAGGAGTGGTTAGTCGAATTTTGCCGGTCGATCTTTCAGAGGAAATTGTTAACCTGTTAATTGAGACCGGCGAGAATTTAGACAGCGAGAAATTTCAATTCAATACGATCCAAAAAGATCATCTTAGTGACTTTTTCCCGGGTGTATTGGAACCTGCTGGTGAAGGAAAAAATTGGGTTTGGATTTCAGAAATTGAGGCCTTGGCCAAAGGCGGAGGAGGAGTTTTTCATGTTGAAGCTTATCTGCTAAAACCATCAGAACCAATTATTAATGGTCGATCGGAAAGGTCCAATCTGGCCATGTCCATCCGCATGCCGGTTCGTCACTCCAGACCCGTTATCAATAATTCCGTTGCATTTTGGACAGGACAATTAGAGAGAGTTTTTGAAAGGGATTATCCCAGTATTGAATTCAGGCTGGCGGATTTTCAGAAGATTTTCAGATACATGATGACACCCTCTACGCCGTCAAAAGAAAGGGATTACATAGGGAGCCCCTATGCCATGAACGAGATCACAGACCCGGAGATTTTCAGAGAAATAGGGCGCTGGTTTAGGGATCAATGGCGGCAAAGGGGCTTGGAAGGTCATGCCAATCAGTATTTGGCCAGACTGACGGGCTACTACATCTCTTCTAAAGATTTTAACTATGTAATGCAATGCCAGCGCAATCTGATCCGGACATATCCGGACGAGAATATCCTCGAATATTTCGTGGGACGCTGGCAGACCGTTTATACCATTTTGCATCTGCGTTATCACGGCCCCCACGTGGATTTCGTCGATGGAGAACCCGAATTTTTTGACAACGATCTGATCGCCGGGGAAGTTCATGAGTATTTAACCGAATTGGTGCGCTATTGGCATGACAAACGTCTGGACCAGGTACCCGACAAGCAGGAAGGTTATGAGGGCGAAATACCATTTACTTACCGGGATTTATTTTTGTGGGGCCTGGTGGTGATGCTGGATCCTCTGGTCCATGATTATATGCTGGAGCCGATGAACGATAAGGACATAAGTTCCCGTGAGGACACTCGCCTGGCTGGTCTGCTGCGGTGGCCAGAGGATGATCCGTTGCAGTCACAGGAGCCCCGGAAATCCATGATCTTTTATCTAAAGCAGATGCTGGATGGCATTGATCTTCCGGGCAGTCAGGAAACGGTGCAGGAAATATTGATCCGGGCCTTTTCAACTGATTGGCAGGGCAAAGGTCTGAGACCGCCCGTTGATGTTTTTAGCTATAAATTCCGTTACAATCCTAAAAGAAACCCGGATGTTTTCGGCAATGATATCATTCCTCCTCGCACCAGGCCGTTTTTAAAAGACAGAATGTTTGTCTTGGCCGCCGGCAGTCAATTGCACGCCTCTTTTCAGGAACAGGAATATTTCGCCGAGCGCGGGGGGCATATTTATGCGGCAGGGCTGCCGGCCTATATGTTTTTGGCCGAGATTCCCTTTATCAAAGAGCAATTTCCCGACTTTATTCCCGTTTTGAACCGCCTCGACCCCGATGGAAAAAACCGGGAGAGAATGCGGACGTTGCAACATCAGTCATATATGGAATTAGAAAATTTCAAACTATCAGAAGTTTACCAAAGCAGGGCCATGCGGACAATGTCTGCAGCCACGCCGGACCGGGCTGATGCCGCCATGACCGAAAAAAGGTTAAAGGATGTTCTAAGAGAGACATTGATCCCGACAGCCGGTGAAACGTACAGGATGATATTCACTGGAAGAACCGGGGCAAACGAATTGTTGTATACCGTTGGTACCCGTCGGATTTCAATTTTGGGATTTTCCGTCAAGAGCACTCCAGGTTATTTTCTTTCAATATCAGACTTTAAAACCATGAAGGGGGTTGATCCTCATTTGGCTGCCATTCTTATGTTTAAGATTATGGCCGTATTTTACAAACTGATGCCGGAGCATGGGAGATTAAAGCTCGATGATCTAACCAATACAGAGACCCTAATTCAAATCGTCGAAGGTTTAAAAGAAGAAAGTCAAAAGAATGGAAAAGTGTTGGACGAACTCATGAGCAAAGGAGAGCCAAGGAAAGGTTTCGTTACATTGTCGATGGCGGATGAGGCCATTGCCAAGCTCAAAGGCGACAAAGATTGGCAACGCG
>Ga0206879_1021_pt1 | contig 41541 bp, 36 predicted proteins | sample Alteio_BWOrgCont_5_FD_152897 | JGI IMG/M metagenome (GOLD analysis project Ga0206879, IMG submission 152897) | Enriched cells from forest soil in Barre Woods Harvard Forest LTER site, Petersham, Massachusetts, United States -... | ecosystem: Environmental > Terrestrial > Soil > Temperate forest > O... | reverse complement strand
TTGAACCTTGGGAAGTTGTCGGAATATAATACATAATATTTGTCTGTTGACTAAATGGGTTCGGTGTATTTTGATACAAAATAGAAGAAGAATTGGCAGATACTGCATTTTCGTTGAGAATATCAGCATTCATTACTGTTTCATCTGAATTCGAGCCATTTTTTACCTTCATCCCCTGCTGAGTATTATTACAGCAAGAATTAATTTGATTCTGCAAAGAGTCTATTCTCTTATTTTGGGATTTAATTGCTTCTGTCAAAATCGGGATTATAGCCTCATAATTGACACTATAATATCCATCATGTTCCTGCCGAACAGTCTGGGGTAATACCCGCATTAATTCTTGTGCAATAAAACCAAAATTGATTCCTGGATTAAAAAAATATTGCGAAAAGGCAGATTGATTATAAACAAAAAACTTTCCATTTAATTTCATTACTTTTTGCATGGCACTATCAATCGGTTGAATATTTGTTTTAAAACGAGAGTCAGAAGAAGTCCAAGCACCTGTAGAATATCCCGTTCCACTAAAGTATGAATTGCCATTAACATAAAATGCATTACCTGACCAAGCTTGAGCGCTTGCGCCAATTCCCAATCCATATTGATTAAGAAACATGTTATAATTAGTGCCACTATACGAATTAGCATCATTTCCTCCCGTTGTCTTAGCATAAAAACCAATACCGTCATTTGAACCCAATCGGAGCAAACTACTTTCATTGTTGTTTATTAGGAAATCTGAACCATTTCTGGCAAGCCCGACATAATAACCCGTATCATTGATCATCAATTTTGAACTCGTTCCTGATAGTAATGTATTTCCATTTACTTGGAACAATTGGCTCGGACTATTTGTCCCTATACCAACATTTCCAGTATAATGGATATGTAATCTTTCAACGCCATCAGTTGTAAATCCAATCTGCCAAGCGCCAGGGTGAAATATTCCGGTAATTGAATCATTTAACCACGTATAATCAGGAGTGGTTGCCGTTGTTGTAGTACCAGTATTATCACAGACAATCATTGGCATGTATTGAGTTCCTGGAGTACGGTTATAAATTGTTGTAAATACAGCGTTACCACCTACTTGTAAAGCTTCTAAAGGTGCAGTATTTCCAATACCAATACCGACATATCCACTGGAATTAACATTTAACTGCGCTTGGGTTTTAAAAAAGACAAATAATGATAATGTCGCTGCAAAAATTAATTTTATCGTTTTCATGTTTTTTGGGGGGGGGGGGGATTTGGTAGTTTTTTAACCTTGTTAATTAATCGAATTGGAAAATTTTATTGACAGGGAGAAACTGCGATGTATAAAGAGCTCCCAGTTGCTTTTGCAAAATAGAAATTTTTAATATACACATTTTCAGATGCTCTTAAGAAAAGGTTCGTTATTCCGCTGGGGGGCGTAACAGTGGAAGAGCCATTAATTGAATCCCGATTATAGACAATCGAATTTGGGGAATATGCACTCCAACTTGAATTGCTGGTAATAATCATGTTGGAAAAATTGCAGTTTAATGTATAATATTTAATACTCTTAATTTTCATATAAGAAATAGAGGTCGATGTTGTATTAATTGAATCGTGATTATAATAAGACGGCGCAACTGTTTTAGTATCAAAATATTTTGCATAATCAGAGTTTAGATTATCATTCGTGTAATAGACGAGGGAAGAAAAAAAGTTCAACAAAAAAGTATCCCGAAGCAGGGTATTAGTGGAACACGTAATAAGAAGGATAAAAGTTTTCAGGATTATGTCCGAAAAATATCGCAACAGGAGAAAAAGGCATAGCCTGAGGATGCAGTTAATCTGTGGGGTATATAACTTTGAATATGCAAAATGAATTATGCAAGAGGTCTAATATTGATTTAGCAGCAAAAAAATATGCATTTATGTATAAAACTGTTACTGCATAATGAAAAATCAATGATCGATTATACTTTCGACAAGAAACCTTTTCTTCCCGTTTTATTTCCGTAATCGTAAAGTTTATTTTTTAGAAATCAAAAAAATCAAATCATCAACGTAAGATATGCTGCTACCATAATTATAAAGGCAAAATTTAACCGTTTTATCAGGATATCCCGTTGGAATTTCGGCCTTCAGGTTAATTTGCTTCCAGCCTTTAGACAACTCTTTAGAAATATTTACAGAAGACTTATAAAAAACCTTGCCGTCTGCTGCTGAAAGGATTAAACAAACAGGATTTTCTGTTGAAAGATTATTTACCTTAATGTCCAATGCATCACCTGCATTAACAGTGAAAGACGTGCAACATGCGTAATTCCCCGGTGGTATCTTAACTGAATAGTTGCCCGAATAATGCTGCTCAGCAGACTGAGACTCAGCATTTGGGAAAGTAAACTCGGGAGAAGAGGAAACAAAAGCCAGATTATCTGAACGTTTTTTCTCGAAATCGCAATTGACTCTTTCTGTTACAGTATACAGATGACTAGCTAAAGAAGTATCGACCTGAAGCAGATAAAAATCTTCTCCTGTTGAATTATTATGTTCAAGGAGTTGAATTTTTTTGATTAAAGATTCTCTCCCTGCTGCTATTTTACTGATAATATTTCGCTCTGTTTGCTCATCTTTCTGCAAAAAATAAATCAACACTTTTTCGTGATTTTCAATAATCTCCGATGAAGAGATTGTCTGATCCCAAAACTGAAAAAAATCTCCTTGTATTGAATAGAAATACGTATTCGGATAATGCGATCTGAGGTAGGCATGGCCCGGGGAAAAATATTTACCGCCATAGGCTTCTCCTAAATGTAAAGCAGATTCAGGATAGCACGACCCTTCAAATGAGGTGGTAATGATTTTTGGGAAACTGGCGTATTTTTTTGCAGTTAAACTTAGCTCATACAACCTGTTTCCATCATTGTATATGGAAGCACTCAGCGCATTATTGTAAATAAGATAAAATGCACATAAGGCAAACGCCGAACTGAACACTACTTTATTTGAAAATCCGATTCCTAAAAATCTGAAAATGGCAAAGAGCGAAGGAATTACCAATAATTGCGGAACAAGTATATAATGGAAGCTGAAATGCTTGGCAGTAAGAACTATTTGCACAGAACTTATAATCCAAAAAGCAAGTGAAAGTCTGAAATAACTGTTTTCCCATTTTTTCAAAACTGCGCCTGCAATTACTCCAAGGGTTATCAGGGCATACCCAAAAGAAAAAAACAATTCTGTAGAAAAAATGTTTACTAAATTGGGCCCAAATGAAGAAACATCAACTACTTGTTCCTTTCCTAAACCATAAATACCGGAATGAGTTGCAAGCCTGTAAAACCAGGAAAACATTTCAGGCAGTCTGTTCCAAATCGGGAATAAAAGCAATCCTGAAAAAACAACTGTTGCAAAAAAATATTTAATAATTACAGAGAATTTTCGAATGAAAAAAAACGGAACAATAATAAAAGGCAGACAAGTAATTTTAGTCGTAATCAGCAGTGCAGTAATTAAAGAGAAGATCCAAAAATCAGCTCTTCCTTTATCCCCTGTCCATACCCATAACAAAGCCGAATAATACGTAAGAATACAGATTATCAGTCCTTCGGGAATAAGAAATACAAAATTCTGAATACCCAGATAGGCACTAACCGGTATCAACTGAAAGAAAAGCGCAAGCCGGACATCTCCTGAATTCTTATAAATCAACTTCCCCGACTGGTAAACAACGAACAGAAAAATCGTTGTCACAACTATGGAAAAAATTTTCAGATAGAACTCGGGTATGGAAAGGACGCTTTCGTAAATTGTCCCGTTGTTTGTGAAAAGATGTATAAAAAATAAGATGCCCCCAGAAAGCCATTCAACAGTGGCACCCGGATGCTCAAACAATCCAACATTAAATTTCCCCGAAGCGATATCAATTCCGCTAATCAGGTAACAGTAAATACCGTCCGGGAATGAAGCATATATTGCCTTCAGGTGATAAAGAAAACAAACGGAGAGAATGCCATAGATTATAGGTAAAGCAAAAAATAAAAACTGAACTTTTGTTGAAACCTTTACACTGGTTGAGGTACTCTTCTCGTTTTTTTCACTGAATCCATATTTCAAAATGCACCAAATCGCCCTGAACCCATCTTTCCATCCAATTTTCTTCCCTTCCTCGTAGGTTCTTCCGTAATAAGAAATCCCAACTTCGTATATACGCACCTTGGGTACACGTGCAATTTTGGCAGTCACTTCGGGTTCAAAACCAAATCTTTTTTCATTCAGATCCAGGCCTTTTATAAGATCTGCCTTGAATAATTTATAACAGGTTTCCATATCTGTCAGATTCAGATTGGAAAATATATTGCTCAGCAAGGTCAGGAATTTATTACCCATAGTATGCCAGAAAAAAAGCACACGATGAGGGTTGCCGCCCATGAAACGGGAGCCGAAGACCACATCGGCGAATCCATCCAAAATCGGTTTCAGCAAAATAGTGTACTCCTGAGGATCGTATTCCAGATCGGCATCCTGAACAATGATGAAATCTCCCGTTGCCAGTTCAATGCCCTTGTGAATAGCGGCTCCTTTGCCCCGATTTAGTTCCTGATTGAAGAGCCGGATATCGGAGTCCGGATGGGAAGCGATGTATTTTTCAATAGATGCCTTTGTTGAGTCTGTTGAACAATCGTTAACAATAATAATTTCTTTCTGAATGCCCCCGATCAGATTAACCGCCAAAACCTTATCCAGGATTAAATGGATCGTGGCTGCCTCGTTGTATGCGGGAATTAAAATGGAAAGCTTTTGGGGCATGTTCTTTTCCTGCTATTTACGTGTTGAACTTTTTTGTTCAGTAACAAATTGATTAAATCCTGATCTTATTTTATCCTTTGCCTGTCCCCATGATAAATCGATGAGCATAGGAGGATCCAGGGTTCGTTCAGCTTCATCAACTGCACTTAATGCATCCAGAACGACTCTCGTATCCTGATAGGGGTATTTTGTTTTATAGAAGGAAATCATTTCAGCAAACGTAAACTGACTGAGAAGGATAGCCAAATCATAATAGTCTTTTCTTTCCTTCCTTTCTTTAATCGCTTCAAGTTTCATACTGGAAATATCTTCTAAAGAAGCAAGCCGGATATGATCTTCTATTAAAAAGGGTTTCAGAAAGGGTATTTCCCAATTGTACAATTCGACTTTAATTCCTTTGATAGTATACCTTAAGCCCCAGCGATTTTCACGTTCAGGTGAAGCGAGCAAAAAAACCTCCTGAATCTCCCGCTTGATAATTGTCTTATCCCAATCCAGCGAACTGAATAAATCGATGTCAACCGACATTCTGTGACCTAACTGAAGAGCAAGTCCTGTTCCTCCGGCCAAACAAAAGCCCTTTAGCGATTGCAATTGCATCAGCCCGTTTAAAGCGCTTACAAGGTCCTCTGAGACTGTATTTTTGAATAACATTTATACCTTTTAGGATCTATAGTAAACATCATGCTAGATAAATTAACTGCCGCTTTCTTCAAATAATTGGCCGACAACAATGTTTCAACAACGACTTCTTTTCCATAACAATTCCAGACTTCAAGAATATCATTCCAAGTACCATCGTTAAATACTTTGAGGATAACGGCCTCACGGTCACGGTCATAATCTATTTTGTTCATATCCGCATCCCAAAAGGCCTTATTGGTTAATTTCGGAACCATTTCACTTTTTTTTCAGTAACCCTACTGCATAGCCGCCAACGACCATATATTCCACCTGGTTTTTATTCATTAACAGGATAAAATCGGTGAAATCCTTCGTAAGGTTCATCTGATTTCAAAATATTTCCTGTCCATTACAGTAGGCAAATTATTCAGTTCTATCCATTGAGCTCTTAAAAATTCGATTGCGGATAAGCGCTCTTCAACAGGCCGGTCTAACCAAAAACTATTGTCGGCATTGGCTTCATCAATAGAATTAAACAGGCTGATCTTGCTTCTGTCCATTTTAAATGATTCTTCAGCTTCTGAGTTGTTCATTGTGTTGCTCTTAATTAATTACCATTTCAGGAATCTCCCCTTCCGCGACCAATTTCCCCAGCGTAGCATTTTTAATTTGCTCTATGCTCACGCCCGGAGCCCTTTCGATCAGCTTAAATCCATGGGGAGTAACGTCAAGCAGAGCCAGCTCGGTGACGATGCGCTTAACGCATCGCACTCCGGTCAGGGGCAAAGTGCATTTGGGGAGAAGTTTGCTTTCCCCGGCCTTGTTTACGTGTTGCATGGCAACTATGATGTTCTCGGCAGAAGCGACCAGGTCCATGGCTCCTCCCATTCCTTTCACCATTTTGCCGGGGATTTTCCAGTTGGCAATATCGCCCTGATCACTTACTTCCATAGCTCCTAAAACCGTGAGATCGACATGTTGTCCACGGATCATCGCAAAACTTGTAGCCGAATCAAAAATCGAAGACCCCGGAAGCAGTGTAACCGTTTGTTTCCCGGCATTGATAAGATCAGCGCTTTCCTCTCCTTCATAAGGGAAAGGTCCCATTCCCAGAATCCCGTTTTCAGATTGAAAAACAACATTCAACCCTTTGGGTACGTAGTTGGCCACCAAAGTCGGAATGCCTATTCCCAGATTCACATAATAACCGTCCTTTAATTCCCTGGCTATACGTTTTGCAATTCCTTCTTTATCAAGCATTTGTTCGGTTTAAGATTTACAAATATACTAGCGATCAGCTTAATTTAATACAAACATTCTTTGCTTCCATAAAAAACCTCAGCGCTTCAAAGCCTCCTTCACGGCCCATTCCCGATTGCTTCATTCCGCCGAAAGGTGTTCTAAGGTCACGGAGCAGCCAGCAGTTTACCCAGATGATACCCGATTGCAGGCGCTGAGCCACGCGGTGAGCCCTGTTTAGGTTAGTGGTCCAAATGATACCCGCCAGACCATACTGGGTACTGTTGGCATAGCCCAGCACTTCTTCCTCCGTGTCAAAGGGAGTCAGCGTCACTACCGGACCGAAAATTTCTTCCTGGTTGGTTCGGCAGTCGAAGACCAGACCTTCAATGACCGTGGGTTCGATGAACCAGCCTCCGGCACATTCCCCGTTTAATTGCACCTGATTGCCACCACACAGAACTGTGCCACCTTCGTCTTTGGCCAGCGCTATATAGGAAAGAATTTTTTCCTTGTGCTGTTTTGACACAATGGCTCCAAGACGGGTTTTATCATCCGCCGGATCACCGGCTTTCAGCTGCTTCGCTTTTTCTACAAATGCCTGTTTGAATTTTTCATACAACGGACGCTCGATAAAAATACGGGAACCGCAAAGGCATATTTCGCCCTGATTTGAAAAAGAAGAATGCATGGTCATTTTCAGCATCTGTTCGAAATCGCAGTCGGCAAAAATGATGTTGGGATTTTTTCCTCCCAGCTCAAGAGAAAGCTTTTTAAAAAGCGGAGCGGCTATCCGGGCAATACCGGCGCCTGTTTTCGTGCCCCCGGTAAAGGAAATAACAGGAATCGAAGGGTGCGCCGTTATAGCGGCGCCCACCCTGTGCCCGTACCCATGAACAATATTCAAAACTCCTTTGGGCAAACCTGCAGCAATGCAGAGTTCGCTTAATAGAAAAGCCGTCATGGGTGTGATTTCAGAAGGCTTTGCAACAACCGTGCAGCCGGCAGCCAGTGCGGGGGCTATTTTCCAGGTAAACAGATACAAGGGCAGATTCCAGGGAGAAATACAACCTGCCACACCTGCAGGTTCATTCAGCGTATAATTAATTGCAGTTTCTTCCATGCTGTTTGCCTCCGAAGAAAGATGCAAAATACCTGTGGCATAAAACCTGAAGTTGGCCGCCGCCCGCGGAATATCTACTGTGCGGGCAAGCTGAATGGGTTTCCCGTTATCCGTACTTTCGGCCCGCGAAAGCATTTCATGATGGGCGTCGATCAGATCTGCAATTCGCATCAAAAGCGCACTGCGCTCTTCCTTTGCAGTCCGGGACCAGGCAGGGAATGCTCTTGCTGCAGCCTCATAGGCCAGCTCTACGTCCCTTTCATCAGAGTCGGGAATCTGCGAATACACGTTGCCGGTTGCCGGATTGTAATTGTCGATGTACGCGCCTCCCAACGGAGCAACCAGGACACCATCAATATAATTTCTCAGTCGTTCCATCCCTGTACGAATATACGGGGAATATGTTAAAAAAGGTTAAGTCGGTTGGGCATCTGCCGGGATAGGTTAAATTTGGTATACGTGAACCGATACAACATACAACTCGTTACCATTCTGATTTGCGCAGCTCTGGTGGGCCTTATTCTTACCCAGCTTTACTGGGCCAAAAACGCCCTCAGTTTAAAGGAACAGCTATTTGACCAGAATGTAAACGACGCATTGAATGCCGTGGTCGGCAAATTTGAAAAAACATCTACGGCCGCCCGGATAACACACCGTCTCAATTTCAGAAAACAAGGGATGCGATGGCTGATGGACAACGACTCCCTTAAAAATTCTGCCCGGATGAGTGCCGACAGCACTTCAGACATCAACAAAATAAATGTAAACAACAAAAGGGTTGAGGTTCAGCTTATAGAAGAATTCAGCAGCGATTCAAACGGAGTGGTGGTGAAGAAGAAAAGGGAAAAACATTTCAGCGACGACTCCTTAAGAGACAAATCCTTTAACCTGGGCAATTTATGGACATCCGATTCACTCAACGTAAAACGGTTTGACACATCAGATGAGCGCTACCGGTGGGTGACGCACCGCTCAGATGTAGTAAACGATATTTTCGATGAACTGGTCAGCGTTAATATCTACAACGATTACCAGCAAAAAATCGATACCGTACTTCTCGATTCACTCATTCGGGACGCCCTCAGCGATCAGGGGATCGATGCCCGGTTTCATTTCGCAGTTCTGAACAACAACCAGATCAAAAGCCCCACCGGGCGGTTGAAAAAAATGGTTGAATCACCTTACCGGGTAAATCTGACCCCTGACAATGTATTTATTCAGCCCCAATACCTGGCCTTGTTTTTCCCGCATCAGACCAATTATATTTTCAGAAAACTCTGGCTCATGCTGGGCGGATCGGCCTTGCTTATACTTGCCCTTGTGTTTTCCTTTTATTATTCAATTTCAGTTATTCTCAGGCAAAAAAAATTATCTGAAATTAAAAATGATTTTATCAATAACATGACGCACGAATTCAAAACCCCCATTTCAACGATTTCCCTTGCCTGCGAAGTGCTGAACGATTCAACGGTAAGCAAATCCCCTGAACGAACAAGCAATTACCTGAAAGTTATCGCTGAAGAAAACAAGCGCCTGGGTATCCTGGTTGAAAATATTTTGCAAACCGCCATTCTGGACAAAGCAGAATTTAAACTTAAGCTACAGGATACGGACGTTCAACAGCTGATCCTTCAATGCATAAGCAACATCGGGCTTCAGGTCGAAAACAAGGAAGGAGAAATTGTTACCGAGTTCAATTTAAATCCCGCACTTATTCAGGTTGATAAAGTCCATTTAAGCAATATTATTCTGAATCTGTTCGACAATGCGCTCAAATACTGCGAGCAAAAACCAAAAATCAAAGTCAGTACGCGTGAGGTCCCTGAAGGAATCGAGATCCTGGTGAAAGACAACGGAATAGGCATCAACAAAGAAAATCAAAAGAAAATATTTGACACCCTATACCGAGTACCTACCGGAAACCTTCACAATACTAAGGGGTTTGGGTTAGGCCTAAGCTATGTAAAAGCCGTAATTGAAAAACACGGGGGCAGCGTTAAAGTCGAAAGTGAACCCGGAAAAGGAAGCACATTTATTTTATTTTTACCAAAGACGGCATAACCCGCAAAGACAACATGGATACAAAAGAAAAAATCAAAATAGTGCTCGCCGAAGATGATAACAATCTGGGCGGCCTGCTGAAAGAATACCTGGAGGCAAAAAATTATATGGTCAGTTGGGCAAAAAACGGAAAAGAAGCTGCTGACCTGTTTAAAAAATCCGGTTTCGATCTTTGTCTTCTTGATGTGATGATGCCGATGAAAGACGGCTTTACGCTGGCCCGGGAAATCAGAGCTATGAATAAAACAGTTCCCATTGTTTTTCTGACTGCAAAATCAATGAAAGAAGACGCCATCGAAGGTTTTAACTCAGGGGCTGACGATTACATAACCAAACCCTTCAGCATGGAGGAATTGCTGCTCAGACTAAACGCTATTCTTCGCAGAACCAAAAACCAGATCAGCGCCGACGATTCGATTAAAGAATTCGATATTGGCATTTACCACTTTGACTGCGAGAACCAAACGCTGAAAGCCAATAAAAAAGAGCAGTTTCTTACTACCAAAGAAGCTGATTTGCTGCGTTTACTGTGTCTGCACAAAAACGACATCCTCGACCGAAATTTTGCGCTGAACAGTATCTGGAAAGACGATAATTATTTCAACAGCCGCAGCATGGATGTCTTTGTAACGAAACTGCGCAAATATTTAAAAGATGACCCGAAAGTGGAGATCATCAATGTCCACGGGAAGGGGTTTAAGTTACTGATCAATAAATAGCGATTAGCGAATAACTGATTAAAGGGACATCGTTCTTCCCCCATCCACCGGAACATTAATCCCGTTGATATACCCTGCGGCGGGCGTGGCCAAAAAAGCCACCGCGGCGGCAACTTCTGACGGGTCAGCAAAACGGCCCGCAGGAATTTCATCCAGCATGTCTTTCTTCAGCTGATCCAGAGACAGGGCTGTTTTCTGAGCCTTTGCTTCAAGCAATGAGCTCAGGCGTCCGGTGAGCGTAGCTCCGGGTAAGACATTGTTAACTGTAACCCCGAAAGGACCCAGCTCGCCAGCCAGTGTTTTGGCCCAGTTGGCCACAGCAGCCCTGATCGTGTTCGAAACGCCCAGACCTTTGATGGGTTGTTTCACAGAAGTGGAAATAATATTGATAATCCTCCCGTATTTCGCTTTTTTCATCCCTTCGGCCAGAACCTGTACCAACAGATGATTGCAGAGCAGGTGGTTGGAGAAGGTCTGAACAAACTCCTCTGATTTAGCAGACAGAGCGGGTCCGCCGGCAGGTCCGCCTGTGTTGTTAACCAGAATGTGAATAATCTGAAGTTCGGCAATTAGTTTTTCAACTTTGGATCTCAGATCGGCAGGGTCCCCAAAATCAGAACACAAATAGCGGTGTCGCCGGGCAGCAGACACAGAAAGTTCGGCCAGGGTGCTTTTCAGCTTTTCTTCATCTCTTGCCAGCAGAATTACATTCGCTCCCAATTGAGCCAGTTCAAGCGCAACTGCTTTTCCTATGCCCTGAGTACTTCCGCAAACAAGTGCATTCTTTCCGCTTAAGTCGAGATTCATTTCCTGTTTTTGACAAATATAAAGGATTTGAAGGAATCACCCGCTCAATGGCCGGTCAAACCCAGTGATTGCTTTAATTTTGCAAATCCGGTTTTACTCAAGGGAATTTTAGTTCCGCTTTTTAGAACTGCAACGTGACTCTCTCTGCCTTCGGGTTCAATTTTTGTAATCTGATCAAGCTTTAAAATAAAGGAGCGGTGCACCCTTAAAAATTCATCCGGATTCAGCGCGTCTTCGAAATACTGCATGGTTTTCTTTTTAAGAAAACAATCATTCGCGGTGTTGATCTTCACATAATCATCGTAAGCCTCCAAATACTGAATCTCCTGCAAAGGAATAATGCGCACAGCATTCCCCGATCGCACAACGACTTTGTTCAGTTGATGCCCCGGTCCCGAAGAAGCGCTGATCAGGTTATCCATTTTTCTGCTTCCAATGCCACTTACAACGCCACTGGCAGTACCACTTGCCGGGTTGCCCGCACTCGCATTCAGGGCTTTATTTACGGCTTTGTCAAACCGTTCCTTGCTGTAGGGTTTGAGCAGGTAATCCACCGCATTTTGCTCAAATGCCTTAACAGCATATTCATCATAGGCTGTGCTGAATATTACCAAAGGCAGGGGCTCTTCTAAAAGTTCGAGTACTTCAAATCCGCTGATCTTAGGCATCTGTATATCAAGAAAAATAAGATCGGGCTTGTGCTCCGCAATGGCCTTCAGCGCATCTTCTCCGTTTCTGCATTCCTTCACAAGCTCTATGGCCGTGAATGATCGCAGGTAATCCCTGATCAGGGAAATGGCCAGGGGTTCATCGTCTATCACAATCGCTTTTATCATTTTGTCAATACATGTTAGCTTTTTGTTTGTGGAAGTTTAAGCGTTACTGCAAATAACTGATCATTTATACGAGTCTGCACAAGGTCATTCCGCGAAAAAAGAAGGTACAGTCTTCGCTTTACCGAGCGAAGACCGAAGCCTGTTCCATTTTCAGATTGCGCAGTCTGAGGGTCAAAGGGGTTTTCTATCTGTACGATCAAATTTCCGTTCCCCGTTTTTTCTTTTTCAACCCAGACCCCGATTCGGATCAGGACGTTTCCATACGTTCCGTAAAGCCCGAATTTAATTGCGTTTTCTACCAGCGGCTGAAGTAACAGTGGCGGCAGTCTCAGTGCAAGGCAGGAATTTTCTGTATCGATCTGTACAGTCAACCGGTCTCCGAATCTGAGTTTTTCGATGTCCAGATAGAGCTGCAACTGGGTGAGTTCAGAGCCCAGGTCCACAAAATTCTGATCATCCTTACGTACCGTGGCCCTGAAAAAATCAGACAATTGCTGTATCATTTTGCGGGCCTCTTCGGGCTGGGTTCCAATGAGGGAACTGATAGAATTGAGCGTATTAAATAAGAAATGGGGTTGAAGCTGCTGCCTGAGCAAAGACAATTCAGCGTCTTTGCTTATTTTTTCGAGATCTGATTTACGTTTGTTTTCTTCCTGTCTGATATGTACATAGTACAACAAGCGGTCTAATAAAACAAAAGCCCCTATCACACAAAAATTAAATAACAGCCGGAGGGGGAGCGACTGCCTGAATAAATACAAACTGCCCCGATCGTCCCTGTAAAAATACCCTGCGGCGAACTTCAGAAGAAGCAAAGAAATCATGGACAGTCCGCTTGTCCAGAGCAGGGGCATGTACCAGGCCCGTTTTTCTGAACTGTAATAGCGCATGATCAGACGAACGTCAAAACAGGTAAAGGACAAGATGAGATTGCTGATCACTGCATCGGGCCATGCAAGAACGGGTTCTGTTCCGTACCAGACCAGGAGCAAAGCCTGCAGCGGAATCCAGGCCACAAAAAAAAGCAGAAATATCCACAGGTATTTGTTCGATGCAATCAATGGCTGCTGATTACAATTCCTCCGAAAACCGAATTACCGCTAAGGATAAGAACTTTAGTGGAATCAGGCAAGTCAGTCCCCGGACGCTTGTCTTCTACTCCACCCATAAAAGCAACAATATCGGAGGTCTGAACCTGCCAATGGGGAGGGATAACCAGTTTTGCTCCGCCGAAAACCATGTTCAGTTCGAGGTACACCTTACCGTTAATATCGGCCTGACTGAGATCGAGTTCGGCTCCTCCGAATACGCAGGTCATCTCACCGCCTCTGAATTCTTTAGAGATAATGGTCTTTTTTGTTCCGCTGAACACATAGACTTCATCAAGCCGGTCCTGTCCGGATGTAGCGCCTCCCGGTGAACGATCTTCAGGAGCCCAATTCTCCCAGCCCTGTCCGCGGAAGTGATGCCTGTGCCGCATCCTGTGCTGAAATCTGAACTGGGCAGCTTTTCCCTGATGTTTCCAATCGTGATGGCGCCAATCGTGACCACGCCAATAGTGATTCCTGAAACGGCCTCCCGGTCTGAGAATCATTGACAGGCCAATGAACAATATGACTATAGGCCATACGTAATTTTCAATATTGAACCCCGGAATAAAATCTCCGGCAAGAAACGCCGAACCAACCAGTACCGGTATCAGCCAGAAAATCCCCCTGAATAAATGACGGGCGCCAATGTAAATACCGATAACAATCAAAAGTGATTTCCAGGTAAATAACCAGGCTGGCATAGAGTAGCCCGTTTTTTCAAGCAGTAATGCAACACCTACAGCCACTATTACAAGGCCCCCAAGTACCCTTCCTCCTGCAGGATGCCCGAATCCTTTATAATTATAGCTTTGAGCCTCCTCCGCCTTTTCCTGATTTTCTGTTCCCTGGCTTTCTGCCCCCTGGTTTTCTAATCCCTGGCTTCCCGTTCCTTGATTTTCCATATCTTTTATTTTTGAACAAATTTAGACCCGTGAAAACAGTCCTGCAATAGCAAATAGGCGAACCCGGTAAAAAAGTCGGTAAGGCTACCGGGAATCCGATAGTGAGCTGGATCATTTTGCATCCGATTTCCCGATAATCTCAAACGTCTGCTGCAGCGTCTCCCCTTCTTCGTCCACCAGTGTAAGCAGGTGTTTGCCGGGCAAAGGATTGAATCCCAATTCATGAATACCCGAACTGCTTCCAATGTAGTTGTCGTCCAGGTGCCAGTAAATGACGGCATTGGGTCTGCGGTGCGCAGCTCTGAAGACACATTTTCCGGCGCTTCCGTCAATTTCCTGAGGCACGTAGATTCGTGCAACCGATTTGGGGTAAATGAGCTCCATGTTGCGGGTTGCTTCTATGCAACCCGGCTTCACAGGCGGCAACTCTTTGTAACCCGGATTTTTCGATTTGTAATACCATTCCTGGGCAGGAGGCAAAACAAACCAGGGAACATGCTGCATATTACCTAACTCTTCGCAGGTACTATTCACCTGGTATTTTCCTGATTTATCGAGATGAACAATCCGGTGATAGGGGCAGGCTGCAGTTTTCATTCCGCTTTTAGGTATCCAAAGCGTATCCACCGGTTCGCATTGGGCCGATGCGCGACATCCGCTTTTGCGGCAAATGGCCGCTCTGCTCATCTCATCGTAAGGAGTTTCAAATGTTTCGCTTTTTCGAATCAGACTCAGAATATGAAAAAGTATTGGTGCAGCGGCCGAAATTCCTGTCAGACCCGGCCTCCCTTCACCGTTTGCATTGCCTACCCAAACCGCAATAACATAGGACGGTGTGACTCCGATCGCCCAGGCATCCCTGAAACCAAAGCTGGTTCCCGTTTTCCAGGCCAGAGGACAGGACGAAGAATAATTTTGCCAGGACGATTCTTCATCGGGTCTCGAAACTTCCATCATCGCATCGAAGGTCAGCTTGATGGAGGCCGCATCCAGCAACGAATTTCCGGTTAGCTCGGTATTGACGTGCGGATTCGGCGAGGTCTCCCGTTTTTTGCCGGCAGAATTTTCGGCGTAAATCGCTTCGTGAATATCTCTGCTGTCGTATTTCCCGTTGTACCTTGAGTAGTTGTCAAGAACGCGGGCCATACTGGCGTACATACCTGCAATGTTCCAAAGGCTTCCTTCTGCTCCTCCGAGAATAAGGGAAAGACCGTAATGATCGGGAAGATTCGTTAATGTATTCATCCCCAGTTTTTTCAGCTTGTAATTGAACTTGTCAATGCCGTAAGTCTGCAACATACGTACCGCAGGAATATTCAGAGAGCGTTCCAGGGCACGGCGCGCCGCAACCGCGCCGTCGTAACTGAGGTTGTAATTCTGCGGAACATAGCCCGCAATTTGTGTCGGAATATCGGGCACGAGCATGTTGGGAAGCAGGTCTCCGTCACTAAGCATGCTGGCAAACAAAAACGGTTTGAGTATGCTTCCTGTACTTCGGGGCGCAGTGATAACATCCACTTCATTTCCGTTGTTTGTATCTCCTTCTTTTTCGGTATTGCCGACGTAGGCCAGCGTATTTCCGGTGCGTACATTGAGAACCAGAGCAGCAGCATTGTGTATTTCATTCCCCTTCAGCTCATGGTGGTGGCGCTCAATGATTTCGGCCACCTGTTGCTGCAGGTGGCCGTTAAGCGTTGTCGTTATGACTTTCCCTTTCAGTCCTTCTTTCGATGCCCGTACCATCAGGTGAGGAGCCAGTTCGGGCAGGGGATAAGGCTTTCCGGGCAGGGGTTCCAGTTTTGCCAGCCGGCAGGTTTCCTCATCAAGCTTTCCTGAAATCAATAACCTGTCAAGCAGCCGGTTTCTTTTTGCCTTTAACTTCTCCTGGTTTTTGCCCGGATAAATAAGCGAAGGAGCATTGGGCAATACGGCTAATAAAGCCGCTTCCGCCCACGAAAGAGATTCGGCCGTTTTCCCGAAATAGCGCCAGGATGCCGCACTGAGACCTACCACATTACTTCCGAACGGAGCATTACAGGTGTACAAAGCCAGAATTTCTTTTTTACTGTAGCTCAGCTCAAGCCGGGTTGCAAGAATAATCTCGATGACCTTGCGCAGCAGGGTACGTGCCTTGTCTTTCTCAGAAATGCGTATCACCTGCATGGTCAGCGTACTTCCTCCGCTTACTTTTTTACGGGCTTGTGCATTTTGAATCAGCGCGCGGCAGGCCGCAAGGGGATTAAATCCGGGATGCCGGTAAAAAGAACGGTCTTCAAACTGCAGCAGGGCCTTTTCAAACTTCTCAGGAACTTCACTGCCGAAGGGGAATCTCCACTGTCCATCGTCTGCAATCATAGCCCCCAGCAAATTTCCTTCGGCATCGGTGATAACGGTGCTGCATGGCGAATTGAATAAAGGAGAAGGCAGCGAAAACCAAAACCAGGCAAAAAGCGCCAGGGCTATAAACCACCTTATTTTCCGGCGCATTACTGAGTTCCTCCCGGCCTCCGGACGTCCACCCACTGACCGGCTTTTCGCGAACTTACCGAGTTGTCGTACATGGCTTCGCAGTAAACAGTAGGCAGGTAAAACCTTCCGATATAGCTCGCATTGAGAATGATCTTAAAGGTTTTTCGTTCTCCGACTTTCAGGTCAAAATACGTATACACCCTGTCGTCACGGATATCCTGATACGTCGGCTGAGACGCACTGGCATCCGGCTCAGCTTCATCCATACGCGAATTGTGTATTTCCCAACCCGATGGGAAAATCTGGGTTAGTGCAAGTTGCCGGTAGTCACCTTTAGAACCAGGGTTGTAAACCGTCACACTCGCCACAAAATCAGTTCCCTGAGCCAGTTTCGAAACATCCAGTGCAGAGCCATCCAGTTTGGTATAACTGACACTTGTGGTTAAATTATCGTCTGAGGATACCTTATCATCTGTTTCGGGTATACCTTCCAGAATGATGCGCACAAACAGTACACCTTTACCCGTATTGGTCAGGGCGACCGTGCCCCCATTGACGTCCCCTTTGAGATTCATGTCGATCTGTTTGATGGGCAGACGTGTATTCAGCCCCTGAGCAGAAGCATTGTTGATCGAATACGAATAATTCAATTCATTCGAAGTGCCTCCCACCGATTTCAGGTATTTTGAAATACCGATCAGGCAATAGGCGGTAGCCTGGGTGCTGAGCCAGTCTCTCGAATTCAGCGTGGCTGCAACAGCCTTGGCAGTTTCGGTTGCACGGGCTTTTTCGTTCATCATCGAAAGGGCTTCCAATATCATCCCGGCATCCCGTTCATCAGATCCGTAGGACCAGGACATTTCCCTGTAATCCGGAACCCTGACCGGAATATTCTGCGTCAGTGCTTTTGCCACCTCGGGCTGGCCGGTAAGTATATAAGCAGCGGCCAGTCTCCATTTGGCAGCAATTGAAAGTTTGGGGTATTCCTTCAGGCGGTTCATACAGCCCAATTCGGCAGCTTTTGCAAGTGCAAGCGTATACAGCCGGTAGGCCTGCTCGAGATCGTCGTTGTAGTAATAATAGCCTTCTCGTTTAACAGGATTCCAGGCCGAAGCAGTCTGCCGCTGGTAACGTTTCCAGTTGTCCATCAGTACCGGAGGCAAGGCATAGCCCCTGGCTTCAGCCTCCAGCAGAAAATGACCGGCATACGTACTTCCCCAGGTATCGGCTTCAGCGCTTCCGGGCCAATAAGAGAATCCTCCGGAGGAGGTTTGAAAAGACCGAATGCGGTCGATTCCGGCTTTGATGTTTTTTTCTGTTCTCACTTTCAGGTCGCTGCTGAGTTCAGTAATGTCTGCCAAAAACAGCTGCGGGAATACTGCCGAAGTGGTTTGCTCAATGCACCCATGGGGATACTCAATCAGGTATCGCAGCCGTTCACCCAGATTAATCGGAGGAACGCTCGACAGTTCAAGGGTGCCTTTGTTTGTTCCCGCAATTCCTATGGGTTTGTAATTCCCCGTCCAGGATTTTCCCGGTTCAATCACCGCCTCTGTAATCGCGGTTACTTTAGGATTCGGATTGCGGGATTCGATTTCGATATCGTAGTCAGCCTTCTCCGCTCCGCTGGTCGCTGTGATTCTGACTTTGCCAATCCCGATCTGAGATTTTACTTTCAATTTAAAATTGACAACCTGATCACCGGTCTGGGAAAAGCTCAGGGTTTTAGTCTTGCTGTCCTCCACCGTGAACAGGTCATTCGGGCTGATCTCCAGCTTAACCTTTTTAACTGTTTTCTCCATGGCAAAAACAGTTACGGGAAGGTCGACCGATTCCCCGGGACCAATCACACGGGGCAATGTCCCAAGAATCATCAGGGGTTTGCGTACTGAAACTGTTTTTTCAGCGAAGCCGTAGGCGCCGCTGTTGCCCGCAATAACCATTGTGCGGACAGATCCGACATACTGTGGCATCGTAAACTCCCGAACCTGTTTCTGTCCTTTATCCAGATGATAGGGGCCGAAAAATTTTACCATGGGCTTGAAGCGGTTGGCTTTGCTGCCCGACTTTTTATTGACTTCCCCGTCTCCGCCGATTGCCAGTATCCTTTGCAGCTGGCCACCGTAGGCCCCTATAACCAGATCGTACAAATCCCAGGTTTTTACTCCCAATGCTTCCTTGGAATAGAAAAAAGACCAGGGATCGGGGGTTTTGAAGCGGGTCAGATCAAGTAATCCGTCGTCCACAACAGCAATGGTATAAACCATTTCTTTCCCATCCTTTTCAGAAACTGTTATGCTTGCTTTCTCTTCGGGCTTCCAGACGGAGGCGGTAGTAATAACCGGATTCAGATGTGTATTGGGATTCTCCACCTGAACAGGTATGACTCCGTACATCCGGATGGGAAGATCGTTGACCGTCTGCGCATGTGGCTGAAGCAGAGAAATATTGACGTATACATTGGGCGCCATTTCCCCGGTGGTGATGAAATTAAATACCGTTTCTCCTTTTTTTGATTCCACCCAATACGTCTTCAGCACTTTTGAACCGTTTTCAATGCTGACCAGAGCCCTGCCTTCACCGCTTGAAGGAATGCTGAGCTTAACGTTTTCTCCTACATTGTATTTTAATTTGTCTGAATGAAACGAAAGCATGCTGGCGCCTTCATTTCCTTTGCGGTTAGTTCCATCGTTATCCCAGCCCGACCAGTAATCAACATATACCGTCTGTCCGGTAGAATGTCCGCTTTCCTGATCTGTTACGTGAATGAAATACCGTCCCCAGTCTTCGTGGTCTATTTTAAATCCGAACTGTCCTTTGCCATTCAGGGTAGAAACATACTGAGTTGAAAAAGGTTCGTGGTAATTGTTTCCCACATAACCCGCCAGTTCGTTGTCATCCTGCTGCCACCACCATCTCCAGTCGACTTTGTAAATCTGCACTTTCAGTTTGCTTCTGGAGATGGGCTTCCCATCCTCATTCAGGGTTACCAGTTGCACGGTATGTGTCGAGTCCGCAGACAACGCCCTTGTCCAGCGGTTGTTTCCTTCCGGCACTTTTATTCCCACATAGGATTTGAAAGGAGAATAGGGCAAACTGAAACGGTCAATGCTGAAACTTCCTCCTTCTTCAAACACCCTTACCGTAAAGCTTGCTTTCAACATGCCGGGTGCAGACCCTTTTACATTTATTTTGGGGTCCACAACTGCATTTCCGTCCGCATTTATCTTTCCGTCAAACAGGGATTGGGGATCTGAATGAAAGGAAGTGGCCGGGTCATCAAATACATAATTGTCATAATTTTTGAATTCGGTTTTTAGCTGCGAAAGCGCCACCTCCACCTTTGCATTCAGGTTGGAGGCCGTTGCTCCGGTCAGCCATTTTGCATTCAGGTTACCGCTGATTTTCGAATCTGAAGCTATTTTATCCACTCCGAAATCCAGATTTATTTTCAGGCGGTTCGGGAGAATGGTTTCTATCTTCAGGGACTTTTCAAATGTCGCGCCTCCAACCTTTACCTTTACCAGCCAGTTTCCTGTCGGAGCGAGCTTATCGGTCCAGGTCGTGAAATCATAAAACCCACCGACAGAAACTGTTTTCATTGTCCTTTTCACCAGCTGACCCAGGGGATTGTATAACTCAAAACTAACCGGATGCTCTTTGGGAAGTGTACCCAGTTTGTCTTCCAGAATGAAACTAAGGAAAAGTGTATCTCCCGGTCTCCAGACGCCCCGTTCTCCGTAAATAAATCCCTTGATTCCTTTCTGAATGGTTTCGCCTGAAACATCAAACATACTCAGCGAAAGAGATGCGCCGTCATCCAGCTTCAGATACCCCCGTTGCGAACCATTCTTGGCGACAAGTAAAAAGGGTTTGCTTCGCAGATCGACCGCGCAAATTCCTTCATCATTCGTTTTCAGGGTAGAGACCACCTGCTGCTGAAAGTCGTACACTTCCAGCTGAGCTCCTGAAACAGGTTTCGTGGTCAGCAGATCCGTTACGACAACAAGCATCGATCCGTTGCTGCCCCGTTTGGCAATCATTCCGATATCAGAAGCGATCAGGTTCCGGCTGACGCTCTTATCCCTGTAATACATCGGATGGCAGGGATTGTCTCGTTGCTCGTAATCGTATTCCCCATCGCTATTGTAGTATCCGTATTCATTGTAATAATTGCTGTAATAATCCCAGTTGTCTTCAGTCTCGTTGTCGTCCTGACCGGTTGCCTCCAGATTATCAGCGCTCCCCGCTTCATCTGCAGTCTCCCCATCGCAGGGATAAGCCGAATAAGCCTTTTTGAATCCGATAATGACTTTATAAATGGCCCCCGGCTCAGCCTTGATAAGAGTTGCCAGATCAAGTGAGAACGTATTCCACTTCCCGATAGCACCCTTGCCCACCTGAGACTCCAGTGAAACGGTTTTCTTAAAAATCATTTTTCCTACTCTTTTCAATTCGGTTTCACCTTCGAGGTTATTCACCTGCAGGAACTGAGGAACATTTTTTTCGTAAATGCGAACGATCTTCACATCTACTGCCTTTAAGTTGACTGCCTGAAAAGGAAAAGTAAGCCCGGAGGAACCGGGAAGAATGACTCCCTTTCCGATAAGCCTCACCAGTGGTTTTAACTCTTCGAATGGAACTTCGAGCGAATACCTGTTTTTCAGCGGATAGCCCAGGCAGTTTTTTATCCCCGCTTCAACATTTACAGTCTTTTCCCCGCTGAGCCGGGCATCGGGGAAAACTCTGATTTCGTTGTCTTCAATGATGAATTTGAGATCCTTTGCATCACCTGCCGTAATAAGACCTTCGAGGTTTTGTTTTTCGAGAACAGGATCTGAGAACTGAACCGAAATGTATTGCTCAGGGCTTTGCACAACTTTAAGGTCAACTACTTTAAAGTCGCCCAATGCAGGAATTTCCAGTTCCTTTTCTCCCTTGCTGTTTTCAATATCAAGGGGGGCGCCATCCCAGCTGATCAAAAGTTTTCCCGCCGTCTCTTTGCGTTCGATGCTGTCAATGCTGAACCGGTGGGTTGTTCCATTGGCATCGTGTTCCCAGGAAATTTTCAGGGATTTCGAATGCTGTACAGCCTTTATCAGTTTACCGACCGATGCGTTATCAATCGCATCGGCGGTTGTCAGCGTGCCCATCAGCCGTTGCCAGCGAAGGGTCTTTTTATCCATTGTTCTGGTAGCATCGAAGGAGACTTCAAAGAACTGCTGAATTGTCCTGAATCCGAATTCAAATGTCCTCAGGTCACCCAGAACGTCCGGAATAATTTTTGAAAGGAAAAATTTTACTGAATAAGCCTGATTCGAAGGCAGCCGCTCTGAAGGTCTGAATTCAATGGTTCGTTTGTCGAGCCATACCGTTGTGCCCTTTATGCCCGGGCTGAAATCGAACAACTCTTTACTTACTGGCTTTCCGGGTTCGACATCCATGTTTACTTCGTTGGCAAGCAGAATGCGTATCCCTGCCTGATTCGAAATAATACCTGAGGTATAGGCTGAAATATAACTGGCAAAGGCGGGATTTGTTTTTTCAATTTCCTCCCTGTTTTTTTTATGATTTTTGTAAAAATAAATACCAAGAAATACAATCACGGTCGTGATCAGAATGGCAAGAAGGCTTTTTGATTTCATCGTGTGGCTAAGTTAATTAAATTTATAAACTGGCATATTTTGCTACATTTACGTATGCGGGAGCTGGAAGTAGAATGGAAAGAAACGGTGCGTAATCTGGAACCCCTGTTCGGAGAATTAGACCTGCAGGGAATCATTTTCCTTATTGGTGTGCAGGAACTGGGCAAGGGCTACCAGAAGTTCATGAAAGATGAAAAACTGGAGGTCATGCACGTGGCCATCTGTACACTGCTCGAACCTTACGGTCATTATGAATTTGTGGGACGGGACGAAGAAGGCTGGCCACATTGGAAAGCCAATGAAAAACTGCCTCCGTTGAAACCTTTGCAGCAGGAACTACTGATGAAAGAGGCTATTGTAGATTATTTCAAAAACAGGGTTTAATCCTGGTCAGAGCGGGGTCAGATTCCAGTCAGCGTAAGCTTGATTCTGGTCAACGGAAGGTGTAGGTCTGGGAAACAGTGCCTCCTATGGATAGTTTAATGATCCCCAGCGTATCTGTCTTGCTAGTATAGGTAACATCGACATCGTAGATGGCCGGATCTTTAAAATTGTACGTAACTGTTCCCGAAGAATTTGTGGTTCCAAAGTTACGTGTAATGGTCTGGGGAGGAGTAACCGTACTATTGTATTGAAGCGAAACAAGCGCCCCTACGCAAGGGTGCCCAAGCGTATCAACGATAGTCACCTGGGCTCCGCAATCGGTATTTTTCTGACAGGAATCCAAGGACCAAAGGGCCGTCAAAGCCAAACCACTCAAAAGTACATAACTTAATAAAGTGACTCCCCTGGTACTTTTTCCCTGCATAATATTAATTTAACATTGCAAAAAGGTAGATTAACATTTATACCTTTATGACTAACAAACCTACATTATTTTGCTCGAAAATCAAATAAAAATGCCAAATACTCTTATCTTAAAAGCTTTTTTGACGCTTTTTGTTTTGTTGCTGACTTTTGCTGCTCCTGCTGTTGCAGGATACCCCGGAAATGAAAAAGAAACTACGGTAAGGATTCTTACCACAGAGGGCACCATTCGCATTAAACTTTACAATGAGACTCCCCGGCACCGTGATAATTTTATAAAGCTCGTCAAAACCGGCTATTACGACAGCACGCTTTTTCACCGGGTTATAAATGAATTTATGATTCAGGGGGGAGATCCCGATTCAAAACATGCTGCACCCGGGCAACCGCTCGGAAACGGGGGCCCTGATTATACGATTCCGGCAGAATTCAGGCCCGAAAAACTTTTTCATAAAAAGGGCGTTCTTGCAGCCGCCCGTAACGGGGACGATGTCAACCCCACCCGGGCATCCTCGGGAAGTCAGTTTTACATTGTGGAAGGGAAAAAATATACCGAAGCAGACCTGAACAATGTTGAACAGCGGCTGCTGATGCAGAAAAAACAGGAACTTTTTTTAAAGTTGCTCAATCAACCTGAGAATGCAGCATTGAAGGTGAAGTTTTTTTCGTTCAGACAGCAGCAGCAGACAGACAGTCTGATGGGTATTGTAAAAACTATGGATCCTCAGGTGCAAACCGAATTGCTAAAAACTCCTCCTTACAAATTCAGTCAGGAGCAGCGAACGATATACGAAACCATCGGGGGCTCTCCTCATCTGGATGGAGGCTACACCGTTTTTGGGGAGGTGATTGAGGGAATGGATGTGGTGGATAAGATTGCTGCCGCTAAAACGGGGCAGGCAGACAGGCCGATTGCAGATATCCGGATTTTAAAAATGGTAATTGAATAATATGAACAGTAAAATTCAAAACATTTTGAATGAGATCGAAAAATTCGAAGCCGACAGCAAGGAGGCTTTGGAAAATTTTCGCGTGAAGTTGCTGAGTAAGAAGGGTGAGATCAGCCTGTTGTTTGAAGATTTTAAGACCGTGAGTCCCGGGCTGAAAAAGGAAGTGGGACAGAAACTGAATGAGCTTAAAAACAAGGCTCAGGAGAAAATCAATTCCCTGAAAGAGAAGTTTGAGAAGACGACTGACAGCGGGACGCCTGAACTTGATTTAACCCTGCCGGGGGAAGAACTCAGAGCCGGCAGCAGACATCCGATTTCGATTGTGCGCAAACAAATCATTTCTATTTTTTCCCGGATTGGTTTTACGCTTGCTGACGGACCCGAAATTGAAGACGACTGGCATAATTTTACGGCACTTAATTTTCCGGAAGACCATCCTGCCAGGGATATGCAGGATACTTTTTTTATCAGCGACGAACTGGCCCTGCGCACGCACACTTCATCGGTACAGGTCAGGGTTATGGAGAACAACAAACCTCCGATGCGGATTCTGGCTCCGGGCAGGGTGTATCGCAACGAAGCGATATCGGCCCGTTCACATTGTTTTTTTCATCAGGTAGAAGGCTTCTATATCGATACGAATGTGTCTTTCGCAGATCTGAAACAGACCCTGCTTTATTTTGCCAGGGAGTTTTTCGGAGAAGATACCAAAATCAGACTGAGACCTTCTTATTTCCCATTCACTGAGCCCAGTGCTGAAATGGATATCTCCTGCAACATCTGTAAAGGAAAAGGTTGTACTGTATGCAAACAATCGGGTTGGGTGGAAATTCTGGGTTGCGGAATGGTGGATCCGGCTGTGCTGGACAACTGTAAAATCGACAGCAGGAAATACAGAGGGTTTGCATTCGGCATGGGAATCGAACGTATCGCCATGCTCAGCTATCGGATAAAAGATTTACGGCTGTTTTCGGAAAACGATGTCAGGTTCTTAAACCAGTTTAAATAAGGCCCATAATCAATATCTAAAAACCCTGTGCGATTTTTATGAAAGCACCATTTCACCAAGCCAATGTATAACATATCCCAGGCTTTTCCAATAGGTAAAAGATTAGGTATTCCCATGAACTATATATAAACAAAAAGCCTCTGGTTTATCCCCAGAGGCCCTTAATTGACAATTATATTATCTGTAATCTTTATACAAGTTCAACTTCTCTCGTTCCCTTATCACTGGGCATACGAATAAAAAGCTGTCCATGCAGTGCATTCAGAACTTTCATAAGTGTGTCAACTCGTTGCGTTTTAAGATTATTCTCCATCTTAGAAACGTATGTCTTATCCATGCCAAGCTTCTTTGCGAGTTGTGATTGTGTCAAGTGATTTTGTTCCCTGCCTTGTTTAATCAATTCTCCAATCGCTTCAATCTTTACTTGTATTTCATATTCTTCTCGACTCGGTGCGCCTCTTTTTCCAAAGTATTTGTCTTCCAATTCGTCTAAGGTCTTGCCTTTCTTCTTTGTTGATTTGTCTGCGGTTTTCATGTTGCGAGGATTTAGATTTTCTGTGTTCGGTTCGGTTTCGCTGTTGTTGTTTTGTTGCTGTCTGTTGCTGATTTGTTGCTTGATTTGGTTTAGAGTTTTGAAATCATTTAATTGTTTGATATGTATTCGCTTTTTATTCTTTCTGCCTTTTCGATTTCACCACAGCGGATGCACCGCCTTGAGCATCCCCCTGTTCTCCAGGCCAGGGTTTTTGAAATACCTTTCCGTAGATATGAGCCAGCGATGACCCGCCAGGATAAGCTCATTACCGATTGAAAACAGGTGCGAATACGCTTGCCCCGTTCCCAGTGAAACCTTGGTATACTGGCAGGAATTCGTTCTATTACTCCCGTTAGCAATAAGGGGATATACAATATTTTGACAGGCTTGTGCATTGTAGGACAAGCGAACCGGAGGACACCTTTACCTGTGCTATGTTAATTTTAATACCCCCAACTCCTTCCCGACCTTTTCAAAAGCCGCAATGGCCTTGTCAAGATGCGCTTTTTCGTGTGCAGCGCTGAGCTGAACGCGGATACGCGCCTGCCCTTTGGGAACGACCGGAAAAAAGAACCCGATAACATAAATGCCTTCGGCCAGCAATTTTTCAGCAAATTGCTGGCTTAGTTTGGCATCGTAGAGCATCACCGGAACAATTGCCGAATCGCCCTCGCGTATCTCGAGGCCTATTTTTTTCATGCCCTGTTTGAAGTAGTTGATGTTCTGCTCGAGCTTGTCACGCAGGGACGTTGTTTCACTGAGCATATCAAACACCGCTATGGAAGCGCCGACTATTGCGGGTGCCAGGGAGTTGCTGAACAGATAAGGGCGGGAGCGCTGACGAAGCAATTCGATGATTTCTTTACGACCGGTTGTAAAACCGCCCATGGCGCCGCCGAGCGCCTTGCCAAGCGTACCGGTAATGAGGTCAACCCTTCCCGTTACATTTTTCAGTTCCACCGTTCCGCGGCCGGTTTTGCCTATAAAACCGCTGGCATGGCTTTCGTCCACCATAACAAGGGCATTGTACCTGTCGGCAAGGTCACAGATCCTGTCCAAAGGAGCGACGTAACCGTCCATCGAAAACACCCCGTCGGTTACGATCATCCTGAACCGCTGTGCCTGAGAGGCCTTGAGCTGAGCCTCCAGATCAGCCATGTCTGAATTTTTGTAACGGTAGCGGTGCGCCTTGCACAGGCGCACCCCGTCAATGATAGAAGCGTGGTTGAGTTCGTCAGAGATGATGGCGTCCTCCTCCCCCATCAGGGGTTCGAACACGCCGCCGTTCGCATCAAAACAGGCCGCATATAAAATCGTGTCTTCGGTACCAAGGAATTTCGCAATCTTCTTTTCAAGCTCTTTGTGAATGTCCTGCGTGCCGCAAATAAAACGCACACTCGACATTCCGTATCCTCTGGAGTCAAGCGTCTTATGAGCTGCCTCCAAAACCCTGGGATGAGAAGACAGACCCAGGTAATTGTTGGCACAGAAAATAATAACTTCCTTTCCGTTGACCTTTACCACCGCACCCTGGCTCGTTTCGATTACGCGTTCGCGTTTGAACAGACCATTTTCCTGAATGGTCTGCAATTCCTTCTCGAGGTACTGCCTGAAATTTCCGTACATAAAAAAATGGATTCGTTTAAACCAGACTCTGTGCTAAACCAGCCCCTGTGCAATCATCGCATCGGCAACCTTTACAAAGCCTCCGATGTTTGCTCCCTGTACATAGTTGGTGAATCCTTTTTCTGATCCGAACTGTACACAGGTCGCATGAATGCTCTTCATAATTCCGTGCAGACGCTGATCGACTTCCTCACGGGTCCAGGACAGGCGCAGCGAGTTCTGACTCATTTCCAGACCAGAGGTTGCGACACCACCGGCATTGGAAGCTTTTCCGGGGGCAAACAGGATTTTAGTTGCAATGAAGATTTCTACTGCTTCGGGAGTCGAAGGCATGTTGGCGCCTTCGGCAACAACTTTGCAGCCGTTCTTTACCAGTGTTTCAGCATCTTTTCCATTGAGCTCGTTCTGGGTAGCGCAGGGAAGCGCGATATCGCACTTAATGCCCCAGGGAGCAGAACCGGCATGAAATTCAGATCCTTTGAATTTCGAAGTGTATTCCTTGATGCGTCCGCGTTTTTCGTTTTTCAGCCACATGACATAGGCTAATTTTTCTTCGTTGATGCCGCTCTTATCGTAAATAAATCCTTCTGAATCAGAAAGCGTAACGACCTTGGCTCCAAGCTGAATCGATTTTTCGGCAGCGTATTGGGCCACGTTTCCCGATCCCGAAATAACAACTGTTTTTCCTTTGAAACCGTCTTTTTTGGTGACGAGCATTTCCTGAGCAAAATATACACAGCCGTAACCGGTTGCTTCAGGACGAATGAGAGAGCCTCCGAATGATATACCTTTTCCGGTAAGTATGCCGGTGAATTCATTCGCGAGTCTTTTATATTGACCAAATAAAAATCCTACTTCACGACCTCCTACACCAATGTCTCCTGCCGGAACGTCTGTATCGTTACCGATGTGACGAAACAGCTCCGTCATAAAACTCTGGCAGAAACGCATCACTTCATTGTCCGATTTTCCTTTGGGGTCGAAATCAGATCCGCCTTTACCTCCACCCATCGGGAGCGTTGTCAGGGAATTTTTAAATACCTGTTCGAATGCCAAAAATTTGAGGATACCCAGATACACCGAAGGGTGAAAGCGTAATCCTCCCTTATAAGGACCGATAGCACTGTTCATCTGAATGCGAAATCCGCGGTTGATCTGAAAATTTCCTTTATCGTCGATCCACGGAACCCTGAACATAATAACGCGTTCGGGTTCGGCTATGCGCTCAAGCAATTTTCCGCTCTGGTATTTGCTGTTTTGCTGGATAAAAGGAATTACGGTTTCTGCAACTTCGAATACGGCCTGATGGAATTCAACTTCCCCGGGATTTTTCGCAGTGATTTTACTCATGAATTCCTTGATCGCCTTGTCTGTTGAACCGCCATGGGTTCCGTTTGATTTGGACTGTGTCAATGTAGTTGTTGCCATAAGGTGGTTTTTGTTTTTATAAGCCACACTAAAGATATTGAAATTCTCTAAATTTCATACTGATAATCAAACCCATAGATATGAGATTGAAAATCAATATTTTATACTGGTAAAGGTTTGCTGCTAAGGAAATATGCCACGCTCGATATAGGCTTTTTCGAGGCGGTTAAGGGCTACAATATAGGCTGCCGTGCGAAGATCGGTTTTATGGGCTTTGGCCGTAGAACTGACATTGGCATAGCCTTCCGTTACTTTTTTCCTGATCTTTTCCATGACTTCTTCTAATTCCCAGTATTCGCTGCGTTTGTTCTGAAGCCATTCGAAATAACTTCCGGTTACTCCGCCTGAATTGCACAATACATCCGGAATCAGTCCAATGCCTCTTTGCTGAAGTACTTCATCCGCCTCCGGCGTTGTCGGCCCGTTGGCCCCTTCGGCTACAAGTTTTACATTCAGCAAGGGGGCGGTTTCAAGGGTAATCTGATTGCTCAGCGCAGCAGGGATAAAAATATCGGCTTTGAGACTTAGAAATTCTTTATGCGTTATCGTGGCCGCATTCGGGTAACTGCCGATTTTTCCATTGTTGCTTTTGGCAAACTCCATGAGCTGATCGGGATCGATTCCTTTTTCGCTGTATAGGATACCGCTTATGTCTTCAACGGCGAGCAGTATAGCGCCTTTTTCTTTCATGAAATGGGCCGACCAGGATCCCACATTGCCAAATCCCTGAACAGTATAGGTAGCTTTGGAGAGGTTCATTTTGTTTTCTTTCGCCCATTCGGCAATGGTTGTGACTACGCCGAATCCGGTTGCCCGGTCTCGGCCAAGTGTTCCGCCTGAGTTAATCGGCTTGCCGGTTACCACGTGCAGACAATTGTTGCGTTCTCCCTGTGAGCGGGTAGACATGTAGGTATCAAGAATCCAAGCCATGGTCTGAGGACCTGTATTTACATCGGGTGCGGGGATATCGTACTCAGGGCCGATATTGTTTCCCAGTGAATAGGTAAAGCGACGGGTGATTCGCTCGATTTCTCCAACGCTGCATTTCGAGGGGTCGAATTGAACGCCGCCTTTGGCTCCTCCGTAAGGAAGTCCGGCAATAGCTGTTTTCCAGGTCATCCAGGTAGCAAGGGCTTTTGCGTCGTCCAGGTCAACGGAAGGGTGATAGCGCAGACCTCCCTTGTAGGGGCCCAGAATGTTGTTATGCTGCACCCGGTATCCGGTGAACATGCGTACATGGCCATCATCCATTTTTACAGGAAAGTGAACAACAATTTCGTTTGCAGTCTGGGAGAGGATACTCCGTATCCCCGGATTCATATTGATCAGATCGGCCGCCTTATTGAACTGAACCTGTACATCTTCGTAAATTGACCTGTGGGTTGTCTTCATACTGCAAATGTAAAGAATTCAGAGGCTTAAAACTCGTCTTTTATGATTAAATGGACTGATAATCAAATAGTTCGCATGAAATTGAATATTAAGAAGATGTTATGGCACTATTAATCGACGAACCGAAAAACAGTTTGGCGCCTGAGGGTTGGGCATTCAGAGTTTGAGCATTTCGTCGACTGCGGTTTGGGCCGTTTCAATAGCTCCGTGAATGGTACCGAAACGTCCGGAGGTGTTCATGGCTTCCCCTGCGAAATAGAGTTTTTTGTCTATTGAGGCGGCAGCAATTTCTCTCATGCCGGCTGAATCGAGACTTGGATAGGAGATACCTCCCTTAATGAAGGGTTCTTTTGTCCAGTCGAGTATCGTGCTGCCTGTAACGGTCCTGGTGGCAACATTACCGCCGTATATTTTATCTAACTGTTTCAAAACTTCTGCAGATGCCCCCTCTCCCATGCCGCTCAATAAAGCGGCACCTTCGCCGTAAACCGTCGCTGTAAGCACGTTGTTGCGGACCGGGCCCGTGACGACAAATTCGGGCACAGGGCCGGGAGAATAAATCGAAGTGCTGTCGTCTTTCCAGAAACGCTTGCTGAATTTCAACAGAACCCTCAGTCCGGGACCGGTTCCGATTTTTTCAAATGCGCTGGTTTTGCTTATATGCAAAACCGGAAGAAATTTAATGTCATTGGCTTTTAAAACAGCAAGCGGGACTGTGATGAGCACTTTATCGGCCGAGTATACAGTACCGCTTTTATCGGTAACATGAATGCTGTCTTTGAAATGTTCAACGCTGACGACCGGCGAATTCAGTTTTATTTTGTCGAGAATAGACCGGTATTTTTCGGTCAGCAGGGAAAGCATAGTAGTTCCCTGCATGACGGAGGCATCGCTGCGGGATTCAGATTCGATTAAAGGTTTTATGCCAATCTGTTTGAGAGAGGCTCCGTAAGGGTTAGCCAACAGCGCATTGAACAAAGGTAAAATGCGTTTTTTCAAACCCTGTCTGCTCGCAAACTGATCGAGAGTCATATTGGGGCCGCTGTATTCGGCCAGGGTATCGCGTATACCGATTGCTGCTTTGAAATCAGCATCCTCTTCAAGCTGAGCTTCGGTATTTACATATCCGTCCAGCGCATAATAGGGTTCGCCTTTTGTGGGAGCGAATTTCGCATTCGCTTTTTTTACGAGGTCATAGAGCATCGACTTTTTACCGTAAATTTTATCGGCGCCTAATTCGATCGGAAACTCTGAAAAATTGTCCAGGGAGCGAATGCGTCCTCCGTAAACAGAGGACGCTTCGAGAACCGTAACATTTACGCCCTGTTTATTCAGTAGCCATGCCGCATGAAGACCTGCTGCACCGGCGCCTATGATCAGCACGTTTCCTTTGAAGGTTTCAGTGGATTTGACTGATTCATGGGATTTTTCTGAATCAGGATTTTTTTCTGAAGAGGCCGCCGCAAGTCCTCTGGGTAGAATCAGAGCCCCGGCACCCAATAACGTGTTCCAAATGAATTCCCGGCGCTTCATTAAAACAAATGTAAATAAAAAGGCTGTTGTTTATACAGGAACATTAACGCATGTGTCCGATCAAAAATTTAAAGAAAATATCGTACCTATTGATAACGCACTTGCGGTTGTAAATGCATTAAACCCTAAAATGTACACATATAAGAACGACGAAATTTACAAAAGTCTACATTTTGACAATAAGGAGCATTTTGGGTTTATTGCTCAGGAAATTGAAAAAGTAATTCCGCAAATTGTTACGGACAATGTACACCCAGCACAAAAAGATAAAAAAGGAAATGTAATTGTAGGAGAAATTAAATACAAAGGAGTTGATTATATCGAAATAATACCTTATGTAGTAGCAGCAATCAATGAGCAACAAAAAATAATTAATAATCAAAAAGCCTCCATTGACAGCCTTAAATCTCAAATAGCGAATTGCTGTAATAATGTTCAGCAAACCAATAATTCAATTGGCACAGGTAATCTTGGTTCAAGTTTAGGAGCTTCAGGGAATACTTCTGGTGAAAATAATACATCAGGAAATACAATAGCCACACTTTTCCAAAATAACCCCAATCCGTTTAGTCAGCAAACAAGTATTCAATATTTTATTCCTACTAATTCTCAAAGTGCGAGTGTAGTAATATTTGACCTGAACGGGAAACTTATTAAAACAATTTCAATAAATAACTTCGGCATAGGGTCTGTAATCATTAACGGAAATGAATTAAATCCTGGAATGTTTGTTTATTCATTAGTGGTTGATGGCCGAATTATAGATACCAAGCGTATGATCTTAACGCAATAGTTGAAATAATTTTATGATAGGCCCAATGTCAAATACAACGGAAAAGTCAACCTTTGATCGAAGTTAGCTTTTCCGTTTATAATTTTTTCATTATCTTGCAATAATTTGAAACTCAAATAATCTTCTTGATTAATTCTTATCATTTAAACGAGTAGTTTTATTCACAGCTGTTTTAAGAATAATTGGATTAGAAAATATTTAAAAATTATTCGATGAAAGTGCCAGAAAAAATATTTGAAATATTGCTAGTTATACTTTTCTATGGTTGTGATAAAATTAATCCTCCATACAAAAAAACGCAAGCAACAACAGCTACTTTCGCCAATGCCAGAAACGTTCTGTTAGAGGAATTTACAGGACATACATGCCCAAATTGTCCGAATGCTGCCGTAGTAGTGGATAGCATTTTGAATACGGTTGCCTATAAAGGAAGAGTGATTCCGGTTGCCATACACGCCTTGTCTTTATCAAACCCTGTAAATGCCCCCTTTACTTATAATTTTCAAACCCCTGCCGGCAATGAATATGCTACAATTTTTGCCCCAGTTGGCGACCCGTCAGCAATGTTTAACCGATTCAATTTTGGCGGTGGCATTGTACAGACAGGTAGTCTAGGTATTAATGTTGCCTGGCCGGCCGATGTACAATCTTTTATGAATGACACTGCCGCTGCAAATATTTATATTGCTGTATCTAATTTCATAGCTACTCCTGTTGTTCAGGCTTCAATTTATGTTAATGTAAACTGGTTGACCAATTTAACCGGCAATTTTAATTTATGCCTTGAATATACGGAAGACAGCATCATTAATACCCAGCTCATGCCTTCAGGTGTTATCAATACTAAATATGTTTTTATGCACGTTTTGCGTGGCGCATTATTGCCAGACTTCGGTCTTCAGATTGCTACAAGCCCTACCGCTAACTCTTCTTGGTCCAATACTTATACCTGTACAATGGATTCAGCTTTGGTCCCCAAAAATTGTCATATTGTGGCCTATGTTATTAATAGTGCTTCGAACGAAGTAATTCAAACCCAACAGGCAAATCTTATCACCCAGCAGCCATAGCAATCACCTTCAGCTCAATCGCAATCGGTGTAGGCAGGCAATTGATTTCAACCGTTGTGCGGCAGGGAGGATTTTCTTTAAAGTATTCGGCCCAGAGTTTATTGTAGGCGGGGAAATCAGCCTTCATATTGGTCAGATATACCGTAACGTCAATAATTTTGTCCCAGCTGCTTCCGGCCTCTTCCAATATATATCTTACATTTTGGAAAACACTGCGACATTGCTTTTCGATGTCGTAAGAAACAATTTCTGACTTTTCATTGAGCTCAACTCCGGGGATTTTTTTTGTGCCCTTTTCCCTGGGACCGACTCCTGAAAGGAAGAGTAAATTCCCCACACGCCTTGCGTGAGGATAGAGCCCGACAGGTTCGGGGGCCTTGGAGGAATGGATGGGGTCGTTCATGATTCAACGGTTTAGTATAATTTATGTGAGTACTTACCAAACCCAAATTTCAAGGTAATGAAATAGTATGAAAAACTGGGTTGGGAAAGGCCTGCAATGGTGTGGATATAAGTTGTATTGGGGGCCGACGACCCGGTCGAAGTATAAGTGATACCATGTAACGTGTATGGACCAATGGAGGGGCTGGTATCCCACCAAGCGGTGCCGAAAGGAGAAAAACCATATCCGATTTCGAGACTAAAACAAGGACCGATTTTTGAATCCAGATCATTTTCAGCTATCCCGCGGAACACGTAGTTTACATTCAGGGAAATATCAAAAGAGTTGATATAATACTCCCCTTGTACCTCATTCGTGGTCTGAAATCCGTCCTGATCGGCAACAATGAAGAGTGCTTCCCAGGCATACCCTATCGCCGGGATGATTATTATCTTTTTTGAATGAAACAGCACTTTGCCAAATTTGAGATCGAGGCCCTCCGCAGAAATTGCCGTGCGGGCATTCTCAGTAAATGTGGTACTCTGGAGCAGGGATTTATAGCCGAAATGAACATAGTAGTTCTTGAAGATCCCATTAAAAAAATCGAAGTTAAAGGTAGCAAATTGGTAGGGAGCTGTGGGGTAAGATCCTGTCTTGAGGTACCTGTTGACGTTTTGAAGTTGGGCTTGCGTACTATTCTGGTAGCCTAAACCGGGAACAAACAAAGACCAGCTGTCGGTTGACAAGGGTAGGTAGTCGGATGATTTAGGCCGATTGCCGGAATCTTGCGCCCCTGCATTAAAAGCCGGAATGAGGACCATCAGTGCAAGATAATAATTAAGTCTACCTATCATTATTAATGTTTTTCAAACAAAGGTTCGAATCCATTTTTATAACTCCCGAATCCGAATTTTAATGAAATGTAAACCGTGGAAATGTTAAACGTATTCGCGCTTCCCAAAACGTAACAAGGATCTTCCCAATAGGCCCTTGCGGGATTATACCTGTATCCGACTTCAACCGAAGCGATCATTCCAAAGCCAAATTCATGGGTACCCTTTGGTATATTTGGATCCTCGAACATTGGATTCGGATGGCTTGGTCCTGAACATAAATAGTCGAGGGTAAGGGCAAAACTAAGGGCGCTGGAACCACCGTCAGAGTCGGAAGTGACTTGATTGATAGTTGCACCATTATTCTGGCTATTGAGCGACAGGTCACCGTAGCTGTAGCCGATGGATGGATGAAGTAAGGTGTATTTTGTGTGGAGGATGACGTATCCGAAATTCATATATACGCAGGCCCCTCCAATGGATGTTGTGGAGCCGGGAATCTGTGCACGGGTTGAAAAAGTAAAGGTCGTTCCTAAATTCGCCGTAATATTATTTAGGATGAATGAAACCCACTCCATATCAAAAGCATAGAATTGGGAAGGTACAGGAGCGAAATTATTGGAGAGTAAACGATCATTTGTCTGCATCAGTGTATTGTTTGAAAATGCGGAGTGATTAATGCCAACGCGAAGCCACGTCACCATGGACACCGGTTCGCTTTTAACTGACTGGGCCGACAGGAATGGGCATCCCAACAAGCAGGACAGAATCAGGTATCCGATGATTTTATCCATAGTTAAAGGTATATTGAATTGCTATTCTAAATTAACATTTTTCCATATTTTCATGAAAGCTTCAGAGGCGATGTGGTTCTGAAGTCGAAGCGAAGGGAAGAAACCTTTAACATTTCTTAACACAGTCGTAATACTAAAAGCAGCATTGGAGTGTTATACTTGTGTACCAATACCAAAAAAATGATAAGCATCAAACTAATCATTGTCCTGCTCCTGGCTTTTTTCATTGCGGCCATGGCTTACCTGGTTGTGCGTGCTGAAGAGACTGAAAGTCATTTGAAGAAGACCCAGGACGATCAGGATAAGTTATTCGAGATTATCTAAAGCCGATTGAAGTTCGCTGAGGGTTTTCGTATTTGCCTGTACACGGGCAATTTCGATTCCTTTGGCATAAACTATTCGGGCCTTTTCAGTTTCCTTGTTTTCTTCCAGAAATTGAGCCAGCTGGTAATAGGCCGCGAGGTAATTTTCGTCGGCAGAAATCAGCTTTTCAAGAAGTACAATCGCCTCCTGTTTTTTTCGGGAGCCGGCATATTCAAGCGCAAGCGCATAATTGAGAAAAGAGTCCCCGGGCTCAGTCTTTAAAAGTTCCTGAAGCTGTGAAATACGTGACATGTACTGTGAACGGTTTGACATTTACTCAATGATCAGCCGCCGGACACTGCTTCCTTCCGCAGAAGAATTAAGCCGGATAAAATAAAGACCGGGAATAAGATGTCCGGTGTCCACGCTGAGCCGCTGCTGACCGGCGGCAAGCGTCCCCTGATCGAGGGCAATCATTCGTTCTCCCAGCAGATTATAGAACTCCATTGAAACCTGTTGAGATTGCTGCAGGCTGTAGGCAATTGTGATACTTGATTTTGCCGGATTGGGGTAGACCTTGAAATCACCTGCAAAAGCTGCATTTTGCACACCTAAAATATTGGAAATATAAGCTGTAGCGCTCTGGTAAATATATTTAGTAGTGTTGTTCTGAATGTACGTGACCAGGGTACAGGTGGTAGAATCATAGGGTTCAACCTTAGGGTCTGCACTCCAGGGGTGGTCTTTAACCCAGCTTAAGTTAATCGTTTGCATGGAGCCAGGCGTAAATGCTCCAAGACTTTTTCCTCCGGAGCCCGGTAACATGGCTTCTGCAACCTGGGGAAAATTCAGAAGGTAGGTGGAGTTGTTCCTGGGGTCTTCTGTACTCTGGTCAAACTTATAGCTGATCGTGTCAACGGTCAGTACCGATTTCACAACAAGTCCGGCCGGCATAGCCGCATAGGCCGTAATGACGGCAATTGCAGAAACGGTGTTGTCCGAAGCATTGTAACTGGCCGTAAGGTTGATTCCAAAAGGAGAACCAGCCTGGGACACAATGTCGAATACCGGTGTTGAAATCCCCGTGGGATTAACCGGCATTCCGTCAAGTTCCGCCGAAGGAATGCTATTCAGATTGTAATACGAGCACTGGCTTGCCACAAAAGGATTCCAGGTAACGCTATCCATGCAATCAACTCCGGGCCAGCTTACATGATAACGGATAGCACTGACAGAAGGATTTTTTTTCAACACCGAATCAATGGTGGGTGCCGCCGCAAAACAAGGACCACAGGAGGCCTGGTTGAATTCTTCAAATAAAAGCTTTTTAGGCTGAGGAGTATACACCGGCAGCGTGTCAGGAGAAAACGTATAGAATATATTGTCGATCACATCTGGTGTCACCGTATGGGACTGCAGTACAGGAGAACCCGGGACCTGAAAGCCAAGAGCCGAACTAATCTGCACGCCCAGGGACAAATGAATCGGGTTGTAAATTCCTTTTGCCGAATTCGTGATGTATCCGTACTGATCAACCAGGTAAATGTTGTTGCTGGTCTCTTCGAGAACGATCGACATAACGTTCTGGGAATTGGTATCCGAAGGGTTTCCGAAAAACCAATAACAAATCCAAAGCTGACGGTTGGGCGATGTCCCGTAAACCATGCTGTAAATATCGCCTCCGTCGGAGGCTCCGCCCATTCCCCAGATACAGATTGAGCTATCCGGCAAAAGACCCGAGGGCAGTGCAGCATTTACCGGTCCGGCAGGCACAGTTGCCAGAGCAGAAAATGTCAGATAACCCGAAGAAGAAACTTTGTAGGTGCTGACAGGTCCGCCGTTAAACCGGAATGTGAAAGGCAAGGTCTGCGTAGCTGAGTACTGAAGCTTGTAGTTTTTTGCTGCCGTGTATTTGTAGAGAATAGTTGAACCCACCGGAGGCGCATTGCTTGCCAGGATGTCTGTAGAATCATTCAGGCCGCGGGGATTGCCCGGAGGAATGCCGGGAGCATAATAATATTGCGCCCGCAGTCCGGTGCAAAAGATGAACACCAGACCGAATTGCAGAAAACCACTCATTCTTACCTTCATCCGGATAGGTTTAAACGAATTTACTTTTTTAAATCGAAGGTTTCAAGGAATTTGGTCGTGTAATTTCCTTTGCAGAAGTTTTCGTCCTTCATCAGGCGAAGGTGAAAGGGAATGGTCGTCTGTATTCCTTCAATCACAAATTCACTCAGGGCACGGTGCATTTTGGCAATCGCTTCGTCTCTGGTCTGAGCCATGGTGATCAGTTTGGCAATCATCGAATCGTAATTGGGCGGAATGGTATAACCTGCATAGATGTGAGAATCCACGCGAACCCCGTGTCCGCCAGGCGTGTGCAGGGTCGTAATTTTTCCGGGACAGGGTCTGAAATTATTGAACGGGTCTTCTGCATTGATACGGCATTCAATGGCATGCAGCTGGGGGTAATAATTTTTGCCCGAAATCGGCACTCCGGCAGCTACCAGAATCTGTTCCCGTATAAGGTCGTAATTGATCACCTCTTCGGTAATGGGGTGTTCAACCTGAATGCGGGTATTCATTTCCATGAAATAAAAATTGCGGTGTTTGTCCACCAGAAATTCAACCGTTCCCACTCCTTCGTAATTTACAGCGCTCGCCGCTTTTATGGCGGCCTCGCCCATAGCATCCCGCAATTCCTTGGTCATAAAAGGCGAAGGTGTTTCCTCGGCCAGTTTCTGATGACGGCGTTGAATCGAACAGTCGCGCTCACTCAGGTGACAGGCTTTTCCATACTGGTCGCCCACAATCTGTATTTCAATGTGGCGGGGTTCCTCGATGTATTTTTCCATGTACATCCCGTCGTTCCCAAAAGAAGCGGCGGCTTCCTGGCGAGCTGTACTCCACGATTTCTCCAGCTCATTCTCTTCCCAGACAATGCGCATCCCCTTTCCTCCGCCACCGGCAGTTGCCTTCATAATTACCGGGTACCCTATTTTTTTCGCAATTTTTCGCGCGTCTTCAAGATCGGCCAGCAGACCCTCTGAACCGGGGATACAGGGTACGCCCGCCTTTTTCATGGTGTCCTTGGCAGATGATTTATCCCCCATAGATTCAATCATCTCGGGCGAAGCGCCTATAAATTTAATGTCGTGCTCCTTGCAGATCTTAGAGAACTTGGCATTCTCCGAAAGAAATCCGTAACCGGGATGAATGGCGTCAGCATTGGTAATTTCTGCAGCCGAAATAATACTGGGAATATTCAGGTACGAATCCTTACTCAGCGGCGGACCAATGCAAACAGCTTCGTCGGCAAATTTAACATGCAGACTTTCCTTGTCAGCCGTCGAATACACCGCAATGGTTTGTATGCCCATCTCCTTGCAGGTGCGTATAACACGCAATGCAATCTCTCCCCTGTTGGCAATCAGTATCTTTTTAAACATGTCGTTTGATTCGCTTAGTTTGGATCTACCAAAAACAAGGGTTGATCATACTCCACCGGAGTGGCATCGTTCACCAGCACTTTCACAATTTTCCCCTTTATATCACTTTCAATTTCGTTGAACAGTTTCATCGCTTCAATAATGCATACCGGGTTTCCCTCCTGAACCTCGTCTCCAACATTTACAAAAGCAGGCTTGTCAGGAGAAGACGAACGATAAAACGTACCGATCATAGGTGATTTAATAGTAAGGTAGCCGGAGGCTTCGTCTGCTGCCTGCTTTTCTGCTGCTTTCTTTTCACTCGCAACAGGAGCAGGAGCGCTTGTCTGAATCTGGGGCGGAGCAGCAACCTGAACTGCCGGTGAAACAACGGCCGCATTGCCAGCCTGCAGAACAGTCGTTTCAGGAGTTTTTCCGTTGCCGTTGCCGTTCTTTGTCTTGATGATGATCTTCACATCCTTGGTCTGCAGCTCGACTTCACATACCCCCGACTTGGCCACAAACTTGATGAGATCCTGAATTTCGCTAAGTTTCATTTCTGTCGATTTAGTGTTATTGTCCTTTTTCAAATTGAAGATATCAAATTATCAGTATTCGCTATTCACTATTTTGACCCCATCTTAAATATATCGCTCCCCAGGTAAATCCTGCACCAAAAGTGGACAAAATAATGTTGTCGCCTTTTTTGAGTTGTTTTTCGTATTCCCAAAGACAAAGCGGCAATGTTGCTGCCGTTGTGTTTCCGTATTTCTGAATGTTGATCATTACCTTTTCGCTCTGGAGTCCCATGCGGCTGGCTGTAGCATCAATAATGCGCTTGTTGGCCTGATGGGGTACCAGCCAGGCCACATCCTCCGAACGCAGGTTGTTCTTCTCCATAATTTTTGCAGACACTTCTGCCATACCAACAACTGCTGCTTTAAAAACCGCCTGCCCGTCCTGATAAATATAATGTTCTTTGGCATCCACGGTGGCGTGTGTAGGCGGCTTTACAGAGCCGCCTGCTTTCTGGTGCAGGTATTTGCGACCCGATCCGTCCACATGAAGCATAGCATCCAGAATTCCGAATCCCTCTGAATTGGGCTCAAGCAATACCGCTCCCGCTCCGTCTCCGAAAATAATACAGGTCGAGCGGTCGCTGTAATCCACAATAGCCGACATTTTATCGGCTCCCACAACAATCACCTTTTTGCATTTTCCGGTTTCAATAAACTGCGCCCCTGTCGAAAGGGCGAATAAAAAACTCGAACAGGCAGCTGCCAGATCGAAACCCCAGGCCTTTTTGGCGCCTATTTTATCACAAATAATATTGGAGGTCGAAGGAAAAACAAGGTCAGGGGTGACCGTACCCACAATGATCATATCAATATCCAGAGCGGTGATTCCTCTTTTCTTCAGCAACTCTTCGATGGCTTTAACAGCCATATCCGAAGTGCCGAGTCCTTCTCCTTTAAGAATTCGTCGCTCTTTTATTCCGGTACGGGTCTCTATCCATTCGGCCGATGTGGCAACCATTGTTTCAAGCACCGCATTGCTCAAAACATAATCCGGCACATAGCCTCCCACTGCAGTAATCGCCGCCGTAATTCTGTTCATCTTTCCCTTCCTTCCTCCCCCTGAGGGACTGCTGAAGGGGCTTTAAAGGCCTCTTTTATTTTTTCAGACAGTCGTGCTTCGGTCACATTTCTCGAAAGCAAAATCATGTTTTTGCTGGCGATATCGTTCGAAATACCATGACCGATAATAACATTGGCATTCACGCCCAAAACAGGCGTGTAATTGAACCGCTCAAAATACTCGTCTTTAATTCCTCTCTTTTTCAACATGTAATAAAACGACTCCGCTTCTTTAAGCACAATATTCCCTGTGAAACCGTCGCAAACAATAACATCCGCTTTTTCATTGAAAAAATCGCGTCCCTCTACATTGCCGATGAAATTAATTTCTTTCGACTCCTTCATCAGCACATGGGCAGCCTGAGAAAGCAGGTTTCCTTTCTCTGCCTCTTCGCCTATGTTCAGCAAACCAACTCTTGGACTGCTGTTACCATATACATTTTTAAAATACAAAGAACCCAAAAGTGCAAACTGGTATAAGGTGTCGGGTTTACAGTCGGCATTGCTGCCGACATCCAGAACGATACCAAAGCCCCCTTTGAATTTCGGGAGTATCGATGTTATGCAGGGACGCAAAACCCCTTCAATCGTTTTTATCGTAAACATACATCCCACAAGCATGGCGCCGGTGTTTCCTGAACTTGCAAAGGCATCCAGCTGCCCTTCCCTGAGAAGTTTAAAGCCCAGAAAAATAGTAGAATTCGGTTTCTGGGAATA
>Ga0206879_1020_pt1 | contig 41602 bp, 29 predicted proteins | sample Alteio_BWOrgCont_5_FD_152897 | JGI IMG/M metagenome (GOLD analysis project Ga0206879, IMG submission 152897) | Enriched cells from forest soil in Barre Woods Harvard Forest LTER site, Petersham, Massachusetts, United States -... | ecosystem: Environmental > Terrestrial > Soil > Temperate forest > O... | reverse complement strand
TCGATGACAGACAATTATGCCAGCTGTATAATTGCGCCGAGATTTTTGTATTCCCGTCTTTCTATGAGGGCTTTGGGTTTCCGATTCTCGAGGCCTTTGGTTGTGCCGCGGCGGTGATCACTTCCAACACTTCATCCTGTGCCGAAATTGCCGCTCAGGCCGCCATTACCGTTGATCCCAAGGACACCGGGATGCTGGCGCAGATGATGGAGAAGCTGTTGGGCGATCAGGCGTTAAGGGATTCTTTGCGCCAGACGGGCTTAAGGCGTGCCCAGGAATTTTCCTTTGAAAAAATGGCCATGGACACGCTGGCGGTGTACAAGCGGGTATACGATTCATGAAGATCAGCGGTTTTACGATTGTACGTAATGCGGTCAAGTTCAGCTATCCGACGGTTGCCTCTATCCGTTCGATTCTGCCTATTTGCGATGAATTGGTGGTTAATGTGGGCGACAGCGACGATGGCACCCTGGAGTTGATCCAATCCATTGGCAGTCCAAAGATCCGCATCATCCAAAGTCAGTGGGATATGTCCAAGGGGTCGCAGGTGCTTTCCGAGCAGACCAATTTGGCCCTGAAAGAATGCAAAGGGGATTGGGCGTTTTATTTGCAAAGCGATGAGGTGATCCATGAGGCTGATCATCCCAAACTGGTGCATTGGATGCATTATTATCGGGATAAAAAGGACGTGGATTCGCTGCGCTTTAAGTGGTTTCATTTTTACGGCTCATTTTGGCGTTACCGCATTGATTTCGGCTGGTATCAAAAGCAGGATCGGATCATCCGCAATAACGGTGAAATCGAATCCTATGGCGATGCCTTTGGCTTTCGGCGCATTGACGGAAAGCCTTTGCGTTCGCAATGGGCCCACGCGTATCTTTATCATTACGGTTGGGTGAATAATAATGAGGCCATTAAGAAGCGCTGTGATAATGCGGCAGCCATCGGCTATATGGATGCAAACAAAAGCAATTCTTTGGCGGGCGGCTATGGGGATTTGAACCGGTTTCCGGCGTATGTGGGCACGCATCCGGCGGTGATGCAAGAGACAGTGAGCCGGCATGCTTTAAGTGTGGGGCATTTTGAGGATATTCGCAGGCGTCTGTGGTGGAACCCGGCACTGTGGCTGCGGCTGCGTTATAAGACGGGGCGGCGAGTGAAAGAGCGGATTGCTTAACCAATGAATGCTAAAAAAATACTGATCATCAATCCCTATGGCATCGGGGATGTGTTGTTCACCACACCCGTGGTTAGCAATTTGCGGCTGGCCTACCCGCAGGCGAAAATCAGCTTTCTGGCCAATCGCCGCACCGCGGAATTTCTGCTGCACCACACGGATATCAGTCAGGTCTTTACCTACGAGCGCGATGAATTTGTCAAAAACCGTATGAAATACCTTGAGCTCTTTAAAAATATCAAGGCCCAGGGCTTTGATATGGTCTTTGACTTCTCTTTAAACAGCAGCTTTGGCTTTTTGTCCGCGGCCTGTCGCATCAAAAGACGCATTGGCTTTGATTACAAAAAGCGCGGGTTCTTTTTGACCGACCGCCTGGCTCTTTCCGGCTTTGAAAATAAGCACATGATCGAATATAATCTGGATCTTTTGCGCCTGCTGGAACTTCCCATTGCCATCAAGCAAATGAAGTTGACCGTGCCCCCGCACTATATCCAGTGGGCCAAACAATGGCTGAAAAATCATGACGTCGAATCCGGAAAACCTTGGGTGGCTGTTTTACCGGGCGGTGGGGCCAGCTGGGGCGCTTCGGCCAAGAATAAGCGCTGGCCAGCCTCCAGGTATGCCCATTTAATAGATAAAATCGTTGAAAATTTCGACGCTGCCATTATACTTATGGGAGATTCCAGGGAAGAAGAACTTGCCCGCGAAGTTGTCAAGCTTGCCAATTTTCCGGTGCATTTTGCCGTGGGGCAGAGCTCGGTCTTGCAACTGGCCGCCTTGCTGATGCAGACTCACTTAGCCATTGTCAATGACGGCGGCCCCTTGCATATTGCCCAGGCAGTGGGCACCAGAACGGTTTCCATTTTCGGTCCTGTTGACCCAAAAGTTTACGGTCCTTATCCCGTGGCCAATCATCTGACAGTCACGCAAGGCCTCCCGTGCCAGCCTTGTTACCGTTCTTTCAGGATGGCCAGGTGCGGGCATATCAATTGTTTAAATGAATTATCCGTGGATTCAGTTTATAGAAAGGTGACAGAAGCATTATGAGCATTCCATTTATTGATTTCAAAGAACAAAATCTCATGATCCAGGGTGAGGTGGATCTAGGCTTTAAAAAAGTTTTTGAGAAAGGCGACTACATCCTGGGCGAGCAGGCCAAGGTTTTTGAAGCAGCCTTTGCTCAATATTGCGAGGCTAAATACGCCGTGGGTGTTAATTCCGGCACAGACGCGCTGCACCTGGCCTTGATGGCCTTAGGCATAAAGGAAGGCGATGAGGTGATCGTACCCACCCATACCTTTATTGCCACCGCCCTTTGCGTCTCTTTTTGCCGCGCTACTCCTGTTTTTGTCGACGTGGAAAAAGACACCTACAACATTGATCCCAAATCATTTGAGAAAGCCATCACCAAAAAAACCAAGGCGGTCATCCCCGTGCACATCTACGGCCAGCCGGCCAATATGGATGAGATCGTGAGCATTGCCCGCAAACACGGCATCAAGATCGTCGAGGACGCGGCCCAGGCGCATGGCTCCCGTTACAAGGGCAAGAGGGTTGGTTCCATCGGCGATGTGGCATGTTTTTCTTTTTATCCCACCAAAAGTTTGGGTGCTTGCGGGGACGCCGGTATCATCGTTACCAGTGACAAGGACATTTATGAAAAGGCCCTGATGCTGCGCGATTATGGCCGCCAGGGACGGTATGAGCATAAGATCAAGGGCACTAATTCCCGTCTGGATACGCTGCAGGCGGTGATCCTTAATGCTAAATTAAAACATTTGGATCATTGGAATCAGATGCGCGCTCAAAATGCCGCACATTATGATGAGCTATTAAAATCCGTTAAGGGTGTGACTACACCTTTGGTCAAAAGCGACCGTACGCACGTGTATCAAACCTATGCGGTGCTTGTCCCTAACCGCGACAAGGTGCTGGAAGCCATGAAAGCCCAGGGGGTGGGCGTTCTTATCCATTATCCCATCGGCCTTCACCTGCAGGAGGCTTATGCCGAATTAGGCTATAAAAAAGGCGATTTTCCCGTCGCTGAAAGGGTGGCTGATGAGGTTTTAAGCCTGCCCATGTTTCCGCACATGAAGCGCGAGCAAGTCGAGGTCGTGGTGGCGGCTCTTAAGAAATCTTTGAGCTAAGGAGAACGCGTGGCCCTGCCTATCAGTGTTGAGATTATCGCTAAGAACGAACAGGGCCGTATTGAAGAATGCATCGCGAGCGTTCATGGCTGGGCGGATGAGATTGTTATCGTCGACGATGAAAGCACGGACGACACCCGCGGCATCGCCTCACGTTACACTGATTCCATTTTTATCCGTCGCATGGAGCTCGAGGGCAAACAGCGCAATTTCGGCGCCCTTAAAGCCAGGCATGACTGGATCCTTCTGCTTGATTGCGACGAGCGCCTGACCCCGGAGCTTAAAGCCGAGATTGAGGTTGCCTTGAAATCCAATGATCCCAAGATCGCGGCGTACTGGGCACCTCAGATTAATTATCTGGGTGATGTTCAGTTGAATCACGGCGGATGGTCTTCCCCGCATATCCGTCTCTATAACCGCAAGGGTGCCAGCTGGTGTGAAGCTGAGTATGATGTGATCCATCCGGGTTTTAAAATTACCGAAGGCTACACCGGCGGGCATTTGAAGGCCAAGACCATCCATTACAGTTTCCGCAACACCGAAGATTTTATCGCCAAGATCAACCGTTACTCGACCATGGAAGCCTACAAATGGTTTTTGGACAAGCGCAAGATGTCCAGGGGCAAAGCCATGTGGCGGGCCTGGGACCGTTTTTTCCGCCGGTTTATTTCCAAGAAAGGGTATAAGGACGGCTATTACGGTTTTGTGGCCGCCGTGGTCAGCAGTTTCCACGAGTTTGCCGCCTACAGCAAATATAAGGAGATGAAGGAAAAAGGCTATTACATTGACCGTTTCAAGGCCAAACAGGAGCCCAGGCAGGAACAGAAGGTTTCCGCATGAAGGTCATCTTCCTCGACAGGGACGGCACCATCAACGAATTTCCGGGCAACGGCAGTTATGTCACCCGTGTCAAAGATTTTCATTTTATCCCAGGCTCACTCGATGCTTTGCGGGAGTTAACGCAAAGCGGTCATAAGATTTTTGTCATCTCTAACCAGGCCGGGGTGGGCAAAGGCGTTTATTCGCTGGATAAACTCAGGCGCATTGACGCCCACATGATCAAAGGCGTTGAAAAAGCCGGCGGGAAGATCCGCAAAAGTTTTTACTGCACGCACCGCTCGGACGCCGGCTGCGATTGCCGCAAGCCGGGCATCGGCATGCTCAAGAAAGCCCTGAAGTCACTTAACAAAACCATTACCCATGCCCAAAAGGCGTTCTTCGTCGGGGATACGGAAAGCGACATTAAAACCGGGCATAATGCGGGCTGCAAGACGATCTTTGTGCTCTCCGGGCATCATGACCGGCGTGCCATGCGCCAGTGGCTGGTGAAGCCTGATTATGTAGTTCAAAATCTTAAAGCTGCGGCCAAAATTATCCAAGATGAAAATCCTAGTCATTCACGCAACAGCCGGCGCCGGGCATAAAAAAGCCGCAGAGGCGATCTTTAACGGACTCTCGGCTAAAGCGGGCGTTGAGGCCAGGCTCGTCGATGCCCTGGACTATACCAATCCCTTTTTCAAACAAAGTTATCCCTGGTTTTATACCTTTTTAGTCACTAACCTTCCGTGGGCCTGGGCTTTCTTCTTCGGGCTTTTGGATATTCCCTCCATGCAGCCTTTGGTCCGCATTGTCCGCCGCTGTTACAATGGTTTTAATGCCAGCGGCCTGGAGCGTTTTCTCATCGATGAACAATTTGACGCCATTATTACCACCCAATTTCTTTCCGCTGAGGTTTCCGCCTATTTGAAGCGCTCGGGAAAAATTAAATCCAAGGTGATTTGTGTGGTTACGGATTTTGACGTGCATCGCATCTGGGTCAATGAAGGCATTGATGTGTATACAGGGGCTTGCGATTACACCCGTGACAAATTGATTGCGTTGGGCGTGCCTTCAGACAAGGCTTTTACCACTGGAATCCCTACTGATGCCAAGTTTACCGCCACACCTGATTTGTCAGAGCTTAAGAAGAAGTTGGGTATCAGCGACGGGATTTTGACCATCTTGATCGCCACCGGCTCTTTTGGCATGGGCCCTATTGAAGAGTTAATGGAACTTTTGAAAGATTATCAGCTGTTGATCGTCACAGGGCATAACAAACAGCTTTATGAACGACTCAAGCCCAAGGCACCGGCACTGACCCACGTCTTGGGTCTGGTCAATAATATGGATGAGCTCATGAGTGTCGCTGATGTGATGGTGACCAAACCCGGCGGCCTTTCCATTGCCGAGGCCCTGGTCAAGAAATTACCCATGCTTTTCTTTAGCGCCATTCCGGGCCAAGAGACTAATAATCTAAAAGTTTTGTCTACCTACCAGGTCACCGAGGGGCAAAGCACCTTGCCTCAGATTTCCCAAACCGTTCATGAATGGAACACCCATCGTGAAAAATTAGCGAGCCTGCGGCAGCGGTTGAATCTTTTATCCAAACCCAATGCCGTTGCTGATATAATTTCCCTAATATGATCTGTCAGGTGGTTTTTGATCTTCCCCTCGAAGGTCCTTTCGATTATTTGATCCCCGCGGATTTGGCTTCCAAAGTTTTCGTGGGTACCCGCGTCAAGGTGTCCTTCGGGCCCCGCCGGCAAACCGGTTTTGTCACAGGCCTGATTGCTCAGAGTGCTTTTACCAAATTAAAGCCTGTGCTTGCTCTTGTTGATGATGCACCCGCGTTTAATGAGGCAGATTTAATTTTTGCCCGCGATTTTGCGTCGTATTACGGCTGTAGTTTGGGTGTTGCTTTGACCGTGATGTTCAGGCATAAGGCCGGGGGCGCCTCTGTCAGTCGCCATGGGAAACCGAGGCTGTTCCTGCATCGCTGCCAGCCTTAGCAGTACGCTGAGCAAATCAAGAAGATCACGGCCTCGTATCAGGATCCATCCCATTTCCTGGTTTTAGTCCCTGATTCATTCCGTGCAGAAGCACTGGGCACGCAATTAAATCTACCTAACATCAAGATCGGCACGCGCTCATCGGTGTTTGAATCCGATGGCCGTTATGCCTGTGTGGTGATGGTGGATGACGCGGATGATTCCTTTAAACAGGAACAAACCCCGATGTATGAAACAAGGCAGGTATTGCTGGCGCGCGGTCAAATTTATGGGTTTGATATTGTTTTTGTTGGAGTCAGTCCGTCTCCGGAATTAATGGCCATGACGATCGACGGAGAAATTAAACTCATCGAAGCCGGGCAGAAGTTGCCCAAGGTGAGGCTTGTAGATTTGACCAATTATAAATTTGTCCCCGGTATGATCTCGCCGCCTTTGCGCGATGCCCTGGAGGCATCGATCAAGAATAATCAAATGAGCCTACTGGTATTAAATCGCAAGGGTTCTTACAAGCTGACGCGTTGTATCGACTGCGGTGAGGTCTTAAAGTGTAGCCACTGTGACTCTTCTTTGATCTATTCGAGGTCCGAAGGGAAATTTCTTTGCCGTCACTGCACCTTTAGCCTGCCAGGCGAGACGGTTTGCCCCAAATGCCACAAGCCCAGCTGGAAATCGCAAGGCATCGGCGTGCAGCAGGTGAAGAGCGAATTAAAAAAGATTTTTCCGCTGGCGAAAATTGCCTCTTTCGAAAGAGGGGAGAAGCTCGTCCTCAATTCACACATCATTATTTCGACGCGGGCCATTCTGCGTTTTCAGGGACAACTGAGCCTCAAGGTCGCGGGCTTTATTGATTTTGACGGTGAATTAAACCGTCTGGATATGCGGGCTGCTTTTAATGCCTTTAGTTTGGTTTTGCACATCGGTGATATGGCCCAGGAAGTTTTTATTCAAACCCGCAATTTTAATCACTATGTGCTGGAAAGCTTGGCCCGGGGGGACATCAAAGGTTTTTATGACGAGGAATTAAAATTAAGGAAGGAGTTTGGGTTTTCTCCTTTTAAGCATTGGATCAAGATCAATTGCCGGGGCAAATCGGAAAAAACCACCCTTGCCGTGGCCCATGCGGTGTATAATGCATTAACCAAGGATTCGCTCGAACATTGCGTTGTCACAGCGCCTCAAGCAGATACTTTGAGCCGCAAACGTGATCAGTTCCATTTTAACGTGATGGTGCAAGCCAATGAAGTCAAAGAAGCCATGAGCTTTATCAAATCCCGCTTGGCCCGGCTCAAGCGCGCGGCCAAGGTGATTGTGACCCTGAATGTAGACCCATGAAAATCGTTTTTTTCGGCAGTGATGATTTTGCCGCTCTTCATCTGGAACGTCTTTTGGACGCTGGGCATGAAATTGCCGCCTGCGTCACCGGTCCTGACAAACCACAGGGCAGGGGCATGAAGATTGCCGTTTCGCCCATCAAAGAAATTGCCCTCAAGCACCGTATCCCTTGCCTGCAGCCGTTGATCCTGAAAGATAAAAAGATCGTCGAAGATCTTAAAGCCTATGGCGTGGATATTTTTGTGGTGGTGGCTTATGGCCGCTTGCTGACCCAAGAAATTCTGGATATCCCCAAATTCCTTTGTATGAACGTGCATGGCTCGCTTCTGCCCCGGTGGCGGGGGGCGGCCCCTGTTAACTGGGCCATCCTTAACGGTGACAAACATACAGGCGTGACTATTCAGAAAATGGCGCTTGCTTTGGATGCCGGGGATATTATTGCCCAGGTGAAAATGGATATTGGGGATGATGAAGATGCCGGTCAGTTGCGCGGCCGGATGGCTCAGGAGGGTGCCGAACTTTTGGTGAAGATCTTAAAAGAATTTCCGTCGGGAAAATTCCCTTTGCAGCCCCAGGATGAATCCAAGGTGACGTTGGCGCCTAAGCTTTCCAAGGACATGGGCCAAATCGATTGGAGCAAGAGCGCCCAAACCGTTTTCAATCAGGTGCGGGGCCTTCAGCCCTGGCCTGGGGCTTTCGCTTTTTATAAGGGCAAAATGCTTAAGGTGAGCAGAGCTCAATTGGCTGTGCAAGATTTTGGTCGAGCAGCACCGGGAGAGGTGCTACATTTGGATAAGAACGGTTTTTACGTGGCTTGTGCGGATGGTGCCGTTTTGATTAAAGAAGTACAGCCTGAGGCCGGCAAGAAAATGCCGGCCGTCAGTTTTGTGGCAGGATATAAAATAACTCAAGGACATTTGTTGACCCCCTGATCGTCGTGCTATAATTTCACCTATGTCGCAACTTCGTAAAGATCCCATCGTCGGCCGTTGGACCATCATCGCCACCGAGCGCGCCCGCCGGCCTGCTGCCTTTGTTGAACCTCAGTCAACCGAAACCGATCTCAAACAGTGTCCTTATTGCCTGGATGCAGGATCGAGCGGCCTTTACGAGTCCCAGGGAGTCAAGGTCATTTATAGCAACAGCCCCATTTTGGATGACAGCAAGCCCTTTGAACGACGGGGCCATGGCCTTTACGATATTGCCCACAGCTATGGCAGCCACGAGATCGTTGTGGAAACTCCGGAACACGTCGCCAACATGGCGGATTTATCAACGGAGCAGATCGGGGTGGTGATGCGTGCCTATGCCTTGCGCATGCAGGAGCACCGTAAAAATCCTTTTATCGAATATGTGCTGGCGTATAAGAATTATGGTGTGGCCGCCGGCAGCCGCAATATCGGCCACACGCGTTCGCAGATCATGGCCGTGCCCGTCTTGCCTATGCGCGTTAAGGACAAGATCAGCGGCGCGGAAAAATATTTTGATTATCATGAGCGCTGCCTATTTTGTGATTTGATAACCCAGGAACTGAAAGATAATCAGCGGGTGGTAGCCCAAAATGAACATTTTTTGGCGGTCACGCCTTTTGCCTCACGTTTTCCTTTTGAGAGCTGGATTTTGCCCAAAGAGCATCACCACGATTTTAGCGACGGGATTAAAGGTTTTGAAGGTTCCCTGGCTTGCGTCCTCAAGGATGTTTTGCTGCGCATGAAGATAGGCTTGAATGATCCTGCCTACAATTACATGATCCAGACTAGCCCCACGAAGAACGTGGCTTCTTTTAAAGACCATTATCACTGGCATATTGAAGTGATCCCGCGATTGACCCGTGTGGCCGGATTTGAGCGCGGCACGGGTTTTTACATTTGTCCCATCCCGCCTGAGATGACCGCGGTGTTTTTAAAAGAGGTGCAATGCGATGCCTGAGTTAAGACGCGATCCTGTGGTCGGCCGCTGGATGATCATTGATAGTGATCACACCAAGGGCCCTTTGGATTTTCCCAAAGATGACAATACACCAACGGGACATGAGATCTGTCCCTTTTGCCCGGGGCGCGAATACCAAACGCCCAAGGAAGTAGATGCCGTGCGGCCTGTTAAAAGCCTTGCAGACACTCCAGGCTGGCTTGTCCGGACCGTACCCAATAAGTTCCCGGTGTTAAGCTCCGAAGGTAGTTTACTCAAAGAGGGCATCGGCATCTACGATCAGATGAGCGGCATCGGCGCGCATGAAGTATTGATCGAAGGTCCGGAGCATGACAAAAGTCTGGCTGATCTGACTAATGAGGAAATGCAGGCCGTGATCAGTCAATACTTTCGTCGTTTTGGAAGGCTTTCCCAGGATAGCCGCATCAAATACGTAGTGCTTTTTAAAAATTACGGTTCTTCGGCCGGGGCCACGGTTGAGCATTCTCACAGCCAGGTCATTGCCTTGCCCATGGTCCCCAAAACCGTTTTGGAAGAACTTAAAGGCGCTGAGCATTATCATCAATACCGCGGCCGTTGCGTTTTTTGTGATATGATCGCCCAGGAATATCAGGACAAGGAACGCATTGTGACGGAAAACAGCAGTTTTTTGGCCTTTTGTCCTTACGCGCCGCGTTACGCTTTTGAGACCTGGATTATCCCTAAAGCGCATACGGCAGATTTTGGCGACACTAATGAGACAGGTAAGGAGGCTTTGGCTCAAATCTTGCAAGACACCCTCAAAAGGGTCAAAAAGGTTTTAGGAAACCCGTCGTACAACTACTATCTGCACACCGCTCCCGTTGGGTATGCCAATGCTGCTTGTTATCACTGGCACATCGAGATTATCCCCAAATTGACCCGCAGCGTAGGTTTTGAATGGGGCACGGGATTGCACATTGTGCCCACTCAACCGCAGGATGCGGCCCGGTATTTGCGAGAAGCGAGTATTTGACAATTCGGGTCTTTTCAGTAGAATAGAACCTTCCACTTTGCCGAGTTAGCTCAGGTAGTAGAGCGCAGGACTGAAAATCCTGGCGTCCCCAGTGCAAGTCTGGGACTCGGCACCATTCTCTCCTACGGTTGGCAATATCTAGATATATCAGATATACTTTTGGCATCATGAAGAAAGCCGCCTCTTGCCTCATTTTCTTGTGCTTTTTGGCCACAAGTATAGTTGGGCCATGCCCTTTAGTTTTTTCCTCCGCGTACGCCATCGAAGGAACAGGGAATATTGCTCAAGACTTTGTCTTGCCCGCGCCTGGGGTCATGGTCCATTTAAGCCCTCCGCTTAATCCGCCTATTTTAAAGGGTATAAAGGTCTATCCTGATAATCCATTTCGTTTCGATTTCATCCTTGATAAAGGCAATGGCCTATCAGGTAATGTTCAGCTTAAAGACATATCAACCAAGTTAATCAAATATTTCCTTGCCAGCCTAACCATCCCTGAAAAGGACCTTTGGGTCAACCTCAGTCCGTATGAAAATAACCGGATAATTCCGCCAAGTTTTGGCCTGACAGAAATGGGCAGAGATCTTTTGGCGGAAGATTACATGCTCAAGCAAATTACAGCTTCCCTTATATATCCTGAAGGTGAGATAGGAAGAAAATTTTGGCAGCGCATATACGCCGAAGCCGTCAGGAAATTCGGGACCACTAATATCCCCGTCAATACTTTTAACAAGGTTTGGATAGTGCCTCAAAAAGCAGTTGTTTATGAAAATATAAAATCCGGGACAGCGTATGTGGTGGAAAGTAGATTAAAAGTCATGTTGGAAGAAGATTATTTGTCTTTAAGCAAACACCAAGGCCCTAATCTAGCTAGGGCATACAATAATACGCATGCTTTAGGGAATCAAATCATTCGGGAGATTGTCCTTCCTGAACTTGCCAGGGAAGTCAATGAGGACAAAAATTTCGCCGGACTCCGTCAAGTGTATAACTCGTTGATTTTAGCGACATGGTACAAGATGAAGGTTAAAAACAGCATTTTGGCCTTAACATATGAGGGTCAGAATAAGGTGTCTGGGATCAATATTCATGATTCAAATGAGAAAGAGAGGATTTACCAGCTTTATCTTAAGGCTTTTAAGAAGGGCGTTTACAACTATATCAAGGAAGATCCTGATCCCTTAACCAGCCAGCCAATACCCAAGAAATATTTTTCCGGCGGCATGTTGCTTTCTAACAAAGCCATGGCAGTGGCCATGGATGTTCTGGACCGTGCGCCTAAACGTTCTCTGGCGGTTAGAAAAGACGAAGATGTTTTGATCCAGCTGCGGTTAAATCCCGCCGCGCCCGTTACTGAAAAACGATCATTTAACAGCGCGATGTCAGCCGAAGAGGTTGAGCAGATAATGAGAGACATGGAACCTGCCTTTGAGCGCATCAGCCAAAATGTGACAGGTTCTAATTTATCTTTCTTGCAGACGCCGCATTTTTCGAGAATGCATCTTGAGGGCGGCCCCAATGCCACATTAAGGGACCACCTGAAATTGATGTATTATTACCTTACTCATTCCGATGATGATAGCCTTTTTCAAGGCGTCCCCCGACAAGCCCAGGCCTATATTCAGGAAAATTTCCGGCGCGATCCCATCATGATGGAAGCTTTTGTCCTCTTGCACGATATCGCTAAAGAAGATACGGTAACCACTGATGTTGAGGGCAACCATTCCTTCCCCGGGCATGAAGAGATATCCGAGAGACGGATAATTGATGAGCACATCCATTATCGAGGATTGTCGGAAAGGGATTTTAAAATCCTCAAAATTGTTATCAGATACCATAAATACGTCATGTTTGACAATCCTTATCTTGTTGAATTTCTAAGAAGCGAATTCAAAGATTTTAGTGATGCCGAGTTCGGCCAGATCTATGGCCTGATGGTCGCCACAACGGCGTTGGACCTTCTGGCTTCGTACAATAATTTCCCGGGAACACAAAAACAAGAGATGCTCACGCGTCTCTTGAGTTTATGGGATGAGTATAAAATACGCTTGGCCGCCCCTCATCCGGCGCTCACTTCCGTCAAAGCTGTTGGGATCTTTCCGGGTTTGGGCAATATTGACTCTTATAGGAATTTAGGCAGTGCATTGTGGGATACGGGCATCCCGGAGATACGGCACATCTATACCGAAGCCGCGATCGGGTTGAATTTTTTTAACAGACCGGGAGGCGTGCCCCTTCCTCAAAAATTATTTATGACAGACGCCAATTTACCCGAGGACTATCTGGACAAAAGGGGATTTCTGAGCGCGGCCTATGTGGTGCATAATGTGGCCCTTAATGCCTACCTTAAGGAGCAGGCTAAACGCGCGGGGATTGATTTGAAGTTTGAGGCTTATACAGGGGAAAGCATGGGTATCTTGGCTGCCGCGATCGCCTCTGGTTCATTATCTATCAGAGACGGCGCGAAATTGGCCAGATACCTGCACGTTAATCATATCACTGTTTCTCAGCGGACAACCAAGGAAGAAGTTTTTATCTATCGATTGACAGGACCACATCCACGGATAGCGCATGCCGTGACGGCATTAAATGAAAGCTTCCCGGAACAAACGGAACGTTTTAAAAACATCTCTTCTCACCAGGGCGTAGAAACAATTCAGCTTTATGTTGCGCAAAGTGTTTCAGGACAAGTCTCGGATTTTCTTAAGGAACATTTCCCGGAGTTACAATCGGCCAGAACGCCATTTCACTTGCCGATTATGGCGCATTCCCGGGTGCTCATCCCGGCTCGTGATGAGGAATTAGAATTTATAAAAAATAACGGGATTGTTTTTCACGATCCCAAACCAAATATCATCTCCAATGACGGCACTGGAATTTTGACGACAGGTGAACAGGTTGAAGGGCATTTATTAGGCTTATCGACTACTCTTATGGAATCTGCCGAAAGCGTCCATTTGGCAGATGAGAAAGGTGCCGCGGTGATCGTGGGCATAGGTTTAGGTGTTAAAATCAGGGAGCTGGTACAAGCCAATCATTCTAAAACGCCATTTATGGATTTTACGGGAAAAGACCCTGAGGAATTCGCCCGTAACGCGGCAGAGCTCAATATATCCCGTCGCAGTGAGGCCATGCTTGTTTCAGGGGCAGAGCTTGAAAGTGTCACGAGGGCGATATCCGAGCAGGGGCCATACCAAGCCTTGGTAACGGATATTGAAGGGACGCTTATCCCTGAAGGCGCAATAGAAACTGAATTCGAGCTCTCCCAGCCGGTGCAGGACGAGTTCAAACGTGTTAAACAAAAAGGCATTCCCATGATGTGGGCCACTGGCCGGACGGACACTCCATTCGTAGACTTTGTTTTAAAAATTCTTCGGGAGAAAGATCTGGGCGTGTCGGTCTTGTCGTTCGGCAACGGTGAAGTGGGGGTGGAAGTGTCAAGTGGCAAGATCCTCTGGGATTACCGGCTCCCGGAAGAACAAATGATCACGATCAACCGAAGTATCAGACAAAAAGCTTTACAGAGGGGCATTGTTTTGGAGGACAGTGATCCCAAAGGCTATTATTTCTCGGCTTCTCCCTCTACGGATCAAAACGCGTGGGGTAGTTTTTTAGAAGGGTTAGGCCGTGATTTGGCCGCCCAAGATTTATCCATAGGCAGATCCAGGCGCAAGTTTAATATAGCCTATTTTTTCAGACCGCATATCAATAAGGCATTGGCTGTCACAGAATTCAATAAATATCTTGGCCTTAGCATCCCGTTTAGAAAAATTCTACGCGTTGGGGACAATTATAATGACGGCGAACTTTTGAAAGACGGGGGCGTGTATGTTGGCACCCAGAAAACTTTGATGGAGCGCGCTGCTTTCTTTTTTCCCGGAATGCATCTGTTGGGCGGCAATGCAGAAGGTTTTGTGCAGGCCATCAAGGCCGCTTTTGCTGACAACGCCATGGGTGGTATCGATTTAACGGCCCGTAGAATGCATGTGGAAATCCAGAATCAGGGCAATGGCATCCAATTTCATATGGATCCTGCCATGCTGCATCAGCTGCAGATCTCCCCGGGCTTTGACCTGGATATCATCAATATGCGGCCGATAACGGACATCAAAGGGTTCTTGGAAGGATTGAAAGTAACGTAAGCGCATGGTACTATAAAGCCTTACACTTTCTATATGCTCCGAACCTATTTCATTATTGCCCTCATAGGCTTTACCCTTGCCTCGCCAGTCCTAGCCAAACAAAAGGAACCGGTCGAGAAAGAGCTCACCGTAGATGATATTGTAGCCAAGATGAAGTTTCAGCTGGAGTTGACCGACGCCCAAGCCCAGGCTGTCAAGCCCATCATTGTCGATTTTATGGCCAGGGAAAAGGCCCTTAAGGAAGAAGAGAAAAAAGCCTTGAGCAAGGTCCTGACGAGCGAACAGATGTACACCTGGAATTTTCTGCAAAATGAGAAGCCTAAGGAAAAGAAAAAGCACGCGTTTTAAGGCTTGGGCCCCTCAAAATAAACCTGTTCATTTGCCTGACGCTGCTATATAATTTTTTGATGTGCGGGAGCTCTTAAAAGCTTTTTAAGGAGGAATAATCCATGGCAACACCCAAAGCAGACCAACAACTTTCCATCATTGATTTGGACAAGGTCAATAAGGCCAGACTCGAGACTTCGCCGTATGAATTCATCGTGGTTTCCGACTTTATCAAGGATGCCTGGAAGGATAAATTGATCGAGGCCTACCCGCAGGTCAAGGACGCGGGCAGTTTCCCGCTTTCGAGTGTCAGCTGCAGCGGCGAGTTCATGAAACTCATCGATGAGATGAATGGCGACGGGTTCCGCCAGGCGATTGCGTCCAAATTTTCCGTGGACCTTGAGGGCAAGCCCACCATGTTCACGGTGCGCGGCCGTTGCCGTCTGAAGGACGGCCAGGTGCATACGGATTCCGAAAGCAAGATCATCACCGTGTTGCTTTACATGAACCCTTCCTGGGAAAATCAGGGGGGCCGCCTGCGGGTGCTCAACAGCAATAATATCGACGATATAAAGACCGAGATCTCCCCCAGTGTCGGCACCTTGCTGGTGTTTAAGCGTTCTGAAAATTCCTGGCATGGGCATCTTCCTTTTGAAGGTTCGCGCAAGGTCATTCAGATGAACTGGGTGACCCACCAAAAGTACGTTGAGCATGAGCAAAAGCGCCACCGCTTCTCCGCGATCTTCAAGATATTTTCACCCAAGAAAGATGCCTATTAAAGTCCCTATGGCATCGTCGTGCTGGGTGGTGACAGAAGGTTTGGCAGGTTTAAAGAATCAGGCCATTGGTCTTGCCGAGGCCTTGGAATTACCTTACGCCTTCAAGCAGGTCAAAAAGTCCCATCTTTGGCAAATTTTTTCTCCCAAACATGAACTGGCCCCGCCGTGGCCGGATCTGCTGATCTCCTGCGGCCGGCAAAGTGTGGCGGCATCCATTGATGTCCGTCGGGCCAGTAGGGCCAAGACCTTTACCGTGCATATTCAGGATCCGTGTGTTGACCCCGCGCGTTTTGACGTGGTGATAGCACCCGCCCATGACGGGATCAAGGGCGAAAATGTTTTTATAACCCAGGGCGCCATTCATCGGGTGACGCCGGAAAAATTGGCCCAGGCTGCGGTGCATTTCCAGGGGCTGTTTTCGAAACTGCCGCGGCCTTTGATCAGCGTTTTGGTGGGCGGTAAGACCAGGCATGAAGGTTTCAGTGGAGAGTCGGTGCATGATTTCGCGGCCAAGCTTTTAAGCGCGGCCAAAAGTTCCAAAGGAGCTTTGGCGGTGACGACTTCCCGCCGGACAGGCCCTGAAAACGAGGCGGTGATAAGGGAAGCCGTAAGCCGGGTGCCGTCGTATGTCTGGGATGGCCAGGGCGAAAATCCTTATTTTGGTATGTTGAGTTTGGCCCAGGCTATCGTGGTAACCAGTGATTCGATTTCCATGGTCTCTGAGGCTGCTTCGACGGGAAAACCGCTTTACATTTATGAATTGCCCAAGGTCGGCGGCCGTCATAAGCAATTTTGTGAGGGGTTGATTGGCAGCGGGGTGGCGCGTCCTTTTACCGGCGCCATTGAACAATGGTCTTACGCGCCGCTCGATGAAACCCGCAAAGCCGCGGATTTTGTTATCGAACGGTTTCAGCAGAAAGGTGGGAAATATGCAGACGCTAACGCGAGAAATTTCTCTTAAGATAAAAACTTTCAGTGCCACCGGCTCATCCGCGCTTTTTAAGGCGTTGGGTCATCCCTTGACCGCGAAAAAATTACAAGCGCTGATCAAAACTCTCTCTTCATTAAAGAGGGTGGTGGTCTATGACCCCCTGGGCCAGGCCGATGAATTCGCGGCGCTTTATGATATCTCCGGCATCAAGATCACGGATGTTTTTGTGCAAAACATCGTCGAGTCTGGCAAGGAGATCTTAGGGCACAAGGCAGAGCCCATCACCAAGCTCAAAGATATTAAGGCTGATGCGGTTCTTATCACGGCTTTTGACGCGGCGCGTTTAAGCGGCCCCATTGCGCATTTGCTTAGCACAGGCACGCAAGTTTTTTCTTTTGACGAAGGCCGCCTGGGCGATGAATTCCTCACCAATCCGCGCAATTACACAGACCCTTTGAATTTCGCTACTAATTTCGTCTTATTTAGAGAAGGGGCAGGCCATCACAGCCGCCTGGTCACAGCTAATTACTGGGCCGGGTACAGCCCCAAAACGGTGGGGTTATGGTGCTGCCTTTTGGATAAGGACGGCAAGGAATTGGCGCAGTGGCATGAGAAGCTTGATAAATGCGTTCACACCATAACCTTGGACAGCGTCGAGATCAAGGAGCGTTTTAAGCTGCCGGATTTTACAGGCAGCCTTTTTATCCATTTCTCCGGCATTGCCGGCCATGACGTGGCTAAGTACGCGCTGGATAATTACGGGGACACGGATACGGTTTTATCCTGCACGCATGATGCTAATCCCTGGCCCGCGGATCTTTATGCCGGCTTGCCGGCCCCGCATGAAGGGGAGCAGGTGATTCTCTGGGTGCAAAACAGCCATCCGTGCCCCATTCCGGTGAATGGCTTTGGCCTAAGCCTCATGGGCTCCGACGAGATTATAAGAAATGATAAAGCGATCCCGGGTTTTGCCACTGTGGCCATTGATGTGGCGCAGTATTTCCCCAAGGCCCGCTGGCCGCAGCAACTGGAAGTGCATGCCGGCAGGTATTTTGTGCGCCCGCGTTATGAAGTGATAAGTCACGGCCGCCGGCTCATTGCCCATACCAATGTGGAGCGCACGGATCTCAAATCCGACAGCAATATCCCGGAATTAAGCAAATTAATGGGCAAGGGCTATATTCTCTGCGCGCCCATTCTGCCCATGGACCGCTGGCAAAATATTGTGCTGCCGACACCCATGTCCACGGCCCAGAAAAATCTTCCGCTGACCCTGCTTGTTTACAATAAAAAAGGCGAGCAAAAAGGGGTTTTCCCTCTGGGAAAACTGGAACGCAATGATATCAAGGATCTTAATATCAATCAATTATTGGGCAATAAAATTTCTGAAGCAAACTTCCCCGGCGGCTTCGGCCACCTGGAATTGATCTATGATTTTTCTCAGGGTGGTGAAGGGGATGGCTGGCTGCACGGCCTTTTCCGTTACGAGGACACCAAGAGCGGGCATAATACGGAAACCAGTTTCGGGTCGCATATTTTCAACACCGTGCTGGTATACAAAGGCGAGCCGCAGTCCTATGCCGGCAAGCCTCCGGGATTAAGCACGCGCCTGTTTTTGCGTTTGGCCAGCGACGAGGATACGGACACCCTATGCCATTTGATTTATCCGGCCTCAACACCCTGGCGCACGCGTTCGGAAACGGATTTGATCCTCATGAATGCCAAAGGCGAAGAGCGGTTCAAGAAGACCGTGCACATCCCTTGCAGCGGTTCCCTGTTCTGGCGCTATCATGAAGTGTTTGAAAAGGAAGAGCGTTTAAACGCGGGGCGGGACGCCTATGTCATTGTCCGGGATGCGACCTGCCGGCTTTTTGGTTATCATGGGCTCATGAAGGTCAATGGGCAGTCGTTTTGTTTGGATCATATGTTCGGCTTTTAATTTTATGGCATCGGATAAAGCAGCTGGGTATCATTCACCGCACGGTCAGTCCTTTCATTTCCAGTCTCTGGTCAACAGGCAGGGGAAAGTGCACGTGCATGGTTCGCGCGTCTTTCAAAATCCCTTTGCGGACCTGTACCACTATTTCTTTTCTTTGACCTGGCCCGCGTTTTTCGTTGTCGTTGGCACTATTTTTATCACGATGAATCTGCTCTTTGGCGCCTTGTATTTATGGACCGGGGTGGAAACCTCGTCGGCTGCCGGGACATCCGTTTACCAGCGCCTGCTGCAATGTTTTTTCTTTAGTATCGAGAATATGACCGCGGTGGATTACGGCCGTTTGCAAGGGGCGCATTCGGGGGCCTATGTTCTCATGACCGTGCAGGCGTTCATTGGGCTGTTGACCCTGGCCATCATCACGGGTTTGTTCTATGCCCGTTTCTCGCGGGCGACCGCGCGGGTGATTTTCAGCAGTAAAGCCATCATTGCCAAGCATAATGGCAGGGATTGTTTGATCTTTCGCATCGCCAACGAGCGCCTGAATCAAATTGCTGAAGCCCATATGAGCCTGCATTTGACCAAGAATGAAATAAGCCTGGAAGGCGAGCACACCCGTAAATTTTATGATCTTAAGCTTGAGCGCGATCATTCGCCTTTGTTTGCTTTAAGCTGGATGGTACGTCATTATATCGACGAGGAAAGTCCCATGCACGGCATGGATCATCAAAAAATGAGGGAGGACCAGATAGGCCTGTTGGCTTCTTTGACAGGCACGGATGAGACCTTTTCACAGCCCATCATTGCGCGGCACGCGTACGCGCCGGATGATATTGTTTACAACCGGCGTTTTAAAGATATCATTATTTGGCATGACCGCCAGGTGCATATCAATCTCAAAGGCATCCACGACCTGCACGAACCTGAAAAGTCGTGACAGGCACGACTTTTTATTTGTATAAGAACATGAAAAAATTGCCGTTGTTAATAATTTTGATCCTTTCACTCACTTGCTGGGCAGCCATGGCGCAGCCTGTCAAGGATGGTTATGGCAAAGAGACGCTGCCGGACGGCTCTGTCTACGAGGGCTGGTTCAAGGACGGCGCGTTCGACGGCAAAGGCACCATCAATTATGCCGACGGCAGAACATACACAGGCGAATTTAAATACGGTCTTTTTGACGGCAAAGGCACGCTCACCTATCTGGACGGCAGTCAATACAAAGGAGGGTTCGTGGAAGGCGAGCTCGACGGCCAGGGGGTTTTGACCTATGCCGACGGCAGCGTGTATAAAGGCAAATTCAAGGACGGGGATTATGACGGCGCCAAGCAGGTCAACCCGGTACCTGACAGCAATGCTCCGGCCCCCGCCAGCAGTGCTCAGGTTGTCACCAAGTCATGATTTTTTTTAGAAAGGGAAATTAGATGCTATCGAGACTTAAAACAGGTTTTTTTCTTATATTGCTATTTGGGTTTTCATCAGGGGCTCATGCCGACTGGTCCGTATCCGTCGGGGTTGGAGATCAAGGTGATCACTGGGATCATCATGACCATGGTTATTGGGGATGGCATGATCATCCTCACTGGGGCTGGCGCACGCACTTCTTGCCGCCGGGCGCTGTTACGGTTTTGGCTGACGGGATTATTTATTACTACTATGACGGTCTTTATTATGCCCGTGAGGGTTATGATTATGTGCTGGTTAATCCGCCCATGGGCGCCTATGTGAGCGCCATCCCGCCGGATTTTCAGCCCGTGAACATTAATGGCAGGCTCTATTATACCGACGGGGGCGTTTATTATCTTTTGACCCATCATGGTTACCGGGTTGTCCCGCAACCTGTCATGTACGTCCAGCCGCCCCAGCAGGTCATTGTGGCCGCTCCGGTGGAGGCCCAGCCCGAGCAAGTAATGCCGGCAGTGCCCGCGCCGCCCTCAGCGCCTCCTTCCGCGGGCTCTTTTACCATCAACGTCCCCAATAACAGCGGGGGATATACGACGGTGGTGATCAGCAGATCCGGCAGCGGCTATGTCGGCCCTCAGGGGGAATATTACGCCCAATTCCCCAGCGTTGCCCAGCTCAAAGCCATGTACGTGAAATAAGGCTGCCGGCCGCCCCAAAATGGCAAAGTATATGCTTGTCGTATATACTTTGTCTATGTGCTTAAATTTAAGACAAATAATTCACCTGGCTGTCCTTGGTGTTTTCTGGATGAATACGCTGGGGCCTGTGCCGTTGGCCCAGGCCGATGACTTTCATTTGCCGGCACCTGGGGCCATGGTGCAGTTAAGCCCGCTGCGTAATCCGCCCATTCTCAAAGGCCTCAAGGTCCATCCCGATAATCCCTTCCGCTTCGATTTCATTCTAGATCGGGGATATAAGAATAACCATCATTCTGAGCGAAGCGAAGAATCTCAAAGCTTCTTAAAACAAGAATCCACCCGCCTCATCAAATACTTCCTCGCATCCCTCACCATCCCTGAAAAGGATCTTTGGGTCAATCTTTCCCCGTATGAGAAAAACCGCATCATCCCGCAAAGTTTCGGGATGACAGAAATGGGCCGCGATCTTCTGGCTGAGGATTACATGCTCAAGCAGATCACCGCGTCCCTGATTTATCCTGAAGGCCAAACAGGTAAAAAATTTTGGACGAGGGTGTATCAAGAGGCTGCCCAAAAATTCGGTACCACGGATATTCCCGTTAATACCTTCAATAAAGTTTGGATCGTCCCGGACAAAGCCGTGGTTTACGAGAATGCCAAGGCCGGCACCGCGTATGTCGTAGAGGCAAAACTAAAAGTGATGCTCGAAGAAGATTATTTATCCATGGGGAAGCATGCGTCACTGAAAAAGGGGACTGTCCCTTTAACATTGTTTAATAAGGGACTGTCCCCTTTTTCAGTAAATACATTAGGCTCCCAAGTCCTCCGTACCATCGTCATCCCCGAACTCAACCGAGAAGTCAACTCCGGGGCCAATTTCGCCCAACTGCGTCAAGTGTACAACAGCCTTATCTTAGCGACCTGGTATAAAAAGAAGATCAAGGACAGCATCCTGGCGCAAGTGTATGCCGATAAAAATAAAATAACAGGCGTTGAACCCCTGGTGTCATTGCGAGGGAGCGCAGCGACCGAAGCAATCTCTAAAAGAACGACCACAGATGTAGAGTTTATTTACCAGCGCTATCTCCAAGCCTTCAAAAAAGGCGTCTACAATTACATCAAAGAAGAACCCATTGATGGTGTCATTGCGAGCCCACAGGGCGAAGCAATCTTTAAAGGAACAACAATCCTTCGAAAATATTTCTCCGGTGGCGTGGATGCCATTCACATCAGCGCAGCCATGAGTACGACTTCACAACTGCCGCAGGACAACGGCGATGGGGCCATGAGGATTGTCACGGATATCGTTTATCCCAAGGATATGGTGTTACGCGCGATGACGAACGAAGAGTTGTTGGGCTATTTTATGGCTTTACGCGGCCAGGGGCCCAAGCACAATCTTCCTGTCCCGGTTACATATCTGGGTCGAGATGGGACAGTGCAGAATGATGAACTTAGAATGACTCAGGTATTGAATATTTTAGGAAAGCAATTGATGTTGGTGCGTGGCAGAGAAATGATTATTGATCTCTCGAGGTCGCAGCGGTTTGGTGAGGCCAGGGTGATTGAAAGGGCAGGAGCTGAGAGTTTTCAAATCATCTGGAATTCAGAGGATGCGAGGGACGCGTGGCTGGACAATCATGAAATGGATAATGAGGATATCGAAACGTATTTAATGTCCTTTCGCAGCATGAAATTTGCCACTGTTAATGAGGAGATGCAGGACAAAGTCACGATCCCTGTTCATCATGCGGCGACTCAGGAAGGTGAGGCGGATTCCTGGGACAATTTAAAAATCCCTGTTGTCCTGGAGCTCTTGGGCAAGGAACGTGTTCCCCGGCAAAACGGTACCCCCGAATATATTAGAGATACGGACAAGTCAAAATTGCTTGATGCCAGGGTGGTCAGAACCGGGGGGCTGCAACGGTTCCAGTTTAATTGGAAGAAAAGAAATAGAAGCAGCTGGCTTGCGTCAACTGACGAAGTTTTTAATCAGACCTGTAATCTTCCTGGCACCAAGCGTGTCAGGCTGGATATAGCCAAAGAATTTGAGATCGTGCAGGGAGATTTTAAATATGAATTCGTTCTTAGTGCGGATGATGGGCTGACGATGAAAAAATCTGTGTACAACGGCAGTAAATATGAGGTGCTGGAAGATACAAAGACCGTGAAAGATTTTACTATTGGTCAAGATTTCCCCGTACTTGATGAAGACAAAAGAAAATCATTCACCATCAATATCAGTCATGGGTTGGCTGGCCGTCCCAATGCCTTGGCCATCAGAAATAATTCATACGAAGATTTGAAGGTTAGGTGGCAATTATTTATTGCCCGGTTACCTTTTGCTTTTGAAGGCGATGCCTACATGCAGGGCCAGCCCGGCAGCTTTAGAAAGAATGATCTGCAGCTGGTCAATGCGGCTCATGGGACCATGGCTGTATTAGGCGGTATCAGCCAATTACAACCTGATCAGATCAGGAAAGCAGTGGCGATGATTCGCAGAGATTTGATGAGTTTAAATCTGGGGCATCTTGAGACGGTGAAAGAAGTGCGTAGTTTTATGGCCCGAAGTGCTGGAATTCTTGAAAAGAGATCAGCCGCGTATCCGTCCATAAGACTTGCCTATGTTTTAGTCTGGCAAGATCCGCAGGGGGTGGGCTGGTTTGTGGGTTTAAATAAAGGTGAGAATCGTCTATATTTGCAGAAAGCATCAGGCCAATTGGAAGAACAAAAGGGCTCTAAGATCAGGGGAATCCAGACGCGGATTATCGTCGATAGGATCAGGCCAGGAGATCAGCTTATTGCTACGACCGGATTGGGGTCTTTGCTGGGCTTTACAGACGCCAACCATTATCAAGTTTCAGGAGGCAGGGTAGGATTTTCATCCATTGCCTCGTTAAAAGTCATGTCCAACGGCCACCGCAGCGCGGCCATGGCATCCTTTCAGGCCCCCCGGGCCAGTGACAAGGCCATGAGCCGCAGAGCCAGGCCCAGGCAAGAAGTAAAGCGCGACGAAGGCAAATTCCATATCAATATCGACGTTCCCGCGCGATTGCGGGAGATCAGAAACGAGTTGATCGAATTTCTGGACATCAATTTCAACCGTGATTTTGACACGATTTTTCGCACCACGCTCAACGGCGTTTCGCCTGTGGCCGTGTACGACAAGCAGGAGCTTTCCAACATCGTTTGGGTCCATTTTGCCGATGAGGATAAGGAGGGTTATCATTTCCTATTAAGTATTGCAAGGCGCGACGGGCATCCCGGCATCAACATTCTTTTGACCGCTGCCAAGGCGGAAGATTATCTGAAATATCATGCCACTGAAATAAGGACCTTGCAGAGGCTCAGAGGCCGGGGGGCGCTGCGCTCAGGCGGAGTTTTGTCCTTCAAAAAGCGTTTATGGATTTTTCAACAATCTATAGAAGCCGAGAATCTCGGGCAAGTGATGCTTCAGGAAGGAGGCATTTCCCACGACAGGTTCAGGCAATTGGTCAGTGCGTTGAGGATCATTAACCGTAGCATCGGTGAAATCCCGGAAGCGCTGCAGCCTTCCCATTTCGTGATCCATCAACCGATCGGGGAAATCCTTTTGCAAACCCCCGGCAATCGTAATTTGCGTCCCTTTGGGGCGATCCCCGATCTTGATGACCAGGCGTTGTTTTTTGGCGTGCTTTTATACTGGTATGGCCAATCAACGCCTGAAGCCAGCACCTTTATTTTTGACCAGATGAGCACCTTTGTTCCCGGCAATTTCGACGATGTCCTTAAACAACTCTACCTTTATGTCAAAGACGGCAGAAAGAATTTCTTTGATAATAGAGGTAAAAGGGGGGCGCAATTCATTTCAGGTTTGCAAAAATTGCCGGAATTGCAGCGGGCCTATATTCATACCCAGGGCAATCTTGCGGGGCATCCTTTGAATGATTTTCTGGTGTATTATCTTCAGACCATGGGCTTGTACCTTCGTCATCATCTGGCGGCCGAAGCGTTAAAGCGCCGGCCAAAAATTGATTATTCCGTCGGTCCTTATTATCCCGCTTACTTTGAAACGGAAAGCGATCCGTTTACAGCTTACATTGACTGGCTGCGGGAAAATCCCGAACCTGAAAGTGCCAGGATATTTGTCAAAACGTTTAACAGGGAGTTTCATAATGCTGTTCCTGCCGACCAATTGAAGAATACGGATATGATGGTTTTTGTGCCTCCGCGGGCCGAAGCATCGAAGTCGGTGGAAAGTTTAAATCTGGTCCTGTCCAATTTTTATTCCGAGTTAGGCCCCAGAAAAATTCAGGGGGATATCCATGCGCTGTACAGGCCGGCTGAGCCAAGAGAGGGCGAAATGTTTAGGGTCCGGCCGAGTGTTGATGTAGAGGGAAAGAGGATTTTATTGATGGAAGAAATTGTCGAAACAGGCGAGGATACGGCCGCCGCTAAAAGGGCTTTGGAAAAAGCCGGGGCCAAGGAAGTGAAAATCCTGGCCATTGGCAATGTTCCGTTTCATCCGCAACCAGCGCCAGGTCCGGCCCGTCGCAGCAGCGCCATGACCGCCTCACCCCCGGCGAATATTGAGCTTTTAGCCACACCGGTGAATGAATTGTGGGATCGATTATATGATGCCTTTGCAGAGATCTTAAGCTTAAAGATCCGTAATGAAAATCAAATGGCTGTGGAATCCGAGGCAGGCCCATCAGCGGTAGCCAGTTTGGCCGAGCGAAGAGAACCGCAGCGTGAAAAACGCAGGCTCCTCGTCGAATACGTGGTCAAAACGCTTGGGCTGAAAGAAAAAGCCGAAGCCTGGGTTGGCATTAATGCAGACTGGGAGCGTTTGAGGGAAAACTTAGGAGTATATCCGCTGGATGAGCTTAACGGGGAAACAGGCATCAGGTTTTCGAGGCTGAGAAATTTTCTGGGTGAAAAGGGTGATCTTAATTACGAAGAAGTGCAGCGGGCGGAAGAATTTTTGGTTAAACGTGCTGATTCCCAGGCGAATTTCCTAAGAAGCATCGGCGATTTAGACAGAAATTTAATAGCCAAAACTGAAGAATTACTGGCAGTCGGGCAAAAGAGTAAGGGCTGGTTAGCGCAGCAATTGGACGTTTCCCAAAAAGAAGTGACCGAATTCTTAGAAGGGCAAAAAATCCCGCATGGCCGCTTTCTCGAGGGGCTCGCTGTTTTTTTGATCCAGGAATTATCATTGACGGGGAAAGACCGGGCAAAGGTGGAAGATGTCAGGATATGGGACAGGGAGTTCCATGCTTTACTGACCGAGGCTCTGCAACGGCATTTGTTCAGTGCAATCGCCAGGGCCGTTGGAAAACAACAGGCTGTTTTATATGAAGCTCATGTCGATAAGAGCGGAATGCCGGAAAAAGAGTTAATGCCTCTGGTGGAGGAGGTCATTCATTTTCTGGGTATCGAACATCAAACCAATGTAGAACTGCGCGGGGTCAGTCGATGGTATGGGCAATTGCAGCAAATGCTCCGGCAGGCCAAGGCCAAAGGTTTATTGGCGCAGATAGCCACGGACACGCATATTCCGCCGCGTGTCTTGGAAGATTGGACCAATGACATGCCGTCCCCGACCAGGGATCAGCGCGAAGACCTTGAGGGAGAGCTTGACCGGCAATTGAGGATTACGGCTGCCGCCGGCGGTATCGAGGCCTTAAACTCATGGTACGACCTGGTGCACGATCAATTACGCCGGGAGGTGGAGTTAAAAACTCCTGCCGAGGTTCTTGAAGAGTTAAATAAAGAGGGCATCGACGTATCCCTTAGTAATCTTTACCGATTGATAAGAAAAACAGATCCCCAAGAGCCAGGCCCCGAAAGCCGCCAGCAGCTTGCTGATTATTTATACAGTGGTATCAAGGCCGAGGAATTTGGCGGCACATGGCATAAACAATCAGTTTATATTATTCCTGAATTGTTAGCAAACCACTGGCCCATGCCGGAGCTTGACACGTATATAGCCAGTTTACCTGAAAGGATCAGGCCCGCGGCGAGAAAGAAAATAGAAACCATCGCTTATGAAAAAGAGATATTGTCTTATGCAAGAAATTTTGTCGGGAGATTTGAAGGCGTCTTTCTTGAGAGATTGATTGATCGGTTAAAGAATGGAGAAACCGTGCCTGAATTGGAGCATTTTATGCAGAGGGTTCCTGTAAGGTCCCGGGCAGAAACAAGGGCGGAAATAAAAAGACTGGTTCTGACAGAGAAAGCCCGTGCCGCCGTCGGCAGCAAGGCCATGACCGCCTCGCCCCCGGCGGATATTGAGCTTTTAGCCACACCGGTGAATGAATTGTGGGATCGATTATATGATGCCTTTGCGGAGATCTTAAAGTTAAAGATCCGTAATGCACACCAGATGGCTGTGGAATCCGAGGCAGGGGGATCGGCAGTGGCCCGTTTGGCAGAACGAAAAGAACCGCAGCGTGAGAAGCGCAGGCTTCTGGCCAAATACGTGGCCAATACACTCTGGCTTGAAGAAAAACTCAAGGCCAAGCCAGGGATTGATGCAGCCTGGGAGGATTTGAGAGAAAATTTAGAGACCTATCCGCCGGCTGAGCTTGCTCAGGAAACAGGCATTGAACTTTTGAGATTGAACGATTTTTTTCATGAATGGGACGATCTTGAGTATGACGAATTAGTTGAGGTAGAAAAATATCTGATCCCGCATTCGGCTGCACGCGTTAGACTTCTTTTGAGCATACCTGAGTTGAATCAAAATCTCATTAGCCAAACCAGAAGATTATTGGCGGAGAAAAGAGAGGACAATGCATGGTTCGCCATGCAGTTAAATGTCCCGACAAAGCAGATTTCAGAATATATAAAAGGTTTGAAAGTGCCGCCGGCCAAACTGGCCGGCAAGTGGGCTGATTATCTGGTCTCCCAGATGCATCTGGAGGGTGAACCAAAAACTCAAATGGAAGATGTCAAAAGATGGGCTTTTGCGTTCCACCAGGTATTAGGATATGCCGCAAGGCGAAACTTATTGAGCGGGGTCGCCAGATCCATTGGCATGAATCCGGCTACTTTATATTCCACTTATGAAAATTGGGCTGGTTTTAGTCTTGAAAAGTTGACTCCGTTATTGGAGTCGCTGATTAAGCATTTGGATTTAGAGCGGGGAAGCGAAAGAACATTGGCCGCCATAAAGCTCTCTTTTGAACAGTCGCAGATGCCTCCTGCCGCGGCTGGCGTTGAGGCTTTAAATTCCTGGTATGAGCTGGTGCATAATCAATTACGCAACGAAGTAGAATTAAAAACCCGTGGTAAGGTTTTACAGGAGTTGCATGAAAGAGGGATCACTGTATCTGCCGGTACTTTTTCAGAATGGACACGGGAAATTAATCCCGTTGAGCCAGGGCCGGATAATCGCCAGGCCGTTGCCTATTATTTGTACAGCGAGTTTAAGGCGAGGGAACTTTCGGGAGGCGCGGCTCATGCTCATGCCGAAGGAAAGGCCATGCTTGCCAAACAACAGAGTCCTTTGTGGAACAGGAGGTCCTCTGTAGATGTCTTAAAGACACCCTTACAGCAATTGTATGACAGATTATACGACAAGCTTAATCAAGCGGTTGAGCAATGGGGTAGTGCAAGGATCGCGGCCGCCCGTTTGAGATTGAGTGAGGAATCCATCCGACGGTGGCAGAGAAGGGATGGAATAAACAGGCAGGACCGCAGATTGTTAATCAGGAGGCTGATCTTAAAAACGCGTATGATAGAAAGTCAGGAAGACCGGCTGCGGGAGGTGGATTTTTGGTATACCGCACTTCAACGGGCTTTGAGTAAGGTCATCGAAGAGTATGGGCAGGGCGGTTTGACCAAGGTGGCCGGAGATTTGAAAATTGATCCGCATAGGCTGCGCAATTGGATATATCGGCAAAAATCCACCGGTGAACCGGCCGAACCCGATACCATTGAGGAAGCCCAGCATGTCGCTGACTATTTGCTCACCCTGCCGCCGGCCTATAATCCTTTTAGATCGTCCCGGGCCATGGCTGTTCCCGGTAACGGCGGTATCGATCTGACCCCTGCCCGTCTGCATGTAGAGACCCGTGATGAGGGTATGAGCATCAGATTTCACATGGACCCCGCCATGCTGGCTCATTATCAAAATGCCGCGGGCTTTGAGCCGGTCGTCCGCAGCATCGAGCCCCTCGGCGATTTGAAGTCATTTTTGACGACTTAAAAGAAGGATTATGATAAACTTTACCCATGCCCAATATATGATCGAGGCAAGATTCAGGTCTTGGATGAATTTTTGTACCGAAAATTAATGGAGGATAAATATGGTCAAGCATAAGTCTAATGAATTAGCTGGAGCCGTATGCTAAAAAATCACGAACTCACCGGAAAATGCTGCCTCTGTGACAGAAGGGTCTATTCCCGCTATTCCTGCTATTGCCTGCGCTGCTATCATTTTGTACGCGCCATGGATCAGCGGGGCCTGCACAGGGACGCCGTGGAACGCATCAAGAAACATGTGCGTAAAAACGGTTTTGTCTGCGAGTATACCGGCATCCAGCTTAATATGACAAACCCCAAAAGCGCCTGGTATTTTGTTTTCGACCACCAAATCCCCGGCGATGAAAGGACGGTTGTCCTTACCTTTGCCTTGTTAAATGAAATGAAATCCGACCTCACCTTTAAGGAATTCCGTCGCATGATACGCCAATTCTACGGATGTTTTTTCCTGGGCCGTCAGTTTACCAAAAGCAGGCTCCGTTATTGGCTGCGCCTGCGCCCGCCGCCGTATTTTTTAGAAAAAATCGCCAAAGCCATGGCCAGATTCGAAGCCTGATTAATTCCCCCTGACAATCTTTAAGAATTCCTTTTGACAACTTAATATTCATTGTGTATATTTTATGAATAGGATATTTCACTTCATGAAATAAATGGATTTTCATGCCTGACATCACTCTTGGACAATTCGGCGACCGCATCATCAAGCTGCTTCCCCGATTAAAGATCGAACTTTGCTGTTACGAAACCAACACCCTTACCCGGCGGGACATTACCACGACCCAGCTTCTGGTCCTGGAATGCCTTTCCACCTGCGGTCATTGCAAGATGCAGACCCTGGTCAGTGCCCTGAAGGTGAAGTTTTCCGCCGTGACCGCCATTGTCGACCGTCTGGTTAAAACCGGCTTTGTCATCCGGGCGCACGGCACAGAAGACAGGCGCACGGTTTTTGTCAGTTTGAGTGCTAAAGGCAAAAAAGTTTTAGAAGAGGTCTATCAACAAAGGCGCAAAGCCTTTATGAAGGTTTTCAGCCGCGTCTCCGCCCGTGAAAGGGAAAACTATTTAACCATTCTCGAAAAAATCGTCAACGAATTTAAGGACAAGCAATGGAACGTCTAAAATTGTTAGCGCTGTTATCCATGATTTCTTTTTTGGTTTTATCAACAGGGTGCCAGGGGCCAAAGGCGCCGGCGACACCCCCGCCGCCCAATGTTGAGGTGACCGGCGTGACGACACAGGACGTGCCTGTTTACAGCGAATGGGTCACCACCCTGGACGGGTTTGTGGATGCCAACATCCAGCCGCAAGTTTCGGGGTATCTGATCAAGCAGGTATATAAGGAAGGCTCCTTTGTCCATAAAGACGATGTGCTTTTTGAAATCGATCCCCGGCCCTTTAAAGTGGCTTTGGAAAAAGCCCAGAGTGAATTGGCCCAAGCCCAGGCTCAAGAGGGAAAATCCGATGAAGATGTCAAGCGTGATACACCTCTGGCCCAGGAAAAGGCTATTGCCCAAAGCCAATTGGATGATGATATCCAGGCCCAATTGGCCGCCAAAGCAACCGTAGAATCGGCCCAGGCAGATGTGGACCAGGCCCAGTTGAATTTAGGGTATGCGCAAGTTAAGTCTTTGATCGACGGGATAGCGGGTATTGCCAAAGGCCAGATCGGGGACCTGGTGGGGCCGACCACGCTCCTGACAACCGTATCACAGGTTGATCCCATCAAGGCCTATGTTTCCATGACGGAGTCGGAATATTCCATCTATACTCAAACACCCTCGCAGGATTTGGCCCCGGAATTGATTTTGCAGGATGAAAAGACGTACTCATTGAAGGGATCATTTATTTTTGCCGACCGTCAGGTGGATACCGGCACCGGCACCATCCTTGTCGCGGTGTCTTTTCCCAATCCGGGTAATGTGCTGCGTCCCGGCCAGTTTGGCCGTGTGCACGCGGTGATGTCTGTCCAGAAAAATGCGCTGCTGATCCCTCAACGCGCGGTCACAGAACTTCAAGGGGGAGACGAGGTCGCGGTGGTGGGAGCTGATAATAAGGTCACCATCAAGACAGTGAAGGTCGGCCAGACGGTAGGCCGCATGTGGGTCGTTGATGACGGACTTGAAGCTAATGATCGTGTGGTGGCGGAAGGCGCACAGAACGTTAAAGATGGAGCGCTGGTTAACCCCATACCTTATGACCCCCCGAAAGAATGAAAAATAGAAGGTAAAATTTATTATGTCTAATTTTTTTATAAATCGTCCTATCGTGGCGATGGTGATTGCTATTCTGACGGTTATCGGAGGGTTGGTCTCTTTGTTCGGCCTGCCATTGGCCCAATTTCCCAAGATTGTTCCCACCCAGATCTATGTCAGCACCACCTATACCGGAGCGGACGCGATTGCAGTTGAACAGTCAATCGCCACCCCCTTAGAACAATCCATGAACGGTGTTGAAAATATGCTTTACATGCAGTCCACCAACGCCAATGACGGGAGCTTGACGGAAATTGTGACTTTCAGCATTGACAGTAATCCTGACATTGACCAGGTCAACGTGCAAAATCGCCTGGCCCAGGCCCAGCCGAATTTTCCCGCCCAGGTCAATCAATATGGGGTGTCGTTCCGCAAGTCAACGGGCTTTCCCATGATGCTCATCCCGTTATATTCGCCCAACCATACGCGCAAGTCCTTGTTTCTGGCCAACTATGCCAATATTAATATCATTGATACCCTCTATCGCGTCAAGGGTGTGGGTGAGGTGAGGATCTTTGGCGCGGGCAATTACACCATGCGCCTTTGGGTCAAGCCGCAGCTTTTGACCAAGCTGGGTCTGTCTGTTGCCGATATCGTTAATGCTGTTCAGCAGCAGAACACCATCAATCCTGTCGGCCAAATCGGCACCCAACCCGGGCCCACGGGTGTGGAAAAAACCTATACCATCAGGGCCTTGGGCACCCTCGTGACCGCGGAGCAGTTCGGCCAAATCGTGGTGCGCGCCAACCCGGATGGTTCCCTGGTGCGTTTAAAAGACATTGCCCGCATTGAGCTGGGCGCTTTAAGCTACGAACAGATCGCGCGGTTCAAAGGACAGCCAAGCTGCGTCATCGCTATTTTTCAAACCCCCGGGTCCAATGCCATCCAGGTCTCCGACGGGGTCAAAAAAGCCATGGCCCAGCTTAAGACCCGTTTCCCGCCGGACCTTGATTATACCGTCGGATTGGACACCACCCTGCCTGTGACAGAGGGGATCAAGGAAATTTTAAAGACCCTGATGATATCCATGCTCCTTGTCACCCTGGTTGTTTTTCTTTTCCTGCAAAATTGGCGGGCGACCCTGATCCCCATGATCGCGGTGCCTGTTTCCCTGATCGGCACCTTTGCTTTTTTCCCGTTATTGGGTTTCTCCGTCAATACGCTCTCGCTTTTCGGGATTGTCCTTGCCATCGGCCTGGTGGTGGACGATGCCATTGTGGTGGTGGAATGCATCGAGCGCCATATTGAAGAGGGCTTACGTCCGCGCGAGGCAGCGATCAAAGCCATGGGAGAGGTCTCCGGTCCTGTCATCGGTATCGCGCTGGTGCTTTCTTCGGTTTTTATCCCCGTTGCTTTAATGAACGGCATCCAGGGAAGTTTAAATAAACAATTTGCCCTGACGGTTGCCATTGCGGTGCTCATTTCCGCGTTTAATGCCTTGAGCCTTTCTCCGGCGCTGGCCTCGCTTTTGCTGCGGCCGCGTGAAAAGTCAACCGGTTTTATCGGTAGCTTCTTCGATCGTTTCAATCAATGGTTTAAGAACATCACCGAGCGTTATGGCCAATGGAGTGCTGCCGTGATCCGCAAGGTGCTCATCGGCATGATTGTCCTGGCCGCCTTCGCGGTTTTAGACGTAGGGCTGGGTTTCAAGATGCCTGGGGGGTTCCTTCCTAACGAAGATTATGGTTTTTGTTTTTTGAATCTTCAACTGCCTGCGGCTTCTTCGTTGGAGAGGACAGACGCGGTGTGCCACAAGATCGAAGGGATTTTAGCCAAGACCCAGGGGGTGCAGAATTACGTGAGTGTCGTCGGATTTAATTTATCGAGCCGTACTTCCGCCAGCTATAATGGTTTCTTTTTTATCACCCTGAATCCCTGGGACCAGCGCAAGTCCAAGAGCCTTGAGGTCCAATCCATCGTCAGCCAACTCAATAAAAAATTAGCTTCCGATGTCCCTGAAGCCAAGGCTTTTGCCGGCCTGCCGCCGGCCATTCCGGGATTGGGCACATCAGGAGGGTTTTCGTTTTGGGTGCAGGACAAGAGCGGCGGGTCTATAGAATATCTTGATGAGAACCTGAAAAAATTCCTGGCGGCCTGTAAAAAGCGCCCGGAGCTCACCGGCGTCAATTCGCAGTTTTCCGCGACCATTCCCCAGATCTACGCTGACGTGGACCGCGATAAAGTATTGAAACAAGGTGTCGCCATCGGGGACGTGTACCAGACCCTGCAGGCTTTTCTGGGCAGTGTCTATGTGAATCAGTTCAACCGTTTTGGCCGGCAATGGGACGTGTTTTTGCAAGCCGAGGGCGAGGACAGGATGAACGCCGACAGCATCAAGCAGTTTTATGTGCGTAATAACAGGGGAGAGATGGTCCCGCTTTCCACCTTTGTCACGCTCAAGAAAGTTTTCGGTGTTGAGTACACCAACCGTTTCAATCTTTTCCGCGCGGCCCAGGTTTTTGGTTCTGCCGCGCCGGGGTATAGTTCCGGACAGGCGCTTAACGCGCTTGAGCAAGTGGCCCAGGAAACACTTCCGCACCAGATGGGGTATGATTTCAGTGACCTTTCTTTTCAGGAAAAAACCGTGGCAGGTACCGCGGGTCCGATATTTGCACTTTCCATCCTCGTGGTCTTTTTGATCTTGGCCGCCTTATATGAGAGCTGGAGCTTGCCCTTTTCCGTCTTGCTTTCCGTGCCCATTGCCATTTTCGGCGCTTTTGCCGGGCTCTTCCTTTTCCATCCGGAGCTTAATGTGTATTCACAAATCGGTTTGATCATGCTCATCGGCCTCTCGGCGAAGAATGCCATTTTGATCGTTGAGTTTGCCAAGATGGAACACGAAAAAGGCCGCGATGTCGTCGAGGCAGCGCTCGAAGGGGCCAAGCTGCGCTTGCGTCCCATTATCATGACCTCTTTTGCTTTTATCCTGGGCTGTTTGCCGCTGGTTTTTGCCAGCGGTTCCGGATCTGTGGCCCGCCAAATCCTGGGGACAGTGGTGGTCTGCGGCATGCTGGCTGCGACGTTGTTGGCGATTTTTATCATCCCGGCCTTGTTTGTGCTCATTGAGCGCATGTTCATCGAGAAGAAGCCCAAGCCTCAGCCCACCAATCGTTTATCGACGGGGCCGACCCCGATGCCAAGAGACGAATAATGAAAAAAGTCGTGACAGGCACAACTTTTTCTAAAATAAATCTGATTAAAAAGTCGTGCCTGTCACTACTTTTTTTAGCGGGCTGCACCATTGGTCCGGATTACCGCAGGCCTGCCATCGAAATACCTGACACTTTCAGGGGTGCGACCCTCAATGCCCTGGGCCCCGGTGAAAGCGCTTCACTGGGGGATGAGCAGTGGTGGGATGTTTTTCAGGACAAGACCTTGCAGGGGTTGATCACCACGGCTTTGCAGCAAAACTATGATGTGCGCATTGCCGCGGATGAAATCCTTGAGGCCCGGCAACAGCTGAATATCAGTAACAGTTATGAGCTGCCCACCATCACTGCCGGCGGAGGGCCGCAAAGCGAACGTGTTGAAAAAATCCGCACCTCGAAAGAGTTTCAATGGAATTCTTTTGCGGTCACTGGATCTTTATCATGGGACATTGATTTTTGGGGGGAATACCGCCGCCTGATAGAAGCTTCCCGGGCCGATCTCCTGGCCGCCCAATGGGCCCGCCGGGAGGTGATCACCACCCTGATTGCCGATCTGGCCGGTGCTTATTTCCAATTGCGTGAGCTGGATTTGGAATTGGAAATTTCCAGAGACACCCTGGCCTCACGGCAGGGCTCTTTGAAATTGACCCAACAATTGGCTGATCATGGCTCAGCCTCGATGCTGGACGTGCGCCAGGCCGAGCAATTGGTGTACACCGCTGCTGAAAATATCCCGGATCTTGAACGCAGGATCGCCCAGCAGGAAAATTATATCAGTGTGCTTTTGGGGCAAAATCCCGGTGACGTCAGCCGCGGATTATCCCTGACGCAGGAGCCGCATGCGCCGCAGGTGCCGGCAGGTCTTCCCTCAAGTTTGATCGAACGCCGGCCGGATATCAAACAAGCCGAGGAAATGCTTGTGGCGGCCAATGCGCAGATCGGTGCGGCTGAGGGCGCCTATTTTCCTAATATCAGTTTGACCGGCACAGGCGGGTATCAAAGTGCGGCGCTCAGCCAACTTTTTACCGGTCCCAGCGGCATGTGGACTTTTGCCGCGGACCTGACACAGCCGGTTTTTAATGGTGGCCGTCTGGGCGCTCAGCTTAAACTGGCCAAGGCCCAGTATGCCCAAGCCCTGCACAATTACCAAAAAACCATTCAAGAGGCTTTTAGGGAAGTTTCTGATGCATTGATTGCTTATCGCAAGACCCAGGAATTTACCGTTCAGCAGGATTTATTGACCCAGGCGGCCAAGGACGCGGTGCGATTATCCGATTTACGTTATAAGGGCGGTTCCTCCAGTTATCTGGATGTGTTGGAAAGCGAGACTTCCTATTATTCAGCCCGGCTTGCGCTGGCCCAATCCCGGTTAAGTGAATTGCAGGCCGTGGTCACTCTTTATCAGGCCTTGGGCGGCGGCTGGCAAAATTAATTGGGGTCAAAATTAATTGGGGTCAGACCCCAATTAACTAGACCCCAATTAACTAAATACTGATGCTGAGGACAGGACCCGCCTGCTAGGAACCACGCGCCCATTCTAAAGCATAATTTAAGGAACTTTTGGCCGTTCATTCTTGTCTAAAGAGGTGAAAGGCAAAAAAAGGCCTTATAAGATAACCTAACAGGAGAAAGATATGAAAGCTAAAATGGCACTCGCGGGATTAATGGTAGGATTAATGGCGTTGGCAGCACCCATGGTCTATGCCGAACAGGGCATGGCTGACAAAGGCTCTTGGCACGACGGTGACAGGCATCACGGCGATCATTTTAAAATGCTGGCCAAGATTCTGGGCCTTAGCGATGATCAGGTCAAGCAGTTGAAGGATCTCAAAGAAAAGCAAAAAGATACCATGAAGGCCACTTTTGAACAGTTAAAGTCCAACAGGGAAGCTTTTGATGCCGAGATCGTCAAAGCGACACCGGACATGAACAAGATCAATGATCTTCAAACACAGTTAAAAACCATTCAGGGTCAGATGGTTGACAATCATTTAAATGCCATCATGGATATCAGGAAGGTGATGACGCCTGAGCAGTTTGCCGGGTATATGGCCCTGGAAAAAGCCAAAAAAATGATGATGCATCACCGCTTTGGCCATCATGACGGATTTGGACAAAAAATGGATGGCAAAAATTCGTGGAATGATAAAATGAGCAAGGACGAGGATCAGGATTAATCAGTAAATCAAGGAGGGGTAGGATGCAACGCAAAATTTTGACAACATTATTGGGTGGAATTCTGATCGCAGGTGTAATGGTTCTTCCATCACTGTCCTATGCCGATTGGTCTGTCGGGATCGGCATCGGTGATGATCATCACGATCATTGGGCGCATCATGATGGCTATTACGGCTGGCATGATCATCCGCATTGGGGGTATCGCTATCATTACCTTCCCGATGGATATTTTTCGCTCTGGGTGGGTGGCCTGCGCTACTATTATTATGATGGGCTTTATTACTCCTATGTCGGAGGGGATTATGTGGTGGTGGCCCCGCCGGTGGGAGCCGTGGTCTCAACCATCCCGTCGGATTTCCAGCCCGTGGTTGTCAATGGAATGACCTATTACGTGAGCAGCGGCACCTATTACATCTATACCCCGCATGGTTACCGGGTGGTCTCAGCGCCGATGGCCGTGATTCAGCCGCCGATGGTGCAGACGACCGTGACGGTGACCCAGCCGGCACCTGTGCCTGCCGTGCCTGAAGGTTCCTTTGTGGTCAACGTTCCCAACAGCAGCGGGGGATACACGCCGGTGACCATCATCAGATCAGGCGCAGGGTTTGTGGGGCCTCAGGGTGAATTTTATCCGGATTTTCCCAAGGTTTCGCAACTCCGGGCCATGTATGGCAAATGAAAATAAATTAAATTCCCCGTTTTTATTGAAGATAAGGAGATTTATAATATGGGCATGAAGATGCTCCTTGTTTCCCTGGCGGCGTTGCTGATCTTGATCCAACCCGGATTTGCCCAGGACCAGCAGCCGCCCAGTGCGGATGAGATTGTTTCCAAGATGCAGTCTAAATTGGGCCTCACCCCGGATCAGGTTTCCGCGATTACACCCATCATTGAAAAATACGCCTCCAAGTTCCAAGAGCTCCGTCAGAGCATGGAAGACGGTACTGCTGATGATGATACTGTCCATGGCCAAATGAAACAACTGCGGGCAGATGAATCCCAGGAGCTGGGTCAGGTCTTAAGCAGCGATCAATTGAAACAATGGAAAAGCCTGCAGGCTCAGCACAGGCACAAATCCGAAGACAGCGGGGAGACATCCGGCAGTGAAGGCACAGGAAGCAGTAATTAAGTAAGGAATACCAACGGGGGATAAATATGGCGCTGGAACAAGAGACAAAAGTAGAAGAGCCTAAGAATAATGGCAAGCACAACAGGGTGTTTTCCCCTAAAGCTGGTTTTCCCCGTTGGATTTGGATCGTACTAACGCTTTGCCTGATCATTTTTGTCGTGCATAAATTCTGGCCCAAACCCGCGGCCTCGTCGGATTCATCCGCTCACCCCAAGCACAGCTCGGGCAGCGGTAAAGCCGGCGGCCGTACGCCCAGTGATTCTCCCATTGTCACCGCCACGGCGAAAACAGGCGATATCAATATTTATCTTAACGGCTTGGGCTCGGTGACTCCCTTAAATACGGTCACGGTCAAATACCTCGTCGGCGGCCAGATCATGAAGGTGTTCTTTAAGGAAGGCCAGATCGTCAAGCAGGGCGATCAGTTGGCCCAGATCGACCCGCGGCCTTTTGAGATACAATTGGCCCAGGCCCAGGGGCAGTTGCTCCATGACCAGGCCTTACTCGACGATGCCAAATTAGACCTCAAGCGCTACCAGGTATTGGTCAAACAGGATTCCATACCGGAGCAACAGCTGGATACCCAGGCGGCTTTGGTCAAACAGTATGAAGGCACGGTCAAGGTCGACGAGGCTGCGGTCAGCAATGCCCAGCTCCAGTTGACGTACGCGCAAGTCACAGCCCCCATCAGCGGACAGATCGGATTGCGGCTCGAAGATGCGGGCAACATTGTTTCCACCAGCGACACCACAGGCCTGGCGGTGATCACCAAACTGCAGCCCATTACAGTCGTATTTGCAATTCCAGAGGATAATCTTCAACAAGTATTAAGCAAATATAATGCAGGAGAAAAGTTGGCGGCTGAGGCTTACAATCGCGAGGATACCAAGAAGATAGCAGATGGATCTTTACTTGCGGTGGACAGCGAGATCGATCAAACCACCGGTACGGTCAAGCTCAAAGCCGTTTTTGATAATACAGATTATGCCTTGTTTCCCAATCAGTTCGTTAATATCCATCTGTTGGTAGATGTGGACAAGGGTGCTGTGATCATACCCGTGGCCGCGATCCAGCAGGGCCCGAACGGCAACTTTGTCTTCGTTGTCAAGTCGGACAAGACCGTGACCGTGCGTAATGTCACCGAAGGGCCGACCGAGGGCGACAACGTGGCCATTGACGACGGCCTTGCGGAGGGTGAAATTGTCGTCGTGGAAGGCGCGGACAAATTAAAAGAAGGCAGCAAGGTCAAGGTCAGCACCGGTCATCAGCATCAAAAATCTTCTTCCGCCACACCGTCTTCCGGAGATAATGCATGAATCCTTCCCGCATATTTATTATGCGGCCGGTGGCAACTGTCCTTTTGATGGTGGCCATCATGTTGGCCGGCGGTGTAGCTTTTTTTCAACTTCCCATCTCTGCTTTACCCGAAGTTGATTATCCTGTCATCCAAGTAGTCACTTTTTATCCCGGCGCCGCACCTGATGTCATGGCCACCGCCATAACAGCTCCATTAGAACGTCAATTTGGCCAAATGCCCGGCCTCAATCAGATGCGGTCCATGAGTTCCGGCGGCTCTTCCATCATCACCCTTCAATTTAGTCTGGATTTGAACATCGACATCGCTGAGCAGGAAGTGCAGGCGGCCATCAACGCGGCCACTAATTTATTGCCGGCGGACTTGGCTAATCCTCCGGTGTACAGCAAGGTGAATCCCGCTGATGCGCCTATCCTGACCCTGGCCCTGACATCGGCAACGATGCCTTTATCCCAGGTTGAAGATTTGGCGGAAACCCGTCTGGCCCAGAAAATATCTCAGTTATCAGGGGTGGGCTTGGTCAGTATCAGCGGGGGGCAGCGGCCGGCTGTTCGTGTCCAGGCTAACCCGACGGCATTGGCCTCTTACGGCATGACCGTGGAAGATTTACGCACGGCTATCGGGGCCGCCAATGTCAATCAGGCTAAGGGAAGTTTTGACGGGCCCCGGCAGTCCTCCATCATCAATGATAATGATCAGCTTCGATCCAGTAAGGACTATAAGAAACTGGTGGTCTCTTATCTAAACGGCGACCCGGTATATTTGTCGGATGTGGCCAATGTCATTGATGACGTTGAAAATACCAAGGAAGCCGCCTGGATGAACAAGACTCCGGCGGTGATCATCAATATCCAACGCCAGCCCGGGGCCAATGTCATCCAGGTCGTTGACAGCATCCAGAAGATGCTGCCGCAGTTGGAATCTTCCCTGCCGCCGGCCTTGCAAGTTTCCGTTTTGACAGACAGGACAACGACCATCCGCGCATCGGTCAAGGACGTTGAATTTGAATTGACCTTGGCCGTCGCTTTGGTGGTCATGGTCATATTTTTATTTTTGCGCAGTTTGGCAGGGACCATCATCCCAAGTATCGCCGTACCCGTATCCTTGGTCGGTACTTTTGGAGCGATGTATCTGCTGGGGTTCAGCCTTAATAATCTGTCCTTAATGGCCTTGACCATCGCGACGGGTTTTGTGGTGGATGATGCCATTGTCATGATTGAAAATATTTCGCGCTATATTGAAGAAGGGATGACGCCGCTTGAAGCGGCCCTTAAAGGTTCAGGGCAGGTGGCTTTTACGATCATGTCGTTGAGTATTTCCTTGATCGCGGTCTTGATCCCGTTGCTGTTTATGGGGGACGTGGTGGGACGCCTCTTCCGCGAATTCGCCGTGACCCTTGGCGTTACGATTGTCATTTCAGCGATCGTATCATTGACCTTAACACCGATGATGTGCGCTAAATTGCTTAAACATACACCGCCGGAAAAACAGGGAAAATTCTATCATGCCTCTGAGAAAGTATTTAACGACATCATCAGGAAATACGGTGAATCGCTGCAGTGGGTTTTAAAACATCAGAAATTGACCTTGCTTGTAGCGGTGGGGACACTGGTCTTCACGGTGTTGTTATTTATGTTTATACCCAAAGGGTTTTTTCCTATCCAGGACACGGGGCTTATTCAGGGTATTTCTGAGGCCCCTCAATCGGTTTCATTTCCATTGATGGCACAGCGCCAGGAGCAGTTAGCTGCGGTGATCCTCAAAGACCCCGCAGTCGACAGTCTTTCCACATTTATCGGAGTAGACGGTACCAATACCACCCTTAACAGCGGCAGGATCCTGATCAATCTTAAACCTATCGACGAACGGAAAATTTCAGCCTCCGAAATTATCCGTCGTTTGCAGAAAAGTTTGAAGGCTGTCCAGGGGATCACCTTGTATATGCAGCCTGTCCAGGACCTGACCGTTGATGACACGGTCAGCCGCACCCAATACCAGTACACCATGGAAGATCCGAATGCCGACGAGTTAAATGCATGGGCGCCCAAGATCGTGGATGCCTTGAATGCCCTGCCTCAATTGCGCGATGTGGGCAGCGACGAACAAGCCCAAGGGTCGCAGGCCTCGATTAACATTGACCGCAGTACGGCCTCGCGTTTAGGGGTGACCCCGGCAGTCATTGACAGCACCCTCTATAGTGCTTATGGCCAGCGGATCGTATCGACTATCTTCACTCAACTAAACCAATACAGGGTCATCCTGGAGGTGAAACCGGATTTTAAAAGGAACCCGCGCAATTTGCATAATCTCTATGTGCGCGGTACCAACAGCGCGCAAGTACCTCTCGATGTGCTGACCAGGATGTCCGATACGACAGGGCCTTTGATCATCAGCCACCTGGGGCAATTCCCGGCGGTGACCTTGTCATTTAATTTGGCGCCGGGGGTGTCCCTGGGAGATGCGACCAATGCCATTCAATCAACCATTAAAGATATGGGGATACCCAACAGTATCAGCGGCCAATTCCAGGGTACGGCCCAGGCCTTTCAATCTTCTTTAAGCAATGAACCTGTTTTGATCCTGGCGGCTTTAATAACGGTGTATATCGTGCTGGGTGTGCTGTATGAAAGTTACATTCATCCCATCACGATTTTATCCACCTTGCCGTCGGCAGGTGTCGGTGCTATTTTATCACTTTTGCTTTTCCGTAC